>ENA-OQIL01000002-OQIL01000002.1-human-gut-metagenome-genome-assembly--contig:-NODE-2-length-178852-cov-28.203083_pt1 | contig 178852 bp, 149 predicted proteins | sample MGYA00242583_ERZ504748 | MGnify/ENA primary metagenome ERZ504748 (study PRJEB26092, sample SAMD00036191) | human gut metagenome | host: Homo sapiens | study: EMG produced TPA metagenomics assembly of...
CGGTTATCTCCATGACGGTGAGCCCGGCGCCGCGAAGCGCCCTGGCCCTCTCCACCATTCTCCTACTGTATGCCATGCGGACTCCGTTCCGGACCTCAACGGTCCAACTTTTTGTCCGCAGTCCCGCCGATACTCTGGGATGCGCTTTCCGCTAGGGTCCTCAGCCGGAAAGCGCATCCCAGAATTCGACCAAATTGTGGGTCGCACTTTCCGGAGCTAAGCGGCAGTTCGCAAAAAAACGGGTGCAGACCGAAGTCCGCACCCGTAAGCGCTGTTTACTTGCGCATCAAGCCGCCGCGCTCGTCGATGGCATCCCAGAAGGCATCGGCAAAGCGAGGATCGCTTGCGGCCATAAGGGCGTTGGTGGCCATCCAGCCAGAAGGCGTGCCGGTGTCGTAGCCCGACAGAGGATCGATGACGACGGCGTACATGGCCTCGCGGTCGAGCGAACGGGCCATGGCGTCAGTGAGCTGGATCTCGCCGCCCTTGCCGGCCTGCTGGTCGGCAAGCAGCTCCATGACCAGCGGGCTCAGCAGATAGCGTCCGACGATGTAAAGGTTAGAAGGCGCAGCCTCGGGAGCAGGCTTCTCCACCAAGCCGCCGATACGCCACACGGCGCCAGGCTCGGCATCGCCAACGCCCTCAGCGCCCTCGAGGGAGCCCACGCGCTCGCCGGCGATAACGCCATAGCGGCTGACCTCCTCGGGAGCACACGCGGCAACAGCGATAACCGAAGCGCCGCCATGCTCCTTGGAGACGGCAAGCATCTTGTCGCAAATGTCATGGTTGGGCACAACATAGTCGCCCAGAAGAACCAGGAAGTTCTCCCCCGCCACAGCATCGGCCGCCGAGCGAATGGCATGGCCGAGGCCCTTGGGCTCGTACTGATAACGGAAGTCGACCGGCATACCGCCAGCGTGGGCGACGGCATCGGCATAGGCGTTCTTGCCGCGCTCGCGCAGCAGGTTCTCGAGCGAACGGTCGGGCTGGAAGTAGCTCAGCAGCTCGGGCTTACCGGGAGAGGTAACGATGATGGCGTCGTCGACCTCCTCGGGGTCGAGTGCCTCCTCAACGACATACTGGATAACCGGCTTGTCGAGAACCGGCAGCATCTCTTTGGGCGTGCACTTAGTGCCAGGCAGAAAACGCGTGCCTAGACCGGCGGCGGGGATGATTGCCTTCATATTATTCAAGGATCCTTTCGCAGGCGCAAAACGCCCCAAGCGTGCGGCACGGCGGCCGCAGACCAAATTGCGATACCGAAGTATCTTACCGCCGGAGACATACGCCGCCGTAAGGCAAACGCAATTCTTCAGCAGGTCAACGCAAATTATTGCTCGAATGGTGCAATTTTACGCCCCAGCGGTAACGGGATTGGCACGGCGAAGACAGCGGTGTCCTGCGTGCCGAGCAATGGGAATGAGGGGGCAAAACAAAAAAGACGGGGCTCGCAATGCGAACCCCGTCTGCGAAGAAATCTGGCGAGAAAGCCTGATTACTTGAGGGTGACAGCAGCGCCAGCAGCCTCGAGCTTCTCCTTGGCAGCCTCGGCGTCCTCCTTCTTGGCGCCCTCGAGAACAGCCTTGGGAGCGCTCTCGACGACCTCCTTGGCCTCCTTCAGGCCAAGGTTGGTGAGCTCACGGACGGCCTTGATGACCTGGATCTTGTTGTCGCCGAAGCCCTCGAGCACGACGTCAAACTCGGTCTTCTCCTCGGCCTCAGCAGCGCCAGCAGCGGGAGCGGCGACAACAGCGGCAGGAGCAGCGGCGGAAACGCCGAAGGTGTCCTCGATAGCCTTAACGAGCTCGGAAGCCTCGAGAAGGGTCATTTCCTTAAGAGCATCGATGATCTCATCGGTGGTAAGCTTAGCCATTTCTAAGTCCTTTCGGTTTCCGTGTCTGTGCACGGAGATCAGTTAAAACACGGCGCGAATGCGCCAGGGGTGCGGCGTTGCCGCCGCGGGTGAAAACAGCGACTAGGCTGCCTTCTGCTCGGAGACCTGCTGGATCGAACGAGCGAGACCAGAGGAAACGCCGTTGACGCAGACAGCGATGTCGCGAGCGAAACCGGAGATGAGACCGGCGATCTGGCCGAGAAGCTGGTCCTTGGTGGGCAGCTCGGCGATAGCCTTAACATCATCAGCGGAAACGGCCTTGCCGTCGGAGATACCGCCCTTGATCTCAAGGACGCCCTTGGACTTAGCGGAGAAGTCCTTAAGGGTCTTAGCGGCCTCGACCGGCTCGGTCTCGTAGAACACATAAGCGACGGGGCCGGCGAGGATCTCGTCGAGCTCGGGCTGCTCCTGGTTCTTGAGAGCGATCTTGACCAGGTTGTTCTTGTAGACCTTCATCTCGGCGCCGCACTCGCGAAGCTGATGACGCAGCTCCTGAGCCTGCTTAACCGTCAGACCGTTGTAGTTGACGACGAACAGACCGGCATTCTCGGCGATACGGGACTCGATCTCTGCAACCTTGTCGATTTTGTACTGCTGGGGCATGAATTACACCTCCTCGAATTCTTTCCGGGCACGGTCCGCCACAAGGACGTGACGGGGGCATGTCCAAAAAGAAAGCCCCCGCGCTGCATGAGCGACGGGGGCGAGAAGACATATCTACTCGACCACCTCGGCTGGCGGGATATCCCATTGAGCTCGCGGGCAATGCCCGTTTGCACCGGCTGTCTCTGGCAGCGGATTCGTGCGTGAACCGAAAGTATTATGGCGGGGACCCCGGCGTCGGTCAACGGAAAACCGGGCTGCACACAATTCCACCATCCGGCACGCTCCGCCGAAGGCCAGGCGCAAAGTTTTCGCTCGGTCAAGTCCTGGGCTCGCACGAAGGCCACATTAAGTGGCCTTCGGCTCGTGCGGAATCTACGAAAACCTTGCGCCTGGCCTTCGGCGGCGCGGCCTGCGTCAACTATGGGGCAGCCCGGTTTTCCGTTGGCCGGAGCGCCCCACTCATAATGCTTGGGTCGGTGGGCTGATGGTTTTGGGTCCCGGTGGGCTATAGGGTTGACACGAAGTTGGACAGGCGGCGGAGGCCTTCGTCCAGATCTTGGTCGGAGACGCAGTAGCTTAAGCGGACGTGGCCTTCGGTTCCGAAGCAATCTCCGGGGACTAGGGCTACGTTGGTTTCTTTGATGGCTTTGATGCAGAAGTCTTCGCTTGTTAGGCCGAAATGTTTGATGCTGGGGAAAGCGTAGAAGGCGCCGGCTGGTTCCACTACGTCGAGGCCCATGGTGTCTAAGGCTGCGAGCACGCGTTCGCGGCGGGCTCGGTAGACTTTGAGCATAGGGGTTGGGTCGACGGTCAGGGCTCGGGCTGCGGCGTCCATTTCGAAGGAGACGGCGCTCGATACTAGGTATTGGTGAGCTTTTGCGATCTCGGCGATGACGGGGGCCGCAGCTGCGAGCCAACCCAAGCGCCAGCCGGTCATAGCCCATGGCTTGGAGAAGCTCTCGATGACCACCGTCTGCTCGCGTAGCTCCGGGTGGCGCTGGGCAAAGCGCTCATAGCCATCCACATAGACCAGGCGGTTATATACGTCGTCGCAGATTACGTAGATGCCCGCTTGCTCTGCCACGTGTGCCACGGCGTCGAGCGATGCCGCGTCGAGGATACAGCCCGTGGGATTGTTGGGCGAGCAGATAACGATGGCCTTGGTCGCCGGCGTCACGCAGGCGCGAAGCGCGTCCTCGTCAATCTGAAATTGCGCGGGCTCCGTATCCAAAAAGACCGCTTTGGCGTGATTGGCCACGACGATGCTCTCGTACAGGCCAAAGGCCGGCGTGGGGATAATAACCTCGTCGCCGGGGTTGAGCATGGCCATAAATGTTGCCGACAGGGCCTCGGTCGCGCCGTCGGTCAGGATGACCTCGTCGGCCGAAAACGTAAGGCCCGCGTCTCCCATGTAGGTAGACAGCGCCTCGCGCAGGGCGGGACGGCCGTTGTTCGGCGGATAGTGCGTGTCACCGCGGTCCAACGAAGCAGTCACTTCGGCGCTAATCACATCGGGCGTGGGAAAATCGGGCTCGCCAAGCGCGAGCGCGATGCACCCCGGATGCTGGGCGGCGAGCGCGTTGATCCGGCGAATGCCGGAGGGCTTGAGCGTGGCAAGCGAGGTGTTCATGGGCAGTCGCATGGCATTCCTTTCGTAAGGGTTGCACTAGGATAGCGCGCCCGCGCGCCACCAGACGGTGTAACCTAAACGGAAACCAACCGGAAAGGAGGCGGCATGGAGACAACCGCGCGCGGCGATGTACCAAAAACGCTGCAAACCATTGCATATATCAGTATTCCCGAGAGCGCCGATCTTGAGTTTTTGCTTTGGGACCTGCAGGATGCCATCGCCGCCTATGCTCAGCTTTCCGGCACCGCGCTCCCCCGTCCGGTCGATTTGGAGGCGGATGATGCCGGTGTAGTCGATGGCATGGTGTTCGCTGTTGATGATGCATTTGATGATGAGGCGATGATCGCTGTCGAGCAGATACTCGATCGCTTCGGGGATACAGAGACACGCGTCTACGTCGTCGTCCAGGCCCTGTCAAAAAACAACAAGCAGGCGGACGAAGTCCTCGACCACCTGTACCGGGCATGTATTCTACGCGACCTGCCATGGTGTGGTGGCGTTGTCATCTGCGCCGGCAGCGGTATTGTGGCGCTTCGCCACTCCCCGCGTATGGGCCTCTTACGCCGGCCATTTTCCGAAGCGATGGATAAGCTTGTAGGCGCCGTGCGCATGGGCTGCTCCATAGAGCATGCGCAGCTGCTTGGCGGCGGCGATGCCGATAGTGTCGATGTCGACGGCATGGTGCGCGTCAAGCCCGCCGTGCCCGCACCAATCTGGCATGCCATCATCAAACGCCTCGGCGCCCATGCTCAATCAAGGATCTAGATTACCGTGCGGTCCAGTCAACTGCCTCGCGCCAGCGCTCGACAAGCCGCTCCAGGCGCCAGGCCGCGTTAGCGGGACTTGTCGAGGGGAGGACGATGGCGGGCAGCCCGGTGCGTTCTTGTAGATAGCGCTTATAGAGGCGCCCCGCCGTACCTCCGTTGCATACCACCCGCTCGATGGGCGCAGCTCCAGTGATGCGTTCGATATATGCCGGCACAACGTTTTTGATGCTCGCGTCGCTCGACCCCTTAATGTCGCAGCTCTCGACCACATCCCACAGGGCCACACCACCGTTCAACATCATGGATCGCTTGGCGGCAATAGAGGCGTCGAGCGTCGCGGGCTCGCCGCCCACCAAAGGGTCGCCCTCGTTGGGTGGTACAGGCACACCAAGGCACGCGGCCATCACGCGCCAAAAGCGATTCTGAGGGTTGCCGTAATAAAAGGCATTGGCGCGCGAAAGCACCGAGGGAAACGACCCGAGTACCAAAACGCGCGAGTGCTGGTCAAACACGGGATCAAACCCATGCTCAATATGTTGATAGCCCTCGTCTGACACCGCCATGACCTAGGCCCTCAACAGATAGCGCACCTCGTAGGGCGCAAGTTCAAGAGAGCCCGTCAGCTCGACCGTGGGCGCATCGTCGGCAAGTAGGTCGACGAAGGAACCGTTGAGTTCGCCGGCTCCAAAGGTATAAGGCTCGTTCACGGCATTCACCGCCACGAGCACCGTCGCGTCGTCGCAGGCGCGCTCGAACAGCAGCTGTTTGTTCTGGATCATCACGTTGCGATACGCGCCGTAGCTGAGGGCGCGTGCCGCCGCGTCGTCGGCCGAGCGCAGGTGCGCAAGCTGTGTGATGAACGCCGTCAGCTCGTTGGGCGCAGGCTCATCGATCGCAGGGCGCAGCGCCCAGTCGCCATCGGGGCCGCCCTTTTCGCCAGCAATTCCCCACTCGCTGCCATAGTAGATGCACGGGATGCCCGGCATGCCAAAGAGCATGCCATAGGCGGGACGCAGGCACGACTTGTCGGTAAGGATGCTCGCCAGGCGCGGCACATCGTGGTTGTCGACAAACGACAGCAGGTGCTTGCCGCGGTAGATGCACCACGGGTCGCCGCCAAACTGACGGTGCAGCGAGTGGGCGATCTCGAACATGTTGATCGAGTTAAAGCTGGAGTACAGTCCCTTGTAACACTCGTAGTTGGTGCAGGAGTCGAGCATCTCGTCGTTGACGATCTGGTTGTAGTCGCCGTGGAGCGTCTCGCCGATCAGCACAAAATCGGGTTTGAGCTCACGGGCAAAGGCGTGCAGGCGGCGCATAAAGTCGCGGTCGAGCATATAGGCGACGTCCAGGCGCAGACCGTCGACGCCAAAGACCTCGGCCCAACGGCGCACGGACTCGAGCAGGTAATCGACCACGGCGGGGTTTTGCAGGTTGAGCTTCACGAGCTCAAAATGGCCTTCCCAGCCCTCGTACCAAAAGCCGTCGCCGTAGCACGAGTCGCCGTCAAAGCTGATGTGGAACCAGTCCTTGTAGGGCGAATCCCACTTGCGCTCCTGCACATCACGGAAGGCCCAAAAGCCACGGCCCACATGGTTGAAGACGGCGTCGAGCACCACGCGGATGCCGTGGGCATGCAGCGTCTCGCACACGGCGGCAAAGTCGGCATCCCCACCTAGGCGACGGTCGATGTGGCGCAGGCTGCGCGTGTCATAGCCATGGCTATCGGACTCGAGCGGTGGGTTGATGAGCACAGCGCCAATACCGAGTTTTCGCAGGTAGTCGGCCCATTGGGCGATTTTCATGATGGGGGCATCGGGGTTGGGCGCGTCGTTGGCAGCCTGGGCAAGCTCATCCTCGGCAACGGGCGCGGCGTTTTCGCGCGGAGCTCCACAAAAGCCCAGCGGATAGATTTGATAGAACGTCGTCTCGTATGCCCACATAGCAGCCTCCCGGTAAGCTCAACACAACGACATCCATTGTATGCCCAGCTTGCATCCTCTTCCCCAAAATAAGTTGCGGTGGAATAGTTCCTGCTTGGGCCTTCAGGGGCCTTAAACAGGAACTATTCCACCGCAACTGATGAGGAAACGTGATTAGGCGACGGGCTTTGCGCGGCGTATGGCCGGGAACATCACCGTGATGGCGAGGATGACGCCCACGACGGCAATCGCCCCGCCCACGAAGCCGATCCAGGCGATACCGGGGCCCGAAACCACGGCGCCGCCGATCGCGGTACCCGTGCCGATACCCAGATTAAACAGGCCCGAGAAGATCGACATGGCGACAGCCGACGAATCCGCCGGCGTGTACTTGATAAGCTCGGCCTGAAATGCCACGTTAAAGGCCGTGGCGCAGCAGCCCCACAGCACGCAGACGGCAAGCACTGCTGCGAGCGACGATGCGGCCGAACCTATGAGCAGCAGGGCCGCTGGCACGCCGGAGAGCGTGATAGCCAAAAACGGGAAGCGATGCCCATCGAACAGGCGGCCAAACAGCCAGCTGCCCACCAGACCGGAGCAGCCAAACGCCGTCAGCGTCATGGTAATGGCGCCCGCGTCGACGTGCGCGACCTGCGCCAGGAAGGGCTCGATATAGCTGTAGCCTGTGTAATAGCCGGTCGCCATAAAAACCGTGACCGCGTAGAGCGCGATGAGGAACGGGTTCTTGAGCAGCTCGGGCAGCTGTTTAACGGCAAAGCGCTCACCCGCCGGCATGGCCGGGAACACCGCTGCCTGGTACACCACCGCGGCGGCAGAAAAGGCCCCGACCACGGCAAACGTCATGCGCCAGCCCACAGCCAGGCCGATGGCGCGGCCGATCGGCAGGCCAAAGATCTGCGCGATGGACGAGCCCGTGGCGATCATGCTGATGGCGAGCGCCCCGTGACGGGTGTCGACCAGGCGCGAGGCCATAATCGAGGCGACCGACCAGAACACGGCATGTGCGCAAGCGACCACCAGGCGTGCGCAGACCAAAATAGGATAGGTGGGCGCCACGGCAGACAGGAACTGACCCAGAGAGAACACGGCGAGCACGCCGAGCAGCATACGCTTGAACTCAAAGCGCGAGGCAAACACCATAAGCGGCAGCGACAGCAGCATGACGCCCCAGGCGTAGACCGAAATCATGATGCCTGCCTGGGCCTCGGTGAGCGAGAACGATACGGCAATATCAGTCAGAAGGCCGATGGGCATGAACTCCGATGTGTTGAACACGAACGCGCAGCAGGCGAGCCCGATAAGCGGGAGCCACTGCTTGAGCGAGATGCCATCTTGTCTTGCCTGAGTCATGTAGGAAACCTCTCCGATTGTCTTGGGCGGTGGGCGATTATATAGCAACGGCCCCGCATCCGTCAGCACAGATGCGGGGCCGCAATCAACAACTCAATACACAGAGGTTGCGCCGTCAATAAATAGCTAAGCCAACCCCAGCAATATGCCCGCCGAATGCACGACAAACGCCACAATCCAGGCGACCATCACCTGAAACGCGAACACGGCAACGGCATAGCGCGCGCCCAACTCGCTCTTGACGGCACCGATTGCCGCCACGCAGGGCGGGTACAGCAGCGTAAAGACCAAGAACACGTAGGCGGTAAACGGCGAAAACATGGTCGACAGCGCCGCGGGTGACGTTGCATCCAAAAGCACGGTAAGGGTCGAGATGACGCTCTCCTTGGCGATAAGTCCGGTGACGAGCGCCGTGGATGCACGCCAGTCGCCAAAGCCAAGCGGCGCCAACGCCGGCGCGATGATGCTACCCAGACCGGCAAGTAGACTCTGCGACTGATCGGCGACCACATTAAAGCGGATGTCAAACGTCTGGAGGAACCAGATGACCACGGTGGCGGCAAAGATGATGGTAAAGGCCTTGGTAATAAAGTCCTTGGCCTTATCCCACGCCAGCATCACCGTCGTCTTGATGCTCGGCAGGCGGTAGTTGGGAAGCTCCATGATAAACGGCACCGGGTCGCCCTTAAATGCCGTGCGGTTGAGCACCAAAGCCGCGATGCAACCGACCGCAATGCCAATCAGATAGAGCGAGACCATGGCGGGGACCGTCGCCTGCGGGAAGAATGCTCCGCACAGCAAGCCGTAAACCGGCAGCTTGGCCGAGCAGCTCATAAACGGCGTGAGCATGACCGTCATCTTGCGATCATGCTCGGATGGGAGTGTACGGGTCGACATGATAGCCGGCACGGTGCAGCCAAAACCGACGAGCATGGGCACGAAGCTACGGCCCGACAGGCCAAAGCGACGCAGCACCTTATCCATGACAAAGGCCACGCGCGCCATGTAGCCGGAGTCTTCCAGAATGGAGAGGAACAAGAAGAGCACGACGATAATCGGCAGGAAGGTCAGCACGCTGCCCACGCCCGTAAGCACGCCGTCGACAGCCAGTGAGCGCACCACGTCGTTGGTTCCAAACGCCTTGAGACCCGCATCGGCCGAGGCGATGATGACAGCGATGCCGTCCTCCATAAGTCCCTGCAACGCCGCGCCGATCACGCCAAACGTCAGCCAAAAGACAAGGCCCATAATCGCCAGGAACGCCGGAATGGCCGTGTAGCGGCCCGTCAGGATGCGGTCGATCTTGACGGAGCGCACGTGTTCGCGGCTCTCGTGCGGCTTGACGACGCAGCGCCCACACACGTCGCCGATAAAGCTAAAGCGCATATCGGCCAGCGCGGACAGGCGGTCGGTGCCGGCCTCGCCCTCCATCTGGGTAATGATGTGCTCGATAGCGTCAAGTTCGTTGCGATCCAGGTGAAGTGCCTCGGTCACCAGCTCGTCGCCCTCAACCAGCTTGGTCGCCGCAAAACGCACCGGAATGCGGGCCGTCACGGCATGGTCCTCGATCAGGTTGGCAATGCCGTGGATGCAGCGATGCAGCGCACCGCCGTCCGGGCCATCGGGCGCACAGAAGTCCAGGCGACCGGGGCGCTCGCGGAACCGCGCCACATGCAGAGCGTGATCCACCAGCTCGCCGATACCCTCGTTGCGGGCAGCGCTAATGGGGACAACAGGCACGCCCAACAGGCTCTCGAGTAGGTTGACGTCCACGGCGCCGCCGTTGGCCGTCACCTCGTCCATCATGTTGAGCGCGATGACCATGGGGCAGTCGAGCTCCATAAGCTGCAGCGTCAGGTAGAGGTTGCGCTCGATATTGGTGGCATCGATGATGTCGATGATGGCGTCGGGATGCTCGTCAAGGATGAATTGACGGCTGACAATCTCCTCGCCCGTGTACGGCGACAACGAATAAATACCGGGCAGGTCGGTAACGCTCGCCTCGGGGTGGTTACGGACAGTACCGTCCTTGCGGTCGACCGTCACGCCGGGAAAGTTACCAACATGTTGGTTGGAACCCGTCAGCTGGTTGAACAGCGTGGTCTTGCCGCAATTTTGGTTGCCGGCGAGGGCAAAGTGCAGCGGCGCGCCCTCGGGCACGGCCGTTTTTGCCGCGCGGGGCGAATACGTCCCCTCACCGAGCGCCGGGTGCTCCGTCGTACCGATTGCGGCGTTAACGCGCGGGCTCGTATCGGTGTCGTGAATACCCACGAGCTCAATGCGAGCAGCATCGTCTTTGCGCAGCGTCAACTCGTAGCCACGCAGGCGAATCTCGAGCGGGTCGCCCATGGGGGCGTACTTCATCATGGTGACTTCGGTGCCCGGCGTTAAGCCCATGTCCAAAATATGCTGTCGGAGTGCCTGATCGTCCGATGCCACCGATGCGACAACGGCGTCCTTTCCAATCTCGAGTGTATCGAGCTTCACGTCCGTGTTCCTCCCCCGACGCCCACAGGGCGTTGCATTTATGTTCACCATTGCTAACCGTTTGCCATGGCTAACCAATTTTAACCATGCATGATAGCGCGAACATGCAGCGACGTTCAATCAACAGATTGTTGCAATGGGGACAGATCGCTTTGCCCAATAGATGCGATAGATGCGATGCGGAACAACCAGGCGCGGGAGGGGATTCCGGGACACGGTTTCCCAGACGGCACCCTTTCGGAAACCGCACCCCACTATTCAGGCGAATTCCGGGATGCAGTTTCCCGATGGGGGCTCCTGGGGAAACTGCATCCCACTCCGAAGCGCTAAAACGGGATGGGCTTTCCGACTGAGGTCTCTAGCGGAAACTGCGTCCCGGAATAGGCGCTCAGACTGGGACGTATTTTCCCGATCGAGCCCCTCGGGGAAACTGCGACCCGGAATCTGTGCCCGAAACGGGACGTGGTTTCCCCGAGGACCGAAACAGCCGCCCGCCCCTCGTCAAAATCATCCGCTTTCCTCCGTTGTATGCGGAACATCCAAGGAGTGTCCCAGAGTGCCGGCAATAGGAACGTCCCCAGCTGCCGGCAGCATTTCACCGCAACTGCAAAAACCCGCGCAGGCAACCGTAGTCACCTGCGCGGGTTTAGTGGGCGCTCACAAAGGTGCGTTACAGAGGCCCACGTCAGTTATGGATTACCGAACGGCACCGGCACGCGATGCCTCAGTCGGCTTACCAAGCGATGAAGCTTGCCGCAGTCCTAGACAATCGGCGCAATGCCGGCAAAGTGCAGATACAGCGAAATAATTGCCACGACAATGACCACCGCTGCGATCAGCTTGTCGTGCAGATGCGGAAGCACCGGCTTACCGCGGCCTCGCTCACCCAGCATATAGACGGGAATGGCCGGAGCAAAAAGAATCGTCGTGATCATAACGCCCTGAAGACCCGTCGACCACACCAGGAACAACGTGTAGATAAAGCCGAGCGTACCGAAGAAGCGGGCTTTGCCGACGCTGGGCGCATGCGGCCCGTCCAGATGCTCGTTCTTCCAGCCAATCACCATGTAATAGGCAGCCGAGCAGACATACGGAACCAGAATCGTGTTGACTGCGCAGCTATAGAAGAACTGGTAGGTGCTCGCCGCCACATACGACACGATCAAGAAGAGCTGCGTGATGCCGGAGCTCACAAGAACCGTTACCACCGGGGCGTCGTGCTTGTTCGTCTTGGCAAACGCCAGAGGGAAGGATCCCTGGCGCGCCGCCTCGAACGGCGTCTCGGACGCAATGATGACATAGCCCAGCAGCGCGCCGACCAGCGAAAGGATAACGCCAAGGTTTACGATAGCAGCGCCAACCGGACCGATTGCGCACTCGAGAATTCCCGCCATGGAGGGCGTTGCGAGCTGCGCCATCTCCTCGCGCGGCATAATGCCGAGTGACAGCATCGAGATGATCAGATACAGCGTAAATACAGCCGCAAATCCGAGCGCCGTCGAGCGGCCGACGTCACGCACGTACTTTGCACGGCCCGAGATAACGACAGCGCCCTCGATGCCCGTGAAGACCCAGACAAGGGCGATCATGGTCGAGACAACCTGCTCGCCAAAGCCAGGACCAGCCGGCTCTCCCCAGAAGTTGTCCATAAAGATATCGACGTTGAACTTACCCAGGAGCACGATGCTCAGCACAAAGAGCCCCAGCGGCACCAGCTTCGCCAACGTGACGATCGTGTTAATGCCCGCAGCCTCCTTAACGCCACGAAGCACAAGGACGGTAAGGAACCACAAAAACACGCTGGCGCAGACGATGGAAAGCAGGTTGTTACCCGCGCCAAACGCAGGGAAGAAATAGCCCAGCGCACTAAACAGCAAGAGCGCAAAGCTCACGTTGGAAAGACATGCGCTGATCCAGTAGCCCCAGGCAGAGTTGAATCCAATGTAATCGCCAAAACCGGCCGCAGCGTATGCATAGATGCCGCCTGTCAGGTCGGGACGAGCCTGAGACAAACCGTTGAACACCATCATCAGCGCAAAGACGCCAATAAAGCAAATTCCCCACGAGACGATAACCGCACCGGTATTTGCCCCGCCTGCTGCCATATCGCCGGCAAGCGAAAAGATGCCGCCACAAATACTGGCGGTAATGACCATCATGGTCAGACGAAAGAGATCGAGGCCATTAGGGTCGATAATCTCGTCGTTTTGAGCTTTAGAGGCCATTGTATGTGCACCCCCTTCATCATGTGATCGAACGAAAGATGACCCGGACGTCCCGAATCGGGTGCCGGGCCATCGGTCAAGCGATCATCAGACTGTTACAGCTATCGCGTTAAAAGCGCAGCGACAGGCAAGAAAGGCCGCCGTCGACCTTGCGATACTCGGAGGTATCGACGACGAGCGTCTTGTAGCCCAGATCCTGCACGGCCTTGAGCACGGTCGGATAGCCCTCGGCGACGATGACCGTACCGTTGACCCAGATGCAGTTGGCGCCGTAAGCCTCGTCCTCGGGCACGACGATCTTGTTGTACTGGGCAAAGTCGGGTTTATCGATAAACTCACCGGAAACGAGCATGTTGTTGTCCTCGATGTAGTTGACGCCCGTCTTGAGGTGTAGGACCTCCTCCAGCGGAACCTCGGAACCCTCGAGGCCCCAGCCCTCGAGAATCTCACAGAACTGGCGGATGCCCTCTTCGTTGGTGCGAGCGGAGCGACCGACGTAGAAATGGTCGCCGACCATCATGACGTCGCCGCCGTCGAGCGTACCCGGAGAAACGATGTGCTTGACATGCTCGTCGTCAAAGAAGCGACGGACGGCCGGTTCGATCTCGTCCTTCTCGCCGTTGCGGCTGTCGGCACCGGGGTTGGTAATGATGGCGCCGCAGCGAGTGATGACGGCCGGATCCTCGACAAAGCAGCTGTCGGGATACTGCTCGAGCGCCGGCAGCACCGACACGTCAACGCCGCACTGCTCGAGCGCATGCTCGTAATCGTAATGCTCCTCGATGGCGCGCTCGTAGATGGGCTGGCCAAGCTCGGGGGCACTCGTGATGCCATTGCTCAGGGACTTGCCGGGACGGCGGATGATGACGTGGCTGAACTTGGTCATGATGATCCTCCTTGGATCTCTTAGCAGAGAGCGGGACTTCTTTGCGCCCGCCTTCCTTTCGATGGCTTTATCTTAGAGCGGTTTTCCTATTTTGTATATTGTATACAATCCTGAACGGTAGGTATTCATCGGTAAGCGTATCCTCACCTATCGGCGCAAAGTAGCGCGATTTAACTGGTCGTTCTATAATTCAACAGAGCTATTCAAGCGAAACGTATTTAATTATGAAAATATACAGTTGAGGAACACAAGCTCATGGAAACGCTCAGAAGACCCTTGAAGGATCATGTATACGACTATATTTCGAGCCGCATAGATGCCGGCGAGCTTTCGGCTGGCGACCGCGTGAGCGAGCAAGCGATCTGCGATGCCATGGGCGTGTCGCGCACGCCGGTTCGCGAGGCGCTCATTCAGCTGGCAAGCGATGGCTACCTGGACAATCTCCCCCGTCGCGGATTCCGTGTCCGTGGGTTCGATCAACAAAACGCCGTTGAAGTCTTTGAGATTATGGGGCCGCTCGATGGGCAGGCGGCATACCTCGCCTGTCCCCTCCTGACAAAAGAGGACATCATGCAGCTGAAGTTTTTGGTTGGGTCCATGGACCTTGCGATCCAAGGCGGTCTTATCCGAAAGTACGACGACATTCAGCGAGACTTTCATCTGACGTACTTCAACCGCTGCGGCAACGATCGTCTACGCGATATGATTTCGCAGCTCGAGCGCTGCTTTATCAAACGCGATTACGAGACTGTCGATCAAGAGACGGCGTGCAAGCTGCTCGATAAAGCCAATGCCGAACATGCCCATATGCTTGAGCTGTTCGAAGCGCGGGACGCGGCGGGCGTGCGCGATTACGTACGCGATGTCCATTGGAACACGGAGAACGCCCAGTTCACCGTTTGGTAGGAAAGCAGCGGGCGGTAGCGGACCAATTCTTGGCACCGCCGCTCAAAATGATTCATTTCCCTCCGTCACCAAGGGATCATTGGTGCAATGGGAGCAGGTTACTTTGCGCCAATAAGTAGGATGCGGAGCAACCAAACGGCGGGACTCCGGGTCGCAGCTTCTCAAACGACACCCTTCCGGAAACCGTGTCCCACTATCCGGGCGAATTCTGGGATGCAGCTTCCCAATGGGGCCCCTTGGGGAAATCGCATCCCGGAATTCACGCCCGAAACGGGATGCGTTTTCCGGTTGAGGCATCTTGCGGAAAATGCATCCCGGAATCGTCGCTCAGACCGGGACGCATTTTCCCGATCGACCCTCTGCGGGAAACTGTATCCCACCTTGAGGGGCAAAACTGGGACGCGGTTTCCGGCCCGGGCATCAAAACGAAGTTGCGGTGGAATAGTTCCTGCTTGGGGCTTTAACCAGCAAAAACAGGAACTATTTCACCGCAAGTTATGAGGGACGGGATGGGGCTGGCCCTCTTACTCTTACAGATGGCGCTCCAGGAAGCGGAAGGCTAGGCGAATCCAAGGGCGGACTGCCACCTGCTTGTCCTCGTTGTCGACCGCGGTATTGGCATTGCCGAGCGAAAGGCCGTGACCGCCTTGGTCAAAGACGTGCATCTCGCAAGCGACGCCCTCCTCGGCCATGCGTTGAGCAAACGGATAGACCTGCGCGATCGGCGCCGTTTTGTCATCGGACACGCCCCACACAAAGGTCGGCGGCATCTGGCGCGAAACATGCGTGGTAGGGCAGATATCGGCCAGGTGCTCTTCGGTGGCCTCGCCACCCGTCACCATCGACAGGTAGTCGTTGAGCAAATCGCGCCCCGTCTTGCCACCTGTCTTGGGCACGCGCAAGTCGATGCGCGGATCGCGCGTCTGCATGTCGCGGACATAGGCAAAGTCGAGCAATGGATAGCCCAGCACCACGGCATCGGGACGAATGTCGTCCGGACGCGCCCCGACAAGCGCCGCGAAGGGGCCGGTCTTCCACTGCGTTGCCAGCGAGGCGCAAATCATGCCGCCCGCCGAAAAGCCCACAACGCACACGCGCTTGGGATCGACATGCCACTCGTCGGCATTCGCACGAACCGTGGCGACCATCTTGGCAAGATCTGCCTGGGGGTGCGGAAAGCTCACATCACCCGTGCCACTCGTGACATAGTTGAGCACAAAGGCCTGGTACCCGCGGTCCAAAAATGCAAACGCCACCGGGTCCTGCTCGTGCGGAGCGATATGCGTAAACGCGCCTCCGCCGCAGATGATCACTGCCGGGCGACGGCCATTGGGCTTGCCGGGCAGCGGTTCGGCCCCCATATAGGTAAACGTCGCCGGATATTCCTCGGTCGGCTCCTCGCCCCACAGCGCATGGCTCTCGACAATCATATATGCTCCCTTCGCGCGATTCGTGCGCACGTTATGTATCGCCTTCAAGCGTACCCCACTTGGACGCACGGCATCGAAACGTATCCGCAATAAGTTTCCCTTCAACTGATATATCACATAATCCCAGCTCAGGGCCGTCGTTGAGCAGCGTAAAATAGAGACGCTGACCGAGCCGGTAAACACACACGAAACGTTTCCGGCAAAACTACGCGTGCGCTACATGCGCACTTGATACGTTGGAGGCATCTATGGGTCTGCTCGATTCGCTCAAGTCCACGTTCAACTCGTCGGGCGAGGCGTCCGTACCGCCCGCAGCAAGCTTCGCCACCCGCGAAGGCGTCATCTACGCTCCCGTTAACGGTGTGCTCGTCAATCTAAACGAGATTCCCGACGAGACCATCGCCTCGGGTATGCTCGGCCAGGGCTACGGCATCGAGCCCATCACCGGCACCATCTATGCGCCCGCTAACGGCCGCATCGGCGCCACCACCGTCACCAACCACTCTATTGGCATGATCACCGAGGACGGCCTTCGCGTGTTCATCCATGTCGGCCTGGGCACCGTACAAATGAACGGCAAGGGTTTTGCCCGCTTTGTCGAGATGGGCGATGTGGTCAAGGCAGGCCAGCCGCTCATCAGTTTCGACCGCGATGCCATTAAGGCCGCTGGCCACGAGGACATCGTGACCGTCATCATCTCCGAGCTCGATCGTCTTAAGAGCATCGACCATGTCGGCGAGTCTGGAACGCTTATCGGCGGCAACCCGCTCGTCAAGCTGGGCGACCCGCTGCTGGTGGCTAAGACCAAGTAACGAGTCCTGCGCCGTACAGCCAATAGGCAACACGCCAAGCGCCCACGACCATCTGGCCGCGGGCGCTTTTCGTTTGAAAACCGTCCCGTCAATACCTTATCTGTATAGCCCAAATGAGCCGAGCTGCTAGAATATCGAACTGTATGGATAACTATCATTCAACCGCTATGGGAGGATACGTGAACCGCACCAAAATCGCGCAGCTCTATGCCGATTCCGAGTCGCTCGGCGGCAAGACCGTCACTGTCGCCGGCTGGGTCAAGTCCGTCCGCGACATGAAGAACTTTGGCTTCGTCACGCTCAACGACGGCAGCTGCTTCCGCGACCTGCAGGTCGTCATGAACCGCGAGACGCTCGTCAACTACGACGAGATCGCCCACCAAAACGTCTCGGCTGCACTCATTTGCACCGGCACCGTCAAGCTGACCCCCGATGCGCCCCAGCCTTTCGAGCTTTCTGCCACCTCCATCGAGGTAGAGGGCACGAGCGCCCCAGACTACCCGCTGCAGAAGAAGCGCGCAACCGTCGAGTTCCTGCGTACCCAGCAGCACCTGCGCCCGCGCACCAACCTGTTCCGCGCCGTGTTCCGCATCCGCTCTGTCGCGGCTGCCGCCATCCACCGCTTCTTCCAGGAGCAGGGCTTTGTCTACGTCAACACCCCCATCATCACCACGAGTGACTGCGAGGGCGCCGGCGAGATGTTCCGCGTGACCACGATCGACCCCAAAAATCCGCCTCTCACCGAGTCCGGAGAGGTCGACTGGAGCCAGGACTTCTTTGGCAAGCATGCAAGCCTTACCGTGTCCGGCCAGCTCAATGCCGAGAACTTTGCCATGGCCTTTGGCGACGTGTACACCTTTGGCCCCACCTTCCGCGCCGAAAACTCCAACACCACGCGCCACGCCGCCGAGTTTTGGATGATCGAGCCCGAGATGGCCTTTGCCGACCTGAACGACTACATGGATAACGCCGAGGCCATGCTCAAGTACGTTCTTAAGGACGTTATGGCCACTTGCCCCGACGAGCTCAACATGCTCAACAAGTTTGTGGACAAGGGCCTGATCGAGCGCCTGAACCACGTGGCCAACTCCGACTTTGCCCGCGTCACCTACACCGAGGCCGTCGAGATCCTGGAGCAGGCCGTCGCCGCCGGTCACAAGTTTGACTATCCTGTCAGCTGGGGCATTGACCTGCAGACCGAGCACGAGCGCTTCCTGACCGAGGAGCACTTTAAGCGCCCGACCTTCGTGACCGACTACCCGGCCGAGATCAAGGCCTTCTACATGCGCATGAACGACGACGGCAAGACCGTCGCCGCCGCCGACTGCCTGGTTCCCGGTATCGGCGAGATTATCGGCGGCTCCCAGCGCGAGGAGCGCCTGGATCTGCTCGAGGCCCGCATCAAGGACCTGGGCATGGCCCCCGAGCAGTACAAGTACTACCTTGACCTGCGCCGCTATGGCTCCTGCAAACACGCCGGCTATGGCCTGGGCTTCGAGCGTTTGGTCATGTACCTGACGGGTGTGGGCAACATCCGCGACGTCCTTCCGCACCCCCGCACCGTGGGCAACGCCGATTTCTAATCGCCACAGCTCCGTCCCGCGCGTTACAGCGTGTCGCACCAGCGCCTCTCGGCAAGCCGAGGGGCGCTTTTTTCAACAGCATCCGTCAGGCTTTTGTCAAGTTTTTGGTCAGCTGAGCAGGGCTGTTGAAAACTCGATCCGCCGCTTGCCGACGACTACCGACCACCCAGAGTGCCCTGCGCCCCTAAGCAAACCCCGTGTCCTAGGCTCCGTAGCGTCATCACCCAAAAACGGAAAGGACGTGAACGCAATGGCCAAACCCGCTGTTGAGAACTACGAGGCCACGACCAGGGGTGCTGCTTCCATGGCAGCCTATCGCGCTGTGCGCATCCTGCAACTCTTAAGCGAGCATACCGGTGAGGACAAAGCGCTTCCTCCCGATGAGCTGATCGAGCGCCTCGCCCATCCCGACGACCCCGCTCGCATGCCCATCTCGGCAGCGCGGCGCAGTATCCATACCGCGATTTCCGCCCTGCGACATGCCGGATACGAGATTGAGTACAAGCACGGCGCGGGTTACCGACTTCTCACCCGACCGCTCTCCGACGAGGAAATCATTCGACTCCATGGCATGGTCATGCGCAACCGCTCCACACCCATCGCGACCAGGAAAAGCATAGCGCGCCATCTGGTCGCCATGGCAAGCGCCGACGTTCGCGGCTATCTCGATACGTCCGAGCCGGCACCAAGCGCAGAAGGCAAACCCGCCAAGACCACGCGACCGCCCGCCAAACGCATCGATACCTGCGAGCTCATCGAGCGGGCCATCGACCACGGAACCACGGTGAGCTTTGACATTTCAAGCGTCACGACACATGACAAGATCGAAGTGACGCGGATGACCGTTCGGCCTTTTGCCATCAAACAGCGAGACGGCGTCTCGTATCTGCTGGGAACGGTCGTCGACGGGCACGGCTCCGACGACACCCTACGCACCGTCGAGGTCAGCCGCATGAGAAACGTTAGTACGCGCCTGCTCGACGGCAAGAAGCTCTTTGCCGCGCTGGACGAGGGGGAGCGGCCCGCGCCCGCCGCCTAAGTCTTGCCGTTGCCCGCCGAATCCCCCGCCGTCCATCCGGTTCAGTATTAAAAAACCCGACAGGTTGTTGAAAAAATGGGCATCGGCGCTACTATAGACCCACTTGCACTTTGTTTGAGTGCAGTGTTTCCAGCAATTTCTATACTGGGGGTAATGACATGAACGACATCACCATCAGCCGCAGGAGCCTTCTGGTCTCCGCCGGCCTGCTCGCACTGGCCCCGCTCGCCGGATGCGGCGGCAACTCTGGTTCCGGCTCTGCAGCCGCCGGTTCCGACTACACCATCGGCGTTTTGCAGCTCACTGAGCACTCCGCGCTCGACGCCGCCAACGACGGCTTTGTCAAGGCCATCAAGAAGAGCGGACTCAAGGTCAAGATCGACCAGAAGAACGCCCAGAACGACCAGTCCACGTGTAAGTCCATCGCCGACAAGTTTGTGGGCGACAACGTCAACTTGATCTACGCCATCGCCACGCCTGCCGCACAGGCTGCCGCCGGCGCCACGGCCGATATCCCCATCGTAGGCTGCGCCATCACCGACTACGCCGCCTCCGGCCTGGTCCAGGACAACGACAAGCCCGGCACCAACGTCACCGGCGCCTCCGACCTCACCCCGGTCGCCGAGCAGCTCGAGATGATGCAGAAGGTCCTGCCCGACGTTAAAAAGGTCGGACTGCTCTACTGCACCGCCGAGTCCAACTCCGACGTCCAGATCAAGGCCGCCAAGAAGGAACTCGACAAGCTGGGCCTGGAGTACACCGATTTCACCGTCTCGAGCTCCAACGAGATCCAGTCCGTCGTCGAGTCTGCCGTAGGCAAGGTCGACGCGCTCTACTCCCCCACTGACAACACCATCGCCGCGGGCGCTTCGCAGGTCGGTCAGATCTGCAAGGAGAACAAGCTTCCCTTTGTGACCGGCGAGGAGGGCATGTGCATGGCCGGCGGCCTGTTCACCCTTTCCATCAACTATGAGGACCTGGGCTACGCCGCGGGCGAGATGGCCGTTAAGATTCTGAAGGGCGAGGCCAAGCCCGAGGATATGCCGATCAAGCACCTCCCAAGCAAGGATCTGGTCGTCGTCAAGAACGACGAGATGGCCGAGGCCCTGGGCATCGACCTTTCCGCTCTAGACGAGTAGCGCCATGCGCGGTAACGCAGCTAGGCACGCGCTTGCGCCATAGCTGCGTTATTCAATATCTGAGTCATTGGGGCGAACGCTAAAGACCGGCGTTCGCCCTGCTTGTTTTTGGTAAAACAAAATGTCCGTCCGCTGCTCTTTTATGCATTGGTACCGCTATTATGGAAAATCACGTGTCCACCCTATCCTAGGAGGTATGAAGCATGCTCATTGCATTGCAGGGCGCCGTTTCGCAGGGTGTCCTCTGGGGCATTATGGTGCTTGGCGTGTTTATCACGTTCCGCCTGCTCGACATCCCCGATATGACCTGTGACGGCAGCTTTGCCCTCGGCGGCTGTGTCTGCGCCGTGCTCATCGTCAACAACAATGCCGACCCGTTGCTCGCCGTTTTGGCCGGCATGTGCGCCGGCGCCATTGCGGGCGCGGTCACGGGCATTCTGACCACCGTCTTTGAGATTCCCGCGATCCTCGCCGGAATCCTCACCCAGATCAGCCTGTGGTCCATCAACCTGCGCATCATGGGCAAATCCAACACGCCCATCCTTGCCAAGGGTACCGTGTTCTCGGCCGTCAGCAATATGACGGGTCTGCCTCAGTCCACCGTTGCCATCATCCTGGGCATCTTGCTCGCCGTGGCTATCGTTGCCATCCTGTATTGGTTCTTTGGCACCGAGATCGGCTCGGCGCTGCGCGCCACCGGCAACAACGAGTACATGATCCGTGCCCTGGGCGTCAACACCAACTCCACTAAGATGATCGCCCTCGTGCTCTCCAACGCCCTCATTGGCCTTTCGGGCGCGCTCATCTGCCAGAGCCAGAAGTACGCCGACATTGGCATGGGCACCGGCGCCATCGTTATCGGTCTCGCCGCCATTGTTATCGGCGAGGTGCTCGGCCGCCTGCTGCCCGGCGGTCTCACGCAGTTTAGCGTCCGTCTTGCCTCCGCCGTCTTTGGCTCCGTGGTGTACTTCCTCATCCGCGCCATCGTGCTGCAGCTGGGCATGGACGCCAACGACATGAAGCTGCTCTCCGCCGTGATTGTCGCCGTGGCCCTATGCGTGCCCGTGGTTTGGGAGCGCTATAAGCTCCGCAGCTCCTACACGAAGGGGGATGAGGCAGATGCTTAAGCTCTCGCACGTCAAGAAGACCTTTAACAAGGGCACCGTCACCGAAAAGCGCGCTCTTACCGGCGTCGACCTTACCCTCAACGATGGCGACTTTGTAACCGTGATTGGCGGCAACGGCGCCGGCAAGTCCACGCTGCTCAACATGATCGCCGGCGTGTATCCGCTCGATTCGGGCGTTATCGAGCTCGACGGCACCGACATCTCGCGTCTGAGCGAGTCGCAGCGTGCCAAGTACCTGGGCCGCGTGTTCCAGGACCCCATGCGCGGCACCGCAGCCGACATGCAAATTGCCGAGAACCTGGCACTCGCCAAGCGTCGCGGCCAGCGTCGCGGCCTTTCGTGGGGCGTCACCAAGGCCGAGAAGGACGAGTACGTCAAGCTGCTCAAACGCCTGGACCTTGGTCTGGACACGCGCCTCAACGCCAAGGTCGGCCTGCTCTCGGGCGGCCAGCGCCAGGCACTCACCCTGCTCATGGCCACGCTCACCAAGCCGCGCCTGCTGCTGCTCGACGAGCATACCGCGGCACTCGACCCCAAGACGGCCTCTAAGGTGCTCAATCTGACCGAGGAGATCGTCGACGAGAACCACCTGACCACGCTCATGGTCACGCATAACATGAACGACGCTATCCGTCTGGGCAATCGCCTGATCATGATGCACGAGGGCCACGTAATCTACGACGTGGCGGGCGATGAGAAGAAATCGCTCACCGTGGCCGACTTGCTTCAGAAGTTCGAGGAGGTCTCGGGCGGCGAGCTCGCCAACGACCGCATGCTGCTGAGCTAAACCTACCAAAAAGGGACAGGTTTATTTTGGCAGGTTTTATCTGCGCAGACGTCAAAACCGCCGCAAAGGGACAGACACCTTTGCGGCGGTTTTCGCATATTATGTCGATAATCCAGCGTCAGCAGGGACCACTGGTTAAGAACTAAGGAAACTGCCATGAGAGGATCTCTTCCTCGTCTTGCTTGACCGCCGCACTCCTTGCCGGCGTACTCGCCGGCGCCCCAGCTTACGCCACCGCGGACGCCCCATCTCAAGTTATCGGCCCGTCCGTTGTGATCGGACGGGCTTTTTGGTGGGTATCATGGTTGAACGATCTTGAGGAGGTTTTCTCTACATGGAATTGTTTGAGCCGATTCTTCATTTCTTTGAGCAGCGGTGGGTCCACGACATCATCTGGGCCGGCATCTTGGCGATAGGCACCGCCGTCGCCGCCAAAGTCGTTTCCAAGACGCTGCGTCACCTGCTCAACCGCGACGATAACCCGCTTCCGGCATCGAGCATCTTCATCAACATTGCGCGCGCCGTCATCTGGATGATCGGCGGCAGCTTTATCCTCGACAACTGCTTTGGCATTAACGCAAACGCGCTCGTCGCCGCTCTTGGCGTCGGCGGCATTGCCATCTCGCTCGGCTTTCAGGACACGCTGTCGAACCTTATCGGCGGCATGCAGGTGACCTTTATGGGCATCATCAAGCCCGGCGACAATATCGAGGTCGGCGGCGTGTCGGGCGTGGTCCAGGACATCACCTGGCGCCACACGACCATCGAGGATGCCTACGGGCAGACCATCATTGTGCCCAACTCCAACATCTCCAAGGACACGCTCGTGCATCTGATGCCCTTTGGACGTGTGGCCGTGCCCCTCGCGGTAAAAGACCCCTCCAAATGGGCTTCCCTTGACGCGCTGGCAGACGAGCTCACGAGAGCAACCAAAACGGCCGTCTCGCCCATCTCGGGTTTTGACCAGGAGCCCTACGTGCTCTTTAGCGAAATCGGCGACTTTGGCATCAAGGGCAAGATCATCTTTATCGTCAGTGACGACAGCACCACCTTCACGGCAGCCGACGCCTGCATCCGCGCCATCGCCCCCATCATCGCCTAAAGCACCACAAAGGGGATGGTGAGCTGCCTCCCATTTCTTTGACATCGGGAAATGGGAGGTTTTCATTCGTGGTACCATAGTTCATACAGTTGTTTAAACGACTAAGGGAGCAAACTATGGAAGAGGCCTACCGTCAAGCACGCAAGCGCGGCGAGCAAGGAAGTCGACGCGCCATTAGCCAAAGCGAGCATCCATACCTTACGGACCTCGACAGTTTGGTTGCTCAGCTCCCCTTAGGTCAGCGAGAGAATGTCGGCCTGCGGGATATTCCGCTCGAAATGGTTGTCGGCACGGTTACCAAGGGCCGTCAGTCCGCCTTTTCATGCAACTTTATGCCCCTGCTGCCGTTTAGCACCGAGTTCGCCCGCAAGTGGTCCAACCTCTACGACATTCAGGTAACCGAGGGCTATCGCGACCCCATCATCGTCACCGAGTTCATGCATCGGTTCTATGTCCAGGAGGGCAACAAACGCGTCAGTGTCCTCAAATTCCTGGACGCCCCGACGGTTTCGGCTAGGGTCACCCGTCTCTATCCCGGCAAATGGGATTCCGTCGAAAGCCGCCTGTACGGCGAGTTTTGCGCGTTTTGGCGCGTCTGCCCCCTATACGAGATCGAGTTCTCGCGCGAAGGAAGCTACGAAACGCTCGCCAAGATGCTCGGTCAGAACCTTATCGAAAAATGGCCCCAGAAAAAGGTCGACTACCTGCGCCACACCTTCCTACTCTTTAAGCGCGCCTACCTTCGCGCGGGCGGCGACCACCTGGACATTACGCCCGCCGACGCCATGCTCGTCTACCTCAATGTGTACAACCAGGACCGCCTGCTGGATACGCCGACAGATATCGTCGTAAACCGCCTGTGCAAGATCTGGCGCGAACTGGTCATCGCCGGGAAAAGTGACGAGGACAAGGTCGATCTTGTCGAAGCGCCGAACGTCGATGAGGAGGAGTCGCCCGCCAAGTCCACCTCCGGCATGCTCAACTTCTTTATGGGCAAGACCGTCTATTCGGCGGCCAACCCCCTGCGCATCGCCTTTATCCATGAATTCACCTGTGCGACGTCGAGCTGGGACAGGCTCCACGACCAAGGGCGTCGGTATCTCGATGAGCACTTTGGCGGTATCGTGCGCACCGAGGCGTTTGAGGACTGTCACGATCCGGACGTGTTCTACGCCGCCGTGGAAACGGCTGTCAAACATGGAGCAAACGTCATCTTCTCGACCTCGCACCGCCTGATGGAATACACGCTCAGGGCTGCCGTTGAATATCCCCGGGTTCGGTTCCTTAACTGCTCCATCGGCCTTCCCCACCAAAGCGTCCGTTCTTACTTTGGCAAGATGTACGAAGCCAAGTTTCTCCTGGGCGCCCTTGCCGCCAGCATGGCGGACAACCACCGCATCGGTTACCACGCGTCGGTCTTCGCCTCGGGTGCACTCAGCGAGATCAATGCCTTTGCGATTGGCGCCTCGCTGCTCGACCCCCGTGCGCAAATTATCCTGACCTGGGGCGATGTGCCCGCCGGAGGCCTTGCCGAGGCCATGTGCCGCGAAGGCGTGAGCGTCATGACCGGCGCCGACATGTCAAAGTCGCTCGAAGACCCCACGGCCTACGGACTCCACCGCCTGGTCGATGGCAAGGTTACCGGCATTGCCATGCCGGTGTGGAACTGGGGCCGATACTACGAGCTTATCGTGCGAAGTCTGCTGCATGGCACCTGGGACGAGACCAGTGACGACAGCCAGGTCCGCGCCGTCAACTACTGGTATGGCATGAGCTCGGGCGTTATCGATATTCGCTACGCTCCGGGCCTGCCCTATCAGACGCGCAAGCTTGTTCAGCTCCTCCGCAATGGCATCGTCGAGGGCTCCATCAATCCATTTGGCGGCGAGCTCCATAGCCAAGACGGCGTGGTGCAGATTGAGGGCTTTCCCCCACTGCCGAGCACGCAAATCGTCGAGATGGACTGGCTGGCAGACAACGTGGTGGGCACCATTCCGCAGCCTGACGATGAGCCGAAGGTCCGTGCTCTATGAAAATCCTTGCCATAGCCGATACCGAAGAGCGATGCCTGTGGGAGTGCTTTCGCAAGGAACGCTTTGAGGGTGTCGACCTAATTTTGTCCGCTGGCGATCTGGACCCGGACTATCTTGAGTTTTTGGTCACGGTCATCAACAGACCGCTCATCTACGTGCGTGGCAATCACGATGACCGCTACGCGCGTCATGCACCGGGCGGCTGCATCTGTGTCGAAGACACCGTATACGTGTATCGCGGCGTCCGCATTGCGGGGCTTGGCGGCTCCATGCGCTATCGAGATGGCGCTAACATGTACACCGAGCGCGAGATGGCCAAGCGCGTGCGCAAGCTGTCCCGCAAAGTGAGGATGGTCGGCGGCTGCGACATCTTGCTCACCCATGCGCCCGCCGCCGGCATGGGCGATCTGGACGATCTGCCGCATCGGGGATTCGCATGCTTTAACACAGCGCTCGAGACATGGAATCCCGACTACATGGTGCACGGGCATGTGCACCAATGCTATGTTCGCGACTTTCAACGCGAACGCCAGCACGCATGCGGGACGACGATTATCAACGCCTGCGGCTATACGCAGTTTGAGCTTGACGAGGCGCGCTACCCCATCCGTGGATGGCAGGCAGCCTGGCTCAATTCGCAAACCATGCGCCGCGAGCTCAAGCGCCACGAGGCAATCGAGTCCTCAACCGCCAGAACCCCCTGGTAACCACCACAAAGGGGACAAGCACCTTTGTGGTGGTTCCGGACATCTCGACGCTACAGCGCGGCGATGACCTTATCGCCCATCTGCGTCGTGCCGAGGATCTTATCGGCAGGGGTGCTGGCGTCGGCGATGTCGCGGGTACGCCAGCCTTCGTCAAGCACACGTGCCACGGCATTTTCGATCCAAGCAGCCTGCTCACCCATGTCGAGCGCGTACGTGAGCAGCATTGCCGCCGACAGGATCTGCGCGAGCGGGTTAGCGATACCGAGCCCCGCGATGTCGGGCGCGCTGCCGGCGCTCGGCTCAAACAGCGACACGCCATCGCCCAGCGAAGCCGAGGCAAGCATGCCGAGCGATCCGGTAATCTGCGCCGCCTCGTCGGAGAGAATATCGCCGAACATGTTCTCCGTAACTACGACGTCAAAGTCGGCCGGTCGGTTAATGAGCTGCATGGCGGCGTTGTCGACGAGCAGGTCCTCAAGCTCTACATCTGGATACTCCTCGTCATGCACGCGATGCACGACCTCACGCCACATGCGGCTCGTCTCCAATACATTGCGCTTATCCACGCTTGTCACCTTGCCGCGGCGCTTGCGAGCTGCCTCGAACGCCTGGCGGGCGATGCGCTCAACTTCGTACTCGCGGTACTCCATTACGTCAACCGCACGCTGGCCAGCCACACCGTCGGTGCCCGCACCGCCCTCGTCATAAAAGCGCTCGTGCTTGCCAAAGTAAATGCCACCGGTAAGTTCGCGGACGAGAACCATGTCAACGCCCTTGATGACTTCGGGACGAAGCGTCGATGCGCTGACAAGTGCGTCGTAGATTTTTACAGGGCGAAGGTTGGTATAGAGGCCGAGTTCTTTGCGGATACGCAGCAAGCCTTGCTCGGGGCGCGGGACCGCCGGATCGGTCGAATCCCACTTTGGGCCACCGACGGATGCCAACAGCACGGCGTCCGACGCCTTTGCCGCCGCAAGGGTTTCATCGGGCAGCGGATTGCCGCACGCATCGATCGCCGCGCCACCAATCAGGTGATCCTCAAAGGCAAACTCTACGCCAGCGCGCTTGCCCACGGCAGCCAGCACCTTCTTACCCTCGGTAATAACCTCGGGCCCAATGCCGTCACCAGGAAGACAGCAGATCTTATAGGTCTTCTTCACGTTGCAGCTCCAGCTCTCGCTACTCGGCCCGTTTGCAAACGGATTATCCAGCTTGACCGTCATAATCGCTTACGCCTCCTGACCCTTTGCCGCGACAATCTTGGCACGCGTGCGCGCAACCAAACCGCCGGCCTCGATAATCTCGGCAATAAATGGCGGGAACGGCTCAGCTGTAAAAGTCTCGCCAGTACGCTCGTTGGTGATGACACCCGCATCGGTATCGACCTTCACAGTATCGCCGGCACAAATCGCATCGACAGCTTCGGGGCACTCCATAATGGGCAGGCCCACGTTAATGGCATTGCGATAGAAGATGCGTGCGAAGCTCTTGGCAATAACACACGACACTCCTGCAGCCTTAATGGCAACCGGGGCATGCTCACGCGAAGAACCGCAACCAAAGTTCTCCTCAGCCACAATGATGTCACCGGGCCTCACGGCAGAGGCAAACGCGGGATCAATATCCTCCATAGCATGCGAAGCCAAATGCGCATGATCCGACGAGTTCAAATACCGAGCAGGAATAATCACATCAGTATCAACGTCACGACCATACCTAAATACCTTGCCTTCAAAGTTCATATCATTCTCCGTTCAAACATGGAATGCGGGGGATTTGATATTTACTTACTTACTCGGACAGTCCTGCTCGCACGGAGAGCACATTAAGTGCTCTCCGGCTCGTGCGGAACTCGACGCAAGCAAATATCAAATCCCTCGTTCGCGTTTCGGCTACAAAAAAGCTAATGGAAAGTTAGCGTTCGCCTTCGGCGAACAAAAAAGTGCCAGGACTGTCCGCAGTAGCGAGCAAAGGTCGAAGGACCCCGTAGCCTCTACAGGTCAGACGGCAAGCATATGTGCCCCGCCACGGCAGAAGCAGCCGCAACAGCCGGCGAGGCCAGATAGACCTCGGACGTGGGGTCGCCCATACGGCCGACAAAGTTGCGGTTGGTCGTAGAAACGCAACGCTCCCCCGCCGCCAAGATGCCCATGTAGCCGCCCAGGCACGGACCGCACGTGGGCGTGGAGAACACACAGTTGGCATCTAGGAAAATGTCGGTCAACCCCTCCTTCATGCACTGGCGGAAGACCGCCTGGGTCGCCGGAATCACGATGCAACGCACCCCGTCGGCAACCTTATGGCCGCGCATGACTTCGGCCGCAGCACGCATATCCTCGATACGTCCGTTGGTGCACGAGCCGATTACCGCCTGGTCGACCATGATGTGACGGCTCTCGCTCACCGGATGGGTGTTGCCGGGCAGATGCGGCCACGATAAACACGGCTTAATGTCGGCCGCGTCAATGGCAATAACCTGGGCATACTCGGCGTCTGGATCGGCGTGATACTCAACGTAATCACGCTCGCAGCGTCCCTTGAGCCAGGCGCGGGCAACATCATCGACCTCGATAATGCCCGCCTTGCCGCCCGCTTCGATCGCCATGTTCGAAATTGTCATGCGACCTTCCATCGACAGGCCCTCGATGGTGCTGCCGGCAAACTCCATGGCCTGGTACAGGGCACCGTCCACGCCGATCATGCCGATAATGTGCAGGATGATGTCCTTGGCGGTGGCACCGTCCTCAAGCTCGCCGTTAATCTCAAAGCGAATCGTCGGCGGAACCTTAAACCATGCGCGCCCCGTGGCAATGCCCACGCCGGCGTCTGTTGAGCCCACGCCGGTCGAAAACGCACCCAAGGCGCCATACGTGCAGGTATGCGAGTCGGCACCGATAATCAGATCGCCCGGGACCACCACGCCGCGCTCGGGCAGCAGGGCATGCTCAATGCCCGCGCAGCCTTGCTCGTAATAGTGCGTCACATGCTGCTCGTGCGCAAAATCTCGCATCTTTTTGGTCTGCTCGGCGCTCTTGATGTCCTTGTTGGGCGCATAGTGATCGGGCACCAGGCAAATGCGATCGCGATCAAATACCTCGGTGGCACCCAGCTCACGAAAGACATCGATCGCGATAGGTGCGGTAATGTCGTTGGCGAGCACAATGTCCAGGTCGCACTCGACCAGCTGGCCCGGCTTTACCTCGTCCAGGCCTGCGTGTGCCGCCAAAATTTTCTCTGCTACGGTCATGGGACGTGCCATGTGATTCCCCTCTCAAGCGGGCTTTGCCCTGCCGAATATCGTTACTTGCCCGCCTTGGAACGGTTAGTCTGAATCATGCGGTTAATAGCGTTGATGTAAGCCTTGGCCGAGCTCACGATAATGTCGGTATCCGCGCCACGGCCGGTGTAGATCTTGCCGTCCTCGGCGGTGATGCGCACCGTCACCTCACCGATGGCGTCGATACCACGCGTAATGGCCTTAACGTTGAACTCCGTCAGCTCGCCATGGGCAGAGATGGCCTTGTCGACCGCCTTGTAGGCTGCATCAACCGGACCAGTACCCGTCGAGCAAACTACCCGTGTCGCGCCATCCTCGTCCGTGATGGTTGCCGTGGCCGTAGGAATAAGCGGGTCGCCGCAGGAAACTTGAAGCGCATCGAGGGTGTAGATCGCCTTGACCTCGCGCTGGCGCTCCTGAATCATCGACTCCAGATCCTCGTCAAAGACCTCTTTCTTTTGATCTGCAATCTCCAAGAAGCGCTGGTAGATCGACTCGAATTCCTCATCGCCAAACGTATAACCCAGCTCGGCGAGACGATGGCGCAGCGCCGCATGGCCCGAACGTGCCGAAAGGATAATCTCGGATCCCGCTGCACCCACGTCCTTGGGATCGATAATCTCGTAGGTGTCACGCGCCTTGAGCACGCCATCCTGGTGAATGCCCGAGCTGTGGGCAAACGCATTAGCGCCCACAATGGACTTGTTGGGCTGCACGTTAATACCAGTAATTGAACTGACGAGCTTAGATGCGCGCGTGAGCTCGGTCGTCACGATATCGGTATGTGCATCCAGATCCTGCTCGTGCATCCTCATGGCCATGACGACCTCCTCGAGCGCCGTGTTGCCCGCGCGCTCGCCCAAGCCGTTGACGGTGCACTCGATCTGCGTCGCGCCATTGCGGACCGCCTCGAGTGCAAGGGCTGTGGCCATGCCCAGATCGTTATGCGTGTGGACCGAAATCGTAACGTCCTCGATTCCGGCCACGCGCTCGCGCAGATCGCGAATACGAGCACCAAACTCCCAGGGCATGTTATAGCCCGTGGTGTCCGGAATATTCACGACCGTAGCGCCGGCCTTAATCGCTGCCTCGATAATGCGGACCAGGAACTCCTGATCGGAGCGGCCCGCATCCTCGGCATAAAACTCGACATCGTCGACAAACTTACGAGCGTGCTTTACGGCGTGAATAGCGCGCTCGATAGCCTCATCCTCGGTCATATGGAGCTTGTCACGCAGATGGCTGGGACTCACACCCAGACCGGTGTGGATACGGGGCCTCTGAGCCGTCTTGAGGGCGTCTGCAGCTACTTCGATATCCTTATCGACCGCACGGGTGAGACCGCATACCGTGCACCGGTCACCCGCGATCTTGCCAATCTCCTGTACGGAACGATAATCACCGGGGCTCGAAATAGGAAATCCAGCCTCGATCACGTCGACATTCATACGTACCAGCTGGCGTGCAATAACGAGCTTTTCCTCGGTATTCATGCTGGCGCCGGGAGACTGCTCCCCCGTCACGAAGCGTTGTGTCAAAGATTGCGATTTTGCGGCTCATGATTTCCTCCTGACAGGCTAAAGATACAGTTGGCTTTCAGGAGAGATGGAGTGCCTCAAGATAGAATAATACCCGTGTCGCTCATCACGCCCAAAAGCGGCGGAAGATAGCGCACCCGGGTACAACTAATCGTTATAGCGAAATTACAACCCTAGCGCGCTATCCAATCTAGTAGCGCTAGGCCTAGGAGCTGCTGTTTGTTATAGAACATGTCTGGCTCCTTTCAGCCTCGGGTATTCACTACATTAGGCTAAAGTGTAACACAGGCAAAACGACGCGCAACGGAGTTTTTGAACCAAAACCACCACAAAGGCGCCTATCTCCTTCGTGTTGGTTTTGGCCCGAAACAGCAAGGAACCCGGTCCTGCACGAGACAGAACCGGGTTCCTTTAGCAATGCTTGCTTTGCTCAGGCAGTAACTAAAAGTTACTCAGCCAGGAAGTCACGCTGGACAGCGGGATCGACCTTGACGCCAGGGCCCATGGTGGAAGACACAGAGATGGACTTGACGTACTTGCCCTTAGCAGAAGAGGGCTTGACGCGCAGGATCTCGGTGTACAGGGCAGCGTAGTTCTCAACGAGCTGCTGCTCAGAGAAGGACTTCTTGCCCAGGGGCACGTGGCAGATGCCATAACGGTCGGCGCGATACTCAACGCGGCCGGCCTTGAGCTCGGAGACCATCTTGGCGACGTCCATGGTCACGGTGCCGAGCTTGGGGTTCGGCATGAGGCCACGGGGACCAAGGATCTTACCGATGCGGCCAACCTTGGCCATCATGTTCGGCGTAGCGATAGCGGCGTCGAAGTTGATCTCGCCCTTCTGGATCTGGGCGACGAGCTCGTCGGAACCGATGATGTCGGCGCCGGCAGCCTCGGCCTCACGGGCCTTCTCGCCCTCGGCGAAGACGGCAACACGAACGGTCTTGCCGGTGCCGTGGGGCAGGGAGATGGAACCACGGATGTTCTGGTCAGCCTTACGAGTATCGATGCCCAGACGGAAGTGGGCCTCAACGGTCTCGTCGAACTTGGCGGTGTCGAGCTCCTTGATGAGCTTGGCAGCCTGAAGGGGGGTGTAGAGCGTGGCGCGGTCGACCTTCTCGGCAGCGGCGTTATAGCTCTTACCATGCTTAGCCATGTGCATTACCTCCTGTGGTTAAACGGGCGTGAGCCCTCCCACATCGTATCGTGTGCCCTATTGCACACATTTAACGTGCGCCCCGGTCGGAGCACCCGTCGTTACCTAGAAAAACGCTACTCAGCGATGGTGACGCCCATGGAACGGGCGGTACCGGCGATGATCTTCTTGGCGGCGTCAATGTCGTTGGCATTGAGGTCCGGCATCTTGATCTCGGCGATCTTGGTGAGCTGCTCCTGAGAGAGCTGGCCAACCTTGTCAGCCTGGGGCTTAGCGGAACCAGACTTGAGGTTCAGCTCCTTCTTGATGAGGTGAGCCGCCGGCGGAGTCTTGGTGATGAAGGAGAAGGACTTATCCTCGTAGACAGAGATCTCAACGGGGATGATGTCGCCCTTCTTGTCCTGCGTCTCGGCGTTAAAGGCCTGGCAGAACTGCATGATGTTCACGCCAGCAGCGCCCAGGGCGGGGCCGACGGGAGGAGCGGGGTTAGCGGCACCAGCAGGAATCTGGAGCTTAATGACGTTGGCAACCTTCTTCTCAGCCATGGTCATTCCTTTCGAATCACGAGTGTGAAGTACTTGCTATATCGTAAGCACGCACGTGTTAGAAGCACTCCTGAGATGAGCAGTCACAGAAGAAGCACGCTCGCGCGAACGGACGAAAACTTAAGCGATGACAGCGACCTGGTTAAAGTCGAGCTCGACCGGCGTCTCGCGGCCAAAGATCATCAGCGTGACCTTGAGCTTGCCTGCCTCGGCGTTAACCTCGGAGACCTTGCCATCAAAGTCGGTAAGCGGACCATCGGTGACGCGGACGGACGTACCGACCTCAATATCAACCGACGTACGCTTGGGCGAATCGCCCTTACCGGGACGACGAGTCATCTTATTGTACTCGTCGCGGGAAAGCGGAGCGGGCTTGCCGTTGCCGCCGAGGAAACCGGTGACGCCGGGCGTGTTGCGAACACACGTCCATGCATCGTCATCCATCTCCATGCGAACCAGGACATAACCCGGGAAGATCTTAGAATCCTTGGTCTCGCGCTTGCCACCCTCTTTGATCTCGGTGACGCGCTCCATAGGAATCTCAATATCAAAGATACGATCCTGCATGCCCATGGTCTCGATGCGATGCTCGAGATCGGACTTAACGCGGTTCTCGTATCCAGAGTAAGTGTGGACGACGTACCAACGCTTAGACATGGTTTAGCCCCTCAATCCAGAGAACAGAGCAAGAGCCTCGCCAAAGCCAGCATCGAGCAGAGCGATGACGACGCCGACGACGATCAGAGAAGCGCAAACAACGACCGAGTAGTTCACGAGCTCCTTCTTATCGGGCCACGTGACACGCTTCATCTCGGACTTCACCGAAGCAAAATACTTCTTGGTGCGGGCGAAGAAACCGGGCTTCTCGTTCTTCTTGGACTTCGCAGCCTTCTCGCTCTTCTTGGCAACGGCCTTCTTGGCCTCAACCTTGGAGTTGGCGGCAGCTTTGTTGGCAGGCGCCTGCTGCTGTGCCTTCTTCTTGTTCTTCTTGTTGGCCATTTGGGTTACCTCCGCGCAATGCGCTTATACATGAGTAAACCGTAAGCCCCCAAACGGGAGCTTACGGAATAATGACTGGCACGCCAGGAAGGACTCGAACCCTCAACACTCGGTTTTGGAGACCGATGCTCTACCAATTGAACTACTGGCGTATGTGACTAGAGACTAGCGAGTCTCTTTGTGCAGCGTGTGGTGACGGCACCAGGGGCAATACTTCTTGATCTCCATACGATCAGGCATGTTCGCCTTGTTCTTAGTGGTCGTATAGTTGCGGCGCTTGCACTCAGTGCACGCAAGAGTAACTAGAGTACGCATGTATCCTGAACCTTTCATATCCGCCCCGTACGGGCACGAGTTGGTACTTTATCAGCTCTACGTAAGTGCTGTCAATGAAAACCTCGCATCAATTGGTTCTCGGTAGATCCATTCATATTTGGAACACATCAATGGAGCCAACGAGATCTAATCGATCCCTCACGCTCAACTTAAGAGCGAGCTAAGCGTAATCATCAGGCAAAAAGACCCACGTAGAAAAGAACCCGGCACCCATATAAGTGCCGGGTTCTCTAAGTCAGCTGTATCAGAGAGCTAATTTACTCAATGATCGTGGAGACGATGCCCGAACCGACGGTGTGGCCACCCTCGCGGATAGCGAAGCGCAGGCCCTCCTCCATAGCGATCGGGTGAATGAGGTCGCCCTCGATGGTGATGTGGTCACCAGGCATAGCCATCTCGGTGCCCTCGGGGAGCTTGACCGTACCGGTAACGTCGGTGGTACGGAAGTAGAACTGAGGACGATAACCATCGAAGAACGGGGTGTGACGGCCGCCCTCCTCCTTGGTCAGAACGTAGATCTCACCGGTGAACTTGGTGTGCGGGGTAACCGAACCGGGCTTGCAGAGAACCTGGCCGCGCTCGATGTCCTCGCGCTTGATGCCGCGGAGCAGCAGACCGACGTTGTCGCCAGCCTCGCAGAAGTCCATGGACTTACGGAACATCTCGATACCGGTAACGACGGTGTTCTGGGTATCCTTGATGCCGACGATCTCGACGGGCTCGTTGAGCTTGAGCTCACCGCGCTCGACACGGCCGGTAGCAACCGTACCACGGCCGGAGATGGTCATAACGTCCTCAACGGCCATCAGGAACGGGAGGTCGTTGTCACGAGCAGGCGTCGGGATGTACTCGTCGACGGCAGACATGAGCTCGCGAATGGCGTCCATCCACTTGGCGTCGCCCTCGAGAGCGCCCAGAGCGGAACCACGGATGACGGGGATGTCGTCGCCGGGGAATTCGTACTCGGAAAGGAGCTCACGGGTCTCCATCTCGACGAGGTCGATGAGCTCGTCATCGTCGACCATGTCGCACTTGTTCAGGAAGACGACGATGTAGGGAACGCCGACCTGACGGGCGAGCAGGATGTGCTCGCGGGTCTGAGCCATGGGGCCGTCGGTAGCGGCGATAACCAGGATAGCGCCGTCCATCTGAGCAGCACCGGAGATCATGTTCTTGACGTAGTCAGCGTGGCCCGGGCAGTCAACGTGAGCGTAGTGACGGGCAGCAGTCTCGTACTCGACGTGGGAGACGGAGATCGTAATGCCGCGCTCGCGCTCCTCGGGAGCCTTGTCGATGTTCTCGAACGCAGTGAAGTCAGCCTTGCAGCCCTCGGTCTCGGAGAGAACCTTGGTGATGGCAGCGGTCAGCGTGGTCTTGCCGTGGTCGACGTGACCGATGGTGCCGATGTTAACATGCGGCTTAGTGCGCTCAAACTTCTCTTTGGCCATAAAGCCCTCCTCTAAACAGGTCGTCCCCGGACGGGACTATGCCTTTATACCATAGTGGCCTCTCAACATACTATTGAGAAGCCACCGTGTTACCTATGGTAGCGGTGACTGGATTCGAACCAGTGACGCCACGGGTATGAACCGTGTGCTCTAACCAACTGAGCTACACCGCCGGATGGAGCCTGCAACCAGACTTGAACTGGTGACCTCTTCGTTACCAACGAAGTGCTCTACCGACTGAGCTATACAGGCACTTGACGGGTGGGAGCTATAGGATTCGAACCTATGTAGGCAGAGCCAACGGGTTTACAGCCCGTCCCCATTAACCACTCGGGCAAACTCCCAATCGTTCAAGTATCCGCAGGTTCTTTGGTCTTTTGGGCCTCCGCCCCCGCGAACGAAAAAGATAATACGATGCAACCTTGGGGGCTGTCAACGAAAACCTCTAAATACACGGTGCCGGGCGTATCTATATACCTTTGACCTGCGGTTTTGCTGAATTTAGATATGAAGAACAGCGATTTGGCTGCGCTGGCGACATTTCCCGAGGGAACACTTTGGTGTGGTGGAGTACCCTTGCGGTATCGACTTTCGATACCGATCCTCGTGCGTCCGAATATCCTCGCTCAACCAGGATGACTGGGACCGGTCCGGCCTTTGTCTCGATCTGTAACATTTAGAGAACATTTTCTCCCCTATCTGTTACAGATCGAGATGTTTCCCTGGCGGTCTCCCGTTTATCTAAATCTGTAATAGTAAGAACGGTTTTCCGCCCCTTCGTGTTACAGATCGAGATGTTTCGCAGAGACCCTAGCTTACGTCTCATTCTGTAACAGTTAGAACGGTTTTCCTTCCCTAGTTGTTACAGATTGAGACACTTCTCAGCTCGCCCCCCAGATTGTCTATATCTGTAACAGCTGGGAGCTGAATGCTCGTCCTCGTGTTACAGATCTAGATTGTCGACCAACCCTAATCAAGCCATTAAGCCAGTACCTCAGATCCGTTGTAGAGCCTGCTGCCTTCAAACGAGCGCAGCAGGAGCTCGCGACGTTCATCGAGGTCCTTTAGCTCGCAGGGAAACACAAATAGCATCACGTTTTGATGGTACTTGTAATCGGCATAGACATCCGGATCGCCCAAGCGCGTGGGCGTGGAAACGATATCCTCCGAAATGTGCTCGCTTGAGCCCACATAAATTCCCAGATAGTCACTGTAGTTCTTATCGTGATCGCCTTTTTGATACTTTTCGATAAGGTAGCAGCCAGGCATATCAAAGCCGTTAAACGCGGCATCGGCAGCCTTTTTCTGCTGGCAGACAAACTTGTGCAGGGGCATCACCGTCGACGCACTTTCGAAAATCGACTGCCTTGCGGCGTTGATCTTCTTGCGAGCCTCGGCGGCCTCTCTTGAGTCCTGCAACGCTTTCGCGGCGCCGCCCAGCGCGCCAACTGCCGCGCCAAAGCCATCGGCCGCGACACCGAGCCCCTTGCCAATGCCATCGGCAACGACACGTGCGCCGTTAGCAGCACCATCCGCAGCACCCTTTACAGCACCGCCAACGGCATCGGGATCGACGCCGAGCTTCTTTGCCTTCTCAATGACTTCAGAGGCCTTGGTCAGAACCTGTGCCGCAAGATCCATCGCATTTATTACGGTTTCCAGTTTTACAGACATCCTAGAATTCCTTTCGATATCTCGCATAACCAAAACAGCTCATGACTCATAAATAGCGTCAGGCGGTTGCCGCAGCCTCCCGCGGCTATGCGAAATGCATGCGGTACCCAAGTCAGCAATTTAAATCGGGCTACGTAATGAGTCCCAACGGGTTGCCTATTAATCGGCGAGCGCAACGAGCGTTTCGAGAAACGCCAATGACTCGCACTCGCCCCCATTATTCGAAGCCAGATGATGTGTTCTACCGATAGCCCGTCACGGGCGTATACGGTGCTCACGCCATTGTCGAGCGCCATCACGACAGGTGCCAGGTCATTCGGCTGATGCCTCAGCCGACGCAAGGCCCTATAACACGGTATCGGCCACAGGTTGTTGCTCAACAAATACGCTGCTGGCTGTGGCATACTTTAATTTACTAATGTATCGAGAAAGAGAGTGTCATGGTCCCTTCGGGTAACGGCTGCAGCCAGATCATCATCATTGCTTTGGGCATTTGCCTTGGCCTGACTATGTTTGCGGTCTGTGGCTAAACGATTCAGATCTGCGCTTATTTCCAGCGCAAATTTTCTGCCGCTGCTTGCCGGCATCGTGTATCTCGTTAACAGATACATTGCGAGCTTCGACTTTTTCCTCCCCTACGACTTCGCCCATTATCAGCTCGGAGATCTGTGCGGAGGAATCATTTTTCCCGCCTACGTAAACGTCCTCTGCGAAACGGTGAGCGGGAAAACGCCGATATGCAACTTTGCAAGTAGCTTGGCATTATCGGTGGGATGCTCAATCTGCTGGGAAGTACTTGCGCCCATGGTGCTCGAGTTTAGTACCCCAGATCCGCTTGATGCCTGCATGTACGTTATCGGCGGCATCTTGTACCTGAAAGCTTTTAAACTGACGGCGGACAGTCGAATCTAGCTGCCCACAAGAAACGGGCCCTGTCCCACTAGGGAACAGAGCCCGAAACTCTCATGGAGCCAGTGACAGGAATCGAACCCGCAACCCACTGATTACAAATCAGTTGCGCTACCGTTGCGCCACACTGGCACACTTGGCGCTTTCGCGCGAAGCCAATTAAGAATAAAGGAATTGCGGACAAGGCGCAACAGACCCTTTGACCGACCACATCTCAAAACTATTCGTCAGAACGAATAGTATTAATTACAATGGAATAGATAAAACTATTCGTTCTGGCGAAGGGTTTCGCGATGTTGACCACGAGGGAAGCTGCAGAGCTACTCGACATCACCCCGCGCAGGGTGCAAGAGCTCATAAAAAACGGAGCACTTGAGGCACGCAAGGCTTCTGGTGTATGGCTCATCGACAAAGACAGCGTCAACGCACGACTCCGCTCCGTGACCAAAACGGGGGGACGCCCCCGTCGAGGCCATGGAAAAAGCGAGATTACGTTTACCCTCATGAACCGCACGCACGAAGTCGCCCAGCTGGTCTACAGCACATCGCGAAAAGACTTTACCCACATCGGTGCCGACATCGATTACGCTCACGCCCCTATTGGAGTACTTGGCCCCAATAATCCCGTGTCGCTCGACTCTTTCCGCATTTGGTGGCGAGGCCGCGGTATCCCGCTCGCGCGCATTGGGCTTGCATCCCTGTTGGCAGAAGCAGCAGTCGATGTTCCCGACGAACTCATCCAGCGAAATCTCGGCCTCTCCCTATCCGACCAGTATTGGATTAGACCCCAAGATTCCGGTCTCGCGTGGGAGGATATTAACTTCTTCAATAATGCTTTTGACGACGTCTCTCTGTCCATCGCACCCTTCGCCCCAGAGGGCAAAGCAGCCGCCGCAAAGCCCGATAACACCTCGGACGGCAACTTTCAGAAGTATTGGACATGCGAGGGCGGGCGTCGAATTCTGCATAAGGCAGGAGCGCACCTGAACCAAGAACCATATAACGAGCTGGTAGCGACCGCGCTCCATCGTCGCATCCTAAACGCCTGCGATTATGTGCCTTACTCGCTCGAGGGCACGGGCACTTCCGCCCTGAGCAAATGCGATGTCTTCTTAACTGATGAAGAAGAGTATGTCCCTGCGTTTTATGTAAACCAGTACGCAAACGCAGATGAAAGACTAACCGACTACGAGCGATATGTAGCAAACTGCGAGAAGCTCGGGGTAACAGGCGCCAAGGATGCCCTTGACCGCATGATCGTGTGCGACGACATCATCGCCAACTATGACCGCCATTGGCGTAACTTTGGCCTTGTGCGAAACGTCAACACGCTAGCCTGCAGAACTGCCCCCATCTTCGATTCGGGCTCATCGCTCTGGTGCAACGTTTCTCTAGAGGAGCTTAAGGCAGGAGAGCACAGTTTTATCAGCGCGCAGTTTCATTCAAGCCCCGCGAAACAAATGCTGCTTGTCGAGGATATGAGCTGGTTTGACGACGACAAGCTCGAGGGTTTCGTTGACGAGGCAATCGAAATCCTATCCAAAAACGACGCTCTTACAGCGAGACTGCCTTATCTAAAAGAGGCGCTAACATGGCGCCTCAAAAGAATGATCGACATCGCTGAATGGAGTTAGCGAAACAGTATCGCCCCGCCAACTCCCCTACCTCCCGCGCAGGGCCTTGAGCTTGGCCAGTGCCTCGGGGCTCAGGCGACTGCCCAGAGTCATCTTGATCTGCGGAGCCTCTTCGGCCTCGCGGACGTCGTTATCGATCTGTTTGATCTCGTCCACCAGCATGCGGCTCGAGATGCGCGTAACGCCCTTGCCCATGACGACGGCTTGAATTGTGCCGTCACTCGATACAACGGAGCATGCTCGGCCTTCCTCGCGCGCCTCGATGCAGAGCTTTTGTACCACGGTATCGGCCGATACGCCCGTCGGCGAAAACTCGATGCGCACGCCGCGAGCCGGCAGGTTGGGGCGCTCGCTAGAGATATTGCCAGCACCGTCAAACACAATTACGGCCTCGTAGCGGCCCTGGGCAAAGGCGGCGACGTCGTTGATAAGGGCGGTGCGCGCCATATCGTGAACGTCGCTGGAATACGGATCGTCGGAATGGTCGTACACGAGCTTTTCGTAGCGCGGCGTGCAGTGGATCACGTTGTAGCCGTCGACCACCAGCAGCTCGGGCTTATTGGAGTGCACCGTGGAGACCGGGTCGGCGATAGCCTGCGCAAACGCATTGCCGCCCACGCCGTAGGTCGCGGCCGAGACAATCGGCTTGGCCGAGCCTTCGCCAAAGCGTTTGGCCTTAGACTTGGCGCGGTTCTTCTTGGACATGCGCTACTCCTCCCCCATGAGCTCGCCGGCGTTGCGACGTAGCCACTCAAAGCACAGTGCCGTCGTTGCCTGGGCAACGTTGAGGCTCTCGGTCATGCCACGCTGAGGAAGCTTGGTCAAAAAGTCGCATTTCTCGAGCACCAGGCGCGAGATGCCGTCACCCTCGGAGCCCATGACAAGCGCCACGCGGCCCTCGAAGGGAGCATCCCAGCAACTGCCCTCGGCGTGCTCGGAGGCACCGCCCACCCAAAAGCCAGCGGCCTTAAGATCGTCGAGCGCACGGGCAATGTTGGGGACCTGCGCGATAGGCAGATGCATGACGGCGCCGGCGGAGGTCTTATAGCTGCCCACGGTCACGCCGGCAGCGCGCTTGTTGGCAATAATGACGCCCGCCGCGCCCACGACCTCGGCGGAGCGCACGATGGCGCCAAAGTTACCGTCGTCGGTCACGTGGTCGAGCACCACGACAAGTGCCGGACCCTCGCCTGCACGGTCGAGGATATCGGCGACATCCGCATAAGGGAAGTTGCCCACCTCGAGCGCAATGCCCTGGTGAGCGCCGTGACTCGACAGCGCATCGAGCTGCGCGCGCGGCACGTACTTAATGCGGACGCCCGCGGCGTTGAGGTCATCGACCAGACGCGACAAGGCGGCATCGCGCTCCCCGCCCTCGGCAATAAGTGCGCACTTGATGGGAAAACCGGTGCGCAGCGCCTCGGCGGCAGCACGACGGCCTTCGATAAACTCGCCCTTGGGAGCCTGGACAGCGTCGCGGTTGCGATCGCGCTGCGGACGCGCAGCTTGGGTGCGATCGCGCTGGCCCTTGGAAGCGGCAGCGCGGTCATTTCGGCGAATCGGACGCGAGCCAGAAGCGGCCTGCTTGCCGCCACGAGGCGCACGCTTGCGATTGTCGGCCATAGGACGGCCTCCTAAATACAACTATCAAACGAAACAAATAGACCGACCGCCCGAGGTGCGGCAGATTGCCTTGAAAGAGGAGGGCATAGACCTTGGGGCCATGCCCGACGATTGAAAGGCAAGGTGCCGTGGCTCGGGCGGTCGGGTGCTTGGGAAACCCGCAGGGGTTAGAGGGATTTGATACGGGTGCCGGCGGCGGTATCTTCAATCGTCAGGCCCAAGTCCTTGAGTTGATCGCGGATGGCGTCTGCCAAGTCCCAGTTCTTGGCGGCACGGGCCTCGGCGCGAGCCTCGAGAATCTTGGCAGCGGCCTCGTCCACGTCGTCACCAGTGTAGGCGACCAAGCCGGCGGCAACGCCCAAAAGGCCCAGCGGCAGCTCGACCTTGGGCTCGGGAAGCTCAACGCCAAACGTATCGAGCAGCTCGACCAGCGTATCGGCGGCAGCAAGAGCCGCGGCCTTGTCGGCAGCGTCGCCCGCCTGCTCCAGATACTGATTGCACTCGGTGACAAAACCAAAGACGGCGCCCATGGCACCGGCGGTGTTAAAGTCGTCGTCCATGCACTCCTTAAAGGTGGCACGGGTCTCGGCAGCCTTGGCGGCAAACGCCTCAGATGCTGCCTCATCGGCATCGGCCGTCGCATGGTTCGCGGCCCAGCGCAGGTTCTCGACCGTACCGGCGATACGCGTGAGCGAATTCTCGGCACCCTCCAGGCGCTCCCAGGAGAAGTCGAGCGGCGAGCGATAGCTCGTCTGCAGCATCAGCAGGCGCAGGGCGGCAGCGGAGTGCTGCTCGAGCACCTCGGCCAGCGTAAAGAAGTTACCAAGCGACTTGGACATCTTCTCGCCGTCGACCAGCAGCATGCCCGTGTGCATCCAGGTGTTGGAGAAGCCCTGGTGCCAGGCGCAGGCAGCCTGGGCGCACTCGTTCTCGTGATGCGGGAAGGCAAGGTCGGAGCCACCGCCGTGAATGTCGATCGGGGTACCCAGGTAGCGGTGCACCATGGCGGCGCACTCGGTGTGCCAACCGGGACGGCCCTCGCCCCAGGGGCTCGGCCAGCTGGGCTCGCCGGGCTTGGCGGCCTTCCACAGCGCAAAGTCGAGCGGGTCGTTCTTGTCCTCGTTCTCCTCGATGCGCGCACCCACCATAAGGTCGTCGATGTTGCGGCCCGAGACCTGACCGTAGTTGGGATCGCTGCGCACGGCAAAGTACACGTCGCCGTTATCGGCGGCGTAAGCGTGGCCCTGCTCGATGAGCGCCTTGATCATGGCAATCATGGGGCCGATCTCCTTGGTGGCGCGGGGGCGCACATCGGGATCGAGCACGTTGGCAGCGCGCATGACGCCAATAAACTTATCCGAGAACTCCGTCGCGACCTCGGCGGCCGTACGGCCCTGCTCGTTGGCACGCTTGATGATCTTGTCGTCGACATCGGTGAGGTTCTGGGCGAACGTGACCTCGTAGCCGCTCGCGATGAGCCAGCGTCGAATCACATCGAAGCTGATGAACGTGCGGGCGTTACCGATGTGGATGTTGTCGTAAACCGTGGGGCCGCACACGTACATGCGGACCTTGCCGGGCTCGATGGGCTGGAACTCTTCCTTTTTATGGGTAGCGCTGTTGTAGATACGCATTCGTTACTCCTTAACGGTTTTCTGTAGCAGGCAGACGGCCCAGGCGCCAATTCCCTCGCCTTGACCTTCCCAACCGAGCTTTTCGGTCGTGGTGGCGGCGACGCCCACGTTTTCGACGTCAACGCCCAGGGCATGGGCCAAGTTGGCACGCATGGCATCGCGGTGCGGGGTGATCTTAGGCTGCTGGCAGGCAATGGTGCAGTCGGCATCGACAAACTCAAAGCCCAGCTCGCGCGCATAGTCCATTACGCGGGCAAGCAACACCATCGAGTCGGCACCCTCGTAGGCGGGGTCGGTGTCGGGGAACAGCTTGCCAATGTCTCCCCCGCGGCAGGCGCCCAGAATAGCGTCGGCCAGCGCGTGCGCGAGCACATCGGCATCCGAGTGGCCCAGCAGGCCGCGCTCGTAGGGAATGTCGACCCCGCCGATGATACATCGACGCCCCTCCACCAAACGGTGGACGTCGTAGCCGTGGCCAATGCGCAGGTTACTGAACATGGGGAAGGTCCTCTCTCTCGGCCATCCGCCCGAGCAAAATCGCGGTTACGGGACGCAAGTCCTCGGGCACCGTCACCTTAAGGTTGTCGCGCGGGCTCTGGACGCAGCGGACGCACCCACCCATGCGCTCGACCAGTGACGAATCGTCCGTACCGATAAAGCCCTCGGCAATCGCCGCGGCATGGGCGCGTTTCATGGCGTCGACACTAAAGATCTGCGGCGTCTGCGCGGCCCAATAGAGTTCGCGTGGCGGCGTCTCGACGATGTTGTCCCCATCGACGATCTTGAGCGTGTCGATCGCGGGCTGGCCACACACGACACCGTCGAGCGAGCGGTCACTCACGAGCACGTCGATAGCGTGATCGATGGCCTCGGTAGTAATGAGCGGACGAGCGCCGTCGTGAATGGCGACGTATTCAAAGCCTGCCGGCACCGCATGCACGCCGGCACGAGTGGAGTCCTGGCGAGTATCGCCGGCATCGGCGAAGCTGATGGGCGTGTCATACGAATACGGGCTGATGGCCAGGCGGCGCATCTCGGCACGACGCTCGGCAGGGCAAACCACGACGATATGGCCGACCTTATCGCTACGGTCAAACGCGCGGATGGACCAGCTCATAAGCGGACGGCCCGCTACATTGACGAGCTGCTTGCCACCGGGATTACCAAAGCGCTGGCCGCTGCCACCGGCAACGACCACGGCGCATACGGGCGCCATTATGCGTTCCCCTGTTTGGTGCCCTTCATGCGGTACAGGGAGTCCGCAAGAATGGCAGGGTTGTTAACGCCAAAGTCGCCCAGGCGCTCCGGATCCTTGCTGATGTCGTCCATGAGCTCCTGCAGCGAGCCATACTCGTCGACGATCTTCTCGGCCACGCCGTCGCGCACGACGGACACGCGCGAAAGCGTGCGCAGGCCCAGCGGCGTCATGACGGAGTCCTCGTCCAGGTCGTCGTAACCCAGAACCGCCGCCACATGCTGCGGGTCGGACAAGTCCTTGGGCGTCATACGGCTAAGCTCGGCACGGATCTTCTCGGCGTTTGCCTCGGAGGAATCGCTTGCGTAGTCGCGAATCATCAAGTCGTACTCGGTATCCATGCTGGAGCCGGCGAGCTGCTCGAGCTGCATCTGCACGAGCTTGCCCTGGTTGCCCAGCTTGACAATGCAATCCTTAAGCTCGGTCTTTGCCTGCTGCATGATCTCGAAACTCGAGAAAATGCCGGTGATGTCGGCGAGCGTGACGTAGTCGTCCAGCTCGAGGGCCGTCAGACGCAGCAGGGAGCGGTCAAGCGACTGACGGGTGGTCTGAAGCGTAGCGACGAGCTGGTTGACCGAGCTCATGATGGTGGTGACGGGCTGAATCTCATAGCTCTTGCCGTGCACATACACGTTGACGACGGCACGACGGGCCGAGACCGAGATCACGATGGCGTCGGTGAGCACCGACATGCGAGCGGCAGTACGGTGACGCATGCCCGTCTCGCTCGTGGCGAGCGAGGGGTCGGGATTGAGGTGGAAATTGGCGCGCAGGATCTGGGTAAGGTCGCCGTCGATGACGATGGCGCCGTCCATCTTGGAAAGCTCGAACAGGCGGTTCGAGGTAAACGAAATGTTGAGCGGGAAGCCGTCGTTACCGGCAGCGAGCACGTTTTCGGTGTCGCCGACGCAGATAAGGGCGCCCAGGTGACCGGCGATGATCATGTCAAGGGCGGTGCGGATCGGCTGACCAGGTGCCGTCAGGCGGATGGCCTGTTCCATACGCTTTTGCAGCTCGTTCTTATCCAAGGCATCGCTCCCATCGTATACGCTCCATAAACGTCAATAAGTTTCTCACGGTTTGCCCCTGTGACGCCCGCAAATTCCGATGCTTACAGAATGAGCGAACACCGCTTAGGTAGCTCATTTGGGACGGGGCTCTTTTGGCTGCTCATGTGGTAGCATCGGGTCTCATATAAATGAGGGAGTGGTCGTGTAATCGGGTTCGCCCGGAGAGAGGGAGCCAGACTATGGGACTCTCAGAGCTCGTGTTGCTCGCCGTTGGCCTTTCGATGGACGCCTTTGCCGTTTCCATCTGCAAGGGTCTCGGCATGAAAAAGATCAACCTTAAAGTCGCCGTTGTGCTCGGCCTGTTCTTTGGCGGCTTTCAGGCCGGCATGCCCGTAATCGGTTGGGCACTCGGCAGCCAGTTCATGGGCATCATCGGTCCCATAGACCATTGGATCGCCTTTATCCTTTTGGCCTTTATCGGCGGCAAGATGCTGTGGGAAACCTTTACCGAAGACGAGGATGAGGACGAAGGCGACGGCAAGGATGCCGAAAAGATCGACCTGGGCGAGTACCTAATCCTTGCCATCGCCACCTCGATTGACGCGCTCGCCGTGGGCATCTCGTTTGCCGCGCTCTCGGTCGATATCGTGCCCTCTGTATCACTTATCGGCGTCACAACGTTTATCTTCTCCGTCGCCGGCGTAGCGATCGGCCACACCTTTGGCGCGCGCTACGAAAAACCCGCCACCATCGTGGGTGGCGTCGTACTCGTCCTCATCGGGCTTAAGATCCTGCTTGAGCACCTTGGGATCCTCGCACTGTAACGAATAACGGCCGCCCGGCATTACGCCAGGCGGCCGTTTTCATAGCCAGCCGTTTTAGAGCGGCTTAACCAAGGCGACCTTTACGCGGCAAGGCGCTTGAGGACGTCGATGAGCAGCTCGTAGAAGCGCTCGGCAGAAGCGAGCTCCATGCTCTCGTCCGGGGTGTGGACATCGGAGAGCGTCGGGCCCACGGCGATGGCGTCCAGGCCGTGCAGGGCCTCGGCAAACAGGCCGCACTCAAGGCCGGCGTGAATGGACTCGATGCGCAGCTCGGAGCCAAAGAGCTCGCGATAGCTCTCGACAAAGACGTCGCGGACCGGCGAATGCTCGGCATAGCTCCAGCCGGGATACTCGAACTCAAACTTGGCGTCGAAGCCCAGGACATCGGCCAGCGTCTGCAGGCGGTCCTTGAACTCGTTCTGCAGCGAGGTGATCGAGGAGCGCGGGGACAGCATGATCTTGACCTCGTCGTCAGAAGTGGCAACCACACCGATGTTGGAGGAAACCTCGACGGAGCCGTCGGTAGCGACGTTGCGACGGATCACGCCGTTGGGGGCAAGACGCAGGGCGCGGATGAGGGCAAGCGCGGACTTCTCGTCCATGGCCTCGACCTCGGCGTCGTCGGCAATCTCGACAGTGCAGGTAAAGCCGGGGTCAAAGACCTCGAGCTCGGCAGTGACGTCGGCGATAATGCCCTTTGCGATCTGGGCCGCGGCCTCGGCGGCAGCGTGGTCGGCGTAGACCAGAACAGCCTTGCACTCACGGTTGATGGCGTTGTCCTTGGTGCCGCCGTTAAAGCTAACGATGGCGGGCTCGCCGGCAACCATCAGGCGGTCGATGATGCGGGCCATGATGAGGTTGCCGTTGCCGCGCTCCAGGTGGATATCGCTGCCGGAGTGACCGCCCAGCAGGCCGGAGATGTCGAACGTGAGGGTGCTACCGGTCTTGTGCTCGCGCGCGATCGGGCAGGTGTAGGTAACGACGACGCCGCCGGCGCAGCTGACGGTGGCAACGCCCTCTTCCTCGGAGTCAAGGTTGATCATGGTGCGGGCGCTAATCTGAGACTTGTCAAGCGTCTCGGCGCCGACCAGGCCAGTCTCCTCGTCGGTGGTGAATACGCACTCGAGGGCGGGGTGAACGATCGAATCGTCATCGAGAACAGTGAGCATCAGAGCGACGGCGATACCGTTGTCGGCGCCCAGCGTGGTGCCGTTAGCGGTGAGAACGCCGTCCTTGACGAGCAGGTCGATACCATCGGTCGTAAAGTCGTGCTCAACGGAGCCCAATTTGTCGCACACCATATCGATGTGGCCCTGAAGCATTACGGTCGGGGCATTCTCGGCACCGGCAGATGCGGGCTTGCGAATGATGACGTTGTAGACCTCGTCCTGATACACATCGAGGCCGCGCTCTTTGGCAAACGCAACCAGGAAATCGCTGATGCCCTTCTCGTTGCCAGACCCACGGGGGATCGCGCTGACCTCCTCAAAGAAATGGAACAGCTGGGCGGGCTCATAGCCGGTGATCTTGTAGTCCATGGTGCCTCCTTGGCGCAACTGGTTAGACAATAAGACATGCGCCTTGTATATTCCCAGACTTCGTTTGCATAAACCAGTCGAAAACGCCGAGCGCTCTCGCATCATCGGCTAACGGCGGAGAAACGCCGCTTTATTAAGGTAAAGCAGGTAGACGGACCGCGCCGAAGGGACGTTGGACCCTTCAACCAACCTCAACGCTTGATCAACGCTTATGCATACGCCGTTGGTATGTTTAATGAGATTTACTTTGAACGAGGGGCCTTTCCAACAGAAAAAAGGGCGCTCCTTTGGAACGCCCTCGTGGACACAAGGTTTTGTTACGCCCTACAGCGCGCCGGAACCGGCTTGCATCATGCCGCCGGGGCCCGAGCTTACGCCACTGCTCACAGGCGCGGCGTTTCCGGTGTGCGGCGCTTCCGGAGCGGTATCGCCCCCAAGCGCACCTGCCGGACGCGGCGCTGGGATCTCGCCCGTACCGTGGCTAAAGACGAACTTGCCGTCGGCCACGTCGCACAGGACGGTATCGCCGCTGCCCCACTCGCCGGCCAGCAGCTCCTCGGATAGCGGATCCTCGATGAGCTTTTGGATGGCGCGGCGCAGCGGACGTGCGCCGTTGGTGAGGTCGGTACCCTCGGCTACGATCTTGTCGTAGGCCGCATCGGTGAGTTTGATGTTCATGCCGTTGGCAATCAGGCGCTGGCGCAAGTCGTCCACCAGCAGGTGAGCGATCTTGGTCAGGTTCTCGCCCGAAAGCTTCTGAAACACCACGATGTCATCGATACGGTTGAGCAGCTCGGGGCGGAACAGGCGCTTGAGTTCGCCCATCGCACGGCCCTTAATCTCGCTCGAGGTAAGACCCTGCTCACCGGTGGTGCCAAAGCCAACGCTCGCATCCTGCGCAATCTCGCGGGCGCCCACGTTGGACGTCATGATGATCACGGTGTTGCGGAAATCGACCGTCTTGCCCTGGCTATCGGTCAGGCGACCCTCCTCAAGCACCTGCAGCAAGATGTTGAAGATATCGGGGTGCGCCTTCTCGATCTCGTCGAACAGCACGACCGAGTACGGGTGACGGCGAACGGCCTTGGTGAGCTGACCGCCCTCGTCGTGGCCCACGTAGCCCGGGGGGCTACCGATGAGCTTGGAGACCTCGAACTCGCTGCCAAACTCCGACATGTCGAAGCTGATGAGCGCGTCCTTGCTGCCAAAGAGGTACTCGGCGAGCGTCTTGGCGAGCTCGGTCTTGCCTGTGCCGGTAGGACCCAAGAAGATAAAGCTGCCGCCGGGACGACGCGGGTCCTTGAGCGGCGAGCGGCTGCGGCGCACTGCCTTGGCCACGGCCTCGACAGCTTCATCCTGGCCGATAATGCGGGTCTTGAGCACGCTTTCGGTCTGCAACAGACGACGGCTTTCGCTCTCGGTGAGCGAAGACACCGGCACGCCCGAGGTCACGGACACGATGTCGGCAACCTGGGCGACATCGATGGTGAGCGGGCTGGCGTCGAGCTCGGCCGTCCAAGCTGCCTTGGCCTCGGCAAGCTCAATCTCGGCAGCCTTCTGCTGCTCGGTAATCTCGGCGGCCTTGTTCATGTCGTCGCCCTCGGTGGCCTCCTGCGCGGCAGCCTTGAGCTCCTCCACGCGATGCTCGGCCTCGCGCACCGGCTCAGGCGCACGGTTGGCGGCAATGCGGGCGCGGGCGCCGGCCTCGTCGATGAGGTCGATGGCCTTATCGGGCAGGAAGCGATCCTGGATGTAGCGGTTGGAGAGGTTCGCGGCGGCCTCGATGGCACCCTGCGTATAGCGCACGTGGTGGTGCTCCTCGTAGCGCGGCTTGAGCGCGGTCAGGATCTTGACCGTGTCCTCGACGCTTGGCTCCTCAACATCGATGGTCTGAAAGCGGCGCTCGAAGGCCGGGTCCTTGGTGAGGTACTTGCGGAACTCCTCGGCCGTGGTGGCACCGATGATCTGGAAAGCGCCGCGCGCGAGCACGGGCTTGAGCATGGAGCTTGCATCGATGGATCCCTCGGCAGAACCGGCACCGATGATGGTGTGCATCTCGTCGATAAACAGGATGACGTCGTCGGCTTCGGTTGCCTCCTGGATCACGTTCTTGAGGCGCTCCTCAAACTCACCGCGATACTTGGCGCCCGCGACAAGACCCGGCAAGTCGAGCGTCCAGATGTTCTGGTTCATAAGGTTCTCGGGCACGTTGCCGGCAGCGATCTGCTGCGCTAGGCCCTCGACGATGGCCGTCTTGCCCACGCCGGGGTCACCCAAGATAAGCGGGTTGTTCTTGGTGCGGCGCGAAAGGATCTCCATCATGCGCTGGACTTCCTTTTCGCGACCGATCACCGGGTCGAGCTCGCCGTCGCGCGCCTTCTGCGTAAGGTTGGTGGCGAACTGCTTGAGCGTGTCGGTGCCGCTCCCCTTTTGCTGCGAGGCGTCCGAGCCGCTAAAGAACGGCAGGCCTGTACCGGGACGCCCGGCGCCGGCACCGGCGAGCGGGCGCTTCTTGTCTTGATCCTTGGCGGTAAGCTTCTCGATGGCTTTTTTAATGGAAGCGGACGAAACACCCAGGCGCATGAGAATGTCCATGGCCATGCCGTTGCCCTCTTCGACGATACCGATGAGCAGGTGCTCGGTCGACACATAGGTCTGGTTGTTCTCGCGCGCCACGCGGAAGGAACGCTCCATCACGCTGATGACGAGCGGCGTAAAGGCGAGCTTAGCGGCCTCGGTCTCCTCGCTGGGCTCGGGAACGGTGGTCTGGACCTCCTTGAGCGTGTCCATGATGTCATCGTAGGAGATATCGAGTGAGCGCAGTGCCTCGGCGGCAATGCCCTCGTCCTCCTTGGCGAGCGCGAGCAGCAGATGCTCGGTACCCACCTTATTTGAGTGAAGATCGAGCGCCTCCTGCTTGGCCATGGACATGACCTTGCGCGCGCGATCGGTAAAACGGTCCAACATGCTAGTTCCTCTTAGACGAGCTAGTTTTTCAAACGCAAAGCGCCACTCGTGGCGGCGCTTTGGTCTCTTTACCCATATGGAGTATATGTTAACCGCTGTGGCCTTTTCCGCGTGCAGCCATACGACAACGTCTACAAAAAAGGAATCGCCGGGTGCGGCGGGCGCTCTAGGTTAGAGGCTCTTGCCTAGCAGGCGGGCTCAACACCCATGTCCTCGGCAACGTCATTGACGGCATCGGCAACGGGAGCGCCCGGCATACGTACGAGCTCCATATGCTGCTCTTCAAAGACGGTTCCCATGGGGAAGGCATGGCGGAAGATAAAGCGAGCAACCGGACCAGCCACCAGCAGGTTCCAGGGCAGGGCCATGATAAAGTTGCGCGGGATGTTGATGAGCAACATCATCGGCAGCACCTGCAGATTGGCAAGCGGGCCGCCGGGCATGTGGAACAAACCCTCGCACGCACCGTAGAACGACATGATGATGACCATAGGAACGACCATGCAGGAGCTAACGGCGAGCGTCATGGCGAGCGGCGAGCTCTTACCCGGCGTGACCAAGTACTTAAAGGCGAAACCCTTGGCGAGCGGGCTGGCGACGAACCAGTCACAGCACATGGCAAAGACATAGGCAACGGGGAAGCCGAGCCACGCGGCGGCAATGACCTCGCCGTTGATGGCCCCGTGCTGCAGGGCAACGTTGTAGATGCTCATCCAGAGCACCATGCAAAAGCACATGATAAAGGTGAACAGCAGGCTCTCTCGTTTGTTGATAGGCATAAAGGGCATGGTCCTTTCTGTGTTGCGTCGCGGCGCCGCCAACAAAAACGGGCGGGCGAGATGGAGTTACTGGGACTTCATCTCGCCCGCCCGTGGTACGTGCGTCTGCGACTACTTATGTGGTGGAACTACCCTAACACGAACAGCACACGCTTCGTAAGCGTTGAGTTTGTGGAGATGCAGGGCACCAATAATCCCCCGACCCCATAAGTTGCGGTGGAATACGAAGTGCCAACCAGAGCAACGCCGCAGGTAGAGGACGGACAGCGAGCGACGTCTAGCTTGACAGCCAAGGCAACGCCGATATGTTGCCAACGTCAGCGAAAGCCCGCCAGAGCGAGTAGGGTGCCTTCAAGCAAAATGGCGCCACAGGTTGAGCATAAGTCAGCGAGCGGGCTGCATTTGAGACAAGGTGACGTGAAACGAAAGGGCGCTGACCTTTCGGTCGCGCCCTTGAAGTTGAACGTCACATTGTACAGGTGCGGCCCGCGCAGCGTCGAGCCGTTACGCGGTTCGTAGAACCGCGTAACTAGTTAGTACATCTTTGCGCCGGCGGGAATGGAGGCGTCGAGCTGGATCAGGTTGAGGCGCTCCTCGCCCTCCTCCTCGTGGATGGCACTGATGAGCATGCCGCAGCTGGGGATGCCCATCATCTTGCGCGGAGGCAGGTTGGTGATGGCGAGCAGGGTCTTGCCGACCAGGTCCTCGGGCTCATAGTATTCGTGGATGCCGGAGAGGATGGTGCGGTCGACACCGGTACCGTCGTCGAGCGTAAAGTTCAGCAGCTTCTTGGACTTCTTGACGGCCTCGCATGCCTTGACCTTCACAGCGCGGAAATCGCTCTTGGAGAAGGTATCGAAGTCGACGAACTCCTCAAACAGCGGCTCAACGGCGATCTTGGAGTAATCGAGCGTGGGCTTGAGCGACTTAACGAACGGGCTCGCGGCGTTGCCGGCCTCTGCAGCCTTGGCGGCAGCGGCACCGGACTGGAAACCCTTCTCGGGCTTCATGTGCGGGAACAGCAGGACATCGCGGATGGAAGCCTGGTTGGTGAGCAGCATGACCACGCGGTCGATACCGATGCCAATGCCACCCGCGGGAGGCATACCGTACTCGAGGGCGCGCACGTAGTCCTCGTCATACTCCATGGCCTCATCGTCGCCGCCGGCCTTCTCGGCCATCTGGGCGGCAAAGCGCTCAGCCTGGTCGACCGGGTCGTTGAGCTCGGAGAATGCGTTGGCGTACTCGTGGCCGGCGATGACCAGCTCAAAGCGGTGGGTCAGACGCGGATCGTCCTCAAAACGCTTGGCGAGCGGGCTGACCTCAATGGGGTAATCGCACACGAAGGTCGGGTTGACGATGGTGTCCTCGCCCAGCTCATCGTAAATCTCGGCGATGATCTTGCCGGCAGTCCACTCGGGCTTGATCTCCAGCCCCTTCTCGCGCGCGGCGGCAGCAAGCTCCTCGACAGGCGTGTCGATGGTGACCTTCTTGCCGAGCACGTCAGAGACAATATCAGTCATGGGACGACTTGCCCACTCACCGGACAGATCGATGGTCTGGCCCTGGTACTCGATGACCTCGGGGTTGCCGATGGCCTTGTTGGCAGCCTTGATGACGCCCTGGGCGAGCGCCTTCATGCCCTCGAGATCGGAGAAGGCACGGTAGGCCTCCATCGTGGTGAACTCGGGGTTGTGGGTGAGGTCCATGCCCTCGTTACGGAAGATACGACCGATCTCGAAGATGCGCTCAAAGCCACCGACGATGCAGCGCTTGAGGTGCAGCTCGGTAGCAATGCGCAGGTAGCACTCCTGATCGAGAGCGTTAAAGTGCGTGATGAACGGCTTAGCCGTAGCGCCACCCTGAATGGTCTGCAGAATAGGAGTCTCGACCTCCATGTAGCCGTCGGACTCCATAAAGCGACGGAAGGTGGAGAGGATCTGCGAGCGCTTGCGGAAGGTCTCGCGGACATCGTCGTTGGCGATCAGGTCGACATAGCGCTGACGATAGCGGGTCTCCTTGTCGGAGAGACCGTGGAACTTCTCGGGCAGCGGGCGAACGGCCTTGGAGAGCAGGGTCGCGCTCTTAGGGGCGACGGAGAGCTGGCCGCGCTGAGTACGCACAACCACACCGGTCACACCCAGGATATCGCCAAGGTCGAGGGCCTTGAGCGTATTCCAGGCTGCCTCATCCATGTCGTTGATGCGGCAGAACAGCTGAATCTCGGCGGTTGCGTCGCGCACGACGATGAACATGATCTTGCCCTGACCACGCTTGGCGACCACGCGGCCGCCGATCTTCACGACGTCCTCGGTGTCTTCGCCATCGGCAAGATCGGCATACTTAGCCTCGATGTCGGCAACGTAGTCCTCGATCTCGGAGTGCTCGGGATAGGGGTTCTGGCCCGCCTCGAACAGGGCGGCGCGCTTGGCCAGGCGCGTGGCACGCTCGTCGTTGAGCGTCGATGCCTGCTCGGCGGCGTTTTGGTTCTCTGCCATAAGTTAGCTCCTCAAACTAAAACGCTCCCCAGGATTCGGTCCCAGGGAGCGAAAACATACCTTTACGCGGGACCGTGGTCTAGCGTGCGATCTTGGCGATGGTGTAGACGCGAGTCTTGCCGGAAGGCGTAACGACCTCGACGGAGTCGCCCTCGCCGTGGCCGATGATGGCGTGGCCGACCGGGGACTCGTTGGAGATCTTGTGCTCGAGCGAGTTGGTCTCAGTGGTACCGACGAGCGTGACTTCCATGACCTCACCGTTGGGATCAATCAGCGAAACGGTGGAACCGATGGAGACGGTCAGATCGCCCGTGGTGGCAGCAACCTGAGCGTTGGCGAGAATAGCCTGGATCTCGGCAATGCGAGCAGCATTCTGAGCCTGCTTGTCCTTGGCGGCATCGTACTCGGAGTTCTCCGAAAGGTCGCCGAACGCGCGGGCTTCCTTGATGTCCTCGACGATCTCCTTGGCGTAATCGCCCTCACGCCAAGCGAGCTCCTCGACGAGCTTCTGGCGACCCTCAGCGGTCAGTACGATCTGGCTTGCGTCCATACGGATATCTCCCCAACTATGATGTAACAATCAACTGTCAACATAACGAAAAAGACCGGCTAGCCTGCGGGCAAGCCGGTCAGGTGCTCACCCCAAAGGGATGGGACTACTCTGCGTCCGCGTCGCCGTCCTCTGCCTTCTTTTTCTTGGCGGCGGCGAGCTGGGCCTCGAGCTCTGCGATCTTCTTGTCCTCCTCGGACTCCTCGACCACAACGTCCTCGGCCTGCTTGGTCTCGTCCTTATCGTCGCCCTCCATACCCTCGCGGATATTCTTGACGGTAGAGCCGAGGGACTTGCCGAGCTTCGGCAGGTTCTTGGGCCCGAAGATAATCAGGACAACGACGAGAATGATGATGAGCTCAGGAGCCCTCAGTCCAAACATGTAGACCTCCACAAAACAGCGAGACAAGCTCGAATGAGTATACCGCGGGTATCGCGGTATCACAACAATAGCTAAAAAAAGGGACCGCAAGAAGCGGTCCCTTCTCATGCTCTGGTCGGGTTGACTGGATTTGAACCAGCGACCCCTGCGTCCCGAACGCAGTGCTCTACCAAACTGAGCCACAACCCGTTAGCTCGACTATAGTAACAAAGTTTTTCGCCGCGTGCTAGAGAAATTTTTATTTCTTTGGCGCGTCGATTTGAACCGTGTTGGGAATAAGCTCAGTCGCGCAGGACCACCAGCCATTTTGCTGGGCAGCCCCGGCAAGCCTTTCGGCCGTGGCGGCGGTGTCGCAAATGGCAAACGAGCAGGCACCCGACCCGCACACGTCCACGGCAACGGTTCCCTCCTGTTCGCTCAGCCAGTCGAGAACCGCCTGGATCTGCGGCTCCATCAAAGCAGAAATGACGCCCAAGTTGTTATGGATGAGCGAATACGCCATCTTCGCATCACTCACGCTAAGAGCCGATGCAATGGCACCGGGCGCAGTCGCGGGCACCGGGGCCTCGTCAAAACGTCGATAGGCCTCAATTGTCGAAACGCTCGCCTCCCGCGGCTTGACCAGCACAACGGGCGTCACAGGAAGCGCGGGGTACTCAGTTGCCAGAACGTCTCCCCCACCCACGTAGAATGCGGGGCTCGCATGCAAAAAGAACGGCACGTCGGCGCCGATGCCACGCGCAATCTCGTCCAGCGCAGGATCAGTGCGGTCGATGCCCCACAGCTCAGCCAGGGCAACGATAACCGCCGCGGCATCCGTCGAGGGGCCGCCCAGGCCGGCGCACAGCGGGATACGCTTCTCAATCGTCACGCACACGTTTGCCTCGCACCCGAAATGATCGGCCATGGCGACGGCGGCGCGGTAGGCAGTATTCTTTTGCATGGGAAAATCTGATGCCGGAACCGTCTGGACGGTCAACGCCTGCGCCGGCGTGACCGTCACGGTATCGGCTAGGCCGACAGCTGCCATCAGGGAATCGACTTTGTGGTAGCCGCGGGTATCGCGCTCGGTATGAACCCCCAGGTAGAGGTTAATCTTTGCCGGCGCAGTAAGGATGAGGGACCGATCGGTCACCGTTAATGCTCCTCGAGCTGGTTGCCGAGCGGAGTAAAGATGTGCTCGCCGCTCTCGGGGTCGAACAGTTCAACCTGACCGGTAAGGACGTCGATGTACTGGTAGGACTGACGCGACTTGCGGCCGCGGCGCTCGTCAACCTCGACGATAAAGACAGCCGGGTGGACGCTCTTGATGGTACCCATGCGCTCGACAACGCGGGTACGGCCCATGTTGGCCTTCACCTTGACGCGATCGCCCACCATATCGGTCAGCTTCTCGTGGATGTCGTCGACGTAATTGACTTCCATCTCTTCCATGAACAGGGCCTCCAGAGGATGCAATTCAAAAAGGGGATAATACCCCTAAGATAGACAAAACTCTAATACTATAGCACCCTGTTACAATCCCACGCAAGTAGCTAATTAGGCTACTTACAGATTATCGGTATCGAGGACAATGGTGAACGGGCCGTCGTTGACCAGGTCGACTTTCATGTCGGCGCCAAAGATGCCGTGCGCCACGTGGTCGACGTCCTGGGCGACGAGCGTCAGAAAGTACTCATAAAGCTCGTTGGCGACATCGGGCGCGCCAGCATCCGTAAACGACGGACGACGGCCGTGGCGGCAATCGGCAAACAGCGTAAACTGCGACACCACGAGCACCTCGCCGTCGACATCGGCAAGCGCCAAGTTAGTCTTGCCGTTCTCGTCCTCGTTGATACGCAGCCCGCGGAGCTTGCCCCATAGTTTATCGGCCTCGGCACGCGTATCGCCATGGCCCACACCCAGCAATACCAGATAGCCGCGCCCAATGCGGCCCACGCACTCGCCGTCGACCGTCACACCGGCGTTGAGCACGCGCTGCACCACCGCACGCACGGCCTACTCCTCGCCCGTGAGTTTGGCGGACAGGTGCTCGAGTGCATGGAAACGATGGCTGATGGCGTTCTTCTCGTCCGCTGTGAGCTCGGCCATAGTTTTGCCCGGCGTATCGACCGGCAGGAACAGCGGGTCGTAGCCAAAGCCGTGGTCGCCGCGGCCCTCGTGTGCGATAACGCCCTCGCAGGCACCCTCGCCATAGGTGACCAGGCCATCTTGGTCGATGAGCGCAACGACGCTCATAAAGCGTGCGGTGCGATCCTCGTCTGCCACGCCTTCCAGATTAACGAGAAGTTTGGCATTGTTGGCGGCATCATCGCCGTGTACGCCCGCATAACGCGCGCTATACACACCCGGCTCGCCGTCCAGCGCGTCGACGACCAAGCCGGAATCGTCGGCGATGGCCATAAGGCCCGTCTCCTCGACCGCAGCCTGCGCCTTGATGATGGCGTTCTCCAAAAACGTCGTGCCGTTTTCCTCGGGGTCCTCAAAATCGCCCAGCTGGCCGAGCGCCACAAAGCGCACCTCGGGCATGACCTTGCCCAAAATGGCCTCGATCTCGGTGAGCTTATGGGCGTTACCCGTGGCCACAACAATGGTCGCCGCCGGGTCGAGGGTTTCGATGTCAATCTTCTCAAGTGCCATAGCTGGCCTCCTTGTCTCTTATGGCAATGCCGTGTAGAGGACGACGAGGGCCTCGGCCTCTCCCCTCTCAATCAACGGCAGTCTTATACTTCGGCGTTTTCGCAGATTAAACCTGCCAAAATCAACATCCCCTTTTGGCAGGTTAGGCGAGGGCTTGACGCTGAAGCTCGATGAGCTCGGCGATGCCCTTGTCGCCCAGATCGAGCAGGGCGTTGAGACGCTTGCGGTCGAAGGGCGCCTGCTCGCCGGTACCCTGGAGCTCGATCATCTCACCGGAGTCGGTGGCGACGAGGTTCATGTCGACCTCGGCGTGGCTGTCCTCGGAATAATCCAAGTCGAGCAGGGTGTTGCCGTCGACGACGCCCATGGAAATAGCGGCAACCTGACCGGTAAGCGGAATGCGCTCGAGCTTGCCCGCCTCGACCCACATGGCAAGGGCGTCGTGCAGCGCCACCCAGGCGCCGGTGATGCTCGCCGTACGCGTGCCGCCATCGGCCTGGATCACATCGCAGTCAACGGTAACGGTGTACTCGCCGAGCGCCTTCATGTTGACGACGGTGCGCAGGCTGCGGCCGATCAAGCGCTCGATCTCCATGGAACGGCCCTTGCGGTTGGCATGTTCGCGCTTGCAGCGCTTGCCGGTCGACGCCGGCAGCATCGCATATTCCGCCGTTACCCAACCGGCCTTGGCGCCCTTGCGCCAGCCCGGAACGCCCTCCTCGATGGTGGCGGCGCACAGCACGCGCGTGTCGCCAAACTCTGCCAGGCACGAGCCGTGGGCGTGCTTCATGACGCCGCGGGTGAGCTTAACGGGACGCAGCTCGTTTGCGGCGCGGCCGTTGGCGCGGTTGACCTGCATATATTCCATGGAACTATCCTTTCGGCAAAAGATGTGGCGAAGACTCCGGCGACGTTGCGTGCCTAACCGAGTTCGTCGATATCGACATGCTCGATGCTTTTGAGCGGCTGGCCAAAGATAAAGCTGCCCGCCACCGCAAACTCGGCAATGTTGTCGGACGTGGTGGCAAAGCGATGCTGCGGCTCGGCGGTGTTGCCCGCCAGCTGCTCACGGCGCGTGAGGATATCGGTCAGCTCGCGGGTGGTCTCCTCGGCGGAGCTCACCACGCGCACTCCGGGCCCCAACGCATGACGGATGGGGTCCACCAGCAACGGAAAGTGCGTACAGCCGAGCACCACGGTATCGATGCCACGATCGTGCAGTGGCTCGACTGTGGCGTTGACCAGCGCGCGAACGGCTGGCGTATCAAAAATATCCTCGTTCTCGAGCCACTGCTCCTGCAGATGCGCACCCGAGGCGAGCTCGTGCTCGACAACCTCGACAAAGCTCGAGGCAGGGCAGCCATACACGTCCACGCCGGCATCCAAGTCCTGGATGGCGCGCGTGTAGGCGCCCGAGCGGATGGTGAGGTTGGTGGCGAGCACGCCCACACGGCGCGTGCGGGTGCTGTTGATGGCGGCACGCGCGCCCGGCGCGATTACGCCAATCACGGGGACATCGAGCACCTGCTGAGCCAGGCGAAGCGCCGCTGCCGTCGCCGTATTGCAGGCGATGACCATGATCTTGACGTCGTGTCTCGAAAGCCAGCGCCCCGCCTGTAGCGCAAACGAGCGCACCTCGTCCTCGGTGCGGGTGCCGTAAGGGCAGCGCTTGGTATCGCCAAAGTAGTAGACGGACTCGTGCGGAAGCGCCGTCGCAATCGCGCGCGCAACCGTCAAGCCGCCCAGACCCGAGTCGAACACGCCGATGGGGCGCGTATCACCGGCCAGATTCTCGATATCGGACATTACCTCACCAGATTCTCTCTCGAAAAGATATGGCCAAGCGTAACGGCGCCGCGCTATGAACGGGCCGCGACGAGCAGCTCCGCCGTCGCCGCCCAGCCGTCAACGATCCTGCCGCGCGTGACAAAGGCGTTATCGCAGGACGCAAGAAACTCGGACGCGCCGGCGCTGGTCAGACCGTTCTCGACCAGGCAGAACGTGCCCACGTGGTCGGCCATGTAGAAATCAGACTCGGAATCGCCGAGTGCCAGCGTCTCGTCGCGCTCGATGCCCAGACGCTCGCAGAAACGCGCGACCGCCACGCCCTTGTCGAGACCCGACGGATTAATGTTAAAGGCACGACCGTCCTCGACGCGATCGAGCTCGAGGGTCGTCGGCTTGGACAGATGAGTCAAGTGGCCGTTGCAGGCCCAGACCAGACCGCAGCCGGCCTCGTCGAGGATGGCCTGCGCCTCGTCATCGGGAATATCGCCGCGCATGCCGACGGTGACCTCGCGGTACTTATAGCCAGTCGACATGTCGTTGTGGTACTCGATCTTGTGCGGCCAGCGAGCGAGAATCTTCTCGCACACGCCGGTCTGCTCAATCACCTGGTGCGGCGTAAGGCCGCAGGCGGGGTCGTAAGGCATGTCGCCGGTCAGATACTCCCAGTCGTTGGCCTTGAGGTCGTACATGACCAGGCCACCCATCTCGCCAATGTAGGAGTTGAGGCCGAGCACGCGGGCATCTTCGTGGATCATGGTGCGGTTGCGACCCGAGGTGGGAATTACCTGGATGCCAGCGCGGGCAAGCGCCACGACGGCCTCGACGAGCTTGGTCGAGGGATTGCCGTCGTTGTCGCGCAGCACGCACGAGCCGGGCGCGAGCATCGTGGCGTCCAGATCGGTAAAGACGTACTTGACCTTGGCAAGGCGCTCGCGCATCTCGCCCGAAAGCTCGGCAACGGTCGGCAGGGTGTTGTGGGACATGGTCACTCCATTTATTACGTAGAAAAGACTTAATCTTGGTACCGCGTTTTCCCTAAGGTGAACACGCTTGAGAGGTACCGCATCATCGGGCGTCGATGATTCGCAAACGCCATCCTAAAGGCAGCGGCGCTTAGGCGTCGTACGCCGCAAGGATGCGCTTGAGAACCGAGCCATCACGCTCGCAGGGCTCGGGTCCGTTCTTGCGCAGCATGCACTCCTCCTCGCCCTTGCCGGTCACGATAACCACAGCGGGGCGGTCGGTCTCGCGCACGGCCGTCTCGATAGCGGCGGCGCGGTCGCACACGATCTGCCAGTTATCGTTTCCCTGCGCCTGGACATTGCGCGCGATCTCGGCGCAGATGTCCTCGACGTCCTCGGGGCCCGGGTCATCCTCGGTAATCACGATGCGATCGGCGTACTTGCCGGCAGCGATACCCATCGTAGTACGGCGATCGACACCCTTGCCTCCCGTTGCACCAAAGACAACCGCCAGCTCGCGCTCGGGATAGTTCTCGCGCAGGTCGCGCAAAAGCGTCTCGAGGCTCATGCCGTTGTGCGCATAGTCAACGACGCCCAAAATCTTGCCCGATGCAGACGGATAGAGCTCCATGCGACCGGGAACAAAGACGCCCTCAAAGCCATGGACGATGCCCTCTTCGGAAATGCCGAGGGCCTCGGCGCAGGCAATGGCGGCAAGCGCATTGGACACGTTGAACTTGACGGGCGTGGGAATCACGATGTCACGCGTAAAGCGCGGCGTGCGGACCGTGGCGATCACGCCGCAATCGCCGTTGCGAATGGCCAACGCACGCACGTCGGCGCGTCCATCGGTCAGCGAGAACGTCACCGTGCGCTCGCAGCGGGACGCCGCCTCGAGCACGCGGTCGACGTGGTCCATATCGAGGTTGACCACGGCAAAGCGGCTCTGCGAAAAAATCTTGAGCTTGCTGGCAAAGTAATCCTCGAGCGTGGGGTGCTCGATCGGCGAGATATGGTCCTCACCGATATTGGTAAAGGCGCCCACTTCAAAGTCAATCTTGCCCGTACGCTCGTATTTGAGGCCCTGGCTCGACGCCTCCATGACCAGCCACGGAGCGCCCGCCTCGGCGGCATGTGCGATACGCGACTGCAAAAGGAAGGACTCGGGGGTCGTTAGCTTAGAAGGACCGGCCTCGATACCGTCATCGAACTCGATACCCGTGTTGAGGGCTGGTCGATGACGGCCCGTGAGCTTAGCCTCGTTGGCAAGAATGCCACGCAGATAAAAGCTGCAGGTCGACTTGCCCTTGGTGCCCGTAAAAGCGCAGACCTTCACCTTGCCCGAGGGATGACCGTAATAGGCGTCCGCCACCACAGCGAGCGTGCGGCGGATATCGTTGACGATCACAGCGGGAATATCGACGTCGTAATCGACCTCGGACACGTACGCCACGGCGCCTTCGGCAATCGCCGAGACCAGATACTCGGGCTTGAACGCACGGCCCTTGCAGACAAACAATGTGCCCGGACGCACCTGGCGCGAGTCGTCGGTCGCAAACTCGATGCGCTGGTCGCAAAGAGTATCCGGCTTGGAAACAACAAGGGCCTCGGCCTCGAGCAGCTCCACATAGCGCATCAAAGCCAGCTTCTCCTTCGTCGTACCCGACATATAACGACCTTTCTCGCTAAACCTAACCTTAAAAGAGCAAAAACCGTCCCAGATGAATCCGGTCGCGCCCCTGTATTATCAACCATCCTAATATGCCACCTGACCTTGCGAGTGTCTCAGCACCCTAAAAACTTGCAAGGACCAGCGCACGGTTAATTCGAAATAACAAAACCCCCGCCCTACAAATGCGCGCGATGCGGGGATGACCAGTGAGTTTGTCATGCTCTACAAGGACACGTCGCTGCTTTCGAGCGTCGGCGTCATGGAACTCATGCTGTTCTCCAAAAACCTCACGACCACCACGGGCAACATCACACCCTACATTTGCGCCGCACCCTACTATCTGGTTGTGACGATTCCGCTCATCCACGTCGTCACCAAGGTAGAGCACCGCCTTGCCAAGCGCGGCAAGCGCTAGCCCCTCTCGCGCTCTCGCACACAGCAATCGTCGCAGTCACGGCCCGCCGCTTCACCCAACGTGCGGGCCGTGGTTTTTCGGTCCCCTCGGCGCTTATGCCCCATCACGAAGCAAAAGATTGGCATGATAGTAAGGATTGATTGATATCGACTGCTGCAAACCTTGCGGCAGCGCACCTAAGCCGTCAGCAGAAAGGATCTTGCATGTGCGGTTTTGTCGGTTTTACCGGTACAGATGAACAGAGTGAGCTGGTTCTCACGGCCATGATGAATCGCATCATCCATCGCGGGCCGGATATGGGTGGCCAGCACATCGTCGATAACGTCGCCCTCGGCTTCCGCCGTCTTTCGATTCTCGACCTTTCCGAGGCTGGCGCTCAGCCCATGTCGAGCGATGACGGCAAGGTCACCATCGTCTTCAACGGCGAGATCTACAACTTCCAGGAGCTTCGCGCCGAGCTCGAGGCTGCCGGCTACGTCTTCCACTGCAACGCCGACACCGAGGTCCTGGTGCACGGCTACGAGGAGTGGGGCGAGGACCTGGTCAACCGCCTGCGCGGCATGTATGCGTTCGTGATTCACGACCAGAACAGGAACAAGCTCTTCGGCGCCCGTGACATCTTTGGCATCAAGCCGTTCTATTACTACCGGGCCTCCGACGGCTCGCTGCTGTTTGGCTCCGAGATCAAGAGCTTCCTGGACCACCCCAAGTTTGAGAAGGCCGTCAACCGCGACGCGCTGCGTCCCTACCTCACGCTGCAGTTCCCTGCCACGGAGGAGACGTTCTTTAAGGGCGTGTTCAAGCTTGCCCCCGCGCATTGCTTTACGTACGACCTTACGACCAACACTATGGACATCAAGCGCTACTGGAGCTGCGACTTTACCGATGACAACTCCAAGAGCTTCGAGGAGTACGTGGACGAGTGCGACAAGGTCGTGCACGAGAGCGTTGCCGCGCACCGCATCGCCGATGTTAAAGTTGGCTCGTTCCTCTCCGGCGGCGTCGACTCCAGCTACATTGCCGCCTGCCTCATGCCCGACACCACGTATTCCGTCGGCTTTGACTACAAGAACTTCAACGAGACCAACTACGCCGCCGAGCTTTCCGACAAGCTTGGCATTAAGAACGTGCGCAAGATGATCACCGCCGACGAGTTCTTCGACGCGCTACCCGATATCCAGTACCACATGGACGAGCCGCAATCGAACCTCTCCAGCGTACCGCTGTACTATCTGGCACAGATGGCCGCCGAGGAAGTTACCGTCGTCCTTTCGGGCGAGGGCGCCGACGAGCTGTTTGCCGGCTACGAGTGGTACGAGGACACCCCCGAGATGCGATCCTTCAAGAAGCGCGTGCCGCTCGGCGTGCGCCGTGCCCTGGGCTCGCTCGTTCAGCATCTCCCCTACTTCAAGGGTCACAACTTCCTGACCAAGTGCGCCGAGGTCCCCGAGCGCTGGTACGTGGGCCAGGCAAAGGTGTTCGACCCGTCCGAGGTTGACGAGGTTCTCAAGCCAGCTTACGACACCGGCAAGAACGCCTCCGAAATGTGCGCAGAGTACTACAAGCAGGTCCCCGACTGCTGCGAGCTCTCTAAGAAGCAATATCTGGATATGAACATGTGGCTTCCGGGCGACATTCTGCTCAAGGCAGACAAGATGTGCATGGCGCACTCCCTGGAGCTCCGCGTTCCGTTCCTGGACAAAAAGGTCATGGAGTTCGCCGAGCATATTCCCGCCAACTACCGTGTCAACGAAAAGGGCTGCAAGCTTGTCCTGCGCCACGCCGCCAATCGCACGCTGCCCGATGAGTGGGCAACACGCAAGAAGGTTGGCTTCCCGGTGCCAGTTAAGTTCTGGCTGCGCGAGCAGAAGTACTACGACTACGTCAAGGAGTACTTCACCGCACCGTGGGCTGCCGATTTCTTTGACACCGATGCGCTCATGAAGCTGCTCGACGATCACTTTGAGGGCCGCGCGCTCAACCAGCGCAAGATCTATACCACGCTGACGTTCCTCATTTGGTACAAGCGCTTCTTTATCGACGAGAACAAGGGCACCGAAGTCGCCGCTTAGATTTCGTTATGAATTAGCGGTGAACCCCGCAGGGTTTCCGCTATACTCAATTCCCGCGGGCGATTGGCGCAACGGTTAGCGCAGGTGCTTTACACGCACAAGGCTGGGGGTTCGAATCCCTCATCGCCCACCACTTGATTGAAAAGGCTCCCAGCGATGGGAGCCTTTCCCTTTTGGGCCCAGTGCAGAGGGATTCGAACCCGCAAGGGTGCGGAGCTGAGGAAACGCGAAGCGTTTTCCAGCGCAGCACGCGAGGAGCGGAGCGACGAAGCGGGGCGCGGGCGGCGCCAGCCGCACGCGGACATCCCTCATCGCCCACCACTGAATTGGAAACGGTCCTCGCAAGGGGACCGTTTTTGTTTGCACACGGCCTATCCCAGCCATGGCAAATCGATAGCAAAACGGGTTCCAGTTCGCCCAATCGTGCGCCAAACGGCACGTGACGGTCTGAAACCCGCTTCAAATTGCTATGCCTGATGGCGCTAAGCTAAAACACCCGCCAGGATCTCGATTAAGCTGTCCACATCGGCTTCCTCGCACACGAGCGGCGGCAGGAAGCGCAGTGTATGTGCACCTGTAGCGTTAATCACGGCACCAGCCACCAATGCACGAGCCACAACGTCGTGCGCATCACCCGCAGCATCGTCCAAATCGCAGCCGAGCATTAAGCCGCGACCACGCACCTCGGTAACATGCGGCAGCTTGGCGAGCCTTGCCTCCATATAGGCACCCACCTTGGCGGCATGGTCTGCGTAGTCACCGCGCACAAGCACGGAGAGCGTCGCGGCACACGCCGCGATGGCCAAGCAGCTGCCGCCGAAGGTCGAACCATGGTCGCCGGGCTTAAAGATGTCAGCGATTTCCTTCTTTGCCACCACGGCACCCATGGGCACGCCGTCGGCGATGCCCTTGGCAAGACTCATGATATCGGGCTCCACACCATAAGTCTGGAACGCAAACGGCTTGCCGGAGCGGAAAATACCACACTGGACCTCGTCGGCGATAAGCACAGCACCCACCTCGTGTGCCAAGTCGCGCGCCGCAGCCATAAACTCCTCGGTCATGGGATGCACACCGCTTTCGCCCTGGATCGGCTCGAGCATCACAGCGCAAATCTCGCTTCCCAACTGCTTAAAAATTGCACGCAGTTCATCTACATCATTGGGTGTGCATGCCACAAAGCCACCCGGCAGCGGGCGGAAACTGTCCTGCAGCCAATCCTGCATGGTCGCCGCAATGGTCTCGAGCGTACGACCATGAAATCCGCCGCGCATACACACGATGGTGTTGCCACCGTTTCCGGCACGTTGGGCATACAGACGCGCGAGCTTCATAGAGCCCTCGTTGGCCTCGGCACCGGAATTGGCAAAGAACGTCTCCCACACCTGCTCGCCCGCAGCCGGAGCGCCAAGCGCCGCCGCCGTGGTCTCGTCGCCAGCGGCAATCGCGTCGGCAAGCACGCGCGCACCGTCCGCATCGTCGTTGGCGAGCTTGGACAGCAACGCCGCGACCTGGCCGCGCTGCTCAATGTAGAAGTAGTTGGAGACATGCAGGAGCTTTTTGACCTGGGCCTCGAGCGCCGAGAGCACTGCCGGATTCCCGTGGCCTAGGCTGCATACGCCAATACCTGCAAGAAAATCGAGATATTCGCGACCATCGTCGCCGGTGAGCTTCATGCCGTGGCCCTCGACAAACTCGACCGGCGAGCGGCCAAAGGTTTGCATAACGTAGTGGGATTCGAGCGATTGTTGAGCTGCAAGTGACATGAGATGCCTTTCGTTAAGCGCCAGGTGGCGCGGACTGTGGGTGTAACGGTGTGACGATTTCTAACCAGCTAGACCGTCTGGAGCTTCTCGACCTCGTCGAGGTTCTCGGTCAGGCGCGCCGCAAAGGTCGAAAGCGGGTGCGGGTGCGTATCAAATTCGTAGGCCGTCTCGGTAGAGTGGATCACGGTGCCGACGCCGGCATCGGTCAGCAGCTCCAGGAGCAGCGAATGCGGCGTGGTACCGTTAATGATGTGAGCGCGAAATACGCCGCCGACAAGCGCATCGACGGCCGCGCGCAGTTTGGGAATCATGCCCTTATCGACCTCGCCACCGTAGAGCATCTCATTAACCTCGTCGAGCGTTAGGTTGGAGATGAGCGAGTCTTTATCGCTAAAGTCCTTGTACAGGCCGTCGACGTCGGTCAAAAAGATCGCCTTGTGCGCGTGGAGCGCCGCCGCAACGGCACCGGCGGCGGTGTCGGCGTTGATATTGAAGAAGCCACCGTCCTCCCCCGCCGCGACGGTAGCGATGACGGGAATATACTCGCTATCGAGCAAGTTCTCGATGTAGTCGGTGTTGACATGCGTCACTTTGCCCACGCGTCCGAGCTCGGGGTCGAGCGGCTCGGCGATGAGCGTGCCGGCGTCGCTGCCCGATACGCCCACGGCCAAGTTACCGTGGTGGTTGATTGCCGCCACCAGCTCTTGGTTAACCTTGCCGCCCAGCACCTCGCGCACGATATCCATGGTCGCCGGCGTGGTCACGCGCTGACCGTTCTTAAACTCGACGGGCATATCGTAATGGCTCAGCGCCTCGTTGATGGCTTTGCCGCCGCCATGCACGATGACGGGGCGCATGCCGATAATCTTGAGCAAAACGATGTCGCTCATCACGTCGCGACGCAGTTGCTCGTCTACCATGGCGGCCCCGCCATACTTGATAACGACCGTCTTGCCGGTCAGGTTTTTAATCCACGGCAGCGCTTCGAACAGCAGCTGCGCAGTTGCTTCGTTGGATTCGCTCGAACGACAATCGCGTGCGAATTTCATAATCTGCCTCGTCTTTCGTATCGTTATCGCGCTGTGCTCCGCTGCCCGCAATCGCGGCGAGATGCGCAGCGTGCCTGGAGTCTAGGAGCGGTAGTCACCATTGATTGAGATGTACTCGTGCGTGAGGTCACAGGTCCACACGGTCGTTGCCGCGTCGCCTGCACCCAGGTCGGCCGAAATCACGATCTCGGGCGCCTCAAAACGTCGCAGAGCCTCGTCCTCGTCAAAAGGAACAGTCAGGCCATCGCGGCAGACGGGCATGCCCATCATGTCGATGGAAACGTCTTCCTGATTAAACTTTACGCCGCACTTGCCGAGCGCCATGGCAACGCGACCCCAATTGCAGTCGTGGCCAGCGATGCAGGTCTTGACGAGCGGCGAGTTGGCGACGGCGCGGGCGGCGATATCGGCTTCCTCGTCGTTGGCGGCGCCGGTGACGTTAACCGTCACGAGCTTTGACGCACCCTCGCCATCGGCCGCGATGTTACGCGCCAGGCTCTCGCACACCTCGTGCACGGCAAAGGCCAGCTCGTCAAAGGCGTCAGTGCCCTCGACGATGGCCTCGGCATCCGCGGCGGCAGCGCCAGAAGCCAGCATGATACAGGTGTCGTTGGTCGAGGTATCGGAATCGACCGTCACTTTATTAAAGGTCTGTTTAACGGTCGAGAGCAGTAGGGTGTGGAGCGCCGCCGACTCGACGGGGGCATCGGTAGTAATGACCGCGATCATGGTGGCCATATTGGGCATGATCATGCCCGATCCCTTGCACATGCCGCCCACCGTATAAGCGTTGCCCACATGGCCCACAGCCTCACTGCGGTAGCGAACGGCATACTCCTTGGAATGCGTATCGGTCGTCATGATGGCACGGGCTGCATCGGCGCCGCCATGGGCAGAGAGTGCCTCGTAGGCGGACGGAATTGCCGTCTCAAACGTGTCGATCGGCAGAATCTGTCCGATCACGCCCGTGGAGGCAACTAAAATCTGTTGGGGTTCACAGCCAATGATCTGCGAGGCGATGTTGCACGTCTCACGCGCACAGGCAAGGCCGGTCTCGCCCGTGGCGGCGTTCGCGTTGCCGGAGTTGATTGAAACACCGGCGATGATGCCATAGCCCTTGTCCGTACCGCCCAGGTTGGCACGGCTCACCTGCACGGGCGCCGCACAAAAGCGGTTAGTCGTAAACACGCCGGCCCCGGGACAGGGTTTATCGGGCACAACGAGCGCGTAATCCAGGCGCTCGGGATTCTTGCGGAATCCGGCATGGATGCCCGCCGCCTTAAAGCCGGCTGCCGCCGTTACGCCGCCCTCTACGGCACGGATCTTGATATCGAACTGCTCAGCATTCATCGTCTGTACGACTCCTTATGTCAAACAAAAAATGGGCATCGGTTGGTGCGCCATGCCAGCCACAATCATGAGACCAGCTTAAAAGTGGCGCCAAACTCGATACCCGACTACCAAATCGTTAATAATCGAATGTGCTACACCGGGCACGCCACTGTGGGCAAGCCTCGTCGCTCGTCAAAACCAAAGACGATGTTGGCGCACTGGACCGCCTGGCCCGCAGCGCCCTTGCACAAATTGTCGATGGCGCCCGTCGCCACCAGCACGCCCGCACGCTTGTTGAGCGCAAGGCCGATCTGGGCGGCATTGGTACCGACAACCGAAGCCGTCTTGGGCTGCTGGCCGGCATCGAGCACGCGCACAAAGGTACGACCGGCGTAGAACTTCTTGTAATGGTCGACGGCATCCTCAAGAGTCAGCGCTTCGAGAGCCTGCGTTGCGAGCGGCATCGTCACCGTTGAGAGCAGGCCGCGCTTGAGCGGTGCCAGGTGCGGAGTAAAGACGACGCGATCGGTAAGGCCCAGAATTTGCTCGATTTCTGGCGTATGGCGATGTTTTCCTACGCCATAGGCCTCCAGATTCTCGTCCGCGCTGCAAAAATGGGTGCGGGTGTTGCACGACTTACCGGCACCCGTCACGCCACTGATGGCATCGACGACTACGGGGCCGCTCTGGGCCACCCAGCCCGCACGCACGGCAGGCGCGGCAGCAAGACTCGTTGCGGTGGGATAGCAACCGGCGCAGGCGACCAGTACGGGTCTGCCAGCGGCATGGCTGGAAGCAGCGGTCTCTAAGTCCCGGCAGAACAACTCGGGCAGACCGAAGGCACGTGTCTTGAGCAACTCGGGGCTCGTGTGCTCGGCGGCATACCATGTCTCAAAGACAGACGCGTCGCTCAGACGGTAATCGGCCGAAAGATCAAAGCAAGAGACACCCGACGCAAGCAGAGCGGGCACCTGTGCCATGGCAGCCGTGTGCGGCACGGCGAGAAAAACCGCATCGCAGCTCTTGAGTTCAGGGGCGTCATGCGTGGTGAAAACCAGATCGCTCACGCCAGCAAAGCTCGGATACACCGCAGACAGCAGCTGGCCGGCATCGGCGTTGGACGTAATGGCAACAAGTTCAAACTCGGGATGGCCGAGCACGAGGCGAATAAGCTCGGCGCCGGCATATCCAGCCGCGCCGACGATTCCAACCTTTAAAGACATATCGGACTCCTTGTCTGCGGTCTTATGCGTCATTGCGCATTCCGCAGCTGTCGTTATGAGGTAGGTTGAAACTTTAGCACCCGAGAATGCATATTTACGCAAATAATTTGTGTCTTCATGCATTGAAACATACCCGACACATTCGCTTGAGAGAATTGACAAAAAATAAGCGAGCTCTGCATTAGCCGCAGCGCATCATACTGCTGGCCAATGCGGAGCCCACCTTATACGGAATACCAAACTTAAGGGTCGCCCAGAGCAGCCTAGAGCTCGACCGGAACCCATTCGTCGTGATTGCAGATAAAAGCCTCGGGGTCCTCGACGCTAAAGAAGACGAGCGTGGGATCGTTAGGCCCCTCATAGTGCTCGCTCAAGCGCTCAAGATGCTTCCACCCGGCCTCGCGCATTTCATCCGAAGCCCGGTCGTCCAGACCCGCACGTCCGCGCAGGATCAACCAACCATGGCCCGGCCACCAACTCGTGGCCTCAAAGCGCTGGTTTTGCAGCAGCTCTTGCCACACATCTTTGGTGCGCGCCGTTACAAACCACAGTTTGCCGTCCTGAATCTGCGCAAACGAGAACGGACGCACATGCGGCTGCCCGTCCACGCTCGTCGCTAGGTACCACGCCGGCACCGACGTCAGATACTCCAGCACCGTATTCAATCCGTCCACGTTTCCTCCTGTCATCTGACCAGTCTTTTTGGAATGGGCAGCTAATTTGGGAAATTAAAGCTCGAGGAGCTCTTCGCTGCCGTCGATATCGCAGAACCGCGCGGCGATGTTGCGGACCGAGAAGAACGCAAGGCGGCCATCGTTGGCACTATCGTGTTGCTCGCCAATGCCCACCATGTGCTTAAAGCCCGTCTGGCGCACCTTGTCACTCACGAATGCATCGTCCTCGAGTGCGGCCTCGCCAGTTAACACGATCCAGCACTCCCCCGGCTTCCAGCCCGATACCTCAAACTTGGGATTCTTGCTCAACTCCGCCCACACGTCCTTGTCGCGCGACGTGCAAAACCACAGCTTGTCGTTATCGACCATGGCAAACGAAAACGGCCTCACGCGGGGCTGATGCCCGTCGTTTGCATCGGTCGTGGCAAGATACCACGCCGGAATGCGCCTGAGATACGAGCAGACGCGCTCGAGCTGAGCCATGCGATCGATGTCGGTCATAGAGACCCCTTTCTTGCGCTCGAATCGAGCTTAGACGAGTTGGAGATTGATAACGACAACGCATGCCACCAGCAGCGCCGTCGCCTGCGCGGCCAGTGCATCCCCGCGGCCAAACGTAAGCGCATGCAGACGCGTGCGTCCCCGCTCGCCGTGATAGCAGCGCGCATCCATGGCGGCCGAAAGCGTCTCGGCATGACGGAACACGCCAGCAAACAGCGGAATCGCCACACTGCCGAGCATGCGCACGCCACCGAGCGGACCGCCCGTCACGCGCGCGCCACGGCTTGCCTGTGCATCGGCCGTCTGTTTCATCTCGGTGGCAAATTGTGGCATAAACCGCAGTGCGATACCCATAATCATGCCGAGCTCGTGCGCCGGAAGCCCCACGCGCGCGAATGGTGCGAGCAGGCGCTCAAAACCCGCGGTGAGGTCGAGCGTCGGCGTAGTGAGCGTAATGGCGCTCATGCCGGCCATCATCATCGTCAGACGACACGCCATAAACGTCGCAGAACGCAGCGAGCCCTCGCTCACCTGCAAAAAGCCAAACTGCCACAGGATGCGGCCACTCTGATCGGAAAACAGGTTGAGCACCGCGACCACCACGACAATCGCCAGCAGTGGTGCCATCGACGATAGGACCCGACGCAACGGAACCCGGGCCGCGACATAGACCAGCACGACAAAAATTGCAATCGGAACCAGCCCGCGGAAGCTGCCGACGGTGAGCGCAGTGATCAGAAATGCGAAACCTAGGAGCAACTTAGTGCGCGGATCCAGGCGATGCACTGCGCTTTCCCCCGGATAGTAGCTGCCAAATGAGAATGCCTCCATTAGCAGCCCTCCTCTTGCGTGGCCATCTTGGAACCAGCCTGACGCGACGCCCTCAAAGGCCCGTCCGCGCAGCCTAGCAGCATGCCGGCCAACTCGTCGGCCAGCGCCTCAACCGTATAAAGCTCGTCGCAGCGGAGCGGCACACCGGCTTGCACGAGCGACAATGCCATGCGCTGCGCAGCGGGAACGCCCAAACCGATCGATTTGAGCTCGTTCGCGTGCGCAAAAACCTGTGCGGGCGTTCCATCGGCGAACACCGCGCCCTCGTTCATCACAACGATACGGTCACAACAATTTGCCAGGTCATCCATGCTGTGCGAAACCATGACAACGGTCAGGCCCTCACGATGGAGCCGATCGATGAGCTCCAGGAAATCCCTGCGCGCAGCCGGATCGAGCCCCGCCATGGGCTCGTCGAGCACCAGGACCTCGGGCTCCATGGCGAGCACGCCGGCAAACGCCACGCGGCGCTGCTGACCGCCCGAAAGTTCAAAGGGGCTCTTGTCGCCTATCGCGGCAAGGTCGAGGCCCACGCGCGAAAGCGATGTTGCGACACGGCGAACAACCTCGTCTTGCGGCAGGCCAAGGTTGCGCGGGCCAAACGCCACGTCCTGCGCCACGGTCTCGGCAAATAGCTGGCGCTCGGGATACTGAAACACCACGCCGACCTTGGCCTTAACCGCGGCGGCGCCTTTCTTGCTTGATAGGTCGAGTCCCAGTGCGCAAACGCTCCCCTCCTGTGGACGAATCAGCCCGTTGAGATGCTGAACCAGCGTTGATTTACCCGAGCCGGTATGACCCGCCAGGCCCAGAAACTCGCCGCGACGCACTGTCAGCGAAACATCACGTAGCGCCCAGGGGCTGTTTGGATCGTTGCCCCAAAGAGCCTGTTTGCCCGATGCGCCCACAGTGGTCGAGCGCTTGCGCCATCGGCGGCGCTCGCGGGCGCTCAGCGAGTAACTATGCGAGAGGTGCGAAATCTCGATGACGGGTTCCGACGCGACCATCCCACCGGCTGCAGAGGATGCATGGTCAAGCACACGAGAATCGGATGCGGAGGGCCGCCCAGCGACGTCCGCCCCGCTCCGCTCAGCATAAACCTGTGCAATCTCGGCGACCATATCCGCCTCACGCACCTGCGCGCAAACGGGTACGCCCTTCGCGCGGAGTGCCCTACCTAGACAGCACGACGCCGGCATATCCAGGTTGAGCTGGGCAAGTTCGTCCGCCCGCGTCAAGATTTCCTCGGGCGCACCGAGCATGGCAACGCGCCCCGCCCGAAACACCGCGACACGATCGGCCTCGGCGGCCTCTTCCATAACGTGCGTAATCATCACGATGGTCATGCCGCGATCGTGCAACGCGCGGCAAACCTTCATGAGGCCCTTACGCCCGCGCGGGTCGAGCATCGAGGAAGCCTCGTCCAAAATGAGCACGCGCGGTTCCATGGCGAGCACACCGGCAAGCGCCACGCGCTGCTTTTGGCCGCCCGAAAGTGCATGGGTCTCGTGGCGCTCAAAGCCCACCAGGCCCACACCCTTCAGCGCCTCGCGTACGCGCTGCGCAATTTGCGCCGATGGCACGCCAAGGTTTTCGGGACCAAACGCAACGTCATCTTCGACAAGCGTTGCCACCAGCTGATCATCGGGATTCTGGAACACCATGCCCGCGGTCGAACGAATGTCGTAGACCAGCTCGGGATCGGACGCGTCCATGCCGTTGATACGCACCGTGCCTGCATCGGGCTGCAGCAGCGCATTCAGATGCTTGGCAAACGTCGACTTGCCCGACCCATTGCCGCCGAGGATGCAGAAAAACTCGCCATCCTCGATGTTCAGATCGATACCGTCGAGCGCCGGCGTGGCACCGTCATAGCTAAAGGAAACGCCTCGACAATCAATCATGCGCGGCCTTTGACCTGGTTCTTTTTAGGCGTGATAAGGTTGGAGACCGCCTTGTACACTGCAAGCGTGAGCACCGAGTTGAGCACGGTCTTGATAAGGTTGAACGGCAGCACGGCAGGAACCATGAGCGGGGCGATCGCATCGACCGAGCCATACCAGAACCATACGCCAATGGTAAGGTTTGCGGCCATAGACAGCGCCGTAGCGGCAATGACGCCGAACACCAGGCCAATCACGCCACCCTTATAGGTATGCATCTTCTGGTAGACGATAGCCGCGGGCAGAATGTAGCCCAGCGTGGCAACCAGGTTCATAAGCGCACCGACCCAGTCACCCGTGGTGAGCGCGTGAATAACGATAGCCATAGCGGCAACAGCAGTACCAGCGCCGGGACCATACGCAAACCCGCACACCATCGCCGGCACCAGCGACGGGTCGTAGGTCAAAAACGGCGCCGAAGGAAGGATGGGCAGCTGCACGTACATAAACAGGGCGCCCAAGGCGCACATCAGCGCCATGGTAACGAGCTGTTTGGTGCTCCACCTATTCGTGTTCTCAAAATGGATATGCTGCGACTGTTCAGACATAAGATCACCTGCCTCTTTCATCCGGACTCTAACCGTTGGTACTGGGATCTCGCCAGTTCAGCCGGCATGCGAACCAACGCACGCACGGGTCGCGGACTCATCGGCTCGGACGCAGGTACCTCGCCTGCGCCACGGCGCCCCTCTGGCACCGTCCGATTTACCGCCAGTGGGGAATTTCACCCCGCCCTGAAACAGCAATTCCAAGTCTAGCACGGGCAGGCTTTCGCGCAAGCATGCCAAAGGTAATTTATAGTGGGGATCAGCTGCCGCAATAACCACGTTCCCCACCCATCCCACAGTAACGCGCCTTTCGCGGCAAAGCCGCGAAACAGCGAAAGGGACACGTACCCCCATCAGCCATGTCCTTCTCCGCCCGCCGACTTCAAGGCCGTAAACGCAGGGGATCCGGGGGCGTGACGGGGCTTCTCTCCGGAATATTCCGCAGGACGCAAAGAGGCTCCGCAGCGCGAAGCGCGATGCGGAGCCTCTTTGCATATCCGAGGACGTTCCGGAGAGAAGCCCCGTCACGCCCCCGGATCCCCGGTGGGAGTTCTAGACCTTGTCGGCCTTAGTACATACCGCCGCCCTGCTGACCAGCGGTAGCAGCAGCGATAGCATCCTCAAGCTGAGTGTTCTTGGGCACATCGGAAACCGTGGCCTCGGTGATGAGGATCAGGCTGGCGACAGAAGCAGCGTTCTGCAGGGTGACGCGGCTGACCTTGACGGGGTCGAGGACGCCCATCTCGATCATGTCGCCCCACTCGCCGCTGGCAGAGTTGAGACCCTGGCCAGCGGGCAGCTCGGCGACCTTGTCGACCACGACAGCGCCCTCAAAGCCAGCGTTCTTGGCAATGGTTGCGACCGGAGCGGTCAGAGCCTTCTTGACGATGTCGACGCCGATCTTCTCCTCGGGGTCGTCGATCTCGACTGCATCGAGCGCAGGAACAGCGTCCATGAAGGCGACGCCGCCGCCAGCGACAATGCCCTCCTCGACAGCAGCGCGGGTTGCCTGCAGGGCGTCCTCGACGCGATGCTTGATCTCCTTGAGCTCGGACTCGGTGGCAGCGCCGACCTTGATGACGGCAACGCCACCGGAGAGCTTGGCCAGACGCTCCTGGAGCTTCTCGCGGTCGAAGTCAGAGGTGGTGTTCTCCATCTCGCCCTTGATCTGAGCAATACGGGCGTCGATGGCCTCCTTGGAGCCAGCGCCGCCGACGATGACAGTGTTGTCCTTGGAGATGGTGACGGACTTAGCGGTACCGAGCATATCGGCGGTGATGTCAGCGACCTTCACGCCCAGCTCGTCCAGAGCGGCCTGACCACCGGTGAGGACGGCGATGTCCTCGAGAATGCGCTTGCGGCGATCGCCGTAGCCCGGAGCCTTGACGGCGCAGACGTTGAGGGCGCCGCGGATCTTGTTGAGGACGAGGGTGGGCAGGGCCTCGCCGTCGATGTCCTCAGCGATGATGAGCAGGCCACGGCCAGCGCGCTGGACAGCCTCGAGAACAGGCATGATGTCCTGGACGCTGGAGATCTTCTGGTCGGTGATGAGGATGTACGGATCCTTCATCACGGCCTCCATGCGGTCGTTGTCCGTGACGAAGTAAGCGGAGACGTAGCCCTTATCGAACTGCATGCCCTCGACGGTGTCGATGGTGATGTCGAACGTCTGGGAATCCTCGACGGTGATGACGCCGTCCTTGCCCACGACTTCCATGGCCTCGGCGATCTTCTCGCCGACCTCGGGGTCACCGGCGGAGATGGTACCGACGGAAGCAATCTGCTCCTTGGTCTCGACCGGCTTGGCCTGCTTCTTCATCTCGGCGACGGCGGCGTTGACGGCCTTGTCGATGCCGCGACGGATGGCCAGCGGGTTGGCGCCAGCGGCGACGTTGCGCAGGCCGTCGTTAACGATGGCCTGAGCGAGCAGGGTTGCGGTGGTGGTGCCGTCACCCACGGTGTCGTTGGTCTTGGTGGCGACCTCCTTCACCAGCTGGGCACCCATGTTCTCGATGTTGTCCTCGAGCTCGATCTCCTTGGCGACGGAAACGCCGTCGTTGGTGATGGTCGGGGCACCGAACGTGCGCTGCAGGGCGACATAGCGACCCTTGGGGCCCATGGTGACGGTAACGGCATCGGCCAGAGTGTTGACGCCCTTGGCGAGCTTAGCGCGGGCATCGGTATTGAACGTAATGTTCTTTGCCATGGTAGGTAATCCTCCAAAAGAAATGTGACTCACGTCGCCGCTTCCGAGTCCTATGCGGCGACCGCGTTCAAAGACGAATCAGAGAGCCTGATGAGACTAGGCCTCGACGACGGCGTAGATGTCGTCGGCGCGCATCAGCAGATACTTCTCGCCGTCGACCTTGACCTCGTTGCCACCGAACTTGCCGTAGATGACAACGTCGCCTTCCTTGACGTCCATGGGGATGCGCTCACCCTTGTCGTTGACCTTGCCAGCGCCAACGGCAACGATGGTGCCGCGCTGCGGCTTCTCCTGAGCGTTGCTGGCGATATACAGACCAGAAGCGGTCTTCTGCTCGGCCTCGTCGGGCTTGACCAGAACACGATCTGCAAGCGGTTTCAAAGACGACATGCTTGTCTCCTCCTTTTTGGGCCGCGTGGTTATGCCACGCGAATTAACCCTATTTGTTTGCGTACGCGTTGAATGGTACCCACGAATGGCGGGTTATACAACACAGAGTCAAAAAATCTTATTTTTTGGCACTTAGATTTTCTGAATGCCGGGGGGATAACTTGTGCGCAGCTCCCGTGTGGCGCCGGAGGGGCGGGGCATAAGGTTTCCTGCTCGGGCAGTCCTGCTCGCACGAAGGCCACATTAAGTGGCCTTCGGCTCGTGCGGAACTCGCGATAAACCTTATGCCCCGCCCCTCCGGCGCCACACGGGAGCCAAGTTAACTAGTTCGGGCGCGGCATTCAGAAACGTCAGTGCAGCAAAATGGCGATGTGGATAGGAACATGGGCATGGCTTTCGCTGCACGCGCGGGTCCCCTGGGGAGCACCGTGCATTTTTGGGAGTATTCAGCAGACCAGGATGGCTGTATACGCGCCAGACACATCTTATTGGTCCCAAGGACGCCTTCGACCGGCGATTTGGGTCGGCAGGCAGACCCCATCAGGGCATAAAGGCATGCCTCGTGCCTGCCCGGACACCAAAATGACGTCAATCCCCATGACATTACCCGACCGCAACGGCGCCGGCAGAGCTCGCAGTGCTGAATACTCCGTTTTTTGCACGGCCCAGGCGGGGGTACATCAGGGCCAGAAAGAACATCCCAACCTTTTTATGCAATCTGTAATGGGAAGTATGCAAACACCATGAGGCAGCATTGCAAATGTCCAATTTGAACGCGCGGGGCAGCAGCGCCTCCACCCCACGCACAAATCCGGCAGAGCAGGAACGCTCATAACGATTCCCCACCGATATGCAGACGTGGCTCGAGCGCCATCCCAAAATAAGTCGCCCGGGCCGCGTTTAACGACACGGCATGAGCATCAGCGCTCGTAGATGAGGTTACCGGCTAGGTAGGTGGCCTGAACCTTGGTGGCTTGCAGCTCTTGGGGGTCAACGGTAAGCGGGTTTTGGTCCAAGACTACCAGGTCAGCATACTTGCCGGGCTCCAAACTGCCGAGGTTTTGCTCGTCGCCTGCCGCATAGGCGCTGCCCAAGGTGTAGTTGCGCAAAGCCGTTGCCGCGTCGATGCGCTCGCTCGGCAACCAGCCGCCCTCGGGCCAGTGGCTTTTGGGGTCCTGGCGTGTGATAGCCGTGTAGAGCACGTCCATGCTGGTAACGGGCGTGATGGGGCTGTCGGTACCGAAGGCTTGGCGAATGCCGCGCTGCTTATAGGTTGCGAACGGCCACATGATGCGGCTGCGCTCCAAGCCCAAATCGCGCTCCGGTCCACCCGGGTCGAGCGTAATGTGGCAGGGCTGGCTCGAGGCGACGACGTTGAGCTTGCGCAGGCGGTCGATGTCCTCGGGCAGGAGGTTCTCCAGGTGCTCGAGCGTGTTGTGGCCGTGCTGGGGCAGGCCGTACAGACCGGCGGCTTCCTCGAAGATATCCAGCGCGGCATGAATCGCACCGTCGCCGATAACGTGGATGCGCACGGCGCGGCCGCGCTCCGCAGCCGCCAGAACCAGCTTGCGCATGCGCTCGGCGGAAACCGTCAGACGGCCTTGGTCGCCCGGGAAGCGCGGATTGGTATAGGGCTCGGTGAGATATGCCGTATGTTCGCTCGACACGCCGTCAAAGAACTGCTTAAAGCCCGGCGCCGAAAGCAGTGCGTTGTTCGCGTAACGTGCCTGCAGCTCTTCTAGACGCGACTGGTCATCCAGCAGCGTGGGGAACAGATGGGCACGAATGCCCAGCTTGCCGGCTGTCTGCAGTTTGTCGTAGACGTCGTCGCGGATAAAATCGCAGCCCGGCATGGGCATGAGCGACATGTCGCAGATAGAGGTGATGCCCTGCTCGGCCATGCGCCTCATTTGATCGGCGTAAGCGCTTGCGATGCGATCTTCGCCCAGCCACTCAAGGCAGCGCGGCAACAGCTGCATGGCGGCCGCCTCGTGAGCAATGCCCGTGAGCTCACCGTTTGCGTCCTTGTCGTAGCTGCCGCCCGCTGGCGGCTCGCTATCGCGCGTGACGCCGAGCGCCTCGAGAGCGCGACTGTTGAGCCACAGCGTGTGGCCGTCGCCCGAGTACATAACGCAGGGACGATCGGGAAATACCGCATCGAGCGACGCCTTGGTAGGATGCTCGGGCGGGTCCCAACGGTAGTCGCGCCAGCCCTGCGTCACAACCCAAGCGTCGTCGGGCAGATCCTGGGAAAACTCGAGCACGTGCTGTACCAGCGCCACCTCGGACGTGCCCCCATCCATGAGCATATACGGCGAGGAACCGACCGAGGTATGAAAGAAGTGCAGATGAGCGTCATGGAAACCGGGGCAGACAAACTGCTTGCCGTAGTCGATAACCGGCGTGGCGGCAGGCGCGGCGGCGATCACGTCATCGGGCTTGCCGACTGCGACGATACGGTCGCCTGCGATGGCAATCGCCAGCTCACGGGCGGTATCGATGCCGTCTTGCGAGGTAAAGACGTTCTTAGAGCGGATAATCCGATCGATATGTTGCATGGGCATCCCCATCTCTGGCAGGAAATTCAACACCCCCGAGTGTACTCCACCGCCACAGCTGCAAAACGTCAAGCGGTAAACGGCACCTTTCCCAACCCCAACGGCCTCGCCTGCCCCTTGGGGACGGGGTAGAAATGGTAGATTTCAAGCTTGAAAGCCGCATCCAAGGCTGCGTGCATAAGCAATTTGGACCTGTCAAGGTTACGGAGGTATCCATTTCTACCATTTCTGCCCCGTCCCCAAGTGGCAGGTGGCATACTGGAAAGAGCCTGTACGATTTTGCGATAAACCAGCAAGGAGCAAATCGACCATGACGAAGACCAAGGCACAGCAGATTATGGCAGCGACCGAGGCCCGCGCGGCTGATGACGTCACCGCAGCCATCCAAGATATCGCCGCCGAGTTTGAGCCCTACATCATCAAGCAGCGCCGGCACTTCCATAAGCACCCGGAGCTGAGCCTCGCCGAAGAGCGCACGACTTCTGACATCGCCAATCAGCTCGACGCCATGAATATCCCCTACGAGCGCCCGCTTAAGACGGGCCTGGTAGCGACCCTTCGCGGCACCGCACCCGACGCCTACCGCGAGGACGGCACGCCGCGCCGCCGCATCCTGCTGCGCGCGGATATCGACGCCCTACCCGTCACCGAGCAGACCGGCGAGGAATTCGCCAGCGTCAACGAGGGCTGCATGCACGCCTGCGGCCACGACTGCCACATTGCCATGATGCTCGGTACGCTGCAGATCCTGCGCCATATGACCGACGACATCCACGGCGAGGTCCGCATCGTCTTCCAACCCAGTGAGGAAAACGGCCAAGGCGCCAAACTCATGATCGGCACGGGTGTGCTCGACGGCGTCGATGGCGCCTACGCCGCACACATCTGGAGTGAGGTCGACGCCGGCACCGTAAGCTGCGAGCCCGGTCCGCGCATGGCCAATACCGACTGGTTCCGCATTGATGTCCGCGGGACCTCGTGCCACGGCGCCATGCCCCAGCGCGGCCACGACGCCGTCATGGTGGCGGCCGAGATCGTCAACGCCCTGCAGACCATCGTTTCGCGCGAGATCAGCCCCTACGAGCCGGCCGTCATTACCGTCGGCGAGCTGCACGGCGGCACCGCGCGCAACGTTATCGCCGGTACCGCCTACCTCGCCGGCACGGTGCGCACCTATGGCGATTCGACGCACGAGGAAATGCCCGAGCTCATGCGCCGCATCGTAGAGCACACTGCGGCGGCCCTGGGCGCCGAGGCTGAACTTACCGACTACACCATCGCCAACTACAAGGTCGAAAACGACGTCGCCTCGAGTGAGCGTTGTCGTCAGGCCGTGGTCAAGTGTCTGGGTGCAGCCGGCGAAGGCCATTATCGCGGCACGCTTTCGGGCGAGGATTTTTCGGAGTACCTGCGCCGTGTACCGGGTGTGCTTGCCTTTGTGGGCACGCGCAACCCCAAGATTGGCGCCACGTACGCCCAACATTCCTGCTTCTACAAGATCGACGAGACCGTGCTGGCTAAGGGCTCCATGGTGGCCGCTCAGTATGCTATCGACTTTTTGGCCGAGCCCACGCAAGAGGAGCTCGACGGCCCCACTATCGCCGCAGTCGCCGAAACCAATCCCGATCTGGCAGCCAAGTTACGCTCTGCCAAGGCAACGGCCGCCGAGGCCCGCGACGCCATGCACGACGCCCGCACGGCTCGCCATGCCGCGATCAAGGGCATCCACGAAGCTCGCGCCGCCGCTCGTCACGAGGAGAAGCACAACGAGTAGTCGAATCGCGACCATCTCGCAGCCGTAGCCACATCGCGATGTCAAAGCGGGGGCGGACGTTTCGACACGTCCGCCCCCGCTCATTCGTCAAGCACTATTTCTACCATTTCTACCCCATCCCCAAATGGCAGGTGACAGGGCTACTCGTCTTGCGGGTCCTCGTCGGAGCTTGGCGCGGGTTCCGTCTCGGGCTCGGGCTCCGTCGTGGGCTCGAGCTCCGTCGTGGGCTCGGACTCCGGCGCAGATCCCGGGGCAGACTCAGGCTCGGGCTCAGGCGCGACATCCGGAGCGCTGTAACCCGAAGGAGCGGACTTCTTCTCGAAGGGCAATACAAACGTCAGGACGTCGTCCTTATCCTCGTCGGCCCACTCGCTTGCATAACGTGCGACCCAATAGCCAACGGCACGGTGCTTGAGCATCTTGCCAAAGACCGTTAGAAATACGGTGACGAAAGCGATCAGCACCAGGAACAGCACGAGTGCGATGCCACCGCCGGCAACAATTGCCTCAATACCCGTAGGACGATAGTAATAGCTATACATACCGACAGAGGCAATGGCGCCAAAGACCGCCGTCAAGATCCATGTGACAACGTTGGCGACCAGGCCCGTCAAAAACTCGGGAAGGAATGAAGCACAGAACAGCTTGGTCTTATTGTTCTTAAAGGCCGCCCAGACCTTGTCGAGCGAAAACGCGCTCTCGACGCGACCGGTCACCGCAAAGTGCATCACGGCGATATCGGCGAACATCTTAAAGAAGACTCCCAGGACCGCCGTGGCAATCATAGCCAGGACAAGCAGGCCAAGCGAGCCAAACAGCGCAGCCTCGAGCGCATAAGAGCCGTAATGCGAATACGAGCCCGCCGCGCCAATTACCACGCTCTCCACCAGCGAAAGCACTACGCCAATAACGGGAATGGCAGCGATAATCTCGAGCACGACCGAAATAACACTCGAAAAGACCCCGAGGCCAAACGATGTGGAACGCATCAACGGACGATCCATGCCGTCATCGATCTTAAGCGACAGGTCGCGACCCCACTCGATGCCAAAGCCCGAACCGCACACACTCGCCACGCAGGCGGCCAAAAAGCCGATGGCAGCTGCAATACCGCCGATAACGGGAATGAACAGCACGAGCACCGACACGACACAGATAAGCGCCGGCAAAAAAGCAATCTGGCACACGCGCTGCAGCACGCCCGGAGTCTTGGTCATGTCTTGGAACGCCTGAGCCACACAGCCCTTTGGCGCATTCGCCACGGGCGGTTGCGGAACAAACTGCTGGGGCTGAGACTGTCCCTGGGGAGCGGGGCCGGCGGCCTTGACCTCGGTATTAGGGGCACCGCACACGCCGCAGAACTTGTCGTTATCGCCCATGGGGGCGCCACACTGCGAACAGAACATCGAAATCATCCCTTCGTATCTAGAGTGAACCACCTGGATCGCAAACGACGTCTTTGGCAACATTATCGCGCAATGTGGGGACAAATACCCCAAGATGACCGATTTGAAACGTTGGCGGCTTTATTCAATGGTTCGAAGGGTATATCCGCGCTAGTTCGTGCCGCGGAAGCCCTTGCCCACGATCTCGGAGCTGTCAACGATCGTGATAAACGCATCTGGATCGATATCGCGGGTATAGCGGCGCAGTTGCACTGCTTCGCGACGGCTCAGCACGCTCATGATCACCGTCACGCAATTGCCCGAGAAGGCACCGTAGCCGCGGCTGATCGTTGCCGTGCGGTTGAGATGCTTGACGATAAACTCCTCGACTTTGCGTGGCTCGGCGCAAATAATCGTACAGACCTTGCGCAAGTGAATGCTCTCGATGGCCTTGTCGACCACAAGCGTCTTGGCAAACAGGCCGAGCACGCAGTACAGGCCAACGCGCGGACCGTACAAAAAGGCCGCGATGGTCACGATGCCGATATCGACCAGTAGCAAGGCGCGTCCGATCTCGAGCGTCGTGCGACGCTTGAGGATCATGGCAAGGATATCGGTGCCGCCCGTTGAGGCGCCAATGTCAAAGACAATGGCACTGCCCAGCGCCGGCAAAATCACGGCAAAGCACAGATCGAGCCACATATCGCCCGTCATCGAAACATCCGTCGGAATGAAGAGCTCAAACAGCGAGACGTAGGCCGAAAGCGCAAACGAGGCAAAAACGCTCCAAAGGATTGCCTTGCGCTCCAAAAAGATAAAGCCCAAGACGACGAGAACCGCGTTGATAATCCACATAAAGACGCCGACGGGCAGAGTCGGGAACAGCGTGGAAAGAATGACCGACACGCCCGAGGTTCCGCCGAAGGCAAAGTGATTGGGGGTTTTAAAGGCCACGATGGCGAACGCCGTGAGGATCAGGCCCAGATTGAGCTCGGCGAAAAAGCGCGGGAAGCCCGGCTCCTGGCTGCGCTTGCGGCCGGCGCGCTCGCCACGTTCGATATCCTCGCGACCGACAACGCGCTCCATCGGCACCACGGGAGGACGATGCACCTCCTCGGCGGCACGCGACGCCGCCTCTGCCGCAGCGGCCTCAATCGCCCATGCCTTGCTTTCTGTTTCGTGCTCGTCAGCCATTACGGCAACCCCTCGTTAACGATTTGGAAACAATGCGCCCATTAGGGTAACGCGGAGCGCGAAGATTGCAACCCCTAGTTAGACGAGCGGTATGACTACATCGAGGGCATATAGAAAACGGTCGACCGCACTTTTGCTTGCGCGGTCGACCGTTTAGCGTTTTCGCAGGTAAAACCTATCGAAACAAACCTGTCCCTATTTGGTAGGTTACTCGTGCTGGCTGGTGCGGTGCTCGTACTCCTCGGGGGTGATGACATCCTCGATGCGCAGGTTGACGCCTGCCACCTCAAGGCCGGTCATCGCGGCCAGGCGCTCGGTCACGCGCGCCTTAACGTCGTCGAAAATCGCGGGTGCGTAGGCGCCGTACTCGATAATGACGGAAATGTTGACGACCACGCGGTTGTCATCGGTGACCTCGACCGTCACGCCCTTGGTCAGGTTCTCGGCACCAAACTGCTCCTGCACAAAGTGCATAAGGTTGCCCTTCATGCCCAGGACGTGCGGCACCTCGCGGGTGGCCATGGCGACGATCTTCTCGATCACACCGTTGGAATAGGTCAGCGAATCCTCGGACTCGTCCGCTTCCTCATCATCCTCGTCCGCATCGTCGGCGGGCTCGGCCTCGACGAGCGCCCCGTCCTCGAGCGTTACGTCCTCAGCCTCGGCGACGACGGTCTCGTCTGCCTCGAGCTCGGTATCGGCCACATCGACCTTCGTGTTAAAAGCCATGGTTCCTCCTTATGCCCACCGCACACGCGGCGGTCGAATACATACTAGCGGCCGCTAAACAGACGGCCGAAGAAGTTGACGATCCCGTTCTCGCCGTCACGGATCTGGCCAATCACGGCACCGATCAGCACAAAGAATGCGATGACGAGTGTATCCCACAGGCCGATCGTGAGCACCAGCACGGCGAGCACAAAACCAGCGACGGCTCCGAGCGTGGTGTTGGGATGACGGACGGCATAGCTCCAGATGGCCGCCCCCGTACCCTTGATGAGACCCATGGCCTCGTCAAAGTCGTTGGCGGCGCTGTCGTGCTGCTCGCCGGCCTCGGGCTTGGTGTCGGCGGACTCGCCTGCCGGCGTAGCGTTCTGGTCGATCGTCAGGCGCGGGGTGCGGACGGTCTTGTCTTGGTTGGTATCACTCACCGGAAACCTCCACGGTCTGGACGGTAGTCTTGGACGGCAAAAAACGGACGCGCGCGGTCGTGCCCGGCGTGCCGAGCATGGTGTCGCAGGCCTCCTCGATACGTTGCTGCATCGCGGTTGCAAGGGAGGCCACGTCCCGGTCGTCGAGCGCGATGGCTTCGACCTTAAAACGGACGAGCGATTCGTCGGAACCCTGCACGCGTGCCTCGATACGCTCAACCATCACGCGATCATCGCACTCCGCCGCGGCACGGGCGCACGAGGAAAGCGCTGCGAGGGTGACCTCGATGTTGCGCTCCCCCGCCGGATGCACGCAGGACGGCTCGCGACGCGCGAACATCAGGCGGAAAAACCCGATGAGCACGCCAAGTGCCACGATGGCGGCGCACACCGTAACGACGACGCGAGGCATGGTGTCACGCAACAGCAGCATAAAGCGATACGTATACGGTCCCCAGAACTGGCAGACAAGCGTGCCCAGCGCCACGATGGCGGCGGCAAGGTACACGGTTGCTAGGGCTCGTTTGAGTACGCGCACGCGCGCTCCCTTCAGGTTTCGGTCCACAGAATGCAAAACGATTCGCATCATTATAAAAGAGCCGGGTCCGGTGCCATACGCACGCGGATCCGGCTCATCTATTCCACGAGGCTTGTATGCTCGCTTCATTATGCCCAGATATGCACGGCTTAACCCGTGCAGGCGCTACTCCTCCTCGAGGGCAGCGATGACCTCGTCGGTCATGTCCATGGTGCTGTAAACATCCTGAACGTCGTCGAGCTCCTCGAGACGGTCGATGAGGCGCTGGACCTTCTTGGCGTCGGCGCCGGAGACCTCGGTCGGGGTGGTCGGAACCATAGTGGTCTCGGAGCCCTTGACCTGGATGCCCTGCTCCTCGAGCGCCTTGGAAACAGCCATGACGTCGTTGGCGGCGGTCCAAACGATCCACTCCTCGCCGGCGTCCTCGTAGTCGTCGCCACCGGCCTCGGCGATAGCCATCATGAACTCTTCCTCGTCACCGGCAGCACCGTTGGCGATCATGGTCTCCTTCTTGGCGTTCTCGTCCAGGATCTCCTTGGCGACGACGATCTGGCCCTTGCGCTCAAACTGGAAGGCGACGGAACCGGAGGTGCCCAGGTTGCCGCCAGCGTGGGAGAAGGCGGAACGGACATCGGCGGCGGTACGGTTGCGGTTATCGGTCAGGCAGTCGACGTAGACGGCAACGCCGGCGGGACCATAGCCCTCGTACACGATGTTCTCGTAGACGGCGGCATCGGCACCCGAACCGAAGGCCTTGTCGATAGCGGACTTGATCTTGTCCTTGGGCATGGACTGAGCCTTAGCCTTGGCAACGGCAGCGGCGAGGCTGGCGTTGTTCTCGGGCAGCGGGTCGCCGCCGAGACGGGCAGCAACGGTGATGTTGCGGCTCAGCTTGGAGAAGAGGGCGGAACGCTTGGCGTCCTGCGCGCCCTTACGATGCTTGGTTGTGGCCCACTTAGAGTGTCCGGACATACGTGTCTCCTATCGGTTTCGACCTAAAGCCCAGCGCAGATGCTCGGGCAATATAAACAAACGTCGTTATGATATACCTACTGGCCTGCGAGATAAACCCCAAAATGAAGGCGTCGTGATGATGCAGCCCCTTGGTGCAAAGTAACCTGTCCCCTTTGCACCAAGTTAGAACCAGAGAAGGTCGCTGCGGGTGATGGTGGCGCCGATGGCGAAGGGCATGCAGGCGATGACTGGATACAGGTAGCGCATGTAGGTCGAGCCGTTGCAGGGACCGATCAGGCACACGGCGAGCACGCCCAGCAGCGGCACCCAAATGGCCAGCCCGCGCCACGAATGACGACGTAGCAGATAGACCACCACAGCGATCATGATCCACACATAGGTGGCCGAGCTCATGGTGAGCGAGATAAACGGGATGCGTTGTACTGCCACGCGATACAGGTTGATCAGGTGGTCGCACCAGCGCACAACCTTGCTATCGACCGGATGGAAGTCGAAGTACTTGAGGTTATCGGGCTTCGCCATGATCTCGGCACTGCGCGCCGTGCTGTAGACCCACGCATCGCGGGCGCTCGGATAAAAGTAGCCGTAGTAGTTATTGATGAGCGCCGAGATATAGCACTCGGGATCCTTTTTGAACATCTGGGCCCACACCTCAAAATAGGCCTTGATGTCCTCCTGCGAGGCGTACTCGTTAAAACAGTTTTTTACGGCATCCGACTTGTCGGGGTTGTAGCGGCGGCCCAGATTCTCGTACTTGAGCACCCGATCGATCGCAGCGCGTTCCTTATCGGTCACCAGACCGTCGCAGGGAGCTTCCTCAATCGTGCCGTCGTCTTTGACCTTGGGGTTAACGCCCGAATTAAGGCCGTCGTGCTTTTGGACGAAGCGCGCCGTCTGTTGAAACGGAATCGAGAGGATCTCGCGCTTGGAGCCCGGCGTGATATCGTGCGCGGGCATAAAGACCTTGGTAAAGTACATGTTGGAGGCAAGGCAGAGCACGAGCACCGCGAGAACGCCGGCCCAGCGGAAGCGCGGCGTGGCGCATGAGGGTGCGACGCCAGACTGTTTGACCACGCGACGGGCCACATGCGCGTCCCAGGCGCAAAACGCCGCCGCAATCACGCAGGCCGCCAACGGAAAGGCCAGGCCGCCATTGCGCAAAAACGCGGAACCCATGGCGCCCAGCACGAGCAACAGCCAGTCGTGGCGCGCAAAGAGCGCAGGCGTGCGCTCGCCCGCGCGCTCGGCATTGACATCGCGACGGGGCAGGCCACATGCCACGAGCTTGACGGTCTGAACGAGCAGTACCAGAAACGCATCGGCAAACAGTACGTCTTTGGTCAGCAGCGCCGCGTAGTTGGAGAACATCGGCATAAACGCAAAGAACAGCAAGATGACGCCGCGGACCGGCAGGCTCACGCCCAGCTTGCGCAGCGACGATATGGAATAGGCCACGCAGGCGGCCGTGATGACAAATTGGGCGCAGGTGTAGATGGCAAGACCCGCATTGGCGCTATTGAATAGCGAAAGCCCCAGTTGCACACACGAGCCGATGATGGCCGTGTGCACCACCGGATGATGGCCGTTGAGCAGCACGTTGGGGTTAAGCAGGCGCAGGTAGTCGCTCGTGCCGTTGGGGTAGTTGAACCATTGGCGGATCTGCGCGCCCGTATCTCCCATAAAGAGGCCGGGCAGCGAGGCGATAAGCGTGGGCGCCCAGACAATCATGAGTACAAGAAACGGCCCAACAAAAGGATGGACCGAGAGCACGGCGTGGGTAACACGCCACACGCGGCCAAAATGCGCCTCCGAAAACGGAATGCGGCGGGAACTCAACCAATCCAAAAACTCAAAAGCCAGATAGAAGGACACAATCGCCAGAAGCATCCAGCCCGCGCCGCCAATCCAGGCGCAGATAACGCGCGCCTTGTCGCCCAGCACAATCTCGGCCGAATCGGTGAGGTCGTAACTGCGGCCGAACACCATGCAGACGGCAAAGAACAGCGACGGCAGCACGACCGAGGGGCGCCAAGCGTCACCGCGGCCAAAGAACACATAGCGAAACGGCAGCGTGAGCAGGCAGGCCAGCGCGAGCAGCATCACAGCGTCGGTATGGCCGGCAAATGAGAGGAGCACCTCGTAGCACACGTAAAGCATGCCCGAGGCCTTTGGATCGATCGCCAGGACCGCGTTGCTCGACACCGGGGCGGGATCGATGGAAAACGCCGTGGTCGCCAGCAGGGCGAGCAAAAATGCGACGAGCGTCTGCTTGGCGGGATAGCGCTTAAACCAAACGATGCGGGCGGCGTCGCGCGCAGCCGTTGTGGAGAGATCGGAATCCTTCACAGTCCGAAAAGCCTTTCTAGAAACCTGCCAAAAAGGGACAGGTTTATTTTGGCAGGTTTTATCTGGGGAAACGTTACGGTTCTGTCATTGTTGCCTTGCAAAACCGCCACAAAGGCGCCTGTCCCCTTTGTGGCGGTATGTGGTGGTTAGGCGTCGAGATAGATGCGCTGGGGACGGTTGCGGCGGAGGGCAAAAATGATGAGCGCCAGGCCGGCGATCACGAGCGGCAAACTCAGCAGCTGACCCATGGTGATGACGCCGCCCAGCAGATAGCCCAGCTGGGCATCGGGCACGCGCACGAACTCAACGAGAAAGCGGACGATGCCGTACCCCATCACGAACACGCCCATAAACGCACCCTGGGGCAGCAGCGGTTTTTTGCGGCTGAGCACCTGCAGAATGCAGAAGAGCACAATGCCCTCGAGGAATGCCTCGTAGAGCTGGGATGGATGGCGCGGCATATCGCCCGCGGTGCCGCCAAAGATCACGCCCCAGGGCAGATCGGTCGGCTTGCCCCACAGCTCGCCGTTGACAAAGTTGGCGCAGCGCCCCAGGAACAAGGCCAGCGGAGCACCGATAACGGCGAGGTCGGCGATGGTCCAGGCGTCGAGCTTGTACATGCGGCACACGAGCACGCCGCCGATGATGCCGCCCACCAGGCCGCCATGGAAACTCATGCCGCCTTCGTTGGTGGCAAAGATCTCGAGCGGATGCGCCCAGTAGTAGCCGTCACCGTAAAAGATGACGTAGAACAGACGGGCGCCAATGATGAGGCCAAAGACCACACCAACCACGACACTCATCAGGTCGTCGACCGTAATGTCAAAACCCCAACGACGCTGCGTGCGGTACATGACGACCGCCGTGAGCAGAGCTCCGACCACATAGGCCAAGCCGTACCAGTAGATGGTGATGGGCCCCGCCGAAATGGCGACAGGATCAAGCATATGGTAGAGGTCGTTAAGCATATCGGTCCCCCTGCTCCCTACATACAAATGCGGCCGCGGGCCTTTCGCTCGCAGCCGCACATTTGGGCATGACGTCTATGCGGAGCACATCGCCCGCAGCTTTCGCTTCTCAGAACGGCGCATACTCGTCGTACAGATCCTCGACCTCGCCGGAGGCATTGACCTGCTCGACACGCGTAACGCCGGGCACGTGCTCCTTGAGGATACGCTCGACGCCCATGGAAAGCGTCAGAGCGCTCATGGGGCAACCGGCGCAGGCGCCCTGAAGCTCCAGCTTGACGACGCCCTCGTCATCAACGCCCATATACTCCATGTCGCCGCCGTCGGCCTGCAGGTTGGGGCGAATCTCTTCAAGAACCTTCTTAAGCAGCTCTTCGTTAACAGCCACAGGGGCTCCTTTCTCACAATAACGCGGGCGCGCCCGCGGACAGAGCTATGTTACTACAGCCATGTACCCGCTCGCGAGCCGTCCATGCGCGCGGACACGACTTTCACGAGCAGTTAATTTGACAGTCAATTTGGAACGGGGCTTAATTAGCCGCTTTTGCCAACGCCCGGCGCTCGTACACGCTGCCGCTACTGCTGCGTTTGTTCCCCGGTACCAATGTGGACATCGACGATAACCTGGCGGAAGCTAATGCCGCAGGAGTCGAGAATGCGGCGACTGATTCGGCCGTCGTCGGTGTCGGCGTACTTATTGTCCAGATAGACAACCTCGCCCACACCTACCTGCGCCAGGATTTTGGCACAGTCGTGGCACGGGAACAGCGTAACGTAGACCGTGGAACCCTCAAGGTCCTTGAGCGAGCCGCGGTAGTTGAGCACGGCGTTGGCCTCGGCATGAACTACGTAGTTATGTTTGTCCTGCAGCGGGTCATCGCTCGTACCCCACGGGAAAAAGTCGTCGTTGAGCGCCGAGGGCGTACCGTTGTAGCCCACCGAAAGAATGCGGTGGTTGGTGCTGGCGATGCACGCGCCCACCTGCGTATTGGGATCCTTGCTGCGGCGCTGCGCGGCGATGGCCACGCTCATAAAGAACTCGTCCCAGCTAATAACGTCACGGCGCTTGCCCGACGCGGTTTGATGAAGATCGTCCGACATGGCAGACACCTCCGAAATCGAAATAGTTTGGCCCATTGTAGCAGGTGAAAGGTGGGCCTGTTTCCTCCCGGCGCCGACGTCCTTAGCTTTATGCGCGGCGAGGCTTTTGGTTGATGCGGTACAGCTCGGCGAGACCCCGCAGCGTCAGCGCGTCGTCTACCGTCAGGCTGTGGCCGACCAACGCCGCGAGCGCCTCGGCATCGTCGCCGGTGATGACAATGGGCACGCTGCCCTCGCCTGCCGCCTTGGTCGAGCGCATCTCGGCAAGCACCATGTCGAGCATGCCGTCGATACGGGCCACCTCGCCCAAGACCACGCCCGAGCGCATGGCCTCGCGCGTGTTGCGACCGATCACATGCGTGGGTGCCGAGGGCTCGACTTGCGGCAGGCGCGCCGCAGCGGCCGAGAGCGAGCGAGCGCCGAGCGCCAGCCCCGGCGCGATAACACCGCCGACAAAGGTTCCGCGTGCATCGATGACCTCGATATTGGTCGTAGTGCCCAGGTCGATCACGATGCACGGAGAGCCGTAGACGGCACGGGCCGCCACGGCGTCGGCGATGCGATCGGGACCGATCTCGGCCGGGTCGTCGTAATGCACGGGCATGCCGGTCTTAAGTCCCGGCCCCACGGTGAGCACGCGCCCCGTGCAGGTACGGGAAAGTGCCGCCTTCCACGGGCGCTCGAGCGCCGGCACCACGCAGCTCAGCACTGCTGCCGCGGGAACGAGCACACCAGGCATGCCCGCATCGGCTCCCAGTGCGCCCATGACCCGCGCGAGCCTCATGCGCGCCTCATCGGCCGTAATGCTCGGCGGCGTCGTGATCTCGCACGTCGCAAGCGGGCATTCCTGCGCCGCGGCCGAATCCTCGGCAAACAGACCAAAGCGAATGAACGTGTTGCCCACGTCGACCGTCAATATATATGCGCACCCATTAAGCATCGTCGGCGCTCCTTTCGTCTGCCCAGCAGTATATCGCCTACCCGAACCAGCCATCCCAGGTAGTCATTTTGGGACGGGGCTATTTTAGCTACCCCAATATGTCGGTTGATATTTGCCCCAATCCCAGATAATTCGTCGACTGTCAAAGGGTAGCTAAAATAGCCCCGTCCCAAAATGACTACCTTGCCGCTATACTGATGCGCGGTCGTGCGCGAGCTCACGCGGCGGCCCTTGGTAACCCGACTTCCCGCGCCGTATCCGTAGCGGCGCTTGCGGGGGAAGCGGATATACGCAAAGGAGTTCTATATGGGCAATCCCTCGAACCGCACCTCTATGCGCGGTCAACTCACGCTGCGCGGCGTCGTCATCGGCGTCCTTGGCTGCGTGATTATCACGGCAAGCTCGGCCTACACGGCCCTCAAGATGGGCGCCCTCCCCTGGCCGATCATTTTCGCTGCCGTCATCTCGCTGTTCTTCCTTAAGCTCATGGGCAATGCCAGCCTCAACGAGGCCAACGTTACCCACACCATCATGTCCGCGGGTGCCATGGTCGCCGGCGGCCTGGCGTTTACCATCCCGGGCGCCTGGATGCTGGGCTATGCCGACCAGATCAGCTGGCTCGACATGTTTATCGTGGCGCTCGCCGGCACCATCTTGGGCCTTCTGGCAACGGCGCTCATCCACCGTCACTTTATCGTGGACGCCGCGCTGGAGTTTCCCACCGGCAACGCCGCAGCCCAGACCCTGCGTGCTACCGAGGCTGGCGGCAAGACCGGCAAGCAGCTCTTTGGCTCCATGGCCATCGCAGGCATCTATAGCGTGCTGCGCGACGCCCTGGGTGTGGTGCCCAGCATGCTGTGCACGCTCAATATCCCCGGCGTGACCTTTGCCATCTACAACTCGCCCATGTTGCTGTCCATCGGCTTTTTGGTGGGCTTTGCCCCCGTCGCCTTCTGGTTTGCCGGCGCGCTGCTGGGCAACTTTGGCATTATCGTCGGCGGCACCGCTGCCGGCCTGTTCGATATTGTGACCGCGCAGGGTATCGTCAAGTCCTTAGGTATGGGCCTTATGATGGGCTTTGGCGTCGCCGTCGTCCTTAAAGACATCCTGCCGCAGGTCGCCGGTATCGTCCGCGGTCTTGCCGCCGGCAGCTCCACCGACACCGACGAGCAGTCGCTCATCTCGGGCTCGCTTAAGCTCGACGCCGGCATCATCGGCCTGGGCAGCGCCGCCATGGCCGTGATCATCGCCATCGCGCTCGACCTTGGCCCCGTCCCAGCCGTCATCGTCACGCTGTTCACCTTTGTCACCACCATCATGAGTGCGCAGAGCTGCGGTCAGACGGGTATCGACCCCATGGAGATCTTTGGCCTCATCGTCATGCTCATCGTAGCGGCCTTCGCGCAGCTTGCGCAGGTCAAGCTGTTCTTTATCGCCGGCATCGTGGCCGTGGCGTGCGGCCTTGCGGGCGACGTCATGAACGACTTTAAGGCCGGCGCCGTGCTGGGCACCAACCCGCGCGCACAGTGGATCGGCCAGGCCATCGGCGGCATCGTGGGTGCACTGGTCGCTGCCGCCGTCATGGTCGCGCTCGTCACCGCCTATGGTCCGGACGCCTTTGGTCCCGACAAGAGCTTTGTGGCCGCGCAGGCAAGCGTAGTCGCCACCATGGTCTCGGGCATCCCGAGCGTGCCGTGGTTCGCAGGCGGTTTTATCGCCGGCATCGTCATGTATTGGCTCGGCATTCCGGCCATGATGATCGGTCTGGGCGTGTACCTGCCGTTCTACATGTCGCTCACGGCCTTCTTGGGCTCCTGCGTCAAGCTCGCCTACGACAAGTGGGCAGCCCACCGCGATGCCAACGCCGGTCTTTCGGACGAGGAGAAGGCCGCCGAGGATGCTGCCTTCCAGGAGCAGGGCCTGGTCGTCGCCAGCGGCCTGCTGGGAGGCGAGTCCGTCGTTGGTGTTATCCTGGCGTTTGTCTCCGTCGGCCTGAGTCTGCTGGGCTAAACCCAACAACAACGTACCCGTACAGAGCGCAGGGTCGGAGACCATCCGGCCCCGCGCTCTGTATCTGTCGAAACACTCGGCCGCAACCGCATTTGACGTCCCCCTTACCTGCTCGTCTAAGTTTCACGTCAAGATGACCACCCCGCCCGCCACGGTGTAGAGTACATGCTGCGAGCGCACCCGCGTTCCTGCGGCAATACGAGGTGGACATGGAACTCGACAAACAACAGATCAAGCGACTACGCAAACGCCATCACCGGCGCCACGGCATTCGACCTGCCCATAGTGAGGCCCTGGAGAACACCGGCCGCTTCCTAAAGCGCGCATTCAACATTCGCGAGGGTCGCGCACCCTATCACGTGATTCGCAAGCGCTTTGTAAACGGGGCGCGGCTGACCGGCTCGCACTTATGCATCCTCATCATCGCCATGCTCATCGCGAGCATCGGCCTCGATATCGACTCGGACATTGCCATCGTGGGCGCCATGCTCATCTGCCCACTCATGGGGTCGGTCCTTGCCATGGCATATGGCATCGCCACGCTCGACCGCGAGATTGCCGTCGAGGCCGTCGCCGGCCTCGCGCTACAGATGGCCTTTTGTCTAATCACGTCCACGCTGTATTTTAAGCTCTCGCCCCTTGGCACCACCACGGCCGCCATCATCGACAACTCGACGCCCACTGTGTGGGACCTTGCTGTCGCACTCGCGGGCGGCTTTGCGGGCGGGCTGGGCAACTCGCGTGACCAGGAACCTGCCACGCTTATCGCCGGCGTGGCCGTGGCGACCGCGCTCATGCCGCCCCTGTGCGCGGCGGGCTATGGCATCGCCATTGCAAGCGGGTCACTGTTTCTCTCGGCGCTTTATGAGTTTGGCATCAACGTGGTCTTTATCGCACTGGCTGCCGAAGCCGTGCTGCTTCTTTTGCGCGTGCCGCTCAAGCGCGACCTGAACGGCGACGGTATTGTGACTGCTGAAGAAAACGCCGAGGTCAACGAGCTATCGCGCAAGGTGCGCCGCCGCATCATCGTGGGCACGGTGATCTTTGCCATCCCCTGCATTATTATGACGGCCGGGTCTATTGGCTCGGCGCAGGCCGGCGTGCGAGACGGCTACGGCGTCACTGAAACCACGCGCGAACTTGCGGCGGTGCTGCCGGGCTTTAAGGATTACACCGTCGCCGTCGAGACCTCGGCTACCGAGGGCGACAAGGAGGGCGTTGTCGAGCGCCAGACTGTCGCTCGCGTAACGACAAGCGAGACGCTCGGGGCGCACGACCGCCGTGTTGCCCGCAAGCTCATCGACCTCAACGTACCCGAACTCGATCGCGTGGAGTTTGACGTGAAGTGATGCGGAACGTGAGGTAGGCCCGGTACGAGCGCGCGCAGCCGCGGGGCACAGGCACAGCCAAGCGCAGCGCTACAGCTCGTACTTGTACACGCGGTAGATGTACTTCTCGGCTTCCATCTCGTACGTGGCAATGGGCAGTCCATAGCGATCGTACTCGGCAAAGGTCTTGGCTATGCCCGATGCCACGAGCATGCTATTCGAATCGCCGACGCGCTGCGCACTACTTACGTAACCTGAGAACGGCACTGCGATCTGGTCCACAAGCTCGTAGGTGCGCGCGGTCTCGTCCACCGTAAAAATGCGCCCAAACGAATGCGTTCCCTTGCTGTAGTCGGTCACTACCGCAGCGCCCAGCTGGCCCCAGTCGAACTTGGGATAGCTCTCGGCAGCACCAAAGTTGTTGTCGTATAGCAGCACCTGGTAGCGACCAGTCGCGGTCGTCTCGTCGTTTGGCAGATAGGTCACACTATGCTGGCCTGCGTTGAGCGAAAAATCGCCTTGAGCCTGCAGCAACTTGTCCTCAAAGCCCGAGCCGGCCCAAAACTCTGGCGAGCCCATAAGCCAATCGACCGTAGGCGTACCGTAGATATCCGTGAGCTTGATGACCGTTGAGGTCTCGCGCGAGCTGAGCAAAACGGTGCCGCCGCCGAGCCACTGGATCGTGTTGATGTGAATCCAATCCAGGTCGCCGTCCGAGGCAACCTTGGCGCTTGCCTTGAGGTCGGGGAATATATCGCCCAGGTCCACGACGAGAGAGAGACGTCACCTGTTGTTATGTCGACCTTAATGATGAGGTCCTCTATATTAACGCGATCATCCTTATCTTTTTTGGCAGCCGCGCGATCGACGTCCAAATCGGCTTCGGAGCCGGCGTGACTCGCCAGCACCAGCAGGTTGCCATCGTCATCGAAAGCGTAGTCGTGGTGTAGCTCGTAGTCGCCCGTGCTCCAGACGTTTACCACCTGTCCGATGGCGTTGATCTGGGCCATCTTGGTAGTCGAGACGCTCATGATCATGCTGCCGTCGCCCGGGAACAGCAGGCGGTGGCTGCGGTAGCCGACAATCGGCACCTCGCCGCGAATCTGGCCGTCGTTGTCGTAGAGGTACATAAAGTCGAGCTTGGACGAGTCGTTGCCCAGAATAGTAAAGAGACCATCGGCAAGCGGCGTATTGGACTCCCCCGACGTGACGGCGAGCTGCTCTTCTTCCTCGCCTTTGAGAGCCGGCGTCTTGACCGTGAACGTCGAGGTGCGGCTGATACCATCTTGTGCCGTGCAAGTGATGGTTACCGTGTTTTTGTGGTTGGGAATGAGGCCGATGACCTTGAACTCGTGTTCCGTGGCCGGCGCGTCGCCGCCGTGGGGCGTATGGGAAAACGCGGCGACCTTGGGCGTGTCACCAGTCTTTTTGCGACCGGCGACCTTGTAGGAGACGGTTACGGAATCCGTTGTCGCAAAGCGAACGTAGCAGCTCAGGGTATCGGTGCCAAAGGGATCCTGCGCGATAAACGGAGTGGTCTCGTTGTAGCCGCCGTCAGCGTACTCGGCATCGAGCCGCTCCTTGATGGCCGCCTGCTTCTCGACGTCGTAGGTCGCGACAATCTGCTTGTGGAGTTTCTTTTGCTCGTCAGTGAGCTCGTTGCTCGAAGTAGATGCGGCGCCCGTGCCGGCCCCGCCGACCGAGCAGCCCATGAGCCCTGTCCCGGCAAGCGTCAGCGTGCCCGCCGCACCCGCAAGAGCCGCTCGGCGCGAAAACAGCCTGCTGTCCTTGTCACTCAATTCCATATCGTTACCGTCTTTGAATACCATTGTTGTTCCCTCATATACCACGGCGTTTTCCCAGCCCTGTCTAATTATGACTCGCAGTTTAACAAACGCCCCTTAATGCAAGTTAAAGCTTGTAGCGATACGGAAACGCGGGGCGCGAAGGGAATCCGCAACCCTTCCGCTCCCAAGTGATCAATCGGAGCGGCCGCGATGGTGCTCGATCCAGTCCACGGCAAAGTCGACAAGTTCGCGTTGGCGCATAAAGCGGATTGTCCCGTTGCCGAGCGGCGCGGTGCTGACCGTACATTCCCGCTCAAAAGCAGCGCCGATCTCGTCGAAGTCCTCGCCGTCGACATAGAGCGTGCGGTATTCCTTCCATGCGCGTCGGCCGTTTTCCATGACCGCACTGTGCTCAACGCAGTCGTGTTTGCGGGGGTACTGTGCACGGGCGTCTGCTAAATGCAGTGACGTATTCTTGTCGTAGCCCACGCCCACAAGCAGCACGTAGCCGTCCAAATCGTACAGGCGAGCGATGGGCGATCCGTTGCCAAAGATATTGCTTAGGTCGTGGTTCTCCGTCAGGAACTGCGCATGCCGGCCATTTGCCGCCACCGAACGCGCCGGGTGATCGCTCCTGAGCGTACCCGGCCACGTGCGAAACATTTCGGCTACGGCTCCCATCGTGTTGGTGGGCGTGATGCGCTTGTCATAGGCAGGCCAGTTATCGCGAATCAACTGCCACCATTCTTGGGGCTCTTGCCAATGAACGCCGCTCTCGGGATCCAAGTTTTTCCATGATTGCGTCGGCATCATGACGGTGCCGGTTTCGCCCACCGTCTGGAGCAGCGCCTCGATCACTGGTTGAGCGCCGCCGCACACATATCCAAGCGCGCTGAGCGAGCAATGGACCATAACCGTCTGCCCCGCGCACATACCGACGGCGGAGAGCGCGTCGAGGATATCCTGCTTAAGCACGATTTGCCGATCCATTGCCGTTCCCCTCTATCCCCACGCATCAGTTGCATTTGCGTCATGCGCCAAAATGGCACACGGGCCATGCGGCGCACTGACACTGCAAATGATACGTTTCTCAATGTTGCCGAGGAATCTTTTTAGTACTTGAAGAAGCCCTCGCCCGAGCTTTCGCCCAGCTTGCCTTCGTCGAGCATCTGCTTGAGGACGGATGCCATGGCCTTAAAGTTGTAGGGCATCATCATCTTTTTGAGCAGCGGGCTCACCAAGCCCGGCACCTTCTGATACTGCATGACGATGTTATAGGCCGTCTGGATGCCCACGGTGTCGAACACACGGAACGGGCCCTTGGGCGCGCCAGTGCCGCGCGTCCATGCGAGGTCGATGCTCTTGGGGTCGCTGACGCCCGAGACGTACAGATCAAGGCCCGAAAGCAGCCACGGCACCAGCATGGAATTGAGCAGATAGCCGTTCTTTTCCTTGTTGACGGGCAGGGCAAGCATACGGATATCGCTGGCAAAGTCGACGAGCTCATCGAAATAGCGCTTGTCGGTCTGGTCCTGAGCCATGACCTCGGTCATGTTGTTCTTCCAGATGGAGTTGGCAAAGTGCAGCGACAGGTACTTCTCGGGGCGGCCGGTGTACTTGGCAAAGGTGCTCGGCAGCAGCGTGGAGGAGTTCGTCACGACAACGGTCTTTTGCGGGAGAACCGGGGCGAGCTTCTTGTAGAAGTCGATCTTTGCCTGGGTGTCCTCGGCCATCGACTCGATAACCAGATCGGCGTCGGCCACTGCCTTGGCAAGATCGAGCTCTAGCTTGAGTGTGGAGTAGGCACGCTCGACGGCGGCGAGCGCCGCCTCCCTGTCGAAGGGCTGGTCGCTATCGGCGATACCGGCACACCACTCGCCCGTGCCGTCCGCCATGCCCTCGATAGCCGCGATGTACTCCTCGCGCACATGATCGATCTTGGGCTGAGTGCGGCCGATGCTGCCCTCGCTGCGCAGCCAGATCGTCACATCGAAGCCGCAGTAGGCAGCCTGAAAGGCAATCTGGCTTCCCAACACGCCGCCACCGGCAACGCAAACGGTCTTGTAGCTCATAGGAACAGTCCTCTCTTACCTAATTCCATGGATGTGTATTTATTCAACCGTAAGGATGACGCGCGCTGAGGGTGGGTTCCATAAACGGACGGTAATTTGCGGCGAACGGCTACAGATGTTCATTATCTCAGGGTTCCAAGGGCGATTTTTGGTGCCACTGAGACGTCGCATTCGGAAGAGGTGATAGTTGGGGCGTTTACGCAGCATATGTCCAGCAAAAACGGGTGGTAGCCGATACGGCTGTCACCCGTTTGTCTCATATCTAGCACATAGCAGGCCAACTACCTCTTAATGCCGCGTCCCAGACGCTTGGCGACCGATGCAACGGCCTCCTCGCTGACCGAGCCACAGCTCACGCAGCCATCATGGGCACGCATCTGGCCAGTGACCTCGTCCATCGCGAGCGGCGCCACCTTCTCGAGCTTAAAGCCCTTACCGGCGCGCATGTTTTCCTTGGCCACGCTGATCATGAGCTTAATGCGGTTGAGCTGGTTGACCTCGGACGCGCCGGGGTCGTAGTCCACCGCGACAATGTTGCTCTCGGGGTGCCGACGGCGCAGTTCCTTGATCACGGCCTTGCCCACCACGTGGTTAGGCAGGCACGCAAAGGGCTGCGTGCAGATGATGTTGGGCGCGCCATGGTCAATCAGGTCGAGCATCTCGGCCGTGAGCAGCCAGCCTTCGCCCATGTTGTTGCAAACCGAAAGCACCGTACGGGCCTTGTCCGCCATGGTGCCGATGCGCTCGGGCGCCTCAAAGCGGCGGGACTTTTGGAGCAGCTCCTCCACCGGCGTACGCATCCAGTCCACGAGCTTGATGAGCGCCTGCATACCAGCGCGCGTGGTTGCAGAGCTTCCGAGCTCATCCTTCTGCAGCTCGGCGTTGCTCATGGAGTACAGAAAGAAGTCCAGCAGGCCCGGCACCACGGCCTCGCAGCCCTCGCGCTCGATAACGTCGACCACGTGGTTGTTGGCTGTGGGGTGGAACTTGACCAAGATCTCGCCGACCACGCCCACGCGCGGCTTGGTGCCCTCACCCACGAGCGGCATGGTGTCGAACGCGCGGATGGCCTCGCGGCACAGCTTGGTGTAGTTGTGGCGGTTGAACTTGGGCGCCAGCTTGCGGGCGCGCGCCATGTACTCCTCGTAGAGTGCGTTGGCGGCACCGGGCGCAGCCTCGTATGGACGACAGCGATAAAGCATCTGCATCATCACGTCGCCAAAGAGCACCGCGTAGACTGCCTGCTTAAGCAGCGCCGGCGTAATCTTAAAGCCGGGGTTGTCCTCACCGAGCGCCACCGCCGAAAGCGAGATCACCGGAATCTCGGGGTGGCCGCTCTCGCGCAGGGCCTTGCGGATGAGTGCGATGTAGTTGGTTGCACGGCAGCCGCCGCCGGTCTGGCTGATAACCACGGCCGTCTTGGACAGGTCGTACCGGCCGCTCTCGATGGCCTCCATAATCTGGCCGGTCACCAAAATGGACGGATAGCAAATGTCATTGTTCACATAGCGCAGGCCGGCCTCGACGGCGTCGTGATCGGTCGAGGGCAGCAGCTCCAAGTTGTAGCCGGCACCGCGGAACACCTCTTTGACCAGGTCAAAGTGGATCGGCGCCATCTGCGGGCACAGGATGGTGTAGCCCTCCTCGCGCATCTGCTCGGTAAAGGGCACCTTGGGCCACGCGGTCGATGCGCTCTCGCGCTGAGCCTCGAACGTGTACTTGCGGCTCGCGAATGCGGGGGCATCCGTGGAGGGAGCCACCGGCGCGGCATCGCCCTGCTCGTAGGTCTCGCCCGCGGCCGCGGCCTCGGCCAAGCGCTCGGCCTCCTGGTCCTTAAGCGCGGCCATGAGCGAGCGGATGCGGATGCGCGCGGCGCCCAGGTTGGACACCTCGTCGATCTTGAGCACGGTGTAGATCTTGCCGCTGGCCTCCAGAATCTCCTGCACCTGATCGGTAGTCAGGGCGTCCAGGCCGCAGCCGAAAGAGTTGAGCTGGATCAGGTCCAGGTCGTTGCGCATCGTCACAAAACGGGCGACGGCGTACAGGCGGCTGTGGTACATCCACTGGTCGACGACGCGGATGGGGCGCTCGGGCTTCACCAGGTGCGCAAGCGAATCCTCGGTAAAGACCGCAAAGCCAAAGCTCGAGATAAGCTCGGGCAGGGCGTGGTTGATCTCGGGGTCGTTGTGGTAGGGGCGACCGGCGAGCACGATGCCGTGACCGCCGTGGTCCTCGACCCACTTAAGGGCCTCCTCGCCCATGGTCTGGATGTCCTCGTGGAAGCGCGCATCGGCCTCAAAGGCAGCGTTGACGGCGGCATCGACCTCGGAGCGCGTGATCTTGGGACCGCGCACGCGACCGCGACCGGCCTCAGCATCGGCCACGCGGTCGACGGCGAGCACCTGGTACAGACGGCGCTTGAGCTCGGTCTTGTCGTGATAGGGCACAAACGGGTACAGGAACTCGATATTCTGCTCACGGATCTCGTCGATGTTGAGCGCCAGCGCCGTGGGGTAGCTCATGACGATGGGGCAGTTATAGCAATTGCCAGCCGTCGGATCCTCCTTGCGCTCCCAGCGCACGCACGGCATCCAGATAAAGTCGACATCGCGGTCGATAAGGTTCATCACGTGGCCGTGGCTCATCTTGGCCGGATAGCACACGCTCTCGGACGGCATGGACTCGATGCCCGCCTGGTAGGTCTTCTTGCTCGACTGGTCGGACAGCTGCACGCTAAAGCCCAAGCGCGTAAAGAACGCGTGCCAGAAGGGGTAGTTCTCGTACATGTTGAGTGCGCGCGGGATACCCACGGTGCCGCGCGGGGCCTCGTCGGGGCTCAGTACCTCGCGATTAAAGAGCAACTCGTTTTTCTTTTTGAAGAGGTTAGGGGCCTCGGTCTTTTGCTTTTTGTGGCCGGCGCCCTTCTCGCAGCGGTTGCCGGTAATGAAGCGCCTACCGCCGCCAAAGTCGTTGACGGTGAGCTGGCAGTTGTTGGAGCAGCGACCGCAGCGGACGTGCTTTTGCGTCACAGTGAGGTGCGCGATGTCCTCGGCCGAAAGGATGGTCGAGGTGCCGTCGGCGCCAGCGCGATCGCGGGCGAGCAAGGCCGCACCATAGGCGCCCATGCAGCCGGCGATGTCGGGACGCACGGCGTGAACGCCGGTGAGCTGCTCAAACGCGCGCAGCGTGGCATCGGACATAAAGGTGCCGCCCTGGACGATCACCTGGCTTCCGATCTCCTTGGGATCGCGCAGCTTAATGACCTTGAACAGGGCATTCTTAATGACGGAATAGGACAGACCGGACGCGATGTCGCCCACCGTGGCGCCTTCCTTTTGCGCCTGCTTAACACGCGAATTCATAAAGACCGTGCAGCGACTGCCCAGGTCCACCGGAGCCTTGGCATGGATGGCGGCGTCGGCGAACGCGCGCACGTCCATGTTCATAGAGACGGCGAAGCTCTCGATAAAGCTACCGCAGCCCGACGAGCAGGCCTCGTTGAGCATGATGTGCTCGATAACGCCGTCCTTGACGCGCAGGCACTTCATGTCCTGACCGCCAATGTCCAGGATAAACTCGACGCCGGGCAGGAATGCCTTGGCGCCGCGCAGGTGCGCGACGGTCTCGATCTCGCCGGAGTCGGCCTTGAGGGCCTCGATGAGCAGCGCCTCGCCGTAACCCGTGGTGGTTACGTGGCCGATGGTGCAACCGGCGGGGATGTGGTTGTAGAAATCGGCCATGATGACCTTGGCCGTGCCCAGGATGTCGCCGTTGTTGTTGCCGTACCAGGTGTGCAGCAGCTGACCGTCCTCGCCCACGAGCGCGGCCTTCATGGTGGTGGAACCGGCGTCGATACCGATGAACACGCGACCGGTGTAGCCTTCGAGCTTGCCCTTGGGGACGACCTCGGTGTCGTGGCGGGTCTTGAACTCGGCAAAATCCTCGTCGGTGGCAAAGAGCGGATCCAGACGCTCGACCTCGGCGCCCTGTGTGTCACCCAGGGCATCGATGGCCTCGATGAGCTGCGGGAACGTGCTGAGCTTATTGGACTCGTGCGCCATGGCGGCGCCGCTCGCCACAAACAGGTGAGCATTTTGGGGCACGATGCGGTGCTCCTCGTCCAGGTTGAGCGTGAGGTAGAAGCGATGGCGCAGCTCGGAGAGATACTGCAGCGGGCCGCCCAGGAAGGCGACGTTACCGCGGATGGGACGGCCGCACGCTAGGCCCGAGATGGTCTGGGTCACGACGGCCTGGAAGATGGAGGCGGCCACGTCCTCGGGGCGGGCGCCCTCGTTGAGCAGCGGCTGGACGTCGGTCTTGGCAAAGACGCCGCAGCGGCTGGCGATGGGATAGATGGTGGTGGCGTTGGCCGCGAGCTCGTTGAGGCCGCTGGCGTCGGTGTGCAGCAGGGTTGCCATCTGGTCGATGAACGCACCCGTACCGCCGGCACAGGTGCCGTTCATGCGCTGCTCAATGCCGTTATCGAAGTAGATGATCTTGGCGTCCTCGCCGCCCAGCTCGATGGCGACATCGGTGGCCGGGATGAGGGTCTCGACGGCACGCTTGCTGGCGATGACCTCCTGGACAAACTCCAGGTCGAGCCACTGGGACAGCAGCAGGCCGCCCGAGCCGGTAATGGCGCAGGTCATTTGGGCCGTCGGCAGCACGGCCGCAGCGCCCTCGAACAGGTCGCGGGCGCAGGCGCGGACGTCGGTGTGATGGCGCTGGTACTTGGCGTAGACGATCTGGTTGTCATCGTTGAGCACGGCGAGCTTAACGGTGGTGGAGCCAACGTCGATGCCCAGGTGCAGGTTGCCGTGGGCGTTGTCGGGGTTGAAGATTGCGCCTTCGGGGGCGTGGGCGGCGGCTGCGGGCTCGGCGGCGGTGGCGGGCTCGCTAGCGACGGGCGTCTCCCCTACCGAGTTCTTGGCATCGGCAACTGCCTCGGCAACTTTCTCGGCAGCCGCGGTCGCGGCCTTCTGCGCGGCGTCCACCACGGTGGGCGCGGCCTCACGCGCGGCAGCGACCATACGGTCCTTGATGCCCTCGACGAGTTTGCTCATTGTCTCTCCTCTTAGTTGTTGGACTCGACGGTTGCGGGGGTGTCGGCCGCGTCCTCGAGCTGCAAGTTCAATAGCTTCATGCCGTACTCCGGCACGTTGATATCGATGGGTTGGCCATACAGGTCACCAGGGCGCACAAAAGCGAGCACCGTCATCATGCGCGCCATGGCCTCGGGCGATTCGGTGAGCCCACGCTCAAACCAGCGCTGAATCATGCCGACCTCGGCACTCACGACGTAGGTGACGTAGTAGTCAAAGAACGTGCCCAGCGCCAGGCCCAAAATGCCCGTCTGTGCACGCGGCACCACAGCCTCACGCGCGGTGTCGATAATCCTTTTAATGAAGGCCTGGTCGCCGCCCGGACCCAGCAGCGCACCGATCAAGTCGCGGTTGGCCGCAAGATAACGCAGTAGCTCAACCGAACCGGGCGCCGGCTCGAGCTCATCGATGTTGTGATAGAGATCGGGCAGCCGAGCTGCGGTGATGAGCTCAATGCGCTCACGGATCTCAGCCAGCAAGCCGTCCTCGATTTGATTGATAAAGTCGGGGATATCGCGGTAATGCGAATAGAACGTACGGCGCGTAAGGCCGGCGCGCTCGGTGAGCGAAGCGACGTTAATGCGCGAAAGGTCGCCGCTTTCGGCTAGTTCGCTGGCAAGTGCCTGGCGAAGGGCACGCTGCGAGCGAAGGGACCGGCGATCGCATTTCTCGAGCTGGGACAAGCGTCCTCCTTGTTACTCAGCCTGTGCGCTATTGCACAGTGCGAGTATTATTGCACACCGTGTGCATCAACACGTAAAGGCAATATTTGGATGTGACGAAGGGGCAGTCCCTTTGTCACATTATTCGATGATGGTGCGGGAGTTCTGCTTATGCATAGTGGCGAGCATGTGTTTGGGAACGGCGTGGACCATGCAGCTGCCGATGGTCGCGCTCGCGGCGGCCTTAGCTGCATCGCTACCGTTCTTGGTCGCGTAGCTGTGGCGGAAACGCTTGAGCATGGCAATGTCGTTGCCGCCGTCGCCGTAGACCGCGACCTCGTCCTCGGCAATACCGTAGTAGCCCGCCAGCCAGGCCACGCTCTCGCCCTTGTTGCACGCCGCATCCGTGATCTCGAACATCACCGGATCGAACGGCGCGTTGACCACACGGTCCGAGCGCTCGGCCAAATACGCCTTAAGGTCGCGCTCCAGCTCGGGCGAGGTCACGCGGCAGTTGATTTTGCACACATCGTGGCGCAGGATGTCACCAATCGACTGGTCGAAATACTGCTCCTCGTGATACCCGCCACGTGCACGCATGCCGCGCATCACGATGCGCTTGATAGGACTGTCCTTTTTAAAGCCCGCCTGGTGCATCTCGAACGATCCGCTCGAGAACATGCCATCGGGCGTGGAGCAATCAAAGCAAATGCCCGGGAACTTCTTGAGCAGCTCCTCGGTAATCTGCGGGTCGATGGTCCAGGTCTTGAGCACCTCGCCATGGCTGTTGCGCACGATGGATCCGTTGGAGCAGCAGGCGTCGAGTGCCAGACCTGTAAAGCCATGCTCGCCGATCGGCAGCGTCGAGCGCCCGGTTGCGGGAACCACATGCAGGCCAGCCTCGGTCAGCTCGCGAATGGCACGGCGAATGGTCCCGTCTGCCTCGTGCAGGGCGTTCAGCAGCGTTCCGTCTAAGTCACTCGCAAACATCTTGATCATGGGCATGCCTCTCCTTCGTCTGCACGATATTGTAGACGAGAACGGGCGCGCCCCAAGAGAGGCACGCCCGTCAGGCGAAAGATTGTCCTACACCGCGGCGGGGCCGTGTTCGCCGGTGCGGATGCGGATAACTTCCTCGACCGGCTCGACCCAAATCTTGCCGTCTCCAACGGCACCGGTGCGAGCGGCGTTGCAGATAATCTCGACAATTCCGTCGACATGTTCATCGGCGCAGACGAGGGTGAACTGCACCTTAGGGATCGTGTTGACAAGCAACTCGTTGCCGCGCACGTATTCCTTCCAGCCATGCTGCGCACCGCAGCCCTGCACCTGGTTAATAGTCATGCCACGAACATCAGCAGCAAACAGCGCGTCCTTAAGAACCTCAAGTTTCTCGGCACGAACGATCGCCGTAATCTTCTTCATAGTGAATTCCTCTCTTTAATAAAAGAAATGAATTGCCATTCAACGACGCGGGTTTTCGAGGTGCCCGAGATTGCCCCGAAAGAGGAGCGCCGCGTACTTCGGTACGCAAGCGACGGTTTGAGGGGTAAGGTCGGGTGCCTGGGAAAGCCGCGCGACGATTGAACGGCAAGGTGCGGTGCTTGGGGAAGCTGCTAATCGAGCCCGGAGAACGAGGGATACGCGCTCTCGCCGTGCTGACTCGCATCCAAGCCCAGCGCCTCGTCTGCCTCGTCCACGCGCAGGCCGCCATGGAACAGCGCCTTGACCACCGCGGCGATCACCAAATCGAGCACCAGCACAAGAGCGACCGTCACCACAATGCCCAAAATCTGCGAGATGAGCAGCGACACGTCGCCCGTGTAGAACAGGCCGCCCTTACCGGTCCACGAGAGCTCCGGCACGCAGAACAGGCCCGTGAGCACGCCGCCCAAGATGCCGCCAATGCCGTGGCAGCCAAACGCGTCGAGCGCATCGTCGTAGCCAAACTTGGTCTTAAGATGGCTGATGGCCAGGTAGCAGACAGGCGATACGATCAGGCCCATGACCAGCGCTGCCCACGGCTCGACAAAGCCCGCACCCGGCGTGACCACCACAAGGCCCGCAACCAGACCGGTGCTGGCACCCACCAGCGTGGGGCGACCGGTATGCACGCACTCGACGACAAGCCACGAGACCATGCCCGCCGCGCTGGCCGTCACGGTGTTGAGGATGGCGAGCGCGGCCACGGCGTCGGCCTTAAACTCGCTGCCGCCGTTAAAGCCAAACCAGCCAAACCAAAGCAGGCCGGCGCCCAGCGCCACAAACGGCACGTTATGCGGGCGGTAGCTCACCATGCCAAAGCCGCGACGACGGCCGAGCATTAAGCAGAGAATCAGGCCCGTGAGACCGGACGAGATGTGCACCACGTCGCCGCCCGCAAAGTCGAGCGCGCCGATGATGTCGCCGATAAAGGAACCCTCACCGCCCCAGACCATGTGGGCGAGCGGCGCATAGACCACGAGCAGCCAAATGCCCAGGAAGGCCGTCATGGCACCAAACTTAACGCGGCCGGCCAGGCTGCCCGTGACGATAGCAGCCGTGATCATGGCAAACGCCATTTGGAAGGTGATGTTGATGATTTGAGGGTAGACGGCACCGTCCGCAGCATTGCCCTCGGCCGCCTGCAGCACCTGGTTGAGCACCGGCAGGCACAGCAGCTGGTCAAGGCCTCCAATAAACGGGCTGGAACCATCGCCGCCGTAGGCCAGCGACCAGCCGGCAACAATCCACAGCACACCAACCAGACCAATGGCGCCAAAGCACATAAGCATGGTGTTGATGACATTTTTGCGCCTGGACAGGCCGCCATAGAAAAACGCCAGACCCGGTGTCATTAAAAACACGAGCATGGTGCAGATGAGCATAAACGTTGTCGATCCCGTATCGTACATTCGCTCCCCTTTGGTCGCATGAACGTTGTCGGCGCCCATAATGCGGCCGAGGGGCAACTGGTGTAGACCAGATACGGCGTTGTTAAACGCTGCGTTGTCGAATGGAAACGGTGCCGCAATCTTGGAAACGGCACGGCAACGGGCGCGAAACGAACGGGAAATACGCGAGCAAGGGAGCCGTGAGCGTGCCCGTCCCGGCTAGCGCCGAAACAGCTCGTGGGCGCGGTCGCGGAGATTAGTTGCTCGAATGACACCTTCGTAGCGATTGATGCGCAGACGCGGGAAGGCATTGAAAAAGCGCAGGTCGCGACGGCTGAGCGACACACTCGGCACCGGACGGCTTGCGCGCCTGCCGGCACGGAGACGGGCGAGCGACGGACGCGGCATGCTCGGCGCAGCATCGGCCACGCGGCGGGCGGCAAGCGCCAGGCCGCGAGCACCATCCGAGATAAACGTCGGCATCGAAGCCTTCTCACGAAGGGCATCGAGAGCCGCGTCGCCCAGCTCGGCCAGCCACGCGTTAACGGCGCGGCTACGGATATGCGTCTGCGCTACCGAGTCAATCGTCGAATCGGGAATACGTTCGAGCATGGAGTCGGACGCGTCGGCAAGCGACTCATTGATGCGGTCGGCAAGGTCGGCGCGTACACGCTCCAGCTGATCGGACAGGCGACGCCAGCTGGCCAAAGAGCACACTGCGTCAACCATCATCGCGACCGAGACGATAAAGGCGGACAGCCGCACAATCAGCACCGGCAGATGGCCAAGCAGCCCCAGCAATGCCGGCTCCACTAAACGGCAAATGCACAACGCACCCAAGCCAAACGCGCATGCCCAGTACAGACAGATGCGTCCGTGCAGGTTAAACGGCAGGTGCGAATAGTCCCAAAAGCGAGCGCCTGTTGTCTTTTCCAATAGAAGGCCCACACTGTACTCGATTACACTGCACACAAGCGCCGCGGCGACAAATTGGCTCGAGGCATCCGAAATCCCGCGCAGCAAAAGCCAGCAGGCAATGCCGCCCGCGCCATAGATAGGGCAGCACGGCCCCAGCAAAAAGCCACTGTTGGCAAATCGCCCGTGGTTGAGCATGGCGCAGACTGTCGATTCCCATGCCCAACCGCAAAAACCGTAGAAGGCAAACGAGAGCACCAGCGCCGAGAGCGGGCAGGCGGCAAGCGTCGCGCCGTCAAATGCCATGTCGATCGCGGTCCCCACCGTCTATCCTCTCCTCTTTTCGCTCGAATCTTTACTCACGCCATCGTCTGCCTCGTCCTTGAGCGGCAGACGGCCGGCAATCGTCTCGCGCAGAGCACACCATTTATCCGCCAGGCACACAATCCATGCCTCACGACACGTCGGCGGCACCGGCACCAGCGGAAACATATGCCGCACGATAATATTCCGCTCGCGCGACGTCAGCTCAAAATCTTCCTCCGCACGCGCCAGGGCAAAAAACGGATGCCGAAAGCCATGCAGCCGATGGCTTGGGTCGGGATCGTGCCAGTCATAAAGAAAGTAATCGTGCAGCAGGGCTCCGCGCAGCAACGAGGCGCGGTCGACCGAGATGCCGACACGGCCCAAGCGCTCGGCAAAGGACAGGCTCGCCCGCGCTACCGAAGTCACATGTGCATAGACCGTCACGTCGCCATGCTGGATAAACTCGCGCGTCAGGTCCAAGCGGCCCGCCTGGGCGAGCTGACGGGCGGCACAGTCGACCTCGTGCGCGATTTTCTCGGCACGAACGACATCGGACATGCTGCCTCCTTCCAGCGACTCACGGCGACAAGCCACAGCCTGCACGCATTGAATAAATCATCATCGAATCTACCAGTATGGCATCGGACAAAACGTTTTGCCCCACCAGTTGGCGAATTACCGCGCCGCCGTCACATATCAAACGCCAAAATGTGCGAGACTGTTTTGTGCAATTGTGCCGGCCGAGGGAGCGCCGGCGCTCGATTCGCATGGAGTAACCCACAACGATGCTGCTTACGCAAACGACAACGCCCGAGGACGTCAAGGCTCTCGACCGCGCCGAGCTTCCGCTGCTCTGCGGCGAGATCCGCCAGGCAATCCTCGAAAGCTCCGCCGCCGTCGGTGGGCACGTTGCCCCCAACCTGGGCGTCGTTGAGCTTACGGTTGCGCTTCATCGCGTGTTTAACTCCCCCATCGACAAGATTGTCTTTGACGTTTCGCACCAGACCTACGCCCACAAGGCGCTGACGGGGCGCGCGTACACCTATATCGATCCGGAGCGTTATGGTGAGGCTTCTGGCTTTGCCAATCCCGACGAGTCCGAGCACGACCTGTTTGCCATGGGCCATACCTCCACGTCGGTGAGCCTGGGCTGCGGCCTTACGCACGCTCGTGACCTGGCGGGCGACACGTATAACGTCATTACCGTTATTGGCGACGGCTCGCTTTCGGGCGGCCTGGCGTTTGAGGGCTTTAACAACGCCGCCGAGCTCGACAGCAACTTGATCATCATCGTCAACGATAACGACCAGTCCATCGCCGAAAACCATGGCGGCCTGTATCGCAATCTGGCCGAACTGCGCGCCAGCAACGGCGCCTGTGAGCGCAACGTTTTCCGCGCGATGGGGCTCGACTACCGCTATCTGGACACCGGTAACGATGTGTTAGCCCTCGTCGACGCGCTGCAGGAACTACGCAATATCGATCATCCCATCGTGCTGCACGTCTCCACCGCCAAGGGCAAGGGCTTTGAGCCGGCCCAGAGCGACCCCGAGCGCTGGCACCATGTGGGTCCGTTTGACATGGCAACCGGGCGCAAGCTCTGCCCGGGCCATCCGAGCGAGCCTGCGCCGCGCACCTATTCCGACATTACGGGCGAGGCACTCAGCGCCGCCATCGAGCGCGATCCGCAGGTCGTGGGCATCACGGCCGCCACGCCCTACATCATGGGCTTTACACCCGAGCTTCGCGCCGCGGCCGGCAAACAGTTCGTCGATGTGGGCATTGCCGAGGAGCACGCCGTGACCTTTGCCACCGCGCTTGCGCGCTCGGGCGCCAAGCCAGTCTTTGGTGTGTACGGCACGTTTTTGCAGCGCGCCTACGACGAGCTGTGGCACGACCTGTGCCTCAACGACACCCCCGCAACCATCCTGGTGTTTGGCGCGTCGATCTTTGGCGCCACTTCCGAGACGCACCTCTCGTTCTTTGATATATCCATGCTGGGCGGACTTCCCAACATGCGCTATCTGGCGCCGGCCTGCATGGAGGAATACCTGTCCATGCTGAGCTGGTCGCTCGACCACCGCGAGCATCCCGTGGCGATCCGCGTTCCGGGCATTGGCCTGGTTAGCCGCCCCGATTTGGCGCCCGCCGAGGACACCGACTACAGCGCCGTTCGCTACGACGTGGTGCGCCAGGGCCGCGACGTTGCCGTGCTCGCGCTTGGCGATTTCTTTGAGCTGGGCGAGCGCGTGACAAACCGCTTGGCTGCCGAATACGGCATAGAGGCCACGCTCGTCAACCCGCGCTTTGCAACCGAGCTTGACCGCGAGTCTCTCGATGGCCTTGCCGCCGAGCATCGCGTTGTCGTCACCCTCGAGGACGGCATCTTGGACGGTGGCTGGGGCGAGCGCGTCGCGTGCTACTTGTCCTGCACGCCCGTGCGCACGCGCACCTTTGGCATCGCCAAGGGCTTTCCCGACCGCTACGACCCCAACGAGTTGCTTGCTCAGAACGGCATGACGATTGAGAACATGGCCGCCGAAGCAGTACGCCTGCTGAACGAGTAGAAAAACCTCCGCAAGGGAAGCACCCCTGCGGAGGTTTTTATTTTCCCAACTCAATTGTCTCGATCTGTAACACCTAGAGGACAAATCCTTGCCCAATTGTTACAGATCTAGACAAACCGTCTTTGCCCCTGTTGTTTGTCTCAATCTGTAACAGATAGAGACCTTTTGTCCGTCCAGATGTTACAGATCGAGACACTCAAATCCCCCTAAAGAGAAAATCTCAATCTGTAACAGTTACTCGGCAAAAATGGCTGCAGATGTTACAGATTGAGACAAAACATCGAGGCAGGCCGCCATATGTCGCGTTGCCGCCATTATAGCGACCGCCGCGAGCGACCATGCTGTCCGCAAAACGCTATCTCAGCTGTAATAATCGACGTTTGCCCAGATAAAACCTGCCAAAATAAACCTGTCCCTTTTTGGTAGGTAGAATTACCCATAAGGTAAGTATGTTTCTGAGTTATTTCGTGTTGACCCATTTGAGCGCGATAGGGTATAACTCTATTCAACCGCTAGGGATTTTATTGAGAAAGGTGTTCTACCATGAGCAAGAACCTCTCCCAGCAGGTCGTTTTCGACCGTCGCGGCTTCATCGCCGCCACCTTTGCAACCGTCGCCGGCCTTGGTCTTGCCGGCTGCTCCGACACCAGCGCCGAGGCCGACAAGGGTTCCGCCGCCGGCTCCTCCAAGAGCCCCGAGGACACCGAGGCTTCCACCACGCTCGATGCCAAGGCATTCGACAAGCTCATCGACAACGGCCCCAAGGCCGATGACGACGCCATCGCCGCCAGCACCTGGGCCACGGCCGTCAAGGACGCCGGCGTCTTTAAGATCGGTGGCGTTCAGACCTCCACGCTCTTCTCCCTCCTCAACGAGAAGGACGGCAAGACCCGTGGCTTCGACGCCGGCATCGCGCAGCTCCTGTCCAACTACATTCTGGGCGAGAACAAGGTCGAGATCACCCAGGTGACCTCGGACACGCGTGAGTCCGTCCTGCAGAACGGCCAGGTCGATGCCGTCTTTGCCACCTACACCATTACCGATGAGCGCAAGAAGCTTGTCTCCTTTGCCGGTCCCTACTACTACACCCAGCAGGCTATCCTGGTGCTCGCCGACAACGACGACATCAAGAGCGTCGACGACCTGGCCGACAAGAACGTCGCCGTCCAGTCCGGCTCCAACGGCCCCGCCATCCTGGAGGAGTTCGCCCCCAAGGCCAGCCAGCAGGAGTTCAAGACCGACGAGGAGGCCCGCCAGGCACTTCAGCAGGGCCGCGTTGACGCCTACGTCATCGACAACAACATGCAGCAGAGCGCCCTGGTCCGCGAGCCCGGTAAGTACAAGATCGCCGGCAAGCCCTTCGGCAGCAAAGAGCCCTACGGCATCGGCCTGCCGCTCGATTCCGACGGCGTCGCCTTTGTCAACGACTTCCTTAAGAAGATCGAGGACGATGGCACCTGGACCGAGCTGTGGCAGATCTGCATCGGCGATCGCACGGGCGACACCAACGTTCCCGAGCTGCCCGAGATCGGCGCCTAGACAGCGAGCCCAGTAACGGCCGCTACGAAACCATACGGAAACGCACGATGCGCTTTATTGCGCTAAACTGTTTCCACACTGAGTTGTCGGGGCTTCCGTACACACGGGAGCCCCTTTCCTTATCGGCGGGAGGTCCGCATGAGTCTCTCCGAGCTCTGGTCGCTCTATGGCCAGAACTATATCGACGCGCTGCTAGCAACCTGGGGCATGACGCTTGAGTCGTTTGCCATCGCCATGGTGCTGGCCGTCGCTGTCACCGTGATGCGCGTGTCGCCGCTCAAGCCGCTGCGCATCTTTGGCGACCTGTATGTTCAGGTCTTCCGTAACATCCCCGGCATCGCGCTGCTTATCATCGTCGTCTATGCGCTGCCGCCGCTCAAGGTCGTCCTGCCCTACCGCACCTGCGTTATCGTCGCCACGGTCCTTTTGGGCTCGGCCTTTGGCTCCGAGAACTTTATGAGCGGCATCAACACCGTCGGCGTCGGCCAGGTGGAAGCCGCGCGCTCGCTCGGCATGAGCTTCAGCCGCATCCTCGCCAAGATCGTGATTCCGCAAGCACTGCGCTCGAGCGTGCTGCCCATGACCAACCTCTTTATCGCCGTCATGCTCACCACCGCACTCGGCAGCCAGGTACCGCTTCAACCGCAGGAGCTCACCGGCGTGGTGAGCTACATCAACACGCGCTCGCTCGGCGGCGTCGCCGCGTTCTTTATCTCGGCGCTCGGCTACCTGGGCACGGCCTTTGTGGTGAGCCACATTGGCAACTACATCGATAAGAAGGTGAGGATCCTCCGATGAGCAAGCACTCCTCTTCTGCGCTCACCATGCGCGATGCGCTCTACGAGGCTCCCGGCCCCAAGATGCGCACCAAGATTCGCATCGGCACCGCTATCTCGCTTGTTGCCGTCGCCGCGCTCGCCGTCCTCGTGTTGCAGCGCTTTTATGTGACCGGTCAGCTTTCGGTTCACTATTGGTATTTCTTTACGCACCTCACCACTTGGAAGTTCCTGCTTGCCGGCTTTGAGGGCACCGTTAAAGTCGCACTCACCGCTGGCGCCATCGCGCTGGTGTTGGGCCTAGCCCTTATGCTCGGCCGCACCAGCGACATTAAGCCGCTGCAGCTGGTCTGCCGCGTGCTCACCGATTTCTTCCGCGGCGTACCGAGCCTGCTGTTCATCTACTTCTTCTTTTTGGTGCTGCCTCAGTACAAAATTGCGCTGCCGTCGTTTTGGATGCTCACGCTCCCCGTCGCGCTCGCTGCAGCCGGCGTGCTGGCCGAGATCTTTCGCGCGGGCGTCAACGCCGTGCCGCGTGGGCAGGTCGAGGCAGCCCAAGCGCTCGGTCTCTCCAAAGCTAAAATCACCTTTAAAATCGTGCTTCCGCAGGCGATTCGGTTTATCATTCCGTCGTTGATTTCGCAGCTTGTGGTCGTAGTCAAAGACACCACCGTCGCTTACGTGGTGAGCTACCCCGACCTCATGCAAAATGCCCGCGTGCTCATTACCAACTACGACGCCCTCGTGTCGGTCTACCTGGTAATCGCGGTCATCTACATCCTCATCAACGTCGCGATCAACAAGGCCGCTGTCTACGTTTCGCACAAGACCGGCGCGACCATCATCCGCTAACGCTTTACCATTTCCAGTCATAAGGAGCCGAGCACCATGGCACAGAGCACCTCTTCCACCGGCAATCAGCCGCTGATCGAGCTCAAGCACGTCGATAAGCACTATGGCGATCTGCACGTCCTCAACGACATCAATCTCTCGGTCGACCGCGGCGAGGTCGTCGTCGTGATCGGCCCCTCGGGCTCGGGCAAGTCGACCATGTGCCGAACCATCAACCGCTTGGAAACCATCGACTCGGGCGAGATCCTCATCGAAGGCGAGCCCCTGCCGCAGGAAGGCAAGGAGCTTGCCCGTATGCGTGCCGAGCTGGGTATGGTGTTTCAGCAGTTCAACCTGTTCGCACATATGACCGTGCTGCAGAACGTCATGCTGGGACCGGTCGACGTGCTGGGCGTCTCCAAGGACGAGGCCCGCGAGCGCGCCATGGACCTGCTGGGCCGCGTGGGCGTTGCCGAACAGGCCGATAAGGTGCCCGCACAGCTCTCGGGCGGCCAGCAGCAGCGCGTAGCCATCGCCCGCTCGCTTGCCATGCAACCCAAGGCCATGCTTTTTGACGAGCCCACGAGCGCCCTTGACCCCGAGATGATCAACGAGGTGCTCGAGGTCATGGTCCGTCTGGCCCAGCAGGGCATGACGATGATCGTCATTACGCACGAGATGAACTTTGCCCGCCGCGTGGCCGATCGCGTCGTGTTTATGGCCGACGGCCAAATCGTGGAAACCGGCACGCCCGACGAGTTCTTCGATCACCCCCAAACCAAGCGCGCCCAGGACTTCCTCAACTCCATCAAGGGCCACTAACCAGCAACCCCTTGGGACAAATCCATTGAAAGTGTTGTCCCACGTCTCTCATGCGCCCTGTCACCTTCAGATTCGAAAGCAGCACCTATGATCGGAACACGTACTTCCTCGTCCTATACCCCGCACGTCGACGTTGCCCCCGCCGACCGCCCGCTCATCCTGGTGGCGCCGCGTTGGGAAGAGGCAAAGCCGTTTTTGAGCGAGACACTCTCCCCCAACGAGGAAATCGCCAGTGTCTTTGTCGATGCCATCCTTGCCGCCGGCGGCCTGCCGCTGCAGATGTCCATCACCGAGGACATTGATGTCATCCGTCATTACGTCGATATCGCCGACGGCATCGCCATTCCCGGCGGCCCCGATGTCAATCCCAAACGTTGGGGCGATGATCGACCCTACGACCCCACCCTCTGCTGCGAGATCCGCGATAGCTTTGAGTTTAAGCTGGTCGACGAGGTGCTCCGCGCCAAAAAGCCGCTCTTTACCACCTGCCGCGGCACGCAGCTGCTCAACGTCGCCACTGGCGGCACCCTGTGCATGGACGTACCGAGCCTGGGCGCGCGCGAGGGCCGCACGCAGTGGCGCCATACCCACGTGCTCAACGACCCCGTGCATCCCGTCGAGGTCGTGCCGGGCTCGCTTCTGGAGCGCGCGGTTGGCGGGCACAGGCTGATCCAGACCAACTCCGCACACCACTGCTGCGTCGAGCGTCTGGGTAAGAGCACGCGCTTGGTCGCCAAGGCAACCGACGGCGTTCCCGAGTGCATCGAAGTCGAAGGCCAGCCTTTCTGCCTGGGTGTGCAATGGCATCCCGAGTACACCTGGCAGACGCTCGAGACCGACTTTAACCTGTGGAAGTCGTTTGTCGAGGCGGCGGCCAAGGTAAAGCAGGCCCGCTAGTTCGCGAACCGCACAACAGATAAGGACGCCCCGCCGGACACATGGTCCGACGGAGCGTCCCTTTGCCTAGCTTAAACCGAAGGGAACGCGACAACGTCCGCAGGGCGCTCCAGCGTCTCGGCAATGCGATCGCGCACTTCGAGCAGACACTCGATAAGCAGCGGATTGAAAGCGCCGCACTCACCGTCCAGAATCATCCGAATCGCCTCTTCTTGCGAAATGGCGTCCTTGTACACACGCACGCTTGTCAACGCATCGTACACATCGGCCACCGAGACCACCTGAGCGGCAATGGGGATATCGTTGCCCTTAAGACCGTCAGGATAGCCCGTACCATCCCAACGTTCATGATGCCAGCGGGCGATTTGGTACGCATAGTCCAAAAGGGCACTTCCTTCATGGTTTCTGCCCAGATTGCGCAGCATGTCGGCGCCAATGGTAGTATGCGTCTTCATTATTTCAAACTCTTCGGGCGTCAGACGTCCGGGCTTGTTGAGAATCGCATCGTCGATCGACATCTTGCCGATATCGTGCAGCGCCGACGCCAACGCAATCGAAGAACGCTCCTCGTTGCCAAGAGAGTACTTGTCGCTCCGTCGCGCCAAGTCGCCAAGCAGCAGCTCAGTCAACTTCTCGATATGCGTGACATGCCTGCCGCTTTCGCCATTACGGACTTCCATGACGCTCGCCATGATGTCGACGAGTATACGGCTGTTATTGACGCGCGCATTGTACTGCTGCGACAGCAGACTCGTCAGACGACGCTGTTTGGTATACAGTCGAATAATATTGTTGACGCGACGACGCACAATGCGGTCATCGAACGGGCGACTGATATAGTCCGAGGCGCCCAAATCGTAAGCACGTAACACCACGTCGTCGGTATCTTCGCTCGAGATCATAATAACAGGTAGGCTATCGAGGGCTGCCTGACGCGAAAGCTCGGCCAGCACCTCACAGCCGCTCATGTCCGACATGACAATATCGAGCAGCACGAGGGACAGGTCGCCACCATAACGGTCAACCGCATCGAGCGTGGCGCGACCGCTATCGGCTTCTAGAATGCGATAGTCGTCCTTGAGCATCTCACCGAGGATGGACCGGCTCACTTTGGAATCGTCGGCAATCAGCACCAGGGGCTTTTGGCTCCTGATCGTCTCGCTTGCATCGGCATCCGTCACAACCGTGCCGCGTCTGATCTTCGCACGATTCAAGAGAGTGGCTGCGCGATGCACGCCTTCCTCGATCGTCTCACCGCTCACACGAACGCCGCTCGCACAGGCCGATAGGTCGATCTCCTCATTCCCCGGTACAACAGCAGAGCGAATGGCCTCCGACACATGGTGCAAACGCCGAGCAAAATCATCGGGGGCAATATCGGGCATGACGACCTCAAACTCGTCGCAATCATAGCGCACAAGCAGATCGGTCGAGTGAATGTTATCGCGTATAACGGCCGCGACGACGCCAAGCACCAAATCGCCGACACGATGGCCATAAGCGTCGTTGACCATCTTAAAATCATCGAGGTCAACGATCGCCACGCCACCGGATACATGGTGCGTGCGGAGTCTTTCATCAAAGTAGCGACGATTGCGAACGCCCGTCACCACATCGGTGTAGGCCGCCTCCTCATCTGCCACCTCTTGCTCATTGACCGGGCGTGCCACAAGTAAAACGCGTCGCTCGCCTTCAACCGTCACGGGACGCACGGAAGCACAGTATTCGATACCGTCGCCCGTCAGTCGCTCAGACACTTCATCGGAACCCCCGAGCACCTTGCGACAAACCTGACGCAAGCAAGGGCACTGATCGCCAAAGAACAGGCAGTTATGCTCGTTATTAATCTGTTCGGCAGAAAGCAGGCGCACCATGGGGTAAATCTTCTCGACACGGGCGACCTTGGCGGCGGCCTCGCTGTCGGTAAGATTACCCCCATATTTATTGAGCATATACGGCCTTTTCCGTCGTTGGCCTGGCAACGGTACGTCCGTTAAACGTTACTAGAGTAACATCTTGCAGAGCAGGCAGGTGCACAATTGTTGTAATATTTTTAATAGCAATAGAATGGGTCAATTACCTCTGCGAACACGCAGTTCAAGATTGATTTATTGCAGGACACCAATGTTTATTGATTCTCCTGTATGAGTCACCGACGCATCAGCGGCTTAGAATGGCGCGGACGGCGTTGGCGGCTGCGACCGGTCGATCTCGAAGACCGTTATGCGCGCCCGGAATTGTTACAACGGGGCAGCCCAGTAACTCCGCAGCCGCTCGTGCACCTGCCGCGCGGGACGTATCGGCCGAAAGCTCTCCCAAGCAGACGGCGGCAACGGTTTTTGATGCGCGAACTCGATCCCAATCGGGACCATACGTCATGACAAGTCCATACTCGTTCGCCATAAAGCCACGTCCATTGCGCATAGCATATTTGGCTTCCGCTTTGGTTATACCGGGAGCTTCAGGGTCGGGGTCTCCAATAGCGCCCAAGAAGACCCTCAGCGCCCTCGAAACTTTCCCCGCCGCAACCATCTCGAGCAAAACCGGGGCTGCGCCCAAGCCAACGCCCTCGCCTGTCACGGCCGGCTCATGCAAAACCGCAGACGACACTGCCGCCGCATCCGCATGAAGGAGTTCAAGGGCAACGAGCGTGCCAGCGCTGTGCGCGAGGACATTTGCCGGGGCGCCGACATGTTGGATAACAGCTCGCAGGTCGGCAGCCTGAACTGCCAGATCGTAGCGCCCGTCTGCCGCATCGTCGCTCTCGCCGCAACCACGGCGGTCATAGGCAATGACGCGATAGCCACAGGCGAGCTCGCGGGCGATGCCGTCAAAAAATGTGCCGTCGACGCACGCACCGTGCACGCACACCAAGGCGGGCGCATCGGACGATACATCCGGGCCGGCATACTCGCGGCAGGCAATCGTGGTGCCCGCATTTTCGACCGTAAAATCCATGTTGTGATCCTATCGTCAACGCCATCAGGCCACACCGAGGTGCGACTTGGACAGTCTGGCGCCATGTTGCGCATACTTAAATGCGTTTACTGTACCCGACTCGCACCCTTTCATGATAGGGTTCCGAAAACTCACCAGGCTGCACAGTTTCGGCTTAGACAACAGTGTCCAGACCCGCGATTGGCACGGGGGCCAATGCTATGCTTAAGTGCAACTGTCCCGAGGAGCATATGCCTATGTCTACGTTTTTGAATGCCAGCCCCATCTTTGGGCCTGTCCGCAGCCGACGCCTTGGACTCTCGCTCGGCGTCAACATGATGCCTGCCAGCGGCAAGATTTGCACCTTTGACTGCATTTACTGCGAAAACGGACTCAACGCCGAACGCCCCTGCCACGAGCCACACAACACGGCTGCCGTGGTGCTCGATGCACTCGAAGCCAAACTACGCGAGATGACGGTCGAGGGTGAGCTGCCCGATGTAATCACGTTTGCCGGCAACGGCGAGCCCACCGCCGCACCGGAGTTCCCGCAGGCTATCGCCGGCGCTGTCGCGCTTCGCGACCAGTTGGCCCCGAACACCAAGATTGCCGTGCTTTCCAACGGCACGCGCGCCGACCGTCCCCAGGTGCATGATGCGCTCATGATGGTCGACGACAACATCCTCAAGCTCGATACGGTCGATCCGGCATTTATCCAGCTGCTCGACCAGCCCGTTGGTCCCTACGACGTCGAGCACCAGATCGAGACGTTCGCGAGCTTTGAGGGCCACGTTATTATCCAGACGATCTTTTTGACCGGTGAGTATCAGGGCAAGCCCATCGACAACACCGGCGAGGAGTACGTTGCCCCCTGGCTCGCGGCGCTTGAGCGCATTCGTCCACAAGAAGCAACCATTTACACGGTGGCGCGCGAGACACCAGTCGCCGGCCTTGCTAAAGCGGCACCCGAGGCACTCGACGCCATTGCCGCACGCGTGCGCGCCCTCGGCATCCCCTGCCAGGTGAGCTACTAGCACCCGTCTGCCCAAGAGCAGCTAATTTGGGACGGGGCTTTTTTGACTGCTTTTGGGAGCGATATGGGCGGCGCAAGGCCGCGCGGACAAAAGCAGTCAAAAAAGCCCCGTCCCAAATTAGCTGCTCTGCGGGTGGGCTATACTAGCCTCGGATGAAAGGAAGTTAGCCATGTATGACAAAGGACCCGTACCCGGCCGCAACGACGCTTGCTGGTGCGGCAGCGGCAAAAAATACAAGAAATGTCACAGCGCCTTTGATGAGCGCCTCGAGCGCCTGTGGGAAGAGGGCTGGAACGTCCTGCCCCGCACGCTCTATAAGACGCCTGCCGATATCGAGGGCATCAAGCGCTCGGCCGCCATCAACGTGTGCGTGCTCGATTATGTGGGTGAGCATATCACCGCGGGCATGACCACCAACCAGATCGACCAGATGATCTACGACTACACCGTCGAGCATGGTGGAACGCCGGCCGACCTCAACTACGAGGGCTACCCCAAGAGCGTGTGTACCTCGATCAATGACGTAGTCTGCCACGGCATTCCCTGCGATACGGACGTACTGCACGAGGGCGACATCATCAACGTGGACTGCTCAACGATCTTAGACGGCTATTTTAGCGACTCGAGCCGCATGTTCTGCATCGGCAAGGTCTCGGCCGAGCGCCAGCGCTTGGTCGACGTCACCCGCGCCAGCGTGGAGGCGGGTCTGGCAGCCGTCAAGCCATGGCTGCCGCTCTCCGTGATGGCCGAGGCCGTACAAAAGACGGTCGAGGACGCCGGCTTTAGCGTGGTGCGCGAGTACGGTGGCCACGGCATTGGCAAGGAGTTCCACGAGGACCCGTTTGTGGGCTTTACCACCGAGGCGCCCGACGTGGACACTATCATGGTTCCGGGCATGGTCTTTACTATCGAGCCCATGGTCAACGCCGGAGCACCCGACATTAAGATTAGCAAGGGCGATGGGTGGTGCGTGCGCACCAAGGACGGCAGCGACTCGGCCCAGTGCGAGGTACAGCTCGTGGTGACCGAGGACGGCTACGAGCTGCTGAGCTGGTAGCCGTAGATGCGCCAGATGCTGACGGGCACGCTCGTCTTGCATCCGGCGTTTTATTTGAACGTTTTGCCTGATAAAACCTGCCAAAATAAACCTGTCCCTTTTTGGCAGGTTGAGCGGAGAGGAATGCTTGTGAACATCCTGGTTTTGCTGCCCGTCAACGACCGCCATCGTGCAATTCTTGAGTCGAGCGCTCCGGGCGAGGATTTTATCTACACGAGCGCCGGCGACATCACGCGCGAACAGGTCGCCGATGCCGACGTGATCCTGGGCAACATCGACCCTGACATGCTCACGGCATGCGACCATCTCCAGCTGTTGCAATTGCAGACCGCCGGCTATGACGACTACCTTGCCGCCGGCACCGTGCCGGCTGAAGCCAAGCTGTCTTGCTCGATCGGCGCCTACGGTCAGGCCGTGAGCGAGCACATGTTTGCCATGGTCCTTTCCATGATGAAACGCCTGCCCGGCTATCACGACTTGCAGCGCGAGCATCGCTGGGAGGATTTGGGGCCGGTCACCTCGCTCAAAAACGCCAACGTGCTGGTGCTGGGCGCAGGCGATATCGGTGGCCACTTTGCCACGCTCTGCCGCAGCATGGGTGCGCACGTCCGCGGCATCAAGCGCCATCCGCTCGTCTACCCCATTGTGTTTGAGGACATGGACGGCATGGATGCCCTGTCTGAGCGCCTGGCAGAGGCCGACATCGTCGCATCCTTTATGCCCAGCACGCCCGAGACCCGCGGCCTGGCGAACGCCGAGTTCTTCGCCGCGATGAAACCGGGCGCGTTCTTTGCCAACGGCGGCCGCGGCGATCTTGTGGTCGCCGACGACCTGGTTGCCGCTCTGGAATCGGGACATCTCGCCGGCGCCGCGGTCGACGTCACCGATCCCGAGCCGCTGCCCGCCACAAGCCCGCTGTGGGATGCACCCAACATGCTCATCACGCCGCACGTCTCGGGTTGGTTCCACCTGGCCGCCACGCTCAATAACGTGGTCGACATCGCCGCGGAGAATCTGCGTCACCTGCTGGCCGGCGAGACGCTCCGCTGCTGGATCGAACACTAAAAAGGCCGGCGCCCAAATGGGCGTCGGCCTTCTCATTTACGAATATGCAACCCATAACATCGACGATCGTTTTAATTACAAGCTCAGGCCGGCACCATTGCGCTCGATAACATCCTTGTACCAGGCAAAAGAATCCTTGCGGTAACGTTTGCATTCGCGCGGGTCGTCATCGGTACGATCGACGTAGATAAAGCCGTAGCGCTTCTTGACGCCGTTGCTCGTCGACAGCAGGTCGAGCGCTGACCACGGACAATAAGCAAGCATCTCTACGCCGTAATCCATGGCACGCTTCATGGCCGCGATATGCTTCTCCAGGTAGTCGATTCGGTACGGGTCATGCACACGGCCATCCGCCGTGAGTTCATCGAACGCTCCCAACCCGTTCTCGCACACCATGAGCGGCTTGTTGTAGCGCATATAGATATCGCGCAGCAGGTACTCAAGACCAATCGGATCGATCGCCCAATCCCAATCGTTCGTATCGAGGTTGGGATTTTTGCACATCTCGTAGAACCCGGGATGGGTTTCGAACCCGTTGATGTCACCTTTCTTACCGGTGAGGTTCACCCCGTTCCAGCGCATCTGCTTGGAACCGTCGTCGGGACACCATCGCGCACATTCGCTCGCATAGTAGTTGATACCGAGCATGTCAGACGTGCCACTCGCAATGAGCTCCATATCGCCCGGATCGATCTTGGGCGCCAAACCGTGACGTTCAAGATAGGCCATGGCAGAATCTGTGTAGTGGCCCTTGAAGTAGATATCCAGGTAATAGCCGTTGCGCAGGTCGTGCGCGTTCTGCGCGGCCATCACGTCCTCGGCATGGGAGGTCAGGGGGTAAATGGGCGAATAGCCGATCACCGACCCCACCATGCCGTCGGGCACGAGCTCGTGAACCAAGTTGCACGCTACGGCATGCGCTAAGTTCATGTGATGGTTAATCTGGTAGCGCAGCTGGTTGTCGCCCCGCAGCTCCTCGGGGATATAGCACTTCTGCGTCCAGTATTGAACGATAATCGATTGTTCGTTAATAGTCGTCCAATACTTGACCTGGCCTTTGAACTCGTTGATCACAAAACGGGCGTAGGCCTCAAAGTCGTCGACCACCTGGCGTGAAATCCAACCGCCGTAACGTTCCACAAGCGCCCAAGGCAGATCATAGTGATAGAGTGTCACGATCGGCTCAATATCGTGCGCTAAAAGCTCGTCAATCAGGTCATGATAGAACTTGATACCAGCCGGGTTGACGGCACCCGTTCCGTCGGGGATTACGCGCGACCAAGCAATCGAGAAGCGGTACGCCTTGAGTCCCATCTCGGCCATGAGCGCCACATCCTCACGGAAATGATGATAGTGGTCGCTCGCAATATCGGCCGTAGCAAACCCGCGCTCCTCGTAACTGTGCTGGTTGATGACGTCCTGCTGAGACGGCTTCTTGCCATCCTCATACGCAGCGCCCTCAACCTGGTAGGCGCTCGTAGCGGCGCCCCAAAGAAACTCCTCCGGGAAAGCCGTGGTAGTGTATGCCATGGTTGTCTCCAAAAATCGACAGAACCCGAGCGGCGGACGCCAAGAAAAGGCGCCCGGCTCAGACGATTTGACAGAAGTTGGCCCCGTTATTCCGCGGTCTGCTCCTTGATGGCGGCGCGCTTACCGAGCACAAACGTCGACACAAAGGCGCAGGCAAGAGACACAGCCATGACCGTAAGTGCAAGCGCAAGATTCGTGAGAGAACCGTCCGCACCGATATACGCCGGGAAAGCAATGAAGCTGCACGCCGTGATGACGTATTGCGTCATGCCGGTGATGCCGGCGATAATGCCGCCAATGCAGCCACCGATCATGGCGCCCACGAGCGGGAAACGCTTGGTGAACAGCACGCCGTACACACCCGGCTCGGTAATAGAGCACATAGCCGTGACGCCGGCGCCCACCGCGACGGAACGCTCCTCCACCTTGGTCTCGACGGCTGCGGCGGCAAGGCACGCACCGGCGACGGCAAGGTTGGCAGCGGTCATGCCGGCACAGATGAGCGGGTCGGAACCGACCTCGGCCATAAGGATGAACTGCAGCGGGTAGAGCGCATTATTCATACCAAAGAAGACGAGGAACGGGGTGAAGCAACCCACGAACGCGACAGCTACAGCAGGGCAAGCGCGATAGACATTGATGAGCACGTCGGCAAGCACAGTGCCCGCAGTGTAGCCAATGGGACCAAGGACGAGCAACGTAACGGGCACGGTCACTAACATGGTGAGCAGCGGGACGAAGACCGTGCGCAAAACCTCGGGCAGAACCCTCTGGAACCAGCGGTAAGCCACGCTCATGAGCAGCACGCCTAAGATGACGGGGAAGACCGTGGAGTTGTAACTCACCGCGGGAACGGCGAGACCAAAGAAGTCATAGACGGTATCATTGCCCTGACCGATGGTGTAGAAGAGCAACACCGCGCCCAGGAAGGCGCCGAGATAACCGTTGGACTTGAGACGCTGGGCGGCGGAAAAGCCGATGAAGACCGGCAGGAAATAGAATGTCGCCTGGTTGATGCAGGAAAAGAACTGATACGTACCCGAATCACTCGAAACGCCGCAGAAGTTGACGAGGAGCGTGAGCACTGCGCCCGTCAGACCACCGGCGACGATGACCGGGATGACCGGGGAAAACGTTCCGCCAAGGAATGAGAGGATAGCGTTGACGACACTTCCGTGATCCTTGTGATCGACCTTTGCCGTCTGCGGATCGTCAACCGAGCCGCCCGCCGCAATGCCCTCGATCTTGAGAAACTCCTCGTAAAGACTCGGCACATCCTGTCCGATCACAAACTGATATTCACCGTTCTGGACGACGAGCCCGATCACGCCGGAAACCGCCTTTGCCGCGTTCTCGTCAAACGTACTGGCATCTTTAAGCTGAAGTCGCAAGCGGGTCATGCAGTGCGCGACGTTGGCAATATTTTGCTCGCCACCGCATGCGGACACGATGGCCGAACACATCGCTGCATAGTCTTTCTTGGCTGCCATGAAGCCTATCCCTTCACCGTTAATGTAGTGCATCTCAGCGCGCGCTTGCTGATGGCTGCATCATATAACGGACCCCTCTCGGCACGGGGTCCGGGATTTGGACCCTAGGCGAACCGAGCGAGCCCGGAACCGCCATAAAGAACAAAGTATCGGTTGTAGAGAAGATCGAGGAGATAGGTAATCCCGTACTGCGCGAACACGGTGCGTCCCTCCGTTGCCGGCGCCGGAGAGAGGCGAACGGCATATGCAAAGTTCGCCATGGTCTCGCCATCGGCATCGACAGTGACGAGCACGCTCACGACCGGTGAATCCGCGAGAACAGTGCGAACAGCACGTGCGTAATTTCCGTGCTCCGAGATGATGACGAGGACGTCGTCGCCGGCCAACGCTTCGAGTTGAGTGGTATCGCCCGTCGAATCGGTGACGATATCGATTACTTTGTGCAGGTAGAGCATCGACTGTTGGAACTGTCTCACTGCGCCGCTCGAAAAGTCCGATGTGAGGATCACGATGCGCTTGGACCGATGCAACAGCCGCGCTAGACGATCGAGCGTCTCCTCGGAAACAGCCTCGTTAATCGTACGGTCCATCTCGGCGAGCGCCGCAACGAGATAGTCCCGGTAGTTCTCATGGTCGGTATAGCGTGAGAATAGTCGGCGGTGACGCGACCATTCCCACGCATAGGATTTAAGGTCCGAGAAGTTATCCAAACCAATCGATTGGCAGAAACGCCGAATCCCCGAACGCGATGTATAGCACTCCTCGGCTACGTCATAGACGTTGAGGTCGGCGAGTCGGTCGAACCGCTCCAGAAAATAGCGGGCGAGTGTACTGTCCATAGAGTCGTGGGGGCTTCGATTGACCACCGCGAGCAGTGAATTCATAAGACTGAAATGCCTGATAGACGGGCGGCTGTCCTCCGGAGCGCGAACCGATTCGTCGACCTCGGTGCCCATGGCTACAACTCCACACTTTCGGCACCGTTGATGTTTAGGTCGCGCTCGTAGAAAGCCGTGAGGGCACGGATCGCGTACATCACGTCGCGCACGCCACCGGTCTCGTAGCTCGAGTGCATGGCCAGCTGCGGCAGGCCCACGTCCACGGCGTGCATGCTCGCCTGCATATTGGACAGATTGCCGAGCGTGGAGCCACCCGCCATATCGCTCTTGTTGGCAAAGGCTTGCGTGGGCACGTCTGCGTCATCGCAGATGGCCTGGAACACTGCGCGGCTAAAGGCATCGGTGCAGTAGTGCTGGTTGGCGGCTTCCTTGATGACGATACCGCCGTTGAGCACGACCTGGTTGTAGGCATCGCACTTCTCGGCGTGGTTGGGATGCACGGCGTGCGCGTTGTCGCAGCTCACGAGCATCGAGGCGGCAAGCGCGCGGTGATACGATTCGTCATCAAAGCCCAGCGACCCGTTAATGCGACGCAACGCATCGGCCAAGAACGTCGACATGGCGCCCTGCTTGGTCTCGGAGCCAACCTCCTCGTTGTCGAAGCAGCAAAAGACCGAGATGTCGTGCGCATTCTCGGCACTCAAAAATGCCTGCAGCGAGGTGTAGGCGCAGGCTAGGTCGTCGAGCTTGGGCGTCGAGATAAACTCGTCGGCCCAGCCCCAAATGCGCGCGTCCTGACGATTGACCAGGAACAGATCGCGGCCCAAAATCTGCTCGGGCTCGACGTCCAGTTCGTCGGCGATCAGAGCATCAAAGTCGCCCTGCTTAAGCTCGCCGGCGCTGATGAGCGGGCACAGGTCGACAGCGCGGTTGGGTGCAAAGCCCTCATTGACGCCACGGTTCATATGGATAGCAAGGCTCGGAATGATAGCGACCTCGCGCTCGGTGGCAAGCAGGCGGCTCTCAATACGGTCGCCCTCGCGCACCAGCACGCGTCCAGCCAGCGCCAACGGGCGATCGAACCAGGTGTAGTCGATCATGCCGCCATAGGCCTCGGTGTTCAGGCGCAGCGTCTCGCCCGCGCCGTCAAGCTCGGGCACAGCCTTGACCTTAAACGTCGGAGAATCGCTGTGCGACGCCGTGAGCTGAAAATGATAGTCGCCGGCAACGCCGTCCTCGCCCCACGTCGCGGCCAGGTCCTCGCCCACCTTAAAGGCGATAACGCTCGAGGTGTTGCGCTGCGTGTAATAACGCCCGCCCGGCTCGATGTCCCACGCCGCATTCTCGGGCAGGTAGGTAAAGCCCGCCTCGTCGAGCTCGGCCATAATGGTCGCCGCCGTATGGAACATGCTGGGGCACGCCTCGATAAAGTCGATAAGGTCGTTGGCGGCCTCGATATCGTCGGCCGTCACATGCGCGCGTTCGGGCGTTTCCTGATCCGTCATGCTCTCCCCTTTCGCTGGGTTGATGGTCCCCTCCAGCATACCCCGCCACGCCAGCGCCGCACTCTTCATTCCATGTTTAATCCCGTGCCGCTCACCAGGTTGAGCCATCATGCCCGCGCTCCTTTTGCGATAATTACGCCAACAGGACGAGAGGAGCCGTCATGAAGCCACGTAACATTGCCATCGCCTGCGGTGTCGCGGGAGTCGCCGTCGGCCTTGCCGCTGCCACCGGTATCCTTTACCGCAAGCAAATCAAGTCCGCCGCGTCGCTCAAACGCTTGACCGGCTACGCGGATGGCTATGACCTGTACGCAATCGACATCGCCTACGACTACGATCTTGATCGCATCATCGCCGCTGGCGTGCGCGACGACCAGGCCTACATCGATGCCGTGGTGGCGCAGGTGCTGCCCGGTGTGCCGGCACATGTCCAGGCTCCCCAGTTTGCCTGCAGCGCTTTTGTCGCCGTAGATGCCGAAGGCCGCGTGCGCACCGGTCGCAATTACGACTTTAAGGACGACACCTCGGCGCTGCTGGTGCGCAATCACCCACGCGGCGGCTATGCCTCCATCGGGTTTGCCGCCCTTAACAACCTGGGCGATAACACTCCGCTTGACTCCGTCGCCGGACGCGCCGCCGCACTCATGGGTCCGTTTGCCCAGCTCGACGGTGTTAACGAATGCGGCGTGTCCGTTGCCGTACTCACCCTGGATTCCAAGCCCTGTGACCAGGACACGCAACGCCCTGTCATCAATACCTCGCTCGCCATCCGTCTGGTGCTCGACCGTGCCGCCACCACACAAGAAGCTGTCGACCTGCTTTCCGCCTACGATATGCACGCCATGGCAGGACGCGATTATCACTTCTTTATCAACGACGCCACCGGTGACGCGCGCGTAGCAGAGTGGGATCCGCACGATCCGGACCGCGCTTTCAAAGCGACTCCTGTACGCCAGGTTACGAACTTCTACCCCTGCTATGGCGACGAAGTGCTGCCCAACCAAAAGAACGGCGAGCTGGGCCATGGTAAAGAGCGCGCCGTCGCAATTGCCGATGTCCTTGACGCCCATGTCGGTGCCCAGGACGAAACGATTGCCTGGGAAGCCCTGCGTGCCGCAGCGCAAGAGCCCAATCCGGAAGACATCACCAGCAATACGCAATGGTCGGTCGTCTTTGACAATACCGAACCCGCCGCCGCTATTACGCTGCGCCGCCACTGGGGCGACGTCGACGCCTTCGCACTGTAAGGAGCCAGGCCCGTCGACCTTACGCTCGCCTGACGTTGTTTACATTTCTATACGCTTGAGCTAACACGTTTTACCCCCGTATCAACAGTGTGCGGGGGTAAACTTATGCGCATGTTATAACTTGCCCGGAAGGATTCATCATGCTTAGGATCGGTCTTCTTACCAGTGGCGGCGACTGTCAGGCGCTCAACGCCACCATGCGCGGCATCGTCAAAACGCTTATGACCAATAGCGAAGAACCTATCGAGATTTATGGTTTTGAGGACGGCTACCAGGGCCTTATCTACAGCAGGTTCCGCGTCATGACGCCCGCCGATTTTAGCGGCATCCTCACCCGCGGCGGCACCATTTTGGGCACGAGCCGCACGCCGTTCAAGCGCCTGGACATTCCCGAGGCCGACGGTGTCGAGAAGGTGCCTGCGATGGTCCACACCTATCACAAGCTGCAACTCGACTGCCTGTTTATGCTGGGCGGCAACGGCTCCACCAAGACCGCCAACCGCCTGCGCGAAGAGGGCCTCAACGTTATCGCTCTGCCCAAGACCATCGATAACGACACCTGGGGCACCGAAATGACGTTTGGCTTTACGAGCGCCATCGACGTCGCCACCAAGTGCATCGACGACATCCACACCACCGCCTCGAGTCACGGCCGCGTGTTCGTTATCGAGATCATGGGCCACAAGGTTGGCTGGATCCCGCTGTACGCCGGCGTCGCGGGCGGCGCGGACGTCATCCTGATTCCCGAGATTCCCTACGACATGGGTAACGTCATCAAGACCATCGAGCATCGCATGGAGACCGGCAGCCGCTTTACGATCGTGGCCGTCGCCGAGGGCGCTATCTCCAAGGAGGACGCGGCGCTGTCCAAGAAAGAGTACAAGAAGAAGCTCGCCGAGCGCACGAGTCCGTCGATTGTCTACGACATTGCCAAGGAAATCGAGGCCAAGACCGGTCGCGAGACCCGCGTCGCCATCCCCGGCCACACGCAGCGCGGCGGTCAGCCCGACGCCCAGGACCGCATCTTTGCGACCCAGTGCGGCGTTGAGGCGGCACTGGGCTGCCTACGCGGCGAGTTTGGCTACATGATTGCCCTGCGTGACGGCAAGATGTGCCACATGCCGCTCGAGGAGGTCGCCGGCAAGCTCAAGTTTGTCGATCCCCAGAGCGACCTGGTACGCGAGGCCAAGGCGCTGGGCATCAGCTTCGGCGACGAATAGCCTCAGCCGAAATCCATTCCATCGGGCCCTCCGACCCCGCCCGACGTATTTCGATTTGGCTCCTCCCTTGACTCCGTCAAAGGTCGCCAATCGAAATCGTCGGTCGGGGTCGGAGGGCCCTGCGTTTACATGCTCGCCGAGGCTATTCGACTTCTTGCTGCGGGTGCCTAGGGCAGGAGGCGCCGTGCATTTTTAGGAGTTTTCAGCAGCCGAGGGTGCCTGCATACTGAATTTTGGGCGAAAGGCAGGCGCCATGGGCCGCATCTTGTAAAAACGAGCGGCTCTTGAGGCGTTGGGAGCTCAGAATCAGGGCTTTCAGCGCAGTTTTGTGCGCCCGCTCCCATACTCGTGGACTCCGGAATGCTGAATTCTCCGGAATTTGCACGCCGCCCCTGGGGGTACCTGCGGGTAAAAAGCAACCGCCCCGCCAAAATATGCATTCTGCGGGGCGGTTTATGCAATAAAGCGACTGCGGCACGTCACAGCTCGCTACAACTTGAATCCAAGAACAGGTTACTCGGCGCTCTTGAGGGCACCGACCATGTCAATCTTGTTGAGGGTACGGTTGGTGGCGAGGTTGACGATAAACGTAAAGCCAAACGAAAGCACCACAGCGAGCACGAAACTCAGCGGCTCGACCTCAACATCAAAGTACAGCGACGGCATCTGAAGAACGTACGTAAAGCTCTCGGCAAGCAGGCCACCCAGCGGCACGCCCAGTGCGGTGCCAATCGCCGTAAGGATCAACGTCTCCTTATTGACGTAGTGGTGCACCTCGCCACGGCGGAAGCCCAGCACCTTGATGGTCGCCAGCTCGCGTTCGCGCTCCGAAATATTCGTATTAGACAGCGTAAACACCACCACAAACGACAGGCACGCCGCCATAAAGGTCACAAGCACTACGACCGAATTGATAATCGTAAAGTTCGACTCATAGTTCTCCCAATGCTCGGCCGTACTCGAAATCGTAAGCCAACCGTCACTCTTAAGCTTCTTGCTAAACGCAATTTGGTCGGCCGACGAGCCCTTAAGCAGCACAAAGATGCCGTTAAGACGCGCGCTTCGGCCGAACGCGCGCTCATAGGTGCCCTGCGTCATATAAAGCGTGTTGCCCAAATAATTGAGCGAGATATCGCTAACCTTGACCTTGGTAACATTGAGCGACGAATCCTGGACCTGCGCCGTATCGCCCGGCTGAATCCCCAGCACCAGCTGTGAACTCTTGCTTAAATACACGTCCCCGTCACGCAGGGCGAGCGGTTCTTTGGACTCATCCTCCAGACGCACGTAATCGTCCAGATCATTCGTGCGGTCATCGGGCACCACGATGAGCTGTACGGTCTCGCTCTTACCGCCAAACGTAAAGGTGACGTTGTCGGTCATAATCGGCAGGATCGAGGTCACGCGCACGCCGGAGTCGCTGGCCGCGCTACGCTCTTCCAGCGCCGCACACGTCTGAGCATAGTCATCGGGATTGGCGACCGCCAGCAAGTCATAGCGCGTGATGTGCCCGTACTGTTTGGGCGAAAGCGCCACCGACGTATCGCGGATGCCCATACCGCAGATCACGAGCGCCGTGCAGCCGGCGATACCGAAGATGGTCATAAAGGCACGTTTTTTGTAGCGGAACAGGTTACGCGCTGCCACCTTGTTCAAAAAGCCCATGCGGCGCCAAATAAAGCCGATGCGCTCAAGCAAGATGCGCGAGCCGGCTCGCGGGGCCTTGGGACGCATAAGCGAGGCTGGGGTCTCGGCCATCTCGTGGCGGCAGGCGATAATCGTGGCACCCACCACGCCCACGGTAAACAGCGCCACCGAGACGATCGAGGACACGATGTCGTACGAAAGCAGCATCTGGGGCAGTGAGTACATGTCGTCGAACACCGTAAACAGGAACAGCGGCAACCCCACAAATCCGATGATGTTGCCGAGTACGCCGCCGAACAGACATGCCCACAGCGAGTAGTCCACGTATTTGGACAGGATTCGCCCGCGTGAATAGCCGAGCGCCTTGTACAGGCCAATGAGCGTGCGCTCCTCCTCGACCATACGAGTGGCGGTGGTAAGGCTGATGAGCACGGCTACGACAAAGAAAATAAATGGGAAAACCGTGGCGATGGCCTCAATCGAAGAGCTGTCGCTCTCGACGCTTGAGTAGCTTGCGATGTTACCGCGATCCTGGATGTACCAAGTGCATTCGCCCAGATCGGAAAGCTCGGCGCGTGCATCGGCAAACTGCTGGTCGGTGGCGGCGCGGCGCTGGTCCAAATCGGCCTGAGCCCGAGCACGCTCCTCACTGCCCTGGGGCATGCGGTTGATGTTGTCCTGCTCAATCCCAAAGAGCATATTCGCCTGGCGCTCGGAGGCATCCAAGCTTGCCGGCGCGTCGACCGTCAGCTCTTGGGCGCGCACCTTCTCACGCTCGTCGCGAATCTTCTCGATATTACCCTTGACCTCGTTGATCTTTGTCGTGTAGGCATCTGAATAGGAGTTGAGGCTCTTGGCTCCCTCGACGATCACGTGGACCGCGGAGTAGGAAGAAGATGTCGCGGCATCCTCGCTCACATAGAACTTATAGTCCGCAGCCGAAGCAGCGCGAAAGGCGTTGACTGTCGAGTCGGAGCTCACATCAGTAGGATCGAGGACCTCGGCCGTAATGGTGTAATCACCCGCGGCAAACTGGTCCTTGGCGCTTTGGTTCGACGAGCTCGCGTCATTGGCGGCAAAACTCACCGTGTCGCCGAGCTTTTTGCCCGAAGCCTTCAGGAACTTCGAAGTCACCGCGACCTCGTCGGCGCTCTCGGGCAAATCGCCGCTCACCAGCACCGGTTGATCGATATTCTTCCTGGAAAGGCTCTGCACGACTACACGCTCGCGCGTGGTACCCACGGCGGTGTAGGCGGTCTCGGTGTAGATGCCCTCGGCCGTCTCGACGCCGTCGACCTCTTGAATGGCCGCAAGATCGTCGCGCGTAAGGCCATAGGTCGACTGCACGTTAATGTCATAGACATTCTGCTGGTCAAAATAGACGTCGACCGAATCGCGCAGATCCTCGCAGCCCGCCTTAAGACCGCACATCACGCTCACGCCGAGCGCGGTAATGACCACGATAGATAGGAAGCGCTTAAGACTGCCTCGGATTGTGCGGGAGATGCCACGGCGAAAAACCGTCGGCGCCATATCATTTGAGCTTTGAGCGGTACGGTAGGTCGCGAACTCCCGATCGTGACCCACGTGCTCCGTATCGTGGTTTTGGCTGTTTTGGCGATCTTGGTCCATGGGCGCTACCACTCGATCGTCTCGATAGGCACGGGATTTTGCTGGACCGTCTCGCTCTCCACACGACCGCTCTTAAAGCAGATCAGGCGATCGGCCATGGGCGCAAGCGCGGAGTTGTGCGTGATGATGATGACCGTAATGCCCTGCTTGCGGCAGGTATCCTGCAGCAGCTGCAAGATCTGCTTGCCGGTTTTGTAGTCGAGCGCGCCCGTGGGCTCATCGCACAGGAGCAGCTTGGGGTTCTTGGCCAGTGCGCGGGCGATGGACACGCGCTGCTGCTCGCCGCCCGAAAGCTGCGCGGGGAAGTTGGCGAGGCGCTCGCCCAGGCCAACCTGGCGAAGTGTCTGTTCGGCATCGAACGAATCGGGGCAGATTTGCGCCGCGAGCTCGACGTTTTCGAGCGCCGTCAGGTTGGGAACCAGGTTATAGAACTGGAAGACAAAGCCGACGTCGGCGCGGCGGTATTCCACGAGCTGCGCCTCATTGGCGGAACTCACGTCGCGCCCATCCACCGTTACGGTGCCGGAAGTCGCCGTATCCATGCCGCCCAGAATGTTGAGCGCCGTGGTCTTGCCGGCACCCGAAGCACCCAAAATGATGGCGAGCTCGCCACGCTCGACCGTAAAGCTCGCGCCATCGAGCGCGTGAATGCGGGCGTCACCCTCGCCGTATGCTTTGACGACGTCTTTGAATTCGATATAAGCCATCGATTAATTCCCATCTGGTCGGATAACTCTTTAGTATTACCCATTTCGCACCGACCAAAAAGGGACAGGTTTATTTTGGCAGGTTTTATATGGGGAAACGAGGGGTGCGGGCAGGCACCAGGACTGTCCACGGCAACCATTTGACCCAAACCGTATCCACCGCTATGATGCCACTGCGGAATGAATGTCTCCGTTGGGTGCGCCAGCCAAGCTGCCGCGTTACCCTAAACCGCCTTGTTGCTGATGACTTCTGCTGTTACGTGATGCCCCTAGGCATCACGCTGCGGCAGGAGTCTTTTTTGTTTTGGAGGAGAAGTGTCGGAAAGCAGCGCATCGAGCAGAATCAAACGTCTGCTCAACACCTATAGCGGTCTTGTGCTTATGGGTGCCGTCGGAATCCCCGTCGGTATCATCGTTGGCGCCATCTGCGAACTCTTTGGACGCGTGCTTTTGGCGATCGGCGCCTTCCGCGACGAACACATCACCCTGCTCCTCCCCTTCCTCGCCCTTATGGGCCTTGCCATCGTGTTTGCCTACCGCGCTTGGGGCAAGGGCACCGACCGCGGCATGAGCCTGGTATTCGACGTAGGCCACGGGCGTGAGGACGCCATCTCGCCGCGCTTGGTGCCGCTCATTATGCTGAGCACATGGGGAACGCACCTCTTTGGCGGCAGTGCGGGACGCGAGGGCGTGGCCGTGCAGATCGGTGCAACCGTCTCACATTGGATCGGCCGACGTCTACCTTTCCGAGACCCCGGCAACACGTTTTTGCTTATCGGCATGGCCGCCGGCTTTGCCGGGCTCTTTCGAACGCCCCTTGCTGCCACGGTCTTTGCTATCGAAGTACTGGTCGCAGGACGCATGGAATACCGCGCGCTGTTTCCCGCGCTTACAGCCTCGCTCGCCGCAAGTATGACCTCCGGTGCCCTGGGACTCGAGAAGTTTGAGGTCGCCGTTGTCGCCTCATGCGCGCTTGATCTCCCCGGTCTTGGACGGCTGGCACTGTTGGGTATCGCGTTTGGCATGGTAGGCGGTGCCTTGCCTGGTGCCTTGCGCATGCCAAGACCTTTGCGGCGCGGCTGCTCCCCAACCCTTACATACGCGTTGCCGCTATGGGCCTTGCGCTATCGGCGATTCTGTTCGCACTGTGGCAGGGTCGATACTGCGGCCTTGGCACCAACCTGATATCGGCGGCGCTCAACGGTAACGGTAAGGTCGCCATCATGCCTTGGGACTGGGCGCTCAAATTCGTACTCACCATCGCCACACTTGCCGCAGGATATCAGGGTGGCGAGGTGACGCCGCTGTTTTCCATCGGAGCCAGCCTGGGCGTCGTACTCGCCGGGATTCTCGGCATGCCCGCCGAGTTCTGCGCCGCGCTGGGCTACGCAGCCGTCTTTGGCAGCGCCACCAATACGCTGCTCGCACCCATCCTTATTGGCTGCGAGGTCTTCGGCTTTGGTAATCTGCCGATGTTCTTTATTGTCTGCGTCGTGGCTTACCTGTTCAACATGGATAAGTCGATCTACGCCCTGCAGAAGCGGGCGTAGAAAGATGTCCAAGCAGGTGGTCTCAACCGGAAACGGCGTCCCACTCTGAGGCTGTATTCCGGGACACGGTTTCCGCTTGGGACGCCATTCGGAAAGCGCATCCCGCTTTAAAACGGAATTCCGGGACGTGGTTTCCGTCTGAGTCTCCATTCGGAAAGCATGTCCCGTTCTTTCACGGCATCTTGGCTATGCAAAGCGCTCGAACGTTATTCCTCGTACGCGCCCTCAAGCCGAAGCAGCCACTCCTTGCGATCGAGCCCGCCGGCATATCCGTTAAGCGAGCCGTCGGCGGCAACCACGCGATGGCACGGCACGATAATCGAAATAGGGTTGCGAGCGACCGCAGCTCCCACCGCACGAGGAGACACAACGGGGTCCTCGTTCCCCGGCACCCGATGGCGGGCGGCGACACGAGCCGCAATCTCGCCATACGTGGCGACCTCGCCACGCGGAATAGAAAGCAGCTCAAACCAAACTTCACGCTGAAACGCCGTACCGATCATATGCAACGGCGGCGTATACAGAGGCTCCTGCCCTGCAAAATAAGCATTCAGCCAAGCCCACGAACGCTCAAGCACCGAAGAAGCCGCACCATGAGCCGGACTCGCCGACGACATGCCACCAGCACCGGAAACCGCATCGGCCCCTTCAACATGTTCGGAGTCTTCCCGGAGAAGCGTGGAGCCAAAGTGCTCCTGCCCCTCAAACCAAAGCCCCGTCAGACCGCGGCCATCAGCGGCAAGCAGGATTTCGCCCAAAGGCGAAGCAAACGTCGTCGTGACCACCAGCGGCTCCTTTCAAAACTCCGCACTATAATACCGCGAATTGTGTAGACAACTCCGCAGATACGTCTGGGCAGGAACGCAATTGCTTAAGCGAGGCCGCTTTCCCCAATCAAGCGGAGAAGACGCGGGGCTTCGACGCCAGGGCAGTACCCATGCCAGCTGAGCTCTAATACTTTTCCCGAGAAGTGAACGAGTAAAAACGAGGCCCCGGAGCATCCACACTTTTTGATTACAAAACCGCAGGATTCGCGCAGCAAAGCCGCAGGAAATAGCGGTCAAAATATGCCAATGCTTCGGGGGTCCAAAATAGGTCGTTCACTTCTCGGGAAAAGTATTCAACTTCAATTCACCCCAACCCCAAAGTCACCTCAGGCAGCAGGCGCGAAGCGCCGCAGCTGCCGTCACGGCCCCGCAGTCCCCAAAGGAGGCAGGCGCAAAGCGCCGAGGCCGCCGCCGGGACCAGGGCCCGCAACGGCCACGTGCCCTCACATCAGCCCAGCGGCCCCAACCAACAACGGCCCCATCGCAGGCCGCTCGCAGCCGAGTCACCGCAGGCGGTGGCCGGGCTCAGCTTTCAGAACACTCCGCAGACCAGTGCGGCGCCTTGTCCGCGGCTCCGAAGGAGCAGGACAAGGCGCCGCACATGATCGAGGACGTTCTGAAAGCTGAGCCCGGCCACCGCCGGACAGTTCCACCGCTACTCGCAGAGCAGCTTGGCGATCTGGACGGCGTTGGTTGCCGCGCCCTTACGGATTTGGTCGCCACAGCACCAGAAGGTGATGCCACGCGCGGCCTCGGGGTTCGAGATGTCGCGGCGCACGCGACCGACCCAAATCAGGTCCTGGTCGGAGGTGTCCATCGGCATGGGGAATCGGTCGTGCGCATCCTCGGCACCCAGGTCGTCGACCAGCTTGACACCCGGGGCAGAAGCCAGCGCAGCACGGGCCTCCTCGACCGTAATGTCGCGCTCAAACTCGAGCGTAATGCTCTCGGAGTGCGAGCGCAGCACAGGCACGCGCACACAAGTGCAGTTCACGCGCAGCTCGGGCAGGTGCATAATCTTGCGACCCTCGTTTTGCAACTTCATCTCCTCGGAGGTAAAGCCCTCCTCCTTGACGCCGCCAATCTGCGGAATCAGGTTGCTCGCCAACTGGGCGGCAAATGCGCGCGGCTCGGGAATCTCCTCGCCACGACCCAGGGCGGCCAGCTGGGCCTCGAGCTCGGCCATACCGGGAGCACCAGCGCCCGAAGCCGCCTGGTACGTCGAGACGATCATGCGCTTCACGCCGGCGAGCTTGTGCAGCGGCCAGGTGGGAACCAGGCCGATGATGGTTGCGCAGTTAGGGTTAGCGATAAGGCCGTGATGCCACTTGATGTCGTCGGCATTGATCTCGGGCACGACGAGCGGCACCTCGGGATCCATGCGGAAGGCGTGGCTGTTGTCGACCACGACGGCGCCACGCTTGACAGCCTCGGGCAGCAGCTCCTTGGCGATATCGTCGCCGGCAGCGCCGAGTACGATGTCGCAGCCCTCAAAGGCCTCGGGGCAAGCCTCCTCAATAACAACCTGCTCGCCGCGGAACTCGACGGTCTTGCCCGCAGAGCGCGCGCTCGCCAGCAGCTTGAGCTTGCCAACCGGAAACTCCTGCTCGTTGAGGCACTCGAGCATCTGGGTGCCCACGGCCCCCGTCGCGCCCAAAATAGCAACCGTGTACTGTTTCATGCTTCCCCCTTTGAAGGTTGTGGCTTTTGCCCGCACGCCAAGCAGGCAGGATATTCTTGCCCAGTGTATACAAGAACGGGGCGGACACGAAACCCACCCCGTCGAAACGAAACCGAAACGAAACGCCCCGCGCTAGATTTTTTGGAACATGCCTCAAAAACCCACTCATGCGCCAAAAGGTAGATTTCTAGACATATCCCAAAAATCTACCGGGATGGTCGCTATTTGTGGAGGGCAGCCAGGGCGGGTTCAATCGGTGCAGGAGCCTCCAGATCGGAGACCTTCACAATGCCGTTCTCGTCGGAGAAGGCACGGTAAATGGTCTGAATCGCCAGGTCGAAGTCCTTATCCTCGACACCGATAATGATGTTGATCTCGTCGCAGCTCTGCGAAATCATGCGCACGCTCACGCCAGCCTGGCCGAGCATGCCAAACAGGTGGCCGGAAATACCTGCGCGGCCGCGCAGGTTACGGCCGACGGTCGCGATGAGCGCCAGGCCCTCGACAACCTCAATCTCGAGCGGCTCAACCTCCTGCTGGATGTCGCCCACGAGCGAGTACAGCGAATCGTGCACATCCTGCTCCTGTACCACGGCGCCAAAGCGGTCGACGCCGGTGGGCATGTGCTCGACGGAAACGTCATAGCGCTCGAAGACCGAAAGTGCACGGCGCATAAAGCCGACGCGGGGCTTGGTGCGATCGCGGGCCACGTTGATGGCGACAAAACCGCGCTTGCCGGTCACGCCGGTAATGATGGGCTCCGCCTCGCCCTCATCAGCCGTCTCGCTAATGATGGTGCCGGGGTCCTGCGGCGCATTGGTGTTCTTGATGACCAGCGGAATACCCGCCTCGCGCACGGGGAACACGGCCTCCTCGTGCAGGACGCTTGCGCCCATGTACGAAAGCTCGCGCAGCTCCTCGTAGGTAACGCGCGCAATGGGCTGAGCCTCGGGAACAATACGCGGATCGGCAGAGTAGAAGCCCGAGACGTCGGTCCAGTTCTCGTAAAGGTCGGCGTCCAGACACTTGGCCAGGATCGAGCCCGAGATATCGCCGCCGCCACGATCGAGCAGCTTAATCTGGCCCTCACGCGTCGCGCCGTAGAAACCGGGCATAACAAAGCCGCCCTGCTGACCGTACTCCTGCACCAGCTCGGAGGTGCGGTTCATGCTGAGCGTACCGTCGTGATGGAACGCCACAACCGTCGCGGCGTCCAGGAACGGCAGGCCCAGGTACTCGGCCATCAGGCGAGCGGTGAAGTACTCGCCGCGGCTCACAAGCTCCTCGGTGGAGTAGCCGCCCGAGCGGGCGCGCTCGGCAAAGGCCGCGAACTCCTCACGGATGGGATAGGTGAGCTCCAGCTCGTCAGCGATATCAAAATAGCGCTGGCCAATGTCCTCGAGCAGCTCCTCACACGACACGTGATACTTAACGTGCGCGTTAACCAGGTAGAGCAGGTCGGTCACCTTGGTGTCGCCCTTAAAGCGGCGACCGCAGGCGGAAACCACCACAAAACGGCGGGCCGGGTCGGCATCGACGATGGCCTTGATCTTCTTAAAGTGTTCGGCGTCGGCGACCGACGAGCCGCCAAACTTGGCAATCTTAATCATGGGCTGGAGGTTACCTTTCTAAAAGCCTCTGCGAACCTGTTTTGCGCGCTCTGATACCATGGTTTCACCGATTGGGACCAAGGCATCCGAGGAGCAGTGTTATATGGGAACTTATCATAGTACACGAGGACGCACTTTATCGTGCTCAAGTAAGGTGGCAATCCGCACCGGCATCGCTCCCGACGGGGGTTTGTTTGTCTCGGACGAGCTCGGCACCCAGCAGGTCGATATCAGCTCGCTTGCAGATAAATCGTACTTTGAAATCGCTCAAGATGTGTTGGGAATGTTACTGAATGATTACACGGGCGAAGAAATTTCGGCCTGTGTGAATGAGGCATATCGCGGCACGTTCGCGAGTGAAGAGGTTACGCCGCTCGTCAAACTCGACGCTGCGCCGGGCGCTGACGCCCCTCAGACCTATGTGATGGAGCTCTTTGGCGGCCCCACGAGTGCCTTTAAGGACGTCGCCCTGCAGATGCTCCCCCGCCTCATGGCCCGCACTTCCGCCAAGGACGGCGGCGCCGAGCGCATCATGATCGTCACCGCCACGTCGGGCGACACCGGCAAGGCCGCACTCGCCGGTTTTGCCGACGCTCCGGGCACGGGCATCACCGTCTTTTATCCCGAAGGCAAAGTCAGCCGCGTGCAGAATCTGCAGATGTCCACACAGGAAGGCGATAACGTCGCCGTCTGCGGCATTCGTGGCAACTTCGACGATGCCCAGAGTGCCGTCAAGCGCATCTTTGCCGATAAGGAGCTTGCCGAGCGCTTGGAGGCCGCCGGAACGGTGCTTTCGAGTGCCAACTCCATCAACGTCGGCCGTCTGGTGCCGCAGGTCGTCTACTACTTTGCCGCCTATGCGCAGCTGTTGCGCGCCGGCGCCATCGAGGCCGGCGACGCCGTGGAGTTCTGCGTACCGACCGGCAACTTTGGCGATATCCTGGCCGGCTACTATGCCAAGCGCATGGGTCTGCCCGTCGCCAAGCTCGTCGTCGCGAGCGACAAGAACAACGTGCTGGCTGACTTCCTGACCACCGGCGTCTACGACCGCAACCGTCCGTTCTTCACGACCATCTCGCCGTCGATGGACATCCTCATCAGCTCCAACCTGGAACGCATGCTCTACTTCCTGTCCGATGGCGACTGCGAGCTTGTTGCCGGCCTTATGGAGCAGCTGGCAAAGACTGGTCACTATGAGGTTCCCGCCGACCTGCTGGCAAAGATTCAGAGCGTCTTTGGCTGCGGCTGGGCCAGCGAGGACGAGGTGCGCGCTGCCATCAAGAGCTGCTGGGATGCGAACGGCTACGTGATCGACCCGCACACCGCTTGCGGCTATCACGTCTTTGAAAAGGTCGCTCCCGCCGAGGGGGCCAAGGCCCGTGTGCTGCTTTCGACCGCCAGCCCCTACAAGTTCCCGCGTGCCTGCTGCGATGCTCTGGGGCTCAACGTTCCCGAGGACGACTTTGAGGCCATGCGCGTGCTCGAGCAGGCCACCAATACGGCCGCACCGGCACAGCTCGCCGAGCTCGAGTCCAAACCCGTCCGCTTCGAAGACGTCTGCGACGTCGATGAGATGGCAAGCTACGTCGAGTCTGCAGCAAAAAAGATGTCTACCAACTAAACCCCTCATTAGGCGCCGGCGAAAGCCGGCGCACCTTCTTTTATCAGATAACCCCCGGGATGATGACGAACGCCCACAGCGTGCCTGGCTGTTTAGTTCGTCGCGAGTTCCGCACGCAAAGGAAAGCACTTAATGTGCTTTCCGTCTTGCGCAGGACTGCCCGAGCAGCGAACTAAACAGCCAGGCACGCCAGGAGGACCCACATGATCAAGATCACCGTCCCAGCAACCAGCGCCAACCTAGGCATCGGCTACGACACCCTCGGCATGGCCGTCAGCCTCTACTCGCACTTCACCTTCGAGCGCGCTGACAAGCTCACCATCACGGGCTGCCCCGAGGAGTTCCAAAACGAGAACAACCTGGTCTACGTCAGCTTTGTCGATGCGCTGGCCGCATGGGGCGAGCCGGCTTTTCCCGTTGCCATCGACATTCAAACCGATGTACCCGTCGCTCGCGGCCTGGGTTCCAGCTCCACTTGCGTCGTCGCTGGCATTATGGCCGCCGCCGCACTGACAGGCCACACCGTCGACCGCGCTGAGCTCGTCCGCATTGCCACCGAGGTCGAGGGCCATCCCGATAACGTCGCTCCCGCCATCCTGGGCGGCGCCGTCTGCTCCTTTACGCCGACCGATTCGCTCCCCCAGTGCCTGCGCTACGAGGTGAGCGATCGCTTGCGTTTTATTACCGTGATTCCGCCCTACGAGGTTCACACGAGCGAGGCGCGCAAGGTCGTGCCGCAGGAGATTCCGCTCTCCACCGCCGTATGGCAAATGGGCCGTATCGCCGGCATGACGCGAGGCCTGGAGGCCGGCGACCTCGACCTGATTGCCGCCGCCAATGACGACCGCATCCAGGAGCCCTATCGTCGTCGTCTGATTCCCGACTACAACGCTGTGCGCGACACCTGCCTTAACGGCGGCGCCAAGACCATCTGGATCAGCGGTTCGGGCTCTACCCTTATGGCTGTGACCGACGACACCATCGTGGCAAAATTCCTGCAGGTCAAGCTGCGCGAGCAGTTCCCCAAGTGTGAGACGCACATTCTGACGTGCGACACGGAAGGCGCCCAGATCGAATACCTGTAGTCGCCGTCCCGTATACTCGCCGGGGAGGCCAGGGGCTTTGCCCCCCAAATCGTCCTCGGACATGGCAGGACCCCCGCTGTGCACTTCGTGCGGCGGGGGTCCTGCCGTCCTGCGGAAAGATTTGGGGGCAAAGCCCCTGGCCTCCCCTACGTTAACTTCGCTGGCGGCGGCTACAGGGACCTACGCTCTGTAAAAGCGCCGGGCTGAAATAATGGCCTTTTATTGGTAGGGGCTCTTGCTAGGCTGGAGCACTTACTAGTGACAGGCTTCGACTATGTGCTTGGTTTAGGCTGCGCTGGGTTCCTTGTATTCGAAGACTGGTTCTAGGAGGTCTTCGATGTTGCAGTGGAGGGCTTTTGCTATGGCTCTTACGCTTGTTACCGAAGCTTCATTGATGTTTCTCTGGCGCTGCTCGTACATTTGGATTGAGCGGAGTGACACACCCGATTCGTATGCTAGGTCTTGTTGGGTTTTCTTAAGCTTCTTTCTTGCTAACGCAAGTTTGGTTTGCCTGGACGCTTTTTTCGCCATATCGCAGACGAGGCGAGCCACTCGTTCCTCCGAGGCTTCGTGCCAGGGGTAATACAGACTGTGCAGCACATCAAATGGAACGACATGCAGCAAATCTTCGAAAGACTCTCCTAGGCGCCACTGCAGGTATGCCAGCATCCAGCCCGCCCAATATTCCGGCGTCTTCTCAAATCGACAGGTGCAGTCCGGTATAGGCCTGTTTTGATAGCCCGACCTTTCAGCGATAAGCGCGAACAGCTCAACACCCGATTTTCCCGACACTACCCATGCGTTGCCGCGTTCAAACTCGCGAGCAACCCCGCTCAGGCAAAAGAGTTCAGCAACTTCAGATCCTTCTGCTCCATAGTCATTGACGGCATAGTCGAAGCAGTCGCCGAGGTTGTTCATTGCGTCCTCGAGGTAGTAGACGGGATATGTCCTACTCGGCCCACGATCTGTTAACTCTTGGATCATTTAAATCAACCCTCCCTGCCATTAAATCCCTAATGTCGATACCTTCGGAATCGAACCCATTGACCGTATCCAAGTATTTGCGTCGAGCATTCTGCTCTCGCTCAAAACGCTTGGGATAAAACTCAGACCCCGAAGCCCGCTTCCAATCGCAGAATCTAATCATCGAAAATGCGCGCTCGCTCATAAGGGCATATTGGATACCCAAATCACCCAAGCACATGATACGTTGCAGCTGTCTGAGCGATATCATGCTGCTGACAAACTGTCTTGCAAACGAAAAATAGGAGTCGTCAGCACGATAGCCTCGAATAACGTCATAAGGAGATGTATCAATTAAGCAGTTATCAAGTAGATAGCGAAGCCCTTCACGCGCCAATGGCGTCGAAACATTGAACTCTCTGTTATTCGCCAGAATTGCAAGCCAATTGAGGATTGAAAACTCCCCAGACTCCAAATCCAAGACCGAAAGGCCATCTAAATCAAGCTCATATCGATTGGCAACGCCATCAGACTCGGTCCGGCATGCCCATTCCATCGCCATTTCCTCATGTGACGTGCAATAAAACCCGCGCCCATAGTCATTGAATCGCCTGCATTTATCCAACGACGGACGTTCGACAACAACCTCCGACCCGTGCCAAAGCTCCATATCGACCTCCGAATAAAAATATCACCCCAGTGATAGTGTACCAACAACTATCACTGGGGTGATATAGATAGATGCAAACTATTGTCTGCCAAGAGCCCCTACTAGAGGCAGGCCTCGGCAATGCGGCGCTTGAGCTCGTCGATGCCGGTGCCGGTCTGGGAGCTTGTGATAATTACGTTTTCGGCCGGGACGTTGAGTTGCTTTTTGATGGCTGCCGCTTGGCGTGCCTGCTGGGTGCGGCTGAGTTTGTCGGCCTTGGTGAGGCAGACGATAAAGTTGAACTCGTTGCCCTGCAGGTAGTCGATCATGTCATGGTCGAGCTTGCTGGGGTCATGGCGAATGTCCACCAGCGACACAACCAGGTTAAAGCTGCGCTCGGAGTCGAAGAAGTCGCCGATGAGCTCGGCCCAGCGGTCGCGCTCGGCCTTGGAACGACGGGCGAAACCGTAGCCCGGCAGGTCCACAAAGTGCACGTCGTCGGCCTCGAAGAAATTGATATTGCTCGTCTTGCCCGGCGTGCTCGAAACCTTGACCAGGTTCTTGCGGCCAAAGAGCTTGTTCATGATGGACGACTTGCCCACATTGGAGCGGCCCACAAAGCTCACCTCGGGACAGGTGGACTCGGGGATCTGCGAAACCTTGCCGTAGCTGGCGACGAACTTGGCAAGCTGGTAGTTAATGGAATCGGCCATGGATACTCCTTGGTCGCAGGTTCTTACAATAGGGATGCACGATCACGCAGCGGCGATGCAGCGGACGATATCGAGTGTAATGCCGCTCGCGGTGCGGGCGTACTCGTCCAAATCGAACTCTCGCTCGCAAAACGCGTCATAGGCCTCGTCACAATTATCGCTGATAGCACGCAGCACCAGACAATCGACACCGTTCTTGGCTGCAATATGGGCAATCGCAGCACCTTCCATCTCAACGCAATCGGCATGCGTCGCCTCGATGGCGGCGGTGCGCATGGCGTCGCCCGTTACAAAGCGGTCGCCTGTAGCGATAGTGCCAACCAGGAACTGTTTAGGGTCCTTCTCCGCAGCGGAATCAGAAGCGTAAGCATCGATAAACCCATGTTCGGCAAGCACGGTGGTGGCGATGTCAACCAGAGCCGGTGTCGAGGCAAACTCCTCAAGCTCCGGCGCCGACTCGGCGATGAGCGCCGTGTCGGTATCCAGATAGCGCAGGCACTTGCCAATAACCACGTCATTAATATGGAGTTTGGAGTTTAAGCCACCCGCAATGCCCGAAAACACAACGGCCTGCGGAGCATATCTGCTGATGAGATGCTGTGTTGCACCAGCGGCGTTTACGGTTCCCATGCCAGCGGTCGTGGCGACCACTGACAGACCGTTGAGCTCGCCGCTTACAACGCTCAAGCCCGCCTCTTGCGACACATGAGCGCCGTTCAGTTCTTCTTTAATCTGCGCAACCTCTTTTTCGAGTGCACCGATGATTGCGATGGTAGGCATACCATCCCCCAAACCTGTGAAAACTGTTTATCCACGGTATGGTACCAGCATTTTGACTCAACCGCGCAATACGAAGCCGTTATGCCAGCGCAGCGCGGGTATCGTAGAGCGCCTTGGCGATGGCGGCCACGGCCTCACTCGAACGGTCACTCCACGGCATCGATGACATGATGCTCATAATGTAGGTGTCGCCATCGACATCGATGAGGCCAGCATCGCACGTCGCATTGCAACCTGCCTCGCTGATCCAGCCGGCCTTGTTACGCACCATGGCATGGTCGTCCGCAATGCCGTCACGGATAAAGGACCGGGTCGTAGAGGCCAGAAGGCCCGACAGCCATTGCGACGTCTCGCTCTCGCGGCTCAAATACTCGCTCATCTCGCGCCACAACTTGGCCGAGGTGCGCGGGCAGTAGGTTGGGAAATCGCTCATTGGATCGAGCGCGACCTCGTCTTCGACGCCGAGTGCGGCAATCCAATCCTCGTAGCCATCTTGATCAAACGTTGCACGCAACGCGATAAACGAGTCGTTATCCGAGTTGACGACCGAGGTCTCGATCAGGTCGCGAACCGTCAGCCAGCCCATACTGTAGCCGCCATAGGTGCCCAGAGTATCATCGAGCGATACTTGCCCTGTCTCGACCAGTAACTCGCAGACGTAGAGTACATAGAGCGCCTTGTAGCTGCTCGCACCGTACACCTCGGCGTCCGCGTTATACGTCACGCCCTTGCCGCTCGACAGATCGTAAAACACCACACCCACGTCGCCCAATTCCTGGGCCTGATCAAGGGTATCTTGGAGCGCGGCGAGGCTCTCATCCTCCAGGGCGGGGATCTGGTCATCAACCAGTGAGAAGGTCTGCACGGTATCGCCTGAGGGAATATCGTTAAAGTCCGCCTTCGAAAGCCTCGTCTTGAGGCTCGCTGTCGACAGGGTTTGGCTTGCGGTGGCTTTAGATTTAGAGACCTTTTTGTTTTGCGTCTGTACCGTTGACGCATCTGAGTGTGCCGTTCGCTCCGACGCGTAGGTTTTAGCGGTAATTCCGAGGACAATAACCGCCAACGTTAGCATCCCCATGGCGGCAATCTTCGTCACGCGGATGCGAGCGTCGGCAAGGCCACGCGAAGACGTGCCCTTCGTCTCATATCTGCTGCTATGCTGCGGCACATGCTCGTCCCGCGATGCGTCGTTTCGCACGTGGTCTCCTGGCTGCTCCCGTTCATATACGAGCAGCATAATACCGAGCAGGCATTTCTTTCCGAAGATATTCAGAAGCGTTTAAGGTGTCTTTAAAGAAACCACAAGCGTATTTATCCAAATGGCACGATTCTGTTGCGCATCTCACCGCAACCCAGAGAGCAGTCTTTTTAGGACGGGGCTCTTTTAGCTACTTCTCCACCCTACCGGCCTCAAATGAGCTACCCCTAGCCGATAGCGTTTTTGAGTTCCGCGCGGCGCTTTTTCATGCCCGTCATGACGGCGTTGCGCAGCTCGGGCATGCGCGCGGTATCCATCTGTGGAACGCCCTCGAGCTTATAGGGAATCCCCAGCTGCTCATACTTGACGACGCCCATCGTGTGATACGGCAGCATTTCCAGGCCCACCACGTTATGCCACGGGGCAATCAGACGACCGAGTGCCTCGCACTCCTCTGCCGTGTCGGTAATGCCCGGTACTACCACGTGACGGATAACGACCTTGATCCTGCGACGCGCCAGCTCATCGCCAAACGCCAGGATGCGCGCAGGATCGCAACCGGTCAGCTTTTTATGCTCGACGGGATCGGCGTGTTTAATGTCGAGCAGCACCATATCGGTCTCGTTGAGTACGGCATCGAACTTCTCGGGATGCGCGGGGTCGAACGCATAGCCGCAACTATCCAAGCAGGTATGTACGCGACCATCGGGGTTGTTGTGCATTGCGCGGAACAGGTCGGCCAAGAACTCAGGCTGCAGGAGCGGCTCGCCGCCGGATACCGTAATACCACCGCTGCGGTAAAACTCATGGTTGCTCTGGAACTCGTCTATCAGGTGCTCGACGGTCACCATGGTGCCGCCGTTAACCGACCAGGTATCGGGGTTGTGGCAATACGCACAGCGCATGGGGCAGCCCTGAACAAACACCACAAAGCGGATGCCGGGTCCATCGACCGTTCCCATCGTCTCGATCGAATGCACGCGGCCCAGGGCAAACGCGGAGTCCTCAGGACGAGCGTCCATACCCTCGAGCTTCATCTCAGCCATTCCCGCTACCTTGCCTCTCATTGGTTTTAGCTACATAAATGCCAGAGTCATTCTAGCCTATATGCTTGATGGCGAAACGGTTTAGCGGTCAATTGGATTGTCTTATTTGGCCCCATGCAAAAGCGGCGGGAAGGTTGTCGCAACCCGCCCGCCGCCGAGGCAATAGAAATCGATAGACGCCAGGCGTTACGCCTTGAGCGTGAGCACCGCGCCGAAGGCGGTCGGGCCGCAATGGCTCGAGATGACGCCGCCGACCTGAGTCCAGGTAACGTCCTTAAAGCCCAGGTCGTGCGCATAGACTTCCATGTCGTCGCGCAGCTCCTCGGAAAGGCCTACCGAATACGCCAGGCCAATGTGCGAGTAGTCAATTTCGCCCTTCGCAACCATGTGGTCAATAAAGGCGCGGGCGCACTTGAGCATAGAGCCGCGGAACTTCTTGGTCGCCACGAACTTGCCACCCGTTACCTCGATGCAGGGCTTAATCTTGAGCAGATGGGCGCCTAGGAACGCCACGTTGGACAAGCGACCGCCCGCCTTAAGGAAGGCAAGGTCGGTAGGAACAAAGCCCAGCAACACGCGGTCCATAACGGAGCTCGCGAAGGCGAAGATCTCGTCGACGGTGGCATCGGGATGAGCCTCGATGTATTTGGCGGTCTCGACGACAACAAGCGACTGGCCCACCGAGACAAAACGCGTGTCCATGGAGAACACGTAGTCGCGCCCCTCTGCCGCGATCTTCGAGGACTGATGCGAACAGGTCGTGGCCTCGGAATACGCAAGATGCAAAATGGTCGCGTCGGGCTGCTCGGCGTGAATGCGGTCGTACACGCGAGAGAAATCTGCCGGCGCGCAGCCGCTGGTCTTGGGCATCACGCCAAACTCGTTGCAGCGCGAATAGATCTCGAGCGGATCGATCGAGCCGTCCTCGACGGTCTCGTCACCAATCGTGACATGCATGGGAACACGCACGATGCCGTAGCGTTCGCAGAGCTCTGGCGTCACATCCGAACCAGATTCAACCACGATTACGTACTTGCCCATTCTTATCACGACCCATCTCGACGTTGACTTTTTAATATGTGACGCACGTCCGCCGTCCTGCTACAGAACGGCCTCCAAGCGCCAAAGAGACGCCGTCCCTTGCACAAAACAAAGGACAGCGTCTCCCTGGAAAACTCCGTTCTTAACTGAGATTTTACACGGTTTATTACTAAGTGTTACTTACTCCGCAAACGGTAGCTATACGCGATAAACGGTAGCAAGTAAGTATCCAGAACGCTCAGCCCATTAGGAGAGTTCCGCCTAAAGGGTGACTACACAGGACCCCGCCGGGGCTGTTTGGGCTACCTCCCAAAACATTCCGCAGGACGCAAGAAGCCCTCGCCGCACGAAGTGCGCAGCGAGGGCTTCTTGCATGTCCGAGGACACCAATTTAATTTAGCGTGGTTCCCTAAAGTGCGATAACGCAGGAGACCCGGCAAGGCCGGGAGCACTTTGCCTCGCAAACATTCCGCAGCCGCGAAGCGGCGAGGACGTTTGAGAGGCAAAGTGCGTAGGCCTTACCGGGTCTCCGGTGGGAGTTGAGTCCCTTTAGAACTTGTTGTGGAAGGTACGCGAAATGACCTCGTCCTGCTGCTCCTTGGTGAGCGTGTGGAAGTTCACGGCATAGCCGGAAACGCGGATGGTCAGCTGCGGGTACTTCTCGGGGTGAGCCTGAGCGTCGAGCAGCGTCTCACGGTTGAAGACGTTGATGTTCAGGTGGTGGCCACCCTTCTCGGCGTAAGCGTCGAGCATGTGGACCAGGTTGTCGGCCTGAGTCTCGGAAACTTCAGAAACCTTCATAATGTGTCTCCTTCAATCGATAGGCGCCGGCCGAAACCGGCGCACTAATCAGTAATCGTTATTGTTAGTATAGCACTAACAATAGTTACTCGCCCAGCTGATCAAGGTCGATATCACCAAAGAACACTTGGTCCTCCTTGCCGAGCGCGCCCGGGATGATGGAGAAGGTGTTGGAGATGCCGTCCTGGGCATCGCGGAACGGGAGCTTGGAAACCGAAGACAGCGAAGCGATGGCGCCCTGGCTATCGCGCTTGTGCATGGGGTTAGCACCCGGGGCGAACGGCTGGCCAGCCTTGCGGCCGTCGGGCGTGGAGCCGGTCTTCTTACCGTACACGACGTTGGAGGTAATGGTCAGAACCGAGGTCGTGGGCACGGAGTTGCGGTAGGTGTCGTTCATGCGGATGTACTCCATGAACTGGTGCACAACGTCGTGAGCGATCTGGTCGACGCGGTCGTCGTCGTTACCGTACTTGGGGAACTCGCCCTCGGTCTCGAAGTCGACGATGATGCCGTTCTCGTCACGGACGGGGTGAACCTTGGCGTACTTGATGGCGGACAGGGAGTCAGCCACGACGGAAAGGCCAGCGATGCCCGTAGCGAACCAGCGGTGCACGTGCTTGTCGTGCAGAGCCATCTGGATGCGCTCGTAGCAATACTTGTCGTGCATGTAGTGAATGATGTTCAGCGAGTTGACGTACACGCCAGCGAGCCACTTCATCATGTCGTTGTACTTGGCCATAACGTCATCGTAATCGAGCGTGTCGCCCTCGACGGCGCGATACTTGGGGCCGACCTGCTTCTTGGAGACCTCGTCAACACCGCCGTTGAGTGCGTACAGCAGGCACTTGGCCAGGTTGGCACGAGCGCCGAAGAACTGCATCTCCTTGCCAATGCGCATGGAGGACACGCAGCAGGCGATGCCGTAGTCGTCGCCGTGGTAAACGCGCATGAGGTCGTCGTTCTCGTACTGGACCGAGGAGCTGGCGACAGAAGTCTTGGCGCAGAACTTCTTGAAGTTCTCGGGAAGACGGGTCGACCACAGAACGGTCATGTTGGGCTCGGGGCTGGTGCCCATGTTCTCGAGCGTGTGCAGGTAGCGGAAGCTCATCTTGGTAACGAGCGTACGGCCGTCAACACCCATGCCGCCGATGGACTCGGTGACCCACTGCGGATCGCCGGTAAACAGGGCCTGGTACTCGGGGGTACGGGCGAACTTGACCATGCGGAGCTTCATGATGAAGTGATCTACGAACTCCTGGATCTGCTCCTCGGTAAAGGTACCGTTGGCAAGGTCGCGCTCAGCGTAGATGTCGATGAACGTAGAGGTACGGCCGATGGACATAGCGGCGCCGTTCTGCTCCTTGACGGCAGCGAGGTAGGCGAAGTACATCCACTGGATGGCCTCCTGCGTGTTGGTAGCAGGTTTGGAAATATCGAAACCATAGGTCTCGGCCATCATCTTGAGCTCGCCGAGGGCGCGGATCTGCTCCTGCAGCTCCTCGCGATCGCGGATGTTGTCGGCGGTCATGACCGTCGGGGTGGAAGCCTTCTGGGCCTCCTTATCCTTGATCAGGTAGTCGACGCCGTACAGGGCGACACGACGGTAGTCGCCGATGATGCGGCCGCGGCCATAGCCATCGGGCAGACCGGTGATGATGTGAGCCGAGCGGCAAGCACGCATCTCGGGGGTGTAGACATCGAAGACGCCGGCGTTGTGGGTCTTGCGCTCGAAGGTGTAGCGCTCGACGACGTTCTCGTCGATCTTGTAGCCGTGCTGGCTGGCAGCCTGGCAAGCGATGCGGATACCACCGTTGACGTGCAGAGCGCGCTTGAGCGGCTTGTCAGTCTGAAGACCGACGATGGTCTCCTTCTCGCGGTGGGCGTTATCGATGTAGCCAGCGGGGTGGCTCACGATACCCGTGACAGTCTTGGTGTCCATATCGAGGACGCCGCCCTGCTCGCGCTCCTTGAGCAGCAGGTCGAGGACCTCGCCCCACAGCTCCTTGGTACGCTCGGTCGGACCGGCGAGGAACGATTCGTCGCCCTCGTAGGGGGTGTAGTTCTTCTGGATGAAGTCTCGGACGTCAACCTCTCCCGTCCAGATGCCTTCCTTGAAGCCTTCCCATGCCTCCTGCATTGTGTAACCACGCTCCTAGTTACGTATAACGCGGCGCTCTCTCACACCGCTGCTTATTGAATTCTTGAATGTTCGGGTTGCATGACCGGCTTCATTCGCCTTCCATCGCGCGTTAGCACAGGGAAAAACGTTTGTCCACCTTGGAACTGCAACCCAAAACCCAAGATTTCACCCGTCTGAGAAGGATAACATAGCCACCCCCTTCATCAGGGCTGTTATATGTTTCTTTTTTTATACCATTAGGGCGTTTTTAACAAATCCGCAGGAAATGCGAGCGTGAACAACTACCGTTCACCGATTTGTTTGGTATTTTTCCTTGCCTTTGTACGACGTTCACTCTAGCTGTTATGCCAGCTTTAGCAGGGTAAAGTGCCCCAGAGACCCACAGAAACTGCAGGGCGGCCCCGGGATTTCCCCCGGGGCCGCCCTGTGGCGTGGCTAGTTATTTAGCTTTGATTGCCGCTTGGCATTAAGCAGCAGCGGTGACCCTGTCGGCCGCGGCCTTTTTGCTGTCGCCGTGACCCTGGCCCTCAAAATGCTTGAAGCACCAGCTGGTGACCAGCGGGGTCAAAATGGCCGTCACGATGGCGCACGCTGCAACCTGCGCCGTAGCCGTCGCGAGCACGGCACCACCGTACATGGCCTCGTTGACGCTTGCCATGGCGGCAGGCGTGGCCACATTAGCTCCGGCGCAGCTCGAAATGGCCGCACCTGCGACACCCGTACCGCCCGTGAACTTATCGACCGCGATGACGGGAATTGCAAAGACCACCGAGCAGATCACGCCGAGCAGGATGCCGGGAAGACCGCCGTTGATGAGCTGGCCAAAGGTCATGGTCGAGCCCATGGCAAAGAAGACGAGCACGATGATGGCGGAAAGTGCCGGAGCCATCATCTTCTTAAAGCTCGGGAAGAGGTTACCCAGAATAATGCCGACGACGATCGGCAGGATGGCGCCCACGAGCGACCAGCCGATCGGAGCCTGGCCAGCAGCGCCGAGCACGATCATTGTGACCGGAGGGCCGACAACGAGTGTGGTGATGGCGACGGCGCCACGTTCGGCCTCGTTGCCCATGGTGCCCATCAGACCAGCGTACATAGCGTTGTTGGCGCCGGTGCAAGCCGCCAGCATCACCATGGCAGAGATGCCAAACAGGTTGTCGTTGAATACATAAAGGATGAGCAGCGACACGGCAACGACCACGATCTGCTTGACAGCGATGATGATGGCGCCGCGTGCAGCGGCGGCAGGAGCACTTTTAAACGAAATCGTCGTACCGACGATGAGCAAAAAAGCGCCCACGAGCGGGCTTGCACCCTGCTGGGTCATGCCAAGCGAAAAGCTGCCGAGCGTTTTGAACAGGTCGGGGAATAGCGTGTTGAGCAAGCAGCCCAGCAAAAGCGGCACCAAAATATTGGCGCCCGGGATGGAGGACATCTTAAAGAACGGCTCCTTTGCAGCCGGCGCCTCCACCGCAGTCGATTCACTCATATATATCTCCTTTGGATGCATGCGAATCGTAGCCGCACGCGCCTATGTCAGAAAGAAGGCGACAACCCCGATTCGCCAGGGTCGCCGCCAAACGATTACCGCGGGGTATTACCCGTCCAGGACGATGCCGCCGTCGCAGTCACCGATCTCGCCGTTCACGAAGCTGGCGAGGTCGGAAGCGAAGAACAGCACCATCTGCGCAGGCTCGCTGGCCTGGGCGGCGCGGCCCAGAGGAATACCGTTGATGATGCGCTGAGAGTTCTCGTCAGAAAGGATCGACGTCATGTCGGTAAGCGTGAGCGACGGGCACACAGCGTTGCAGCGGATGCCGAACTTACCGCCCTCCTTGGCGACCGCCTTGGTAAGGCCGTTGACACCGGCCTTGGAGCTCGCGTAGGCCGCGGTGCCGAGCAGGCCGCCGCCGATCTTGCCAGCAACGGAGCTCACGTTGACGATAGTGCCGGCATGTGCCGCCTTAAAGTGCGGGTACACGGCATTCATCATGGTAAAGGTGCCGTTGAGGTTGATGTCGATGGTGCGACGCCACTCGGTGTCGTCGATCTCGTCAAACTTCTTGGTGCTGATGACACCGGCGCAGTTGATCAGGATGTTGGTTTGCGGCAGGTCCGTAAAAATCTGCTCGACGGTCTCGCGCGCCTTGGGCGCATCGGCGACATCGAGCTGATAGAACTTGTTGCCCTCGCCAAGCTCGGCCACAGCCGCCTCGCCCTTAGCAGCGTTCCTTGCGATGAGCGCGACGTGTCCGCCGCCCGCAACGATACCCTTGGCAATCTCGAGGCCAATGCCCTGAGTGCCACCGGTAACGATCGCGGTTTTACCCGTGAAGTCAAATGCCATGACTCCAACCCCCTTGATTCAGATGTCTCCTTGCGGGAAGTTGGAGCATCGCACATGGCGATAAATGAGTCCCAGTCGTCATGGTGGTGACAACCCCTCGCCTAACCGCGGGCATGATAGTTCTTTGAAACGCTTCAGCAATTGAATTATTTTAAGTCTTTATGCGCTCTTAATATTGCCCACTGCATGAGGCCCGCATATGGGGGTATCATCTTCTATCAAAAATAGTTTCTAGTGTTAGGGGTTTTCGGTGAAAGATACCGATTTCCGTGAACTTGGGCGTCAGCTCCTTACCGAGTTCGGCAGTATGCATCAGCGCATTTCGCGCTTTGCGGACAAAGCCCTCAGTGGTGAGATGGCCGTCATGCGCGCCCTCATGCTCGCTGGCGGTTCGCTCACGCCAAGCGAACTCGCCGATCGTGCCTGGGTCTCGAGCGCCCGCATCGCCAATATCCTGCGCGCTCTCGAAGCCAAAGGCTGGGTCGAGCGCGAGCACTCAAAGACCGACCGTCGTCGCGTACACGTCACGGTGACCGACAAGGGATTCCATGATCTCGAAATCAAGCATCGGGAATTCGAGGACCGCACCGCGGCCTTCCTCGAGCAGCTCGGCGAAACAGATACCCAAGAGATGGTGCGCCTTCTTAGGCGTGCCAACGAAATTATCGACCGCAATCAAGAAAGGAGAGATGCCGAGTGAGGATTCTCAAGCTCTTTAAAAAGCATGTCCTGGCACTGTTCGCAGCTATCGTACTTATCGTAATCAGCTGCAACGCCGATCTGGCGCTGCCTACGTATATGAGCGACATCGTCGACGTGGGCGTGCAGCAAGGCGGTATCGCCTCGCCCGTACCTGACACCATTCGCACCGAATCGCTCGACGACCTCGAACTCTTTATGAGCGATAAGGACGCCAAAGCTGTGGAGGCCGTGTTTAGCAAGGCGGATAATAACGGCATTCGAACGTACAAGGGCACCGAGGAAGAGCGCGCCGACGGCGGCAAGATTGCCAACATCGTGAGCCTGCCCGAGACCGTCGTCCTTTCGTTCAACCAGGGCATTGACGCCAACTCCATGGATGACATGATGGGTTCGTCCAGCGAGAATAACAACAACGCCGCCCAGGCCATGCCCACCCCCGAGCAGATGGCGGCAATGACGCCCGAGCAGCTCGCCGAGACGCAGCAGAAGGCCGCGGCGGCGCAGAACATGCAAAAGCAGATTGATACCGACGGCGGTAAGATCACCATGAAGAGCCTGCGCCTAGGCGTTGAAGGCGGCCTAATCGACCAGGGCAAGCTCGTCGAGGGCGCCAACGATATGGCGGACAAAATGGGCTCCATGTCGGGTTCCATCGTGACCCAACGCGCCGTGAGCTATGTACAAGACGAGTACAAGGCGCAGGGCATCGACCCCGCCGACGTGCAGAACGCCTATCTGGGCCGCATGGCAACCACGATGTTTGGTCTGTGCCTGATCTCGCTCATCGCCACCATCCTGACCGGCGCCGTGGCCTCGCGCACCGCCTGTTCCATCGCACGCGACCTGCGCCGCGAGACCTTCAACAAGGTTATGCACTTCTCGCCGGCCGAGGTGGGCAAGTTTAGCCAGGCCTCGCTCATCACCCGCTGCACCAACGACATTCAGCAGATTCAGATGGCCGCAACCCTGTTTATCCGCATGTGCCTGATGGCCCCCGTCATGGGCATCGTCGCCGTCATGCGCGTCCTGGCCAACCACACCGGCCTGGAGTGGACCATCGCCGTGGCCATCATCGCGGTCTCGGCCGTCGTCGGCGTGCTTATGGGCCTCACCATGCCCAAGTTCAAAAAGATGCAGAGCTTTGTGGACCGCGTGAACCTCACCGCCCGCGAGCTGCTCGACGGCCTTATGCCCATCCGCTCGTTCAACCGCGAGGAGCATGAGCTCGAGCGTTTTGACAAGGCTTCGCTCGACCTAATGACCACACAGCTCTACACCAATCGTGCCATGAGCTTTATGATGCCGCTCATGATGCTCGTCATGAACTGCATCACCGTGCTTATCGTCTGGTTTGGCGCGCAGGGCGTGTCCGATGGCGTGATGCAGGTCGGCAACATGATGGCGTTTATCTCCTATACCATGCAGATCGTCATGGCGTTTATGATCCTCACCATGGTTTCGGTCATCCTGCCCCGCGCCGAGGTCGCAGCCGAGCGCGTGGAAGAGGTCATCACCTGCCCCACGAGCATCAACGACCCCGCCTCGCCCAAACTGCCCGCCGCCAGCGCACCGCGCGGTGAGCTCACCTTCCGCGACGTGAGCTTCCAGTATCCCGATGCCCGCGCCGACGTCATGAGCGGCGTGAACTTCACCACGCATGCCGGTCAGATGCTCGGCATCATTGGTTCCACGGGCTCGGGCAAGTCCACGCTCGTACAGCTGATTCCGCGCTTATACGACGTCACGGGCGGCAGCATTTCACTCGACGGCATCGACGTGCGCGATATGACCCTTTCCGAGCTTCGCCGCCGCATTGGTTACATCCCGCAGCAGGGGCGTCTGTTCTCGGGCACCGTGGAGAGCAACCTTAAGTTTGCCGGCGACATGGTAAGCGACGAGAACATGCACGAGGCCGCGCGCATCGCCCAAGCCGAGGACTTTATCGCCGAGCGCGAGGGCGGCTACGACTCCCCCATCAGCCAGGGCGGCTCCAATGTCTCGGGCGGTCAGCGCCAGCGTCTGGCCATCGCCCGCGCGTTGGCAAAAAAGCCCGAGGTCCTGGTGTTCGATGACTCGTTTAGCGCCCTCGACTACAAGACCGATGCGCGCCTGCGCGAAGAGCTTGCCAAAAACGTTACCGACGCCGCGCTCGTTGTCGTAGCCCAGCGCATCGCGACCATCATGCACGCCGACCAGATCATCGTGCTCGACGACGGTCACGTGGTGGGCACTGGTACGCACGAGGAGCTGCTGCACAGCTGCCCGGCGTACCTGGAGATCGCACAGTCGCAGCTTTCCGCCGAGGAGCTGGGGCTCACTCAAGAAGAAATTGCAGCCGTTATGGAGGGAGGCGAGCACTAATGGCAAACGAGACCAAGACTCAGATTCCCAAGCCCACCCGCCAGCGCGGTCCCATGGGCCGCATGGGTGGCATGGGCCGCGGCGAGAAGGCCAAGGACTTTAAGGGCGCCATGCGGCAGTTGCTCGGCTATATCGGTCAACACAAGGTTGCCGTGCTTGCCGCCGTCGCCTTTGCCGTGTGCTCGGTCGTCTTTAACATTGTGGGACCCAAGGTGCTCGGCCAGGTTACGACCAAGCTGTTCGAAGGCCTGGTCGCCAAGGTCAACGGTACCGGCGATGTCGACTTTGCCTGGATCGCCAAGACGCTCGGCTTTTTGCTCTGCCTGTATCTGGCAAGCTCTGTTTGCAGCCTCATCCAGGGCTGGCTCATGACCGGCGTCACGCAAAAGATTTGCTACCGCATGCGCAAGGAGATCGCCGCCAAGATCGCTGTCGTGCCGATGAGCTACTTTAACGGACACAGCAAGGGCGATGTGCTCAGCCGCATCACCAACGACGTCGATACGCTGGGTCAGTCGCTCAACCAGAGCGTGACGCAGCTCATCACGTCGGTGACGCAGATTATCGGCGTGCTCGTCATGATGCTGTCGATCAGCCTGCCGCTTACCGGCGTCACCGTGCTCACACTGCCGGCCGCCGCGATTATCCTGACCGTGATGATTCATTTCTCGCAGCCGTACTTCCGCGAGCAGCAGCAGGTCCTGGGCACCGTCAACGGCATTATCGAGGAGGACTTTGCCGGCCAGAACGTCATTCAGGTGTTCGACCGCGCCGAGGCCTCAATCGAAGAGTTCGACCGTCAAAACGACCGCCTCTTTATTAGTGGCTGGCGCTCGCAGTTCCTGTCGGGCCTGATGATGCCGCTTATGAGCTTGGTGGGCAACATGGGCTACGTGGGCGTCGTCGTGGTGGGTGCACAGCTCGCGCTGACCGGCAATGCCACGCCCGGCGACATCCAGAGCTTTATCCAGTACGTTCGCAACTTTACGCAACCCGTGCAGCAGCTGGGCAACGTGAGCAACACGATGCAGTCTATGGCCGCTGCCACCGAGCGCGTCTTTGAGTTTCTGGCCGCGCCCGAGGAGGAGCAGAAGGCCGACGCGCAGATTCCCGAAAAGCGCCCTGGCCATGTGGAGTTTGACCACGTCAAGTTTGGCTACACGCCCGACAAGACCATCATCCACAACTTTAGCTGCGAGGCACAGCCCGGCCAGACCATCGCCATCGTCGGTCCCACCGGCGCCGGCAAGACCACGCTCATTAAGCTGCTACAGCGCTTCTACGATGTGGACGGCGGCTCGCTGCGCGTCGATGGTGTCGACGTACGCGATTGGGACCGCGCGGCACTGCGCGGCGAGTTTGCCATGGTGCTGCAGGATACGTGGCTGTTTAACGGCACCATCCGCGAGAACATCCGCTACGGACGCCCCGATGCAAGCGATGCCGAGGTCGAGGCCGCTGCACGCGCTGCACGCTGCGACCACTTTATCCATACGCTCGCCGGCGGTTACAACTTTATGATCAACGAGGAAGGCACCAACCTTTCGCAGGGCCAACGCCAGCTCGTGACCATTGCCCGCGCCATTTTGGCCGACCGCCCGGCACTGATTTTGGACGAGGCGACATCCAACGTCGATACCCGCACCGAGGAGCTTATTCAGCGCGCCACGGATGCGCTGATGCAGGGCCGCACCAGCTTTGTTATCGCACACCGCCTGTCCACGATCCGCAACGCCGACGTGATCTTGGTAATTCGCGACGGCGACATCGTCGAGAAGGGCACGCATGACGAGCTGCTCGCCCAAGGCGGCTTCTACGCCGACCTGTACAACTCGCAGTTCGACGAAGCTGCGTAGATTCTGCCGCAGGGAACGAATAACACCCGAGAACGGGGGCGCAGGACAACCTGCGCTCCCGTTTTTTGTTCTGCGACCCTCAAACCGCCTCCCCTGGAACCAAATCGACGGCCTCTTCCAAGCCGCGTGGCATCATTCCATTCCAGGGCCAGCCAACGTTTACCCAGATAAAACCTGCCAAAATAAACCTGTCCCTTTTTGGCAGGTTTTGGGGTGACGAGGGCTTGCACTTTAGCGTGCGACAGCGGATAATGCCGAGCATTCGACAATGCACACTTTGTCTTATTTGATTGAGGAGGCCCCGTATGGCCATGGAATTCAAGCGCAGGTTGCCGATCCCCATGGAAATCCGCGAGGAAATGCCGCTTTCCGCCGATCTTACCGCCAAAAAACAGGCATTCGACGCCGAGGTCGCCAAGGTCTTTACCGGCGAGGACGCGCGCAAGGTGCTCATTATCGGCCCGTGCTCTGCCGACCGCGAGGACTCGGTGCTTGAGTACATGAGCCGACTGGCCAAGGTCGCCGAAGAGGTCAAGGACAAGCTCATCATCATTCCGCGCGTCTATACCAACAAGCCGCGCACCAAGGGCACCGGCTACAAGGGCCTGCTGCACAACCCCGACCCCGAGGCTCCCGACGACCTGCTCGAGGGCGTCAAGGCCATCCGCCATATGCACCTGCGCGTCATCGAGGAGACCGGTTTCTTTACCGCCGATGAGATGCTCTACCCGTCCAACTACCAGTACCTCGTCGACCTGCTGAGCTACGTCGCCGTGGGCGCGCGCTCGGTCGAGAACCAGGAGCATCGTCTGGTTTCGAGCGGCATTTCGGTGCCTGTGGGCATGAAGAACCCCACCGCCGGTTCCACCACCGTTATGCTCAACTCCATCTACGCCGCCCAGGCACATCAAAGCTTCATCTTCCGCAACTGGGAGGTCGAGTGCGACGGCAATCCGCTCGCGCACGCCGTCATGCGTGGCTACATTGGTCTCGACGGTCGTACCTACCCCAATTACCACTACGAGCATCTGGAGCGTCTGGCTGAGCGCTATACCGAGCATGCCGGCTACGCCAACCCGGCAGCGGTCATCGACTGCAACCACGACAACTCGGGCAAGCGCCCGCTGGAGCAGCACCGCATCTGCAAGGAGGTGCTCGACAGCTGCCGCCGCAACGAGTCCATCTCCAAGCTGGTCAAGGGCTTTATGATTGAATCCTACCTGGAGGACGGTAACCAGTCTGTCGACGGCGGCGTCTTTGGCAAGTCCATCACCGACCCGTGCCTGGGCTGGGAAAAGACCGACTACCTCATCCACGAGATCGCAGAACGGGTTTAGTTACGCGGTTTTACCAAACGCCGTAACCGGCCGACGCTGCAAACCCGCCAGAGCGGCAATCTGCCTTTCAGCTTCGACGGCATGACCAAAAGGTCAATGCCGCCTCGCTTCAAGGCACCTTGCTCGCGTGTACGGGTTTTCGCTGACGTTTTTCTACCAGCGTCGTTGCCAAAGCTGGCACTTGGGGACGCTCCTTTTGGGGTAGTCGTTGGGGACGCTCTTGTTTGACTAGTCGTTTAAGAACGTCCCCAACGACTACCCGGGGGAGTTGCCTTCCCTCGCGGCGGTCTTCTAGCAGAAAAACCAAGTGAGTAGGCTTTTTGCAGGAGGCCAAGCACGCCCCAAAACGCCACAGCTCTGACCTGCGGTTTTATTGAGCATTTGTCGCGATGTGCTCGGCAGGTTCAAAAAAGTCTACTCACTTGTATCTGAGACGCACCAGGTTGGAAAAAACCGCCGCGAAAGGGCCCCTTGTCCCTTCGCGGCGGTCATACGCCTCTGATTTTGCGACGATTTTGCCCGCTTGTTATTCGCTGTAGCGGGTGGCTATGGCAGCTCGCACCATTCCGGTGCCCATGAGGTACGTCACCAGGAAGTAGCCACCGTACGCTGCCAGGAAGATCGCGCAAGTGAGGCCCACGGTGCCGCCGATGCTCATATTTCCGAATATGCTCACCAGCTCGATAATCACCTTAAGTGCCACAAAGGAGTGCGCCAGACCCACTGTCAGCGGGAACAGGAAGAATACCGCCTGCTGCGCCATTACCGAATGGCGAATCTGGCGGTCGTCGCAGCCGATCTGTGCCAGCACACGATAGCTGCGGCTGCCGTCGGCCACGTTGGAGAGTTGCTGGATCGACAGAATCGCCGCGCATGCAACGACCAATACAAAGCCGATGTAGATGGCTAGGTAGCTAATAAGACCGTTCATTTGCGCTGCTTGCGTGTACATCTCGGAGCGTGTGATGAAGATTCCCCACGATCCCGGCTCCTTGCCGTCAACGAGCAGATTGTCGAGCACAGTGTATTCAATGCTCTCGTCTGCCTCGGTCGTATCCATCCCCTGTTTGTAGTTAACGAGCAAGCTACTGGAATACGGCTGCAGATTAAGTTGGGACAACAGCTCGTCGGCAACGACGACGGTACCCGGATTACTGCCCATCGCCGAGTTGGCGATGGCCGCCGTGTCCTCGTCCGACTTATCGGTTGCGGGCTTGAGCGTATGCCCGCCCAAGGTAAGGGCATGGCCGCCGGCCATATACTTGGTGTACAGGTCGACCGGCTCACCGCCCATATCACACGTAAGCAAGTACTGGTCGCGGCCAATGCTCACCGGCTCCTCGCCCATCATCTGACGCAGCTTGTTGTACTGGCTCGCCGGCGTCACAAACAGACCCATCGCATCGGCCTCGCTACCCCCGAACGCCTTGGGAAGCTTTTCGCCCATGGTCTTGCACATCTCACCCGCAGACACCGAAGGGCTCGAACCGCCAAACGGGTAACTTAGATACGAATCGATCTGCACATGCTCACCGGCAACATCGGCGATATTGACCTTCTTGCCGGTCTCGTCGTTGTTGTCCGCCGACTTGTCCTTACCGTGCCATGCGGGGTACAAATCGACCGTTGTATCGGCCAGCACCATGCGATCGGCCTCAGACGAATTGACATACTCTTTGTAGTAGTCGAGCGTATCGGGCGTGTAATAGACATACGTCTGCGACATATCGGCCGGCGTATAGCGCTCCAGATTCTCGTTCATCACATTGGCAATCGACATACCGCACGTCACCGAGGTGATGGCCAAAAACAGGAGCATCGCGATGACGCCCATCGAAAAGCACACCGTGTTGACCTTGGCCGCAAGCTGGCGCACGATAAACATGTTGAGGCCGCGCCAATACACGCCGCGCAGGCTCTGCAGCAGCTTGATAAGCATGCCCGAGAGTCCCCAAAACAGGGCAAAGGTACCCACGGTAACCATAGCGGTCGTAATGCCAAACTGGTTCATGGCCTCTTGCAGCTTGCTATCCGTCGCGGTTAGCGGGAACCCATCACGTAGCAGACGGTAATAGGCCACGCCCACAAGCACCACGCCCACGGCAAAGATGGCAATCGCGATCCAGGGGTTGCGTGTCTTGATGCTCTCGTTGCGACGCTCGGCACCCATAAGCTCGATGAGTTTGGTACGACGCACGGCGCGAAGGTTCAGCAGTAGCGTGAGCACAAACATTACGAGCATGCAGGCAAGGGTCAGGTTGAACGCATGCACCGAGAAAAAGAAGTGGAAATTGGCGATCTGTGTCTTAAAGAGCGAGGCCGTAAAGAACGTCATGAGCTGGGAGAGTCCCACACCCAGCACAACGCCGGCGACAAAGGCGCCGACCGAGACAATCACCGTCTCGAGCGCCATGATCGTGGCGAGGCGCCCGCGCCCCATGCCGAGCACCTGGTACAGGCCAAACTCCTTCTTGCGGCGTTTCATGATGAAGTTATTGGCATACACCATCAAAAAGGCCATGACACCGGCCAAAAAGTACGTCAGGTAGCCGAGCATGCTGCCCATAACCTGCGCCAAGCCCTCTTCATCGATTCCGGCGATGTCGACCTGCATCGAGATGGTGTTAAAGGCATAGAAGACCGTGACGCCCAGGGTGAGCGTCAAAAGGTAGACGAGGTAGTCGCGGCCGGCGCGGCGGACGTTGCCCCAAGCGAGTTTACAGAGCATCGGAGCCCTCACCGCCCATCATGGCAACGACCTCCATAATGCGGTCGAAGAACTCGCGGCGGTCGGTGTCTCCGCGGCGCAGCTCGGTGAAGATCTTGCCGTCGCGAATAAACAGCACACGGCTCGTGTAGCTGGCGGCAAAGCTGTCGTGCGTGACCATGAGCACGGTGGCGCGCAGGCGGCGGTTAAGGGCCTCCAGGCTCTCGAGCAGCAGGCGAGCGCTCTTGGAATCGAGGGCGCCGGTGGGCTCGTCGGCCATGATCATGGTGGGGTCGGTGACGAGCGCGCGAGCCGCGGCAACGCGCTGCTGCTGACCGCCGGACATCTGGTAGGGATACTTGTCGAGCACCTGACTGATGGACAGGCGCGCTGCCACATCCTGCACGCGGGTCGAGATCTCTGCCGAGTTTGTGCGGGCGATGGTGAGCGGCAGGGCGATGTTCTCGCGTGCCGTGAGCGTATCGAGCAGGTTGGAGTCCTGAAAGATAAAGCCAAGCTCCTCGCGGCGGAACTGCGAAAGCTTAGCCTGCTTCATGCGCGTCACGTCCTGGCCGTTGATACGGATCGTGCCACTTGTGGCACTATCGATGGTCGACACGCAGTTGAGCAACGTCGACTTACCCGAGCCCGAAGCGCCCATGATGCCAACGAATTCGCCGCGGTTGACGGTAAAGCTGACGTCGTTGAGCGCGCGGGTCACGTTGCCCAGCGCTCCGTATACCTTTTCGAGATGCACGACTTCCAGTACCGGGGTCGCCATGTGCGTGGTTTGCATACCGAGTCCTTTCTTGCGATTAGTCTACGGCATCTATAGTCGCAAGAAGCCGAGTCGGCTACCATCGATATCGCTTACGCTTGCCTTACCGTTGCGTAAGGTAGGGGTAGTCTTTTTGGGACGGGGCTTTTTTAGCTACCCTATCCGTAGCCTTCGAAGCATGAGGCCGCATTTGACATAGGGCAGCTAAAAAAGCCCCGTCCCAAAAAGACTACCCAAATGAGCTACCCTGCCACGTGTCGATGTTGAGAGAGGACTCCTGTTGAAGACTATTCATGTTGCCGCTGGGATCATTCGCAAGGAAGGATCCGATGAGCTGCTTGCCGTGCAGCGCGGCTACGGCGACATGCAGGGACTTTGGGAGTTCCCCGGTGGCAAGCTCATGCGCGGCGAGACGCCCGAGGACGCCGTACGCCGCGAGCTCATGGAAGAGCTGCAGGTAAAAGTCACCAACCTGCACGATTTTTACACCGTTGAGTATGACTACCCCGATTTTCATCTCTCCATGGAGTGCTACTACTGCTCGCTCGCCGATGAATCCGATGAGCCCCAGAAGCACGACCGCCAGCTCGATATCCGCTGGATTCCGCGCACCTCGCTTGCCACCGTTGAGTGGATGCCCGCCGACAAAGGGCTTATCGATGCTCTGATTGAGTTGAAGGAAGATCGGCTTGAGGCCAACGGCGCCGCCGATGACGCCACGCCCAACACGGCCGACAAACCCGCCACCAAGCCCAAGCGCGCACCTAAGCGCCGCAGCAAAAAGCGTCCCAAGCCCGGTCTGCTCGACGGCATCGATACCTCGGACCTCTCCGCTGACGAGCGCGAACTGGTGCGCCGTCGCGCCGCTATAAAAAAGTCCATGAAGGGCAACAAGCGCGCCAACACCAAACCCGAGCTGCTCGTTCGCCAGCGCCTGCGGGCAGCGGGCCTTACGGGATACCGTCTGGAATGGAAGGTACCCGGCAAGCCTGACATCGCCTTTCCCGGGCGCAAGATCGCCATTTTCGTCAACGGCTGCTTTTGGCATCGCTGCCCTAAGTGCAATCCGAGCCAGCCCAAGCGCAATGTTGAGTTTTGGGAGGCAAAGTTTCGCCGCAACGTCGAGCGCGACCGAGCCGCCATCGACGCGCTTACCCAAATGGGCTGGACGCCCATCACCGTCTGGGAATGTGAGCTCAAGAAAAACCGCATTGACGCCACCATGGAAAAGGTCATCGAACAGGTACGCGCCGCCGCACCGCAGCGCTAACAGCGATCATTCACACGCTCCGCACGTCCGCGCCACATCCGAGCCGCAAACCTTAGAAAGCCCTTAAGCTCAAAACCTTTCAAGAGTGTTATTCGATACCTTTGACCTGCGGTTTCATTGTTATATCAAACCTGATTAAGCCTTTCTTTAGCGCTTCTTTGTAGCAGCCGCGGCATAATACTGCCAACGAACGGGACCTAGCAGCACACCCCGTGCGCAACCTTTTGGTGGACATCGAGGAGGCCGCATAAGCATGCATTCTTCCAATGACGCAGCGCAGCAGCCATCCCTAAAACATGCAGACCTTTTCTCCTTCCCCCCGACACAGAAAAACGGCCTCCTCGACTCCCCCACCACAAAAGCCAAACGCTCAACCGATCAGAATCTCAACTTGCGAATATCCTTCGATAAGCTCCAAGCATCCCTAAACAAGTCATTCCCCAACCAAGCCCGGGCATACTAGCCCCCACCAACAAAGAAGCCCTAACGCCCCACCAATTTCCGCCCCAACGCCACAAGGGCAATCGAGCAGGGCCGTCTGGAAACGGAAAAGGGCCTATCTCTCAGAACATTCCGCAGGACGGAGGAAGCCCCGCAGCGCGTGCGCGCAGCGGGGCTTCCGACATGTCCGAGGACGTTCTGAGAGATAGGCCCTTTTCCGTTTCCGGACGGCCCGGTGGGATCAGAGTACCCTTGCTGTTACTCTGCTTTGCCCACAGAGTTGAGGTTGGTCATGCGGATCTTAACCAGCTCGGTGATCTCACGCATGCCCTCCTTGGCCGGCTTCTTGGGATCGAAGCAGGCGGGGTTCTCGGCCATGTAGGCCATGAAGCCCTTGGTGTAGGCCTGACGCAGCTCGGTAGCGTAGTTAACCTTGCAGATGCCGTTCTTCACAGCCTCGGCAACCTGCTCATCGGGCACACCGGAAGTGCCGTGCAGAACCAGCGGCACGTCGACGGCGTCGCGGATGGCCTTGACCACGGACTGCTCGATGTGCGGATCGCTCGTGTACACGCCGTGGCTGGTGCCAACGCCAATGGCCAGCGAGGTGCAGCCGGTGCGCTCGACGAACTCCTTGGCCTCGGCAGGATCGGTGTAGGGGCTCTCGCCCTCAACCGCGGGACCGTCGTCCTCCTTGCCGCCAACCTTGCCGAGCTCGGCCTCGACGGGCACGCCCATGGCGCGGCCAGCGTCGGCGACGGACTTGGTCAGGGCAATGTTGTCCTCAAAGGACTCGTGCGAGCCGTCGATCATGACGGAGGTGTAGCCCGTGCGGAAAGCCTGCATGCAGCGGTCATAGCCATCGCCGTGATCGAGGTGCAGAGCGACGGGCACGGAAGCGCGCTCGGCAGCGGCCTTCACCATGCCGTAGAAGTAGTCCAGACCAGCGGTCTTGATAGTGCCCGGGGTGGTCTGCATGATGACGGGGGACTTGGTCTCCTCGGCAGCGGCCAGAACGGCCATAACAAACTCGAGGTTCTCGACGTTGAACGCGCCGACGGCGTAGTGGCCGGCCTGAGCGTCCTTGAGCATCTTTTCGGTGGTAACAAGTGCCATGAGCGTTTGCTCCTCTCCCTCGCCCGCATCTGGACATCGGGCGTAGTTGTTCACAAGGCGTTTTACCTTGCGTTTTACTGCGCTCATTGTATGAAATTCAGCGGCTTTGCACGTGCGAGATATTGAGTCCATGCAGGCCAATACAGTCGTTTTTGAAAAGTAAACGGAAGGAATCGGAACCGAGTGGGCGTGTTCGATATTGAATTTTGAGCGTTTAGCGTCTTTCTTTTATAGAAAAGATAAGTAATCGAAAGGTGTTTTCTTACTCAAAAAGAAAATGAACGAAAATAGAGTCAACACAATTCCTGCAAATTTAGCCGAGAATGGAGCAAGCATGGCCCAAGCTACCAACCGTGCTTTTGCTGACGAGCGCCGTACCGCCATTATGGAAATACTCGAGCATAACGCCTCGGTGCAGGTAGCAGAAATCGCCCAGACCTTTGGCGTGTCCTCCGTCACCGCCCGCGCCGACCTGGACGCGCTCGCCGAAGCAGGCAAGCTGCGTCGCACACATGGTGGTGCCGTATCGCTCCACAAACGCCTGACCGTCTCCACGCAAGATCGCCGCATCAATGTCAACGTCGCCGCCAAGCAGGCCATCGCGCAAAGCGCCATCGAGCTCGTTAATGACGGCGACACGCTGCTCGTCGACTCGGGCACCACGGCGCTCGAATTCGTCCGGCTCCTCGATCAGCGCGACGGCATCACCGTTATCACGGCCGACATTACCATCGCCGATTATATTGACGAGAGCATGCCCTCGGTCGATGTCGTTATGCTGGGCGGGGCACTGCGCAAAGGTCATCGCTATCTGTACGGCCCACTTACCATGCAGGCGCTCCAAATGGTCCACGCCGACCTTGCCGTCATGTGTCCTGGCGCTTTTGTTCCCGGCTGCGGCTTTACGACCGACTTTCCGCAGATGGCCGAGACCAAAGCGGCTATGGTCGGTGCCGCCCGTCAAAGTGTCGCCCTCATGGACGCCAGTAAGGTCAACGGACGCGGCATGTACCGTTTTGCCGAGCTTGCCGACGTCGACATCATCGTGATGGACAGCGACCCCGACGCCGCCGTCGCCACCTCAATCGCCGAGGCCGCCGACAGCGCACGTCCAGCCCTCATCATCGCCGGCGCTTAAACAAAAACCACCACAAAGGGCCTGTGAACTGCGCCCCTTTGTGGTGGTTTTGCCCGTTAAAAGCGAAATATCGCTACTTGGAAAGCTCGTCGGCGAGGGCCTCGATCTGGGCGCGCGATGTGTCGTTGAGCGAGCCCAGGACAGTCACCTTGTTCTGCGCCAGGGTGATGTCCTTCATGCCCTCGAGCTCCTTGGTCATAACCTTGGCAGCGGCGGGCGTCCAGGAACCGGCCTCGACGAGCGCCACGGTGCGGTTCTGGTAGGCATGCTCGGCGAGCGTGTGGATAAAGGTGCTCATGAACGGGAAGATCTCGCCCTGATAGGTGATAGAGGCGAGCACCAGGCGGTCATAGCGGAACGCATCCTCAACGGCCTCGGCCATGTCGTCGCGAGCCAGGTCAAAGACGGAAACCTTCTGGCCGCGAGCCTCGAGCGCTGCGGCGAGCTCCTCGACGGTGGCCTTCAGATGGCCGTAGACGCTCGCGTAGGCAATGGTGATGCCCTCGTCCTCGGGCTGGTAGCTCGACCAGGTGTTATAGGTGTCGAGGTAATAGCCCAGATTCTCGGTAAGGACAGGACCGTGGAGCGGGCAGATGATCTGGATATCCAGATCGGCAGCCTTTTTGAGCACGGCCTGCACAAACTTGCCAAACTTTCCCACGATGCCAAAGTAGTAGCGGCGAGCCTCACAGGCCCAGCCCTCGGGATCCTCGATGTCGTTGGCGCCAAACTTGCCAAAGCCGTCGGCACTAAAGAGCACCTTGTCGGTGGCCTCATAGGAGAAGAGCACCTCGGGCCAGTGAACGTTGGGGGCGCCGATAAAGGTCAGGCTGTGGCCGCCCAGGTCGAGCACATCGCCCTCTTTGACAACCATTTTGCGCTCGGGGAAGTCGGTGCCAAAGTAGTTGACCATCATGCGGAAAGCACCCATGCTGGCCACAATCTGCGCCTGGGGATAGCGCTCCATAAAGGCGGCGATACCGGCGGAGTGATCAGGCTCCATATGATGGATGACCAGGTAGTCGGGCGTACGGCCATCGAGCGCAGCCTCGAGGTTGCCGAGCCACTCGTCGACAAAACCACCGTCGACCGAATCGGCGACAGCGATCTTTTCGCCCAAGATAACGTAGCTGTTGTATGCCATACCGTTCTCGGACACATCGTACTGGCCCTCGAACAGGTCAATGTCGTGATCGTCGACGCCAATGTAGCGGATATCCTTGGTGATCTCCATCAGGCAAAGCCTCCTAGATAGACAAAATAACTTGTCTATCATAGCACTTGGTAGCATTCCAACTGTTATCTGCCGGCATCCTTACCGATTGTTATTAAAATACGATAAATCGCCGTTTACCTGCGTAAACTATAAGCGTGGCATCGCCGTGCTATGTCGAATAATAAGCTTGCCGGGAATACGAATAGCAACGGTTTTGCCCGCCGTACCCGCCTCGGGAACCGCGTGCTCAAACACCTCGCGTCCACGCTGATGTAAATCGAATCGAACGGTCGTGAGCTCGTTATGCGCGACAAAGTCGTCGAGCGAATCGTCGACGCCCACCACGCTTACGTCCTCGGGCACGCGCAGACCGCTATCACGCAGCGCGGCAATCGCGCCATTTGCCATCTGATCGTTTGCCGCATAGATCGCCGTCATGGTGCGGTCGTGCTCGGCCAGGTACCTGCCGGCCTCGTAGCCGCTGTTGGCAGACCAGTCGCCCTCGAGCGGCGCCTGCGGCTTAATGTGCTTATGCTCGAGCGCATCCTGCCAGCCGGCGCGACGAAATTGTTCGTCGACCGAGAACGACGGGCCGCCAATATAGCGAATTTGCTCGTGCCCCAGCTCAAACAGGTGATCCATAAGCAAGAGCGAGCAGCCGTAATGGTCGGAGTCGACCGTGGTCACCCGCGGGTGCGCGTACATGGTAACAATAACCGTGCCAATGCCCGGCAGCGGATCAAACGTCTCAAAATCGGGCGCCATGCGGCTCATGCCGATGATGATGCCGTCCACCGGCAGCGCAGCCATACGACGCGTGGCCTCGGCAAGCGAAAACTCCTCGGTCTTGGACATCTCGACCAGCGTGATGGCGCAATTATGCTCGCGAGCAGCGCTGGCGATGCCGTCGATCATTGAGAGGTTGCCAAACTTGGTGATATCGTTGACGCACAGACCGACCGAATGGTAACGGCCGTCGCGCAGCGAGCGGCCGGCATAACTCGGACGAAAACCGAGCTCTTGCATAGCGGCCTGCACGCGCTGGCGCGTCTGCTCGTTAACGTTGGGCAAGCCGTTGGCGACGCGCGAAACCGTCTGCTGCGAAACACCGGCAGCGCGGGCGACGTCGGCCATGGAGACCGGACGCGTACCTGTATCGTTGGACGAGTGCCTTGCCACAGAATCACCTTCACCCTTGCGAAATCTGAATAGCGTGCATGCCGACCCGGGCAGAAACACACCCCACGCCGAAGCCCGCTATCGTCGGACGCATGTTAACGTACTCTACTTTTTCTATCTGCATCTCTTCTGCTTTATAAGTCCATACGGCGGTACCGTTCACGGCTGTAATTCTACCGACTACCGGATTCTCAAAAAGTGACAAGCTACGTGTTATGAGTACGTTAACATAGCCCGTAACGTGCGGCATCGTGAACCCTTGGTTCATGCCGCTTCAAGTTGTTAACGTACTCATAACGACGCAAAACTCACCCGTGCGCGCCAAGGAAAGGACTCCCATGACCACCCCCGACGAAAAGACACTCACCATGCTCACCAAGCTGTTTGAGGAGGAGTTTGGACCCATCGGCGACCGCCAGGTGCTCTACGTGCACGCGCCCGGGCGTTCTGAGATCAGCGGCAATCACACCGACCACGAGGGCGGCCATGTTATCGCCGGCTCGCTCGATGTCGCCGTTGACGGTATCGCCGTGGCAACCGACTCCAACAAGATCCGCGTCGCCGACGAGGGCTATCCTACGTTTGAGATCACGCTCGATACGCTAGATGTTCAGGAGTCCGAGAAGGGCACGTCCGCTAGCCTCGTCCGCGGCATGGCCCACGAAATCGCTGCTCTGGGCGTTGAGCCCCAGGGCTTCGACTTCGCCTTCACCTGCTCCGTTCCCTCGGGCGGCGGTCTTTCGAGCTCCGCTGCTGTCGAGGCGGCGTACGGTCGTGCCATGGAGGCGCTCTGGGGCGCACCCGCCATCGAGCCCGTCGCGCTCGCCCAGATGAGCCAGCGCACCGAGAACAACTACTATGGCAAGCCCTGCGGTCTGATGGACCAGGCCGCCGTTTGCTTGGGCGGCCTCGCCTACATGGACTTTGAGGACCAGGCTCAGCCTAAAACCCAGAAGCTCGAACTCAACTTTGAGGATCACGGCTATGCGCTCGTGCTCGTTAAGGTTGGCGCCGACCATGTGGCAGCTACCGACGACTACGCCGCCGTTCCGCGCGAGATGCAGGACGTAGCCGCCGAGTTTGGCAAGACACGCCTGTGCGAGGTAAACGTGGCGGATTTTGACGCCAAGCTCCCTGAGCTACGCGCCAAGCTGGGCGACCGTGCCTGCCTGCGCGCCGTTCACTACTGGTACGAGAACGGCCTGGTCGATAAGCGCTGGGCAGCCCTTAGCGCCGGCGACATCGACCAGTTCCTGGTCCTGACGCGCGAGTCCGGTGCCAGCTCCGCCATGTACCTGCAGAATGTCGTCGCCAAACTGGGCTCCGAGCAACCTTCCATGTATGCCTTGGCGCTGGCCGAGCATGTGCTCGACGGCCGCGGCGCCGTCCGCATCCACGGTGGCGGCTTTGGTGGCACCATCCAGGCCTTCGTGCCGCTCGACCTGGTCGACACCTTCATCACCAAGATGAACGGCTGGCTGGGCGAGGGCTCTGCCCGCCACTACGCAATTTCTGACAAGGGGGCTTACGCGGCATGGCTGTAATGACTGATGTGCGCGAGGCCGCGCAGGGCCTGATTGAGTATGCCATCCATCGATCCATGATCGGACAGGATGACCGCATCTGGGCCTACAACACCATTCTCGAGTGCATCGGCGCCACGGGTCCTGCGCTCGACATGGCTTGGGCGATGCAGAACGAGAAGCTCTCGCTCTTGCACCCCGATACGCTCCCCAATTTTGACCTGGAGGGCACGCTTGCCGCGCTTTCCGAGGACGCCGTTGCCAACGGCGCTGCCGAGGACACGGCGTCGGGCCGCGACCGCATCGCCATGCGCATCATGGGCGCGCTCATGCCGAGGCCTTCGGTTGTAAACGAGGAGTTCAACGGACGCATGGGCGTCAACGAGCCCCGCGCCGCGACCGACTGGTTCTATGGTCTGTGCTGTGACGCCGGTTACGTGCGCCGCGCCGCCATCGCGCGCAATATCAAATGGAGCACCCCCACCAACTGGGGCGACCTGGAAATCACCATCAACCTGTCGAAGCCCGAGAAGGACCCGCGCGACATTGCCGCGGCCGGCGCCGCAAAGAACACGGGCGAGAAGTATCCCGCCTGTCAACTGTGCATCGAGAACGAGGGCTACCCTGGACGCTCCGCCGCAGCTGACGGCGGCGCCCATCCCGCTCGCCAGAACCTGCGCGTTATCCCCATCCAGCTCAACGGCGAGCGCTGGGGCTTCCAGTACAGCCCGTACGCGTACTTTAACGAGCACTGCATTGCCATGAGCGCCGAGCATCGCCCGATGCACGTCGACCGTAAGGGACTGACCTGCCTGCTCGATTTTGTGGACCTGTTCCCGCACTACTTTATTGGCTCCAACGCCGACCTGCCCATCGTGGGCGGCTCGATTCTGTCGCACGATCACTTCCAGGGCGGCGCGCACGAGTTCCCCATGATGCATGCCGCCGAGGTCTCGCAGTTTAACGTGCCCGGCTTTGACCAGGTCAGCGGCACCGTGTTGCAGTGGCCGCTTTCGGTGCTGAGACTGCGCTCGCACGACCGCGCCCAGCTACTCGACGCCGCCGAGAAGATTATCCTCGCCTGGCGCGAGTGGACCGATGAGTCTGTGGGCGTCATCGCGCACACAGCCGACGGCGTGGCGCATAACACTGTGACGCCCGTCATCCGCCGCGTCGACTCTCGCGGCAATGCCGGCGGCGAGATCTACGAGGCCTACCTGGCGCTTCGCTGCAACATCACAACCGACGAGCATCCGCTGGGCGTATTTCACCCGCATGCCGAGTATCACCATATTAAGAAGGAGAACATCGGCCTGATCGAGGTCATGGGCCTGGCCATTTTGCCGCCGCGCTTGGTTCCCGAGCTCGGCGCTGTCCGCGAGCACTTGCTGGCAGCCAAGGCCGATGTCAGTTACGACCTTGCCGGCGCGCTCGAGGGCGACGACCTTTGCCGCAGCCACGCCGCATGGGCCGAGGACGTCTTTGCCCGCCGCGCCGACGAGCTTACGGCGGATAGCGCCATCGACATCCTGCACGAGGAGGTCGGCGTGGCGTTTGGCCACGTGCTCGACAACGCCGGCGTCTTTAAGTGGGACGAAGCAGGACGCACTGCCCAACAGCGTTTTATCGACTCGCTGTAATGATCCCTTGGGGACGGAGGAAAACGGATCATTTCGTCTTCAAGACAACGGCGCCCGCCGGCAACATCGCCGGCGGGCGCCGTTTTTGGTGCAAGGGCAGCTAATTTGGGACGGGGCTATTTTGACTACTTTGCATCTAGAAGTAGTCAAAATAGCCCCGTCCCAAATTAGCTGCCTCTCATGAGAGTGGAAAATCTCCCACTCTAAGCCCGCTTGCGAGCCCAAAATGGGAGATTATCCACTCTCGTTTTGTTCGGTACGCCGTAACTCTAAAGTTCGGTTACCTCTACGCTGTTGTAGACCTCGTCCCAGCGGTCCATGACCAGGTGGCCGGTCTTGGGATCCATGGCGTTGAGCTTGCCGCAGGTATTGGCGGTCTTGAGCACCGTGACGTCGTCGGCACCAGCAGCAATGGCATGCGCAAAACCGGCGATGGTCGAGTCACCGGAACCCGTCGCGTTCACAGCCGCAATCGCGGGCGTCTTGGCGCGGAACGCGCGGCCCTCATGGAAGCCCACCGAGCCGGCAGCGCCCATCGAGACAACGACCCAGGGAATACCGGCAAAGCGGCCATCGGCGGCAAGCGCCTCGCGCAGGGCATCGACATCATCAGTCGTAAAGGACGTACCCAGCAGGCCGTTAATCTCGGTCAGGTTGGGCTTTACGAGCTCAGGCTTAGCGTCGGACTCCAGCGCGGCCCCCAGCGATGCACCCGAGGTGTCGAGCAGCACCTTGGCGCCCGCCTCTTCGGCGATCTTGACGAGCTCGGCATAGTAGCCGGCATCGACGCCGCGCGGCAGCGAGCCCGAAAGCGTCACAACGTCCGCCTTCGCTGCAAGCTCGGCGAACTTGGCCGTAAAGGCCTCGAGCTCGGCCGGGGCGATCTGCGGGCCGCTCTCCAAAAGCTCGGTCTGATTGCCCTCGTGCAGAATATTCAGGCAAATGCGCGTCTCGCCGGCAATGGGCACAAAGTCGTTCTTGACGCCGTCGGCATCCATGAGCTCGGCCATATAGGCACCCATGTGACCGCCAAGCAGGCCGGTTGCAAGTACGTCGTCGCCCAGCTGCAGCAGCACGCGGCTCACGTTGAGGCCCTTGCCGCCAGCGGTCTTTTCGGGCGTCACCCGGTTAACATCGTCGATGACCAGCTTATCGAGCTGATAGCGCGTATCAATCGACGGGTTCATGGTAACAGTCAGAATCATATTGAACTCCTGTTTAGAAAACCGGCCCGCGCCCCATCACAGAAACGCGAGCCGTCAATTAAAAAGCTGCAGAATGCCGGGTCCGTCAATAACGAAGCACACAAGTCAAGCCAAGCAAACGTGTTATCGGAGCAGCTTACCGAACCAGAAAGCTTCGCAACAACAGCGGTAACCCCACAGGTACCCCCAACGTCAGCGAGAAGCCAGCTGGCGAGGCAAGGTGCCGTGAAGCGAGGCGGCATTGACCTTCTGGTCATGCCGTCGAAGCTGAACGGCAGATTGCCCGCCAGATGGCTTCGCAGCGTCGACCCGTTACGCGGTTTGGCAAAACCGCGTAACCCCACTAGTCGTGGTATTCGCCGCGGTCCCACTTCTCCAGGAACTCGTCAAAGAAGTGTGGGTCAGCCTGAGCCTCGGCGTCGGCCTTATTGCAGGCATCGATCTTGGCGATCAGGGCATCGTGCTCGGGGGTCTTCTCGTAGGGCTCCTCCAGGAAGGCAAGCATGATATCGGCCATCAGGAACTCACCGGTGATCTTGCCGCCAAAGCCCACGATGTTGGCGTTGAGCTCGCGACGGGCATACAGGGCAGAGGTCATGTCGCGAACCAGGGCACAGCGGGCGCCGGGAACCTTGTTGACGGCGTTGGTGATGCCGATGCCGGTGCCGCACAGGGCCACGCCAAAGTCGGCCTTGCCGCTGGCAACAGCCTCGCCCACGGCCTTGCCGTAGATGGGATAGTGCGTACGGGTGTGGCTGTAGGTGCCGCAGTCGAGCACCTGGTAGCCAGCCTGCTCCAGGCGGTCGGCCAGATAGATCTTCTCGTCCGTAACGATATGGTCGCAACCGATTGCGATGGTCTTCTTCATCAGAACGTCCTTTCGTCTGAATTCACAAGTTGAGATAGAAGTTCGAGTTCTCGGTGGCTCTCGTTAGGCCATCTTGTTGAGCATGTCGACACGGATCTGGTGACGACCGCCGGCGTACTGTGCACGCAGGAACTCGCGGGCGATCTTCTTGGCGACCTCGGTGCCCACAACGCCCGGGCCCATGGTGACCATGCGCGAGCCGTTGTGCTCGCGGGTCATGTAGGCGGAACGCTCGTCGGAAATGTTAGCGACGACCATGCCCTTGATCTTGACGGCGGCCATATAGGAGCCGACACCGTACTTATCGAATGCGAAGCCCTGGGAATCCTTGTGCTCCAGCAGGTCCTTGGCAACGGCGGTAGCGGAATCGACAAAGTCCGCGGCAGGGGTCTCGGAATAGTCGACGACCTCGTGACCATCGGCGATGAGCATCTCCTTGATGGACTCCTTCATCGACATGCCGTCGGCATCGGAAGCGATTACAACCCTCATGACATCCTCCTTGAGAGATACGCAGGTGCGTTGTTTCTGTTTGGAAGTGTTGAATCTCGTTCAGGTCCGGGCATCTGAATGTGCGATTCTTCACTGTTCATGTTTATTTGAACACATTCGAACAGTAACTGCAACAACTTTTTGTTTATCTTTGTTCTTTTTTGAACAAATACCGTTCACGGATGATTGCTGACCGTTTGGACCGGGCGCGGGCGTAGCGACCATGTGTTCAATAAACAAAAGGGCGGCCGAGAACGTGTCTCGGCCGCCCTTCGGCGGTATGCCACGGTATATACAGCTGTTTTAGCTACTAGGACTGCCCGCCCTTCTTGGCATGCTTGGACGGAGTGCCCAGAAAGCGGCCCGTCAAATAATTCGTCGGCCCGGAAATATCAATCCCCAGCAGTGTGTACCCCAGCCACAAAAACGCCGCGAGCACCAGCAATGGGATAACGCACGAGGTCACTATCATCACGATGACACCTTCGATCAGATCGGTCACCTGCTGCACAATCTCATCGGTCATCTGCTTGGCGCCGCTGGTCACCGTCGTGACGAGACCCGAGGCACCGTCGGCAAGCTGTTCAAGCACGTTCTTGGACTCTGCGGACTCAGTCTTTTTCTTGTTTGCTTTGGAGCTATCGCTATCTGCCGCACTCGCAGCGTCAGTCGCCTTTTGCTCGGCCGCCTCGATGCTCACTCGATACGTTTCATCAACCTTCTGCGACACCCATACGCTCGCGGGCACCAACACCATGCTAATGATGGCGACCACCAGCACACGCGTTGCCACGCGACGAATGACCGTGCTCGTGCTCCAGCGTCCGTGAATGCCAAGCGACGCTGCAAAGAGCACCAGCGCAAACGGGATCAGGATGCCCAGGCCAACCGACCACATAATCGTGAGTAAATATTTCTCTAGGTATAGCACGGCAAGCACGATACCAAGATTACCCGAAAGCTGTGCGAGCTGCTCGGCAACCGGCGTTCCCGTATCGCCCGGCAGCGCAGTGATACCCGCAGATAGGGCGACGCACGAGGTCGTGAGCGCCAATACATTGCCCTTCTTTTGATCGATGACCTCGATGGTAGAGTCCCAAGTCTTGGTATCGGCAAAATGCGGACGAGCCACAAACCCCGACAGCAGCGCCAGTGCCACGAGCGCAACGATGAGGCCAATCTGCAGTTTTTTGTTTGCGCACACGACATCGGATAGGCTGGGCTGCAGCTCGGTCACCGTTGTTTGCTCGGTTATCTGGACAGGACGCCCATGAGCCATCTCGCCCGCGTCTCTCTTTTGAATCGATCCGTTGTCCGGCATTTGGATACCTCCTCATTCCGGCCTGTATTGCGGATGGAAGTATACCCACCCAGCGAAAAACCGAACGGGAGGAGGCGCAACGGGCTGCCGCATGACCCGCTTGCCACGAAATGGGCCCATCTACTACGTTTAACTGCCCATCCCCGACCATGCCCCGTGGCGTAAAAACAAAACCACAGGTAGAACGCTTGCAGTTTTTCATGAAACGCAGGTGTGTTCGGGGGTATCGGGTTAAACGTAGTAGATGGGCCAGTTTCGTGGCGAGTACTGCTAACTGATCCTCCGGGGACGGGAAAAGCGGGTCATTTTGGTCTATCGACCCCTATTTCGCCGCAACCGAGATAGATGGGATACAGAAAAGCCCTGCCGCGGATAGCGGCAGGGCTTTTGGAAGGGGACTTGGTTGTGCGGGCTCGTTAGGCGAGCTTGGCCTCGAGCTCGGCAATGCGCTTGTAGGCATCGATGGTAAAGCGGGCCTGCTTCTCCAAGATCATAGTGGTCATGAGGGTGTCCTGAGCGTGAGCCATGATGAAGGTCATCTCCATCTCGCCGCCGCCGGCCTCCTGCGAAAGCAGCTTGGTCTGCGTGTCGTGGGCGCCGATAAGTGCATCGCTGGCATCCTTGTGCAGCTGTTCGGCCTTCTCAAAGTCACCCTCGCGAGCAGCATCGAGAGCTGCAAGCAGATCGGTCTGGGCGTCACCTGCGTATGCGACAATCTCGAATCCAACCATCGAGATTTCTTCTTTGGTTGCCATATTGCGTTCCTTTCACATATGAACCAATGGAGAGCATCGCGTCCGGGCATACGCGCTGCGTTCTGTATGGCTGAAACATTAACATTCAAACAAAAAAGAACAATACAAAACGTAATGTCGAGCTATGAACGGTCACTTTTCACCCGCGAACGGTTTCCAAACCATTTCAAACAATATCAAACATGATTAACGGAAACCCAAACAGGACCGCGCCCTAACGCAAATCGTGCACCGTATCGCCCTCTACGAGCACGCCGGGGATCAGCATGTGCTCCACGCCAGACGCAACTCCCTCGGCGCCGGCGATCTTGTCGACTGCCCACATGCCGACACGCTTGTTGTCAAAGCGCACGGTGGTCAGGCGACGATCGGGCACGATGTCGCCCAGACTATCATCAACCCCCACCACGCTCACGTCCTCGGGCACACGCCTTCCGCGCGACTCGAGTCCGCGAATGCAGCCGTAGGCCATGGCGTCATTGGAAGCATAGATGGCAGTACAGGTCGGATCGTCCGCCAGAGCCTGG
>ENA-OQIL01000003-OQIL01000003.1-human-gut-metagenome-genome-assembly--contig:-NODE-3-length-164283-cov-22.556727_pt1 | contig 164283 bp, 132 predicted proteins | sample MGYA00242583_ERZ504748 | MGnify/ENA primary metagenome ERZ504748 (study PRJEB26092, sample SAMD00036191) | human gut metagenome | host: Homo sapiens | study: EMG produced TPA metagenomics assembly of...
CAGGCTGGCTCGAGGAGGCAGGGCAGGTCGTTGGAGATGACGAGCGTGCGCTGTCTGTTGACGTGCACGTGGCCTATCCGCAGTATGAGCAGGTGCTTCGTTTGGCGCAGGATTCGGGTGCCAAGGTTTCGGATACCGATTACACGGATGCCGTGACGAGTTCATTTGGTGCTTTAAGGCGGGGGAGCAGGAGCCGTTTTGCGCTAAGATGCGCGAGCTTATGGCGGGGCGCGAGGAGATTGAGGTCGGCGCTCCCAAATTTGCCGAGTTCTAACGGCGACGGCCGGCGTGCTTTTGGATGAATCCCAAGCACGCCGGCCGTCGTTTTCTGTTGCCGCCGTTTACTCGGCGAGCTGCTTTAGCACATCGCAGGCGATCTCGATGGCGTCGTCGATGCAGCCGGGGCAGCTGCGGAGCGGACCATTGTCCGATCCGATGCCCTTGAGCGTGCCGCAGACGGTCGTCGTGTTTTTCGTTTTAAAACGCTTGGCGATTTCGCGCGACAGCTTGTAAGTCTGGCCCTTGGTCTTGGGGTTTTCCATGCCGTCGCTCATTACAAAGCCCATGATGGCCACGGCGCCCGAGATAGCGCCGCAGGTCTCGGTCATGCCGCCCATGCCGGCGCCAAAGCCCTCGGTGAGGATAAAGGCGGTCTGGGGGTCGAGCCCGACGGCGGGTGCGAGCGTGCAGGCGACGGCCTGTGCGCAGTTAAAGCCACGGGCGTGGTATTCGGCAGCCTGAGCCTGACAGGCGGTGATGTCGAGCTGGGCAGTATCGATTTGCTTCATCGTTGTCTCCTCGGTAACGGTGTACTCGCCTATGGTACCCTTGCCGATGCAATTGTTTATCGAAAGCCTCATGTATGCCTCATTTTTATCTATCGAATAAATGCCAAGATCTGCGATAAATGCCCCGGTTGATTTGTCTCATAACCTACCTTGGGGATGGGTTGAGAGGGGTGCGGGGTAGCGGTATCGTGAACCGGATAAAAATGTAACCCAGGCAAGGGAGCTAGATATGAGCGAGCAGACCATCGGTACTACATGTGTTCAGGGCGGCTATCACCCGGGAGATGCGGAGCCGCGCCAGGTGCCCATCTACCAGTCCACCACGTGGAAGTATGACACGTCGGAGCACATGGGCAAGCTGTTTGACCTGGAGGAGTCTGGCTATTTCTACAGCCGTCTGCAGAACCCTACGTGCGATCTGGTTGCCGCCAAGATCTGCGAGATGGAGGGCGGCACCGCTGCGATGCTCACGAGCTCGGGCATGGCTGCGAACTTCCTCGCGATCTTTAACGTGGCCGGCGCCGGCGATCATGTGGTCGCAAGCTCGGCCATCTACGGCGGTACCTACAACCTGCTTGCCCATACCATGGGTCGTATGGGCGTTACCTGCACGTTCGTTGCGCCCGATTGCACCGATGAGGAGCTCGAGGCAGCCTTTAAGCCCAATACCAAGCTCGTCTTTGGCGAGACGATCGCCAACCCCGCCCTTGCCGTGCTCGATATTGAGCGCTTTGCCAAGGCCGCGCATGACCACGGCGTGCCGCTGATGGTCGACAACACCTTCCCGACGCCCGTGATGTGCCGTCCCTTTGAGTGGGGCGCCGATATCGTTACGCACTCCACCACCAAGTACATGGATGGACATGGGGCCTGCCTGGGCGGCGTGATCGTCGACCACGGCCAGTTTGACTGGATGGCCCATGCGGACAAGTTCCCGGGTCTCACCACGCCCGATGAGAGCTACCACGGCGTGACCTATGCCGAGAAGTTCGGTCGCGAGGGCGCCTTCATTACCAAGGCAACCGCTCAGCTCATGCGCGACCTCGGCCCCATGCAGAACCCGCAGGCGGCGTTTTTCCTGAACAGCTCGCTCGAGAGCCTGCATGTGCGCATGCCGCGTCATTGCGAGAACGGCCTGGCTGTTGCCAAGTTCCTGCAGAGCCATCCCAAGGTGCGCTTCGTGAGCTATCCGGGTCTGGAGGGTGACAAGTACTATGACCTAGCTCAAAAGTACATGCCCAACGGTACCTGCGGCGTTGTGAGCTTTGGCTTTAACGGTGGTCGCGCGGCGGCCGAGACCTTTATGAAGAGCCTCAAGCTCGCTCAGATCGCCACGCATGTGGCCGACGCCCGCACTTGCTGCCTGCATCCCGCTAACGCCACGCACCGCCAGATGAACGATGAGGAGCTTATCGCCTGTGGCATCTCCGCCGACATGGTGCGCCTGTCGTGCGGCCTCGAGGACACGGACGATCTGATTGCCGACCTTGAGCAGGCGCTTGAGCAGTGCTAGGCTAGCGTTCGTGCAAGGCGCCGATGCCGGCAGAAAGCTTCGGCGACCTTTAGCTCCGATACCGTAGGCGGGGCCCCAATCGCGACTGTTTGCAGGCGATTGGGGCCCCGTTTTTGTGTTGCGCCACTCGAAAGGATGGATATGGAGAAAATCGCTGAGCAACTGCGCCGCGAACACATCGCTGTTGAGGGGGACACCCATGGCAAGAACAAATGGGCGATTCTGTTTACGGTGCTCATCATGACGTTTATGGTGTGTCTGGATTTGACCGTCGTGACCGTGGCGCTGCCCGTGATGCAAAAGGAGCTGGGCGTGGGCCTCGATCGCATTCCGCTGGTAAGCTCGGTGTATCTGCTTGCGGCTTGTGCGGCGATGCGGCTTTGCGGTGCGATGCGGCTTGTGGGGCGGGCGGGGGTCGGTCCGTGGTAGACTATCGAACAACGTTTATTAATCGCGCGGTATCGTTGCCGCGAGAAGGGGTTGCGCCATGCAGGAGCTTGAGGACCGTATTCGCCATGACGGCATCGTAAAGGCCGGTAATGTCCTTAAGGTTGATGCTTTCCTCAACCACCAGTGCGACGTTGAGCTGTTTGACCACATGGGCGCCGAGTGGGCCCGTCTGTTCGAGGATGTCGAGATTAACAAGATCCTTACGATCGAGGCTTCGGGCATTGGCATGGCTTGCATCGCAGCCCAGCATTTTGGCGGCGTGCCGGTGGTCTTTGCCAAGAAGGCGCAGTCCATCAACCTCGACGGCGAGCAGTATGCCACGACCATCTATTCCTTTACCAAGCAGAGGGAGTACCCGGTCATCGTTGGCAAGCGCTTCCTGTCCGAGGGCGACAAGGTCCTGATTATCGACGACTTCCTGGCCAACGGATGCGCGCTCGAGGGTCTTATCAAGATCTGCGAGGCTGCGGGTGCCGAGGTTGCCGGCATTGGCATTGCGGTGGAGAAGGGCTTCCAGGGCGGTGGCGATAAGCTCCGCGAGCGCGGCTTCCGTGTTGAGAGCCTGGCCCGTATCGCCGATATGGACTGTGAGAACGGCGAGATCACCTTCGCCTAAGCGCGCAACACAAGCGATTGGTATGCGATGTGACAAAGGGGTGTCCCTTTGTCACATTTTTTGTATGAGGGGAGGTGTTGATATGGATGAGAACAAGATGGGATGGCGTGAGTATGCGCGCTATGCCGAGATGTCGGTCGAGGAGCTGGCGCGCGATTGCGAGGTGCAGGTGTTTCGCGCGACGGGCCCGGGCGGGCAAGGCGTGAACACGACGGACTCGGCGGTGCGCATGAAACATATCCCTACGGGGATTACCGTGACGGCGCGCGAGAGTCGCAGCCAGTTCCAAAATCGTAGCTGCTGTTTGCGTAAGCTGCGCGCTGAGCTTGAGCGTCGCGGGCGTCCACCGCGTCGACGCGTAAAGACCAAGGTGCCTCAGCGCTCTCGCCAGCGCAGACTTAATGACAAGCACTTCAACGCCATTAAAAAGGCCAACCGCCGCAAGCCGGGCGGGGAGGAGTGATCTTCTCGATAAGTTGCGGTGAAATAGGGACTGTTTTGCGGCTTTACCTGCATAAACAGTCCCTATTTCACCGCAACTTAGGGGTGGTTAGCGGGTTGGACGCCAGACTTGGAGGGCGCCGGGTAGGATGTCGACTTCGATGCGCGAGGCGATAACAGGTTCGCCGTCGGCCTGGATGGGGTAGTCGGGCTCCTCAAAAGTAAGCTCGGCATGGCGGCAGCGGCGCATGCAAACCGGCGGCAGCTTGGTATGGTGGCCGTCCTTGGCCGAAAGGAACATGGGAAGCGCGACCGCGCGCGGAACGGGGCCGCAGGCGTAGCAAACGTCGAGCATGCCGTCGCACGGGTCGGCGTCGGGACAGATGCGATAGCCCGAGCCATAGGTGGGGCCCAGCTGAATCGCCATGATGATCGCCCTCACGCGCTCGGCGGGCGCGCCGTCAAAGCTGACTGTCATGGGGTAGTTGCGATAGCGCAGGCCAAACTGTTCAAGTCCCGAGAGGGTGTAGAGCGGAGCGCCGGTGAGGCCCGTCTTTTTGCGCAGCTCGGTGGTGCCCAGGCCGATGGCGGCGTCAATACCGACGGAGAGCGTCTGGTCGTAGTACTCAACGCAAGCCTCGCCGCTACCGCTTGCGGGGTTCCATGAGCGAATGCGACCGATGTCCTGACGCTGTAGCTCGCAGGTGAGCAGCGCGCCAAAATCCTTGCCGGAGAAATTTTCTATACCGAGCGTTTGGGCAAAATCGTTGCCGGAACCCACGGGTAGGATGGCAAGAGCGGGGCGGGCGTCCTCCTTTTGTGCCATAAGCCCGTTGAGGACCTCGTGGATCACGCCGTCGCCGCCAAGGGCGATAACGGTGCGATAGCCCTGAGCCTGTGCGGCCAGCTCCTTGGCGTGTCCCATACACTCGGTCAATACCAGGTCAAACTGGGATGCGCGTGCAGTCATGTCTAAAAAGCGTTGCAGGCGCTCGGCAACTTCGCGCGCCGCACCCGATTGGGCGGCTGGGTTGGCGATGATGAGCGTGCGACCAAAATCAGTTGCGTGCATGGGCGACTCCAGGCATATGGCGTGACGGTGCGGTCGCGCTCGGGTCGAATTGCCCCCCGATTGTGGCTGCACGGCGAATACTTACGTCTACTCTATCAGGTCGTTGTGGCGCTCGATAGCATCCGCTACCGTACCGCCCTCATCCACTATAAGCGAACGGCGCTTGGGTGAGATGATGCGCTGGGCAGGGTACACGCCGCGGTGTCCGCCGGCGAGATAGCTGATAAAGGCCACGATGACAAAGAACCCGGCGGCCGTGCCGTGGAACAGGTCGATGGCCATCATGCAGGTGGTGATGGGCACGTTAAGGCCGGCACAGAACACGCCGAGCATGCCGAGAGCCGCCAGAAAACTGGGGTCGAGCCCGGTAAGGCAACCGATCCAGCCACCGAGTGCCGCACCGATGCCAAACAGGGGCGTGACCTCGCCGCCTTGGAAACCGGCACCCAGGGTGAGTGCCGTTACGACGAGCTTGATGACGGCGTCGGCGAGGGTGGTGTTGCCGGCAAACCCGGCGCCCGAAAGCCACGTGGAAAGGCCGGCGTAGTCCCAGGCGTCGAGGAGGGCATAGACAGCCAAAACCACGAGTGCGCCTATAAGTGCGCGAACGAGGTAATTGGTGATAAAGCGACCGTACAGGCTCTTGACGGTTCGAACCGACCAGGCAAAGAGGCGTGCCGTCAGACCGAAGATAATGGCGCTGATAACAACGATAACGACCGTTTTGGGTGTCATGGCGGGAACGCTGGCGATGGCATTCGCTTCGTACTCGGTACCCAGGGCGAGTGATGTAAAGTAGCCGGTAAACGAGGCGACCAGGCAGTAGATCCCTGCGGTGTAGTCGATCTTGCCGATAAAGCACATCTCCATGCCAAAGAAAGCTCCGGCAAGGGGCGAACCGAATACGGCGCCAAAGGCCGACGAGATGCCGGCGAGCATGAGGTCGTGGTGGTCATGCTTTTTGAGGTGGGCGAGGCTTGAGATGTTGCTGGCGATGGTGCCGCCAATCTGCACCGCGGCTCCCTCGCGACCGGCCGATCCGCCCGTTAGGTGCGTGAGTGTGGAGCAGACGAAGGTGAGGACGGCCATGCGCTTATGGATGAGGCGTGTACCCAGAGCGGAGTCGATGACCAGGTTGTTACCGCGTTTGGCGGCAAGACCGTGGTTTTTGTACACCCATGCGGTGGCAACGCCCACAACGGGAAGCAGCGCGTAAATCCACGTATGGTGCTCGCGATAGTCGGTCGCGATATTCAACGAGGCCAAAAACGCCCAAGCGGCAACGCCCATGGCGAGCGAGACGATGACGACGAGTACGAGCAACTTAGCGCTCGCGAGTAGGTTGTGGGCATTGCGGCGCGTGTCGGCAGCCAAGAGATGCTCGGAGCGGGTGAGCTGTTGCCTGCCTGCCATGATGACGTCGTTCAGGGAGAAAAAGCCGCCGTCGTCGAGCGGCTGGGAATGATCCTGCGCCTCGTTTGCGCTTTCGGGTTTGTCGGTAAAAGCCATACGTTCCTCTTTTAGGTTGCAACACGAGCATTATAGAACGTGCCAAACGTGACAAACCGGCAGGTTGGTTTCGGTTCTGTTTCGCGGCTTGCGGCCGACAGATGTATTCGAGAACGTGGGTCGTTTCGCCGTCGTGCGGCAGGGGATTATACTGAGACAAGCATAAAGAATTGGCGCCCCCGTTGTGCGCTGTGGCATTAAGAGGTGCATATGGCAGAGAAACTCATTCCGCTGGAGGACGCGCAGTCGATTGTTCTGTCGCACGTTGCTCCGACCGATCTCGTCGAGATTCCCGTGTGGCAGGCCGCCGGTCTTCCCTTGGCCGAGGACGCGGTGGCCGATATCGACATTTCGCCGTTTGCCAACAGCGCTATGGACGGATATGCCGTGCGCTCGGCGGACTTGGTGCAGGCATCTGGCGAGGCGCCCGTGACGCTTTCTGTCGTAGGGCACGAGGCAGCGGGCCATGTCTTTGAGGGCGCAATCGGCGCGGGCGACACGGTTCGTATCATGACGGGCGCGCCGGTACCCGAAGGTGCCGATGCCGTGGTGAAGTACGAGATCGTCGATGTGCTCGACGGTGACGGCAACGAGGGTTCGCGTGTGAGATTCTCGGCGCCGGCCAAGGTGGGGGAGAACGTTCGATCGGCTGCTGAGGAAGCGCATACTGGCGACGTCGTGATGTACGCTGGAGAGGTTGTGGCTCCGGCGGGCGCCGGCTTGCTGGCGAGCGCCGGGTATGCGAGCGTGAAGGTGCATGCCGCGCCGCGCGTGGGCATTATCTCGCTGGGGACGGAACTGGTCGCACCGAGTAACGTGCCGGCGCGCGGGCAGATTCGCGACTCCAACTCGTCGGCGTTGATGGCCGAGGCGCTCGATGCAGGAGCCGAGCCCGTGTTCTACGGCATTGCGCCCGATGATGAGCAGGCGATTGCCGAGCTGGTGCATCGCGCCGCGCAGGAGTGCGATTTTGTCATTACGAGTGGTGGCGCCTCTGCGGGTGATTACGACTATGTGACGGCGCTCGTTCGGCGCGAGGGCGAGGTGCTGTTCGACCGCATCTCGATGCGTCCCGGCAAGGCCATCACGTTTGGCCTGCTGGGGGGCAAGCCATATTTGGGACTTTCGGGCAATCCCGCGGCGGCGTATGTGGGCTTTGAGATGCTCGCCCGCCCGGCGATCCGAAAGATGCGCGGCTTTGCCGAGGGCGTGCGTCCCGTGCAGCAGGCGAAGCTCACACACGGCGTGAAGAAGCGACAGCATCGCCGCTTCTTCGATCGTGCCACGGTTTTGCGTGACCCCGAGACCGGTGAGCTGTTGGTGACCGAGGCCAAGACGCAGAATTCGGCGCTGCTCGGCACGATGCAGCGGGCCAACTGCCTGCTGCGTATTGACGAAGGCCCGTGTGACCTCAAGGCGGGCGACGTCGTGGATGTCGTGCGCGTCGACTTGCCTGAGGGCACGGTGCTATAGGAGGAACGCTATGGAGCTGAAGATATCAATTGTGACGTGCTCGGATACGCGCGATCTTGCCCAGGACGAGGCGGGTGCTGCGCTCGAGGAACTCATCGCGGCGCAGGGCTGGACGGTCGCCTCACATGTGGTCGTGCGCGACGACGTCAGCGAGATCGGTGATGCCATTGTGGAAGCGGCCGATGAGTGCCACGCCAATGTCGTGCTCACCTGCGGCGGCACGGGCCTTTCGATGCGCGACGTGACGCCCGAGGCGACGCGTGCCGTCTGCGACCGCGATGTACCGGGTATTGCAGAGGCAATCCGTGCGTACTCTATGACCAAGACGCGCCGCGCTATGCTTTCGCGCGCCGTGTGCATGCAGCGTGGGCATACGCTTGTCATCAACTTTCCGGGATCAACGAAAGCGGCCCGCGAAAGCTGGGAGGCTGTGAGCGACCAGCTGGAGCACGCAGCTCAAATGACGGCGGGCGGCGGGCACGCCAAATAAGCGCATTACCTGCGGCGGAGTGACCTTACGGGCTGCTCCGCCTTTTTTATGCAGCGACAGTGCGGGCCGTCTCGTGGTTATCGGTAAAGGAAAATTATTAGACGAGAAATATTTATCACAAACACTATTCGCGCAGAAGTATAATCTAGTAACAGAATAAAGCTTGCGGCGGGGTGCCCGGGCGTAGCGTTCGAAAGGGTTGAACATGTTCGATACGGTTTCTCGCCGCGGGTTCGTTTCACTTTCCGCTGTCGCCGCTGCCGGCCTTGGGCTTGCCGGCTGTTCCGGCAGCAAGACGTCTGGGTCGACTGGCTCCGATGCCGGTTCCGCCAAGATTTCGTCCAAGAAGGCTGTCGAGCTGCAGGTCTTTGCTGCCAACTCGCTCGAGAAGGCCCTGCCCGAGGTTCAAAAGCTCTATACCGACCAGACCGGCACCACGTTTGCCGACACGCAGTTTAAGGCGTCTGGCGACCTTGTCGAACAGATGCGCGCCGGTGCCGCCGTCGACGTACTCATCACGGCCTCCAAGGGCACCATGGATGACGCCGAGGCCGCCGAGCTCGTCGACGCCGACACACGTGAGGACATGTTCGTCAACGACCTCGTGATCATTCGCGCCGAGGGCTCCGACACCAAGGTCGAGGCCATCGCCGACGTCGCGAACCTGGACGGCAAGATCGCCATTGGCGACGCCAAGACCGTTCCCGCTGGCAAGTACGCCAACCAGGCCCTGGCCTCCGTGGGCCTCTACACCGGCACCGAGGGCGACGACGGCGAGTATGCACCCGATTTCGCCGACAAGGTGGCTCTGGCCGACAAGGTCGGCACCGCTGCGTCTTACGTCTCTACGGGCGACTGCGTGGCCGGTTTTGTCTACAGCTCCGATATCTTCCGCTACGACGGCATCGAGGAGACCTTCGTGTGCCCCGAGGACTCGCACAAGCCCATCGTGTATCCCGGCGCTGTCGCCGATAGCTCCGAGCACGCCGACGAGGCCAAGGCGTTCATCGACTTCTGCCTGACCAACAAGAAAGCCCAGAAGATTTGGGCTAAGTACGGCTTTGAGCTTTCCGCGTAGTTCGCAACATCGCTGCATAACGATATGCTTGAGGGCGGGCGTTCTCGCGATCGCCCGCCCTTTTGATTGAACCGGCGTGTCCGCGCGCCGTTGCCCTGTGTTTGAGGAGTCGCCCGTGTCAAGGAAAACGATTCGTCTGCTCGCCGTGCTGGCTGCGGTTCTGTGCGTGCTGACCGCACCGCCCGGGGTTGCTCGGGCCGAGGCGCTCTTCACTACCGCCGATGGCCGCCAGGCGACCGAAGATTCCGCGCTTATCGATGGCGTCGGGTTTGGCCTCAACGCGTTTGAGCGCAATGCCAAGGGCACGGCCCGTTCGTTTGCGGGTCAGCCCGAGGGCTACCGTTTTCCTATCTACAAGAAGACGACCCTCGTGACGGTGACGACGCCTGAGAGCATCGTGGTCTGGCTCGACGCCCATGCCGCCAAAGACGCGGGGCTCGATATCTCAAAGGCAGATGACCAAAAGGCGCTCAAGAAGATGCTCGTGGGGCTCGACAAGTCGCACTCCATGGGTGGGGCGTTGCTGGAGGACTCTAATCTCGAATGGGTCTTTACCTCGGATAACGCGCTGGTGCAGAGCGATTACCGCTATCAGTTTAAGGTGAAGGGCGGCAACGGCGATTACTACACGGTAGTGAATGCCGCCGACGCCGCGAATGCCGAGCTAGATTTGGGTGACGGCGTCCTGTGGAGCGATAACGCCGCCCTCGTGCGGTATGCGGACGTGTCGACGACGGTGCCGCCGTCGCTGGCGGAGCGCGCCGCAGCCTTCTTTGGCGACATCGACTATCGTCCGTTTTGGGTGTCCATAAAAACGAGCGGCCTTGCCCTGCTGATCTCCTTTGCGCTGGGCCTGTTCGCCGCGTGGAAGACTATGGGTACCTCGAGCCGCATCAGGGGCCTGCTCGATTCGGTTTTTACGATTCCTATGGTGCTGCCGCCCACGGTCTGCGGCTTTCTGCTCCTCATGCTGTTTGGCCGCTCGACCGGGGTGGGCCAGTGGCTTATCGCGCACGGCATCTCGATCGTCTTTACGTGGCCGGCGGCGGTGATATCTGCCGTGGTGGTGTCGTTTCCCCTGGTCTACCGTACGGCACTCGGTGCCTTCGAGAGCCTCGACACGCAGATGCTCGATGCGGCGCGCACGCTGGGATGGTCCGAGCGTCGCATCTTTACCAAGCTCATGATGCCGCTCGGCTGGCCCTCCATCGCCGCCGGCACGGTGCTCGCCTTTGCCCGCGCAATGGGTGAGTTTGGCTGCACCCTGTTCTTTGCGGGCAACTACGCCGGTATTACGCAGACCATTCCCATCGCCATTTACTTTGAATGGATGGGCGGCAACACGTCGGTGGCCCTCTTTTGGGTCGTGGTCGTTATCATGTTCAGTTTCCTGGTCATTCTGTTTATCAATATGTACACCGCTCATTCGCAAAAGTATCGCGAGCGGGGCCTTTCCCGTGCGGAGCGCAAGCAGGCCAAAGATCTCGCCGGACGGGGCGATTCGCTCGACCCGGCGGGCGGCGATGCCTTGCGTATCGATCGCGAGGCGCTGGCCGAGCTCATGCGCGATGACGCCGCTTTGCAGGGAGGTCGATAGGCCATGTCGCTCGTTCTGGACATCAAAAAGCGCTATCCCGGGTTTACGCTCGACATGCAGCTTGAGGCCGGCGAGGAGCGCGTGGCGCTGCTGGGCGCCTCGGGTTGCGGCAAGAGCTGTACGTTGCGCTGCATTGCCGGCGTGGAGACGCCCGACGAGGGCAAGATCGTCGTCAACGGCATGACCTTTTTTGACTCGGCGGCGGGCATCAACCTGTCGCCCCAGGAGCGCAAATGTGCCCTGCTGTTCCAAAACTATCAGCTGTTTCCCAACATGACGGTGGCCGATAACGTATGTGCCGGTGTAAAGGACGCGGGCGACGCCGCCGCGCGCAAAAGGTTGGCCGAGCGCTATCTGGGCATTTTCGGTCTGGCCGATTTTGCCGACCGCTATCCCGCGCGCCTCTCGGGCGGCCAGCAGCAACGTGTGGCGCTTGCGCGCATGGTGGCGGCGCATCCGGGCATTTTTATGTTCGACGAGCCCATGAGCGCACTCGATTCCTATCTTAAGAGCGCCCTCGAACAGAACATGCTCGACCTGTTCGATGTGTGCAACCGTACCGTGCTCTACGTGAGCCACGACATCGACGAAGCGTGCCGCCTCTGCCAGCGCATCTGCGTGATGCATAACGGGCATGTGGAGGAGATCGGCTCCGTCGAGGACGTGGTCCGCCGTCCGCAGACGCTGGCGGCGCTGCGCTTGACGGGCTGCAAGAACACAAGCCGGGCGCGCAAGATCGGCGATGAAGAAGTTGAGGCGCTCGATTGGGGCATGACCTTTAACGTGGGTCGCGAGGTTCCCGATAATGTGGCGTACCTGGGCATTCGCGCAAGTTACTTCCATGTTGACAACCGTGCCGAGCGGGGCCGCAACAGCTATGATTTGCACGTGGCCCGCGTGAGCGATTCACGTTTTGAGCGCCTGGTGCTGTTGGACGTACCGCGCGTCGATGCACCCACGCGCCTGCAGTGGAAGGTCAACAAGGTGGGCGTGCCTGTCGACGGGCTGCCGCAAGCGGGCGAGACGCTGCGCATGCATTTTGATGCCAGTAGGATCCATTTGGTCTGTCGATAGCGCCGGGTAATGCCGTCGGGGATATAAGCCTCGGCGGCTTTGCCTTGCCGTTCGCCGAATGAGGGATGACAAACTCTTATCAATCAAGATAATTATTTATTAAACGACGGCACACGATGCTGTCGTACGAATGTCAACGGTGTTCGCATGGTCGATGACCGTTGATATAGTTGATCTCAACTGGTTAAGGAGGGTGCGCACATGCCGCAGACGACATACATTCGCCGCGTTGCCGCGCGTGCCCTATATATGGCTCGGAGCCGCATATGAGCAGGTATGTTCACGGCTCCGGGAGAGACGACGCACAACTAAATAATCAGCTGCAAAGCAGGTCCCCCAAAATTCCGGGTTTGAGCACGGCCGGGCAATCGCCGTCCGTCGTGCATCGATACCGCTGTTATCCGTTTTTGGTTCGAGAGGGGAACCGTTATGGCTGAAGCGATCGAAGAGGTTAAGCTGCCCAGCACGTTTGAGGAGTTCAACGAGCAGCGCAAGGCGGCGTTTATTCGCGTCAAGGATTATAAACAGGCGGGCAATCGCCTGGTCGGCTTTTTGTGCAGCTATACGCCGCTCGAGATTATCGATGCCGCGGGGGCTGCAAGCGTGGCTCTGTGCGGTACGTCCGACGAGGTGATTCCCTAGGCCGAGAAGGTGCTGCCGGCAAACCTCTGCCCGCTCATCAAGTCGACCTATGGTTTTGCCTACTCGCAAAAGTGCCCGTTTACGTACTTTAGCGACATGATCATCGGCGAGACCACCTGCGACGGCAAGAAGAAGATGTACGAGCTGCTGGGGGAGCTCAAGCGCACGCACATTCTGCATCTTCCTCAGGGTCGCGACCGCGCCTACGAGCGTGAAGGCTGGTACGAGGAGTGCCGCCTGCTCAAGGAGGAGCTCGAGGGCTTCTACGGCATCACGATTACCGACGATGACCTGCGCGCTGCCGTCCGTCGTCGCAACCGCTTGCGTGCGGCCCAGCTCGACATGTTTGCGCTGCAGGCCAATCAGCCGGCGGCCATGAGCGGCGTCGACCTGATGAGCACCATGTTTGCCGGTACGTTCAGCTTTGATATCGAGGCCTATACGCAGCAGTTGGAGCAAAAGGTTGCCAAGCTGCGCGAGGCCTATGACGCGGGCGAGCGTCCGGTTGCGGCGGATGCCAAGCGCATTCTGATCACCGGCTGCCCGGTGGGCGGCGTGATCAACAAGATCGGTCGCACCATCGAGTCCAACGGCGGCGTGGTCGTGTGCATGGACGATTGCTCGGGCGAGCGCACGGCGGCCATGATGATCGACCCGGATGCACCCGACATGCTGCGCGCCATCGCCGACCGCTACCTGGACATCAACTGCTCGGTCATGACGCCCAACGAAGGCCGCATGGAAAATACGCTGGCCCTGTGCGAGAAGTACCACGTCGATGGCGTAGTGGAGAGCGTGCTGCAGGCCTGCCACACCTTCAACGTGGAGAGTGCACGTATGCAGGAGGCTGTTGAGGGCGCAGGCATTCCGTATATGAAGATCGAGACCGATTACAGCAATGGCGACATGGGCCAGATCGAGACGCGTATCGCCGCCTTCATCGAAACCCTCTAGCTTCCTCAGGCACCGGATCTTGCCCCTCAAACCGTCGCTTGCGTACCCAAAGTACGCTGCGCTCCTCTTTCGGGGCAATCTCCGGCACCTGAGAAACCTAGAGCTAAGGCGCCTGAACGCGCCGCTACCTTTGATGTTTAGATTAGGAGAGAGCCATGATAGGGATCGGGATCGATATCGGGTCTACGGCGGCTAAGGCCGCTGTGGTCGATGGGGTGGATTCGGTGGCGTGGACGTGCGTGCAGCCAACCGGGTTCTCGTCGGTCGATGCGGCCGAGCGTCTGCGTGGCGAGCTTGCAGCGGCTGGCTATGACGTGGCTGCCGACGATGTGCGCGTGGTCGCGACCGGATATGGTCGTGTCGCCGTGCCCTATGCGCACAAGGTTGTGACCGAGATTACCTGCCACGGTACCGGTGCTGTGCGTCTGTTTGGCGACCATGGCACGGTGATTGACGTGGGCGGCCAGGATACCAAGGTCATTACGATCAAGGGCGGCCGCGTGGCAAAGTTCGCCATGAACGACAAGTGCGCCGCCGGTACGGGGCGCTTTTTGGAGATCATGGCCGACCGCCTGGGCATTACCCAGCAGCAGATGGCCGACCTGGCGCGTTCCGGCGAGCCCACCAAGATCAGCAGCATGTGCACGGTGTTTGCCGAGAGCGAGGTCATTAGTCTGATCGGCCGCGGCGAGCCGCGCGAGAACATTGCCCGCGGTGTGATCGAGAGCGTCGTGTCGCGTGTGGCGACCATGGCCTCGCAAGCCGCGGGCGCCCCGTACTATCTGACCGGTGGTCTGTGCGAAAACGCCTATGTCATCGAGCGTCTTGGCGCATTGGTGGGCTCGCCGGTCACTACCTCGCCTCAGGCCCGCTTTGCCGGTGCCATCGGCGCGGCCATTCGCGCCCAGGCGATCGCGTAGGGGGCCGGTGCGATAAATTGCCCGCTCTCGGCGCCGCCATGCGTATACTGGGAGGAACTGATTGACCTATGAGAGGAGGAATCGATGGCTGACGATCTCATGAAGCTCACGCAGATGACTGCCGCGAGCGGTTGAGCCGCTAAGTTGGCTCCTGGAGCCCTCGCCCAGGTCCTGGGCGACTTACCCAATGTGCATAACGACAACCTGCTCGTGGGGTTCGATACCTCCGACGATGCGAGTGTCTTCCGCGTTGGCGATAACTTGGGCCTCGTTCAGTCCATCGACTTCTTCCCACCGATGGTCGACGACCCGTTCCTGTTTGGCCAGATCGCCGCGGCAAACTCGCTGTCGGACATATACGCCATGGGCGGACGGCCGAGCCATGCCATGAACCTGCTTTGCATACCCAGTTGCCTGGGCGTTGAGGTTGCCGGCCAGATTCTGGCGGGCGGCGCCGACAAGTGCGTCGAGGCCTGCTGTGCCATCGCGGGCGGCCACACCATCAACGACGACGAGCCCAAGTACGGCCTGTCCGTGAGTGGCTTTGTCGCGCTTGACCGTATGCTCGCCAACAGCGGCGCACGCGTAGGTGATGTTCTGCTGCTGACCAAGGCGATCGGCTCGGGCATCATCACTACGGCCATTAAGGGCGAGCTCATCGAACAGGACGAGGCCGCAGCCATGTTTGACTCGATGCGGACCCTCAACGAGGCTCCGATTCGTCTGGCCGAGGACCTCGAGCTTCATGGCTGCACCGACATCACGGGCTTTGGCCTGATCGGACATGCGTGCGAGATGGCCGAGGGCTCGGGCGTGCAGATTGAGCTTGTGTCGGGGGCGGTGCCGCTCTTTGACCAGGTGCTCGACATGGCACGCCTTGGCATTATCCCTGCCGGCGCCTACCGCAACCAGGACTTCTTTGGCCCGCGCGTGGCAGTCGACGATGGTCTGGAGCCGGGGATGCTCGACGCGCTGTACGATCCGCAGACCTCGGGCGGCCTGCTTATCGCGGCACCTGCTGCCGATGTGGATGAGCTTGCGCGCCGTCTGCATGCCGAGGGGCGCGTTGCCGCCGTCGTCGGTCGCGTGTGCGAGCCGGTGCCGGGCGGTCCTGCCGTCCACGTTGTCCGCTAGCCCGCACGTTTATGTAACTGTTTACCGTTCTCTAGAACGGTTCTTTCGAAAGGAAAGGCTATGTCTACCAAGATTGAAGTCAATGCCATGGGCGATGCCTGCCCGCTGCCCGTCGTCAAGACGCTTAAGGCGCTCAAGCAGCTCGATGGCGAGGGCGTTGTCGTGACCTCGGTCGATAACGAGACCGCCGTCAAGAACATCTCCAAGATGGCGCAGGAGAAGGGCTGCACGGCCTCGGTCGAGAAGGTTTCTGACGCCGAGTGGCACGTGACCGTGGCGACCGCCGGTGCCGTGGCCGTTGCGGACCCCGAGCAGGACGGTGCTGCCTTCTGTGATGCCAGCGCCGGCAAGGGCAAGCTCGTCATTTCCGTCTACACCGACTGCATGGGCCGCGGCGACGACGAGCTGGGCCACAAGCTCATGAAGGCGTTTATCTTTGCCGTGACGCAGCAGGAGGAGCTGCCCGCGACCATGCTGTTCTACAACGGCGGCGCCAAGCTCACCGTCGAGGGCTCTCCGGTGCTCGATGACCTGAAGGGCCTGGCCGAGCAGGGCGTCGAGATTTTCACCTGCGGTACCTGCCTGGACCACTTTGGCATCAAAGACCAGCTTGCGGTGGGCGAGGTCACCAACATGTACGTGATCGTGGAGAAGATGGAGCAGGCCGTGCGCGTCGTGCGCCCGTAGCGTATTGGTTGGAGTTGCCATGAGGGAGAAGCGCCCGGCGCTTGTCATCACGTTTCCCACCACGGCGGCCGCCATGGGGTGCGAGACCCTATGCATCGAGCGCGGCCTTCCCGGGCGCACGATTCCCGTGCCCGGGGAGGTCGCTGCCGGCTGCGGTCTGGCGTGGAAGGCGTTGCCTGCCGATGAGGAGCTGCTGCGCGGCGAGCTTGCCGCAGCTGGTGTTCCCACCGAGGGCTTTACGGTGATTGACATGTGGGAGGTCGTGCGATGATCTATCTGGATAACGCGGCGACGACCATGCATAAGCCGCAAACGGTGATCGATGCCGTGACGCAGGCGATGTGCTCGCTCGGCAATGCCGGGCGCGGCGCCACGTCGGGTGCTCTCGATGCGGCTCGTACGATTCACGGTTGCCGTGCCAAGCTCGCGCGCTTGCTGGGCTGCCCATGTGCTGACCATGTTTGTTTTACGCCCAACTCCACCGCGGCGCTCAACACCGCCATCTGTGGCGTGGTGCGCCCCGGCGACCGTGTGGTCACGACGGTGCTCGAGCACAACTCGGTGTTACGCCCGCTCAATCGCCTGTCGGCGGTACAGGGTGTGGCGGTTGAGCATGCGGGCTGCGACGCGAACGGCGTGCTCGACTACGACGAGCTCGAGCGGTTGGTCACGCCGGACACGCGTGCTGTGGTGGTGACGCACGCCTCCAATGTGACCGGCAACGCGGTCGACATTGCGCGCGTAGCGGCCATGGCCCATGCGGCAGGTGCGCTGGTGATCGTCGATGCCTCGCAGTCTGCCGGCACGGCGAAGATTGACATGGATGCCATGGGGCTCGACGTGGTGTGCTTTACCGGCCACAAGGGGCTTATGGGACCTCAAGGCACCGGCGGCCTGGCCGTGGCAGAGGGCGTCGACGTGGCGCCCTGGGCCATGGGCGGCACCGGTGTACACAGCTTCGATGAACTGCAGCCGCTTGAGTGGCCCACGCGCCTTGAGGCGGGCACGCTCAACGGTCACGGTATCGCGGGCCTTTCTGCCGGCCTCGACTTTATCGAGGCACAAGGCGGGGTCGAGGCGATTGCGGCGCATGAGCGCTTGCTTGCAGAGCGCTTCCTTGCCGGCGTGCGCGAGATTCTGGGGATTAAGCTTTACGGTGCCTTTGACCAGCCCGTGCGCTCGGCGATCGTCTCACTCAACGTGGGCGATATCGACTCTGCCCAGATTTCGGATGCGCTCATGCAGGGATGGGGGATTGCGACGCGCCCCGGCGCCCATTGTGCCCCGCTCATGCACCGCGCGCTCGGGACTGAGCGCCAGGGTGTCGTTCGTTTCTCGTTTGGGTATTTCAACACGGACGAGGAAGTCGACACCGCGATTGACGCGCTCCGCGATTTAGCCTGCTAGAGCGTATATACTTGCGGGACGGGTCTTTTGCCCGTCCCGTTTTTGTTTCGACCCGAAAGGTGGTCCCATGGCCTCATCCGCCCCGCGCGGCCTGCGCTCCGACCATGTCGTTACCGTCGGCATCGCCCTGTTCTCGATGCTCTTTGGCGCCGGCAACCTCATCATTCCGCCGCTGCTGGCGCTGCAGGCAGGCTCTGCCACGCCGCTCGCCATGCTCGGCTTTCTGATTGCCGCCATCGGTCTGCCCGTCATGGGCTTTATCGCCGTGGCGCTTGCCGGAACGGCGCGCGAGCTGGCCGGGCGTGTGCATCCTAAATTTGGAGAATTCTTCGTTGCGGCGGTGTATCTAGCCATCGGCCCGTGCCTGGCTATTCCGCGCACGAGCTCCACGGCCTTCGAGATGCTGGTGCCGCTGCTGCCCGAGGGCGTCTCGCTCGGCACGGCTCGCCTGGTGTTTGCCGTTGGCTTCTTCGTCGTCGCGTTTGTGCTCACGCTGCGTCCGGGTGTTATCACGCGCGTGCTCGGCCGCATTACGGGCCCCGCGCTCATTGCGCTCATCGTGCTGGTCGTGGGTGCCGCCGTGGTCTCGCCGTTGGGTCCCGCTGGCGCGCCGCAGGCTCCCTACGATGCAGGCGCTGCCGTGCAGGGCTTTTTGACCGGCTACCAGACCATGGACCTGCTTGCATCGCTCGCCTTTGGCATTATCATCGCCGAGACCATCCACGAGCTGGGCGTGACCGATGACAAGCGTGTGGCCTTCGAGATCTCGCGTTCTGGTGTGATCGCCGGCGTGCTCATGGCCATCATCTACTGCGGCCTGGCGCTTGCCGGCATGCAGCTCGGCACGGTTGTGCCCGATGCTACCAACGGCGCCGCCATCCTTGCCCGCTCTGCCTCCATGCACTTTGGTCTTGCCGGCACGATCGTGGTCTTTGCGATCTTTTTCCTCGCCTGCATGAACGTGTGCATCGGCCTCATCAGCTGCTGCTCGCGCTACTTCTGCGAGACGTATGTGGTCGAAGGGGGAGCGGAGGCTTCCGAGGAGGCTATGCGCCGTCCCTTTGCGGTTCTCGCCTTTGTGTTCGCGGCGTTTTCTTGCGTGCTCTCCAACGTGGGTCTCGACGCGATCCTCATGTTCTCGGTGCCCATGCTCAACGCCTTGTATCCCGTTGCCATCGTGCTGGTGCTTATGGGCCTGGTGCACGGCTTTTGCGACGCGCATCCGCGGGTGTGGGTCTGGGTCGGCGGCGTTGTCGCGGTGCAGAGCGTAATCACTTCGGTCCGCGATGCGTTCTTTGCGGACGCGTGGCTGCCGTTCGATGCACTGCCGTTTGCAGACATTGGAGCCGCGTGGGCGCCGGCCGCCGTTGTGGCGTTTGTGATTGGCCTGCTCCATAGCCAGTTTGTCACACATTCGAGGAGCTAGGGTATCGTCGCTTGCACAGGAGGGAAGTCTCCCCTATAATTTCCTTCGCTTTGGGACACGCAAGGTTTAGACCTTAGCTGCTCAACACCTTCGGGACGTGGCGCAGTTTGGTAGCGCGCCTGCTTTGGGAGCAGGATGTCGCAGGTTCAAATCCTGTCGTCCCGACCATATCTTGCGGGCGTAGTTCAATGGTAGAACCCCAGCCTTCCAAGCTGATGACGCGGGTTCGATTCCCGTCGCCCGCTCCATAGGATAGTTTTAACGGCTTTGGCTCTATTTGGTGCCAGAGCCGTTTTCATAAGCGTGCCGGGCGACGGGAATCGAACTCGGCAGGGTGCGAAGCTGAGAAAATGCGTGAGCATTTTCCAACGCAGCACGCAAGGGCCAATGGCCCGCAGCAAAACAAGGGTTTGCGAAGCAAACCCTTGGACTTCCCGTCGCCCGCTCCATAAGATTGATGAATGGCTCTGCTTCCTTTTGGAAGCAGAGCATTTTCATATACCTGCCGTGGACCCCACATCCCCTTCTAAGTTGCGGTGAAATACGGACTGTTTTCCGGCTTTTATGGCCCATGTAGTCCGTATTTCACCGCAACTTGCACCTGAGCTTCAGGTTGAGATTGCTCGGCCAGGAAACGCCGGCTATTATCTGGCAGATTATGGTTGGCACGTGCCGTCGCTACTCGAGGCCTGCGATGCGCTGCTCGACGAGCGCGGTTTTCGCGGGTCGGCCAAGGCCGGCATCTCGGTGTTTGACGACGACTTTGGCCTGCATGCCCAGCAGGTGGCACCATCCGCCTGCTCGACAAGAGCGATGTGGTCCGCAAGTCGATGCTCACCACGCATTCGCTCCCTTTGTCGATTCTGATCGAAGAAATCGAGCAATCGTGCGATGATATCGTCTTCATAGGGATTCAGCCGGGCGACACGGAGTTCTACAACCCCATGTCCCCGGAAGTCTTTGACGCCGTTGACGCCGTGTACGACGCCGTGGCCGCCAACGACTTTTCCCACTTTGTCCGCTTGGGACAGGAGCTGTAGCAGCGCTTGTCCCTGGTGATTAGGAAAGAAGTGATTGACATGGCAGATTCCAAGGTGGAGTACCCTGCTCCCGATTGCCTGGCGCCCGCCGCGATCGAGGCCAAGACCGAGGCCGCCGGTGTGACCAAGGCTAACCTGTCGGTCGATAAGGCCTTTCTGTTGGCAATGTTCGCCGGTGCGTTTATCGCCTTCGGCGGTCTGCTCTTTACGGTGTTTTTGAGCGACAGCACGCTGGGCTGGGGTGCCCAGCGCGTCGTGGGCGGCCTGTGCTTTTGCCTGGGCCTGGTGCTGGTGCTGGTGTGTGGCGCCGAGTTGTTCACCGGTAATTCGCTTATGGTCTGCGCGCTCAAGAGCAAAAAGATCACCCTGATCCAGATGCTCAAGGCTTGGGTCGTTGTATGGCTTGGCAACTTTGCCGGTGCCTTGTTCATCGTCTTTTTGGTGTACATGGCCGGCGTTTACAAGCTCAACGGCGAGGCGGTCGCCAATTCCATGGTGAGTGTCGCCGCCGGCAAGGTGACGATCGACTGGCTGACGATCTTCTTCCGCGGCATCCTGTGTAACATCTTTGTGTGCCTGGCCGTGTGGATCGGTACCGCCGGCAAGACCGTGGTCGATAAGGTCGTGGGCATTCTGCTGCCCATCGCCGCCTTTGTGGCCTGCGGTTTTGAGCACTGCGTTGCCAATATGTACTTTTTGCCCATGGGTGCCGTGATGCACGCGTGCGGCTATGGTGCCGACGTCGCCGGCGCCGATGCGCTCAACGCCGCGGGCATTGCGTTTAACCTGTCCGCCGCCACGTTGGGCAACATCGTGGGCGGTGCGGTTCTGGTCGCGCTCGGCTACTGGTTTATCTACGCCAAGAAGTCTGAGGCGTAGGGTACCGTCTGCTTGACGTTGGATCTCCCGCGGGGCGTCGCCGCGCGAGGATAATAGCGATTGATTGACTCAGCCGATCGAATCGGCTGATAGTTTGACGTTCGAACGATTGATTCACCTTTGGTTTTGAAAGGCCGCACATGAGCGATAGCCAGAACATGTCCGATGAGGTTCGCGCCCGCCTGCGCGCCATTCCCTCCGTCAACGAGCTGCTCGCCGAGTGGCCGGTAGTGAAGGCGGCGGGGGAGACCTGCGACGCGGTGGTGCATGCCGCCGTCACGGCCGAGCTCGACGAGGAACGCGCCGCCATTCGCGCCGGTGCCGCCCCGCGCTCTAAGCGCGACCTGGCCTTGGCAATTGAGTGGCGTGCGCACCGCTCCGCGCTGCCGAGCCTGCGCCCTGCCGTCAACGCCACGGGCGTGGTCATCCATACCAACTTGGGCCGCGCCCCGCTCGCGGAGTCGGCGGCAAAGGCCGTGGCCGAGGTTGCGCGCGGGTACAGTACGCTCGAGTACAGCGTGGACACCTGTTCGCGCGGGTCGCGCAAGGAACACGCCGCGCAGCTGATCCGCTCGCTCACCGGTGCCGAGGACGCGCTTGTGGTCAACAACAACGCCGCCGCGGTGCTGCTGGTGCTGGCGACCCATGCCGCAGGCAAGGAGGTCATCGTTAGCCGCGGCGAGCTTGTCGAGATCGGCGGCAGCTTTCGCATCCCCGATGTCATGGCGTCTTCGGGCGCCAAGCTCGTCGAGGTCGGCGCCACCAACCGCACGCACCTAACAGATTATGAGCAAGCCATCACGCCCGATACGGCCATGATTCTCAAGGTCCATCCTTCCAACTATCGCATCGAGGGCTTTCACGAGGAGGTGAGCTCTCGGGAGCTTGCGGCGCTTGCTCACAAGCATGGCCTGCTGTTCTATGAGGACCAGGGTTCGGGCGCGCTCCTGCCCGATGACATCCTGGTGCGCGGTGGCGAGGAACCCACGCCGGCTTCGGTCGCGGCGGGGCTCGATATCGTGTCGTGCTCGGGCGATAAGCTGCTGGGCGCGGCGCAGGCGGGCATCATCATGGGCCGTCGCGATCTGGTCCAGGCCTGCGGCGCACATCCGCTCATGCGCGCTCTGCGTCCGGGCAAGTTGGCGCTTACGGCGCTCGAGGCCACGCTGCGTATCTACATGGACGGGGCGGATGCGGCCCATCGCGATATTCCGGTGCTCAGCATGCTTACGCTGCCGCAGGCCCATTTGGAGCGACGTGCCCGCAAGCTGCGCGATCGTATGGTCGCCGGGCTCGATAAGGCCGGTTGCCCGTGCGCCGTTCAGGTGGAGATCGTCGAGGAATCGTCGACCCCCGGTGGCGGCTCGCTGCCTACCATGGAGCTGCCCACGATGTGCGTTGCCGTGCGTCTTGTTGACGCGCGCCTGACGGTCGATGCGCTCAAGCGCTCGCTTGTCCAGGACTTCGACACACCGGTCGTCACGCGAACCTCGCACGATCGCATTTTGTTTGACGTCCGTACGCTCGTGGGCGACCGCGATATCGAGACGGCGGCGTCGACGCTTGCCGCATGCGTTGAGAAGGCGATTGCTCGATGAGTGAGGTCCAGGCGCTGGTGGAGTGTCCCGTTATCGTTGGCACGGCGGGCCACGTCGACCACGGTAAGTCGGCATTGATCGAGGCACTGACCGGCAAGAATCCCGACCGTCTGGAGGTTGAGCGTCGTCGAGGTATGACCGTTGAGCTTGGCTTTGGCGAGCTGGCGCTGCCGAGTGGCAAGATTGTCGGCCTGGTCGACGTGCCTGGTCATGTCCACTACCTGCGCGCCATGGTGCAGGGCGCCACGGGTATCGACGTTGCCGTGCTGGTGGTTTCGGCCGTCGAGGGCGTGATGCCGCAGACCCGCGAGCACGTGCATGTGCTGGAGCTGCTGGGCGTTACGCATATGGTGGTCGCGCTGACGATGTGCGACCTGGCCGATGCCGAGATGACCGAGCTTGCCGAGCTCGATGTCGATGACTTTTTGTCGGGTACCGTGTTTGCGGGCGCGCCGATGGTGCCCGTGTCGTCCAAGACGGGCGAGGGGATCGACGGGCTGCTTGCGGTGGTCGACGAGCAGGCAAGTGCCTGCTGGGATGCTTGCCGCGACCGTTCCGATCGGAGCGATGCCTCGTCTCGCCTGCCGATTGACCGCTGCTTTACGATCAAGGGTGTCGGCACCGTCGTTACGGGAACGCTGCACGATGCGCCGGTTGCGGTAGGTGACGAGCTGATGGCTTTGCCGTCGCGTACGGCCTGTCGTGTGCGCGGGATTCAGGTGCATGGCGATACGCTGCGCGCGCTGCCTGGGCAACGCGTGGCGCTCAACCTGGTCGGTGACGGTGTCGCGGCGCTTGACCGTGGTGAGATGCTGGGCGTGGCGGGTCGCTTTGGTCAGACGTTGCGCTTTATGATGACGTTTACCTACCTGGGCCGCGAGGGCGCCAAGCCGCGCGTGCTCGAGTCGGGCGCGCGCGTGCACGTGATGGCCGGCACGGCCGGGGTCATCGGCCGCGTTATGCTTTTGGAGGGCGAGGCCCCCATGGCGGTGGGCGAGACCCGTACCGTGCAGGTGCGCCTGGAGGAGCCATTGCCGCTGCGCGCCGGAGACCATGCCGTGGTGCTGTCGTATTCGCCCGTTATGCTCATCGGCGGCGGGCGTGTGCTGCTTTCGCGCTGCCGTCGCTCGCGCGAGCTTTCGGCCGGCGAGCGTGCGCTGTTTGCGGCGCTTGAAGCCGGCGATGCCGTTGCTGGCGTAGACGCGTGGCTGGCGCTGCAGGCGCTGCCGGTTGCGGCGGCTGATGTTGCCGAGGCGCTCGATCTTGTTGCCGGTGAGGCTGAGGCAGCGCTGGGCGAGTTGGTGGCGCGAGGTGTTGTTTGCGAGCTTGCCGGCTCGGGCGGCACGTTGTATGCGAACGGCGCCGTGCTCGATGCCGCCATGGACGTGTTGGCGGCGACCCTGTCTGCCATGCACGCGGCGGCTCCCAGGGAGACGGGTTTTACGCCCGGCGCCGTTGCCCATGCTGCGTGGCCTGCCGCCGATGAAGGCGTTGCCGCGGCTCTGATTGCTGCGGGCTGCTCGCGTGGCGCGTGCGCCGCCGAGGGCGCCGAGGTATTCGATCCGCACTCCGCTGCTGCCGCGGCGCGTGTGGTGCGCGAGGCGTGTGAGCGCATTGTGGCGCTGCTCGACGGGGCCGGCCTCGATGCGCCGACGCTGCCCGAGGTGGGTGAGCGACTGCAGCTCGACCGCGACACCATGACGCGCGCCCTGCGCGAGCTTTCGCTCAACCGCTCGATCGTTAAGGTCGAGCGCGACGTTGCCCTGTCCGCCGCCGCCGAGGTCCATGCGCGCGATCTTGTCGCCGCTGCTATTGAGGCAGCCGGCGGCGCTGCCACCACGAGCGTGCTGCGCGAGGCGCTGGGTGTGTCGCGCAAACGTGCCATCAGCATCTTGGAGCACCTGGATGCCGTGCGCTTTACGGTGCTCGACAAGGAAGCCGGTGGCCTGAGGTCCCTGCGCTAGACTGGCTGCTCGGTTTGGTAAAATACCGCCGCACTTGGGAACGGATGGGCTCCGGTGGGCTCCGCGGTCCTCAAAACCGTTGCGAGGCGTGCAAAACGTCTTGGATGTGTTCGATTCACATACGTTCCCGCCACACGCTACCAGCGCTTTTGTGCTCGCGGTCTTGCTGCGTGCCGCAAAGGCGCTGTTTTGTTTTTGTGCGGGTCGGCCGTGTCGTCTGTCTTGCCGCCGGTGTGCCCGGGCGCATCATGTGTCCCCAATGTGGTGGTTTGGAACATGTGGACGAAACAGCTTCGAAACACGCGATTTCTACGTCGGGTGCTCAAAAACGCTTCTACCTGCATCGTAATCAAAACGAAACATCTGCTCGTCGGCTTATGCGAAACTTTGCTGCAACAGTGCGATATTATCCATACACGATAAAGTTCGCGGCGCATAGGGTGCCGTGACCGACATTTTCGTTTCCCATCATTGGAGGAAGCATGAGCTACACGCAGAAAGTTCTCGAAGAGCTCAAGGCCCGCTATCCCGAGCAGCCTGAGTTCATCCAGGCCGCGACCGAGATCCTCGGCACCATCCAGCCGGCGCTCGACGCCCACCCCGAGTACGAGGAGGCCGCCCTGCTGGAGCGCCTCGTCGAGCCCGAGCGCATCGTCATGTTCCGTGTTCCCTGGGTCGACGATCAGGGCAAGGTTCAGGTCAACCGCGGTTACCGCGTCGAGTTCAACTCTGCCATTGGACCCTACAAGGGCGGCCTGCGCTTTAACCCGACGGTCACCCTGGGTATGCTCAAGTTCCTGGGTCTGGAGCAGATCCTCAAGAACAGCCTGACCACCCTTCCCATGGGCGGCGGCAAGGGCGGCTCCGACTTTGACCCCAAGGGCAAGTCCAACAACGAGATCATGCACTTCTGCCAGTCCTTCATGACCGAACTCTATCGCCACATTGGCCCCAACACCGACGTTCCCGCCGGCGACCTGGGCGTTGGCGGCCGCGAGGTTGCCTACATGTTCGGTCAGTATAAGCGCCTGACCAACGAGTGGACCGGCGTCCTTACCGGCAAGGGCCTCTCCTTTGGCGGCTCGCTCGCCCGTACCGAGGCCACCGGTTACGGTCTGGTCTACTTTGTGGACGAGTACCTCAAGAGCCGCGGCGACTCCTTCGAGGGCAAGAACGTTGTCGTTCACGGCTCCGGTAACGTCGCTATCTACGCGGTCCAGAAGGTCGCTCAGCTCGGCGGCAAGGTGCTCGCCTGCTCCGATACCCACGGCTGGGTCGAGGATCCCGACGGCATCGACTACACCGTGCTCGAGCACGTCTACAACAAGAAGCGCTCCGGCCACGACAAGGGCGTCACGCTCGCCATGTATGTTGACGAGAAGCCCAACGCCGTGTGGCACGAGGGCGACGGCCGCGGCGTGTGGCAGCTGCCCTGCGACATCGCGCTGCCCTGCGCTCGCGAGAACACGCTGCTGCTCGAGGACGCCCAGGCGCTCGTCGCCAACGGCTGCAAGGTGGTCGGCGAGGGCGCGAACATGCCCACGACCATCGAGGCCACGACTTACTTCCAGGAGAACGGCGTCGCCTTTATGCCCGGTAAGGCTGCCAACGCCGGCGGCGTGCTCGTGTCCGGCCTGGAGATGAGCCAGAACGCCGAGCACCTGTCCTGGACCTTCGAGGAGGTCGACGGCAAGCTCGAGCAGCTCATGCGCGGCATGTTCCACAACGTGGACGACACCGCCAAGGAGTACGGCCAGGAGGGCAACTTTGTCATGGGCGCCAACATCGCCGGCTTCCTGAAGGTCGCCGACGCCATGCTCGCCCAGGGCGTCTGCTAAAACTTCGCTTGACATAGCATGTGATGAGGCTCCCAGCCATCCGGCTGGGAGCCTTTTTCTGTGGTGGCGAGGGCTGTGCGCCCTCGTTTGGTACACTTAGAGGTACTGGACAAGTGAAGAGATGGGGGAGAACGTGCTCAAGTTCGGTACCTGCGTTCGTGTTGGAAACGCGGCCGAAGCCTATGAGCTCTTACAGAAGAACCGCAACAACAAGATTGTGGGCGGCGGCATCTGGATGCGCCTGGGTTCGCGTCGCGTGGCGACGGCGATTGACCTTTCGGCCTGCGGACTCGATCAGATCGAGGAGACCGAGACCGAGTTTCGCATCGGTGCCATGTGCACCCTGCGACAGCTCGAGCGCCATGCCGAGCTCAACGCGCTTGTCAACCATGTCTTTGAGTTCGCCGTCCACGATATCGTGGGCGTGCAGCTGCGCAACACCGCCACGGTGGGCGGCAGCATCTACGGTCGCTTTGGTTTCTCGGACGTGCTCTCGGCCTTTTTGGCGCTCGATTCGTACGTTGAGCTGACGGGTGCCGGCCGCGTGCCGCTCGCCGAGTTCGTGGATATGGGTTACGTGCGCGACGTGATCGAGCACGTGGTGGTCGTTAAGCACGATTACCGCGCAAGCTACGAGGCCGTGCGCAAGGCCGCGACCGACTTCCCCTCCTTAAACGTCACCGCTGCCTGGTGGGACAACAGCTGGCATGTCACCGTGGGCGCACGCCCGCTGCGCGCGACCCTGCTGCAGGGCGAGGCGTGCGGCCTGGTGAGCGAGCAGCCTTCCGAGGACGAGCTGCGCGCCCTGGCCGCGTCCGTACGCGCACTGAGCTACGGCACCAACCTGTGGGGCTCGGCCGACTATCGCCGTTGCATCTCGGCGCCGCTTGCCGTGCAGGCCGTGCGCCGCGCCGCCGGCATCGAGCTTTCGGCCTCGCTTGCCCGCGAGCTCGAGGGCGTGCAAGTGCCTAAGTTTGCCACGGACGAGTATTCCTGCCGCCGCGTGCCCGGCGTCGATTCTAGCGAGGTGCGCTAATGGCTGCCAAACTCATCGATCTTTCCTTTACGCTCAACGGCCGCAAGGTCAAGGTTCAGATTGCCCCCGACACCATGCTCTTTGCGCTGCTGCGCGAGCAGGGCTGCGCGCCGGTGCGCTGCGCCTGCGAGACTACTAACTGCGGCCTGTGCACGGTGTGGCTCGACGGCGACCCGGTGCTGAGCTGCTCGGTTCCCGCTGCGCGCGTCGAGGGCCGCTCCGTCACCACGCTCGAGGGCCTCAAGGCCGAGTCCGAGGCGCTCGCCCACGCAATGGCTGCCGAAGGCGCCGAGCAGTGCGGTTTTTGCGCCCCCGGCCTCATCATGAACGTGCTGGCGCTTGCCCGCGCCGCCAAGGAGGACCCGAGCCTCGTCGCCACGCGCGAGGAGCTCTCGCGCCAGCTGGCCGGCAACCTCTGCCGTTGCAGCGGCTACGAGAGCCAGCTGCGCGCCATCGTCCGCTTCCTTAACGAGTCCGGTGTGCAGGTGGGCTTTGAGATGCCCGAGCTTCCGGTCAACGACACCAGCTGCGATGGCGTCTCGTACAAGCAGATCACCCATAAGCAGCCCAAGAAGGACTCGAAGGCCCTGCTCGAGGGGCGTCCCGTCTACACAGGAGACCTGGTGCCCGCCGGCGCCCTTATCGTCAAGCTCAAGCGCAGCCCGTATGCCCGTGCCAAGATCCGCTCCATCGATACGTCGCGCGCCCTGAAGGTGCCCGGCGTGGTGGGCGTCTACACCTACGAGGATGTGCCCAAGCGCCGCTTTACCATCGCCGGCTAGAGCTATCCGCAGCCGAGCCCCTACGACCGCCTGATCCTCGAGAACCTGGTGCGCTACCAAAACGAGGAGGTGGCGATCGTCGCCGCCGAGACCGAGGAGGCCGCCGACAAGGCACTCAAGCTCATCAAGGTCGACTACGAGGTGCTCGAGCCTCTGCTCGACTTTACCCAGGCGCTCGATAACGACATCGTGGTCCACCCCGAGGGCGACGTGACCTTTATGTTCCCGCAGGGCGGCGACGTTGCTCGCAACCTGGTGTGCAGCGGTACCAGCGATTTTGGCGACCTGGACGAGGCCTTCGCCCAGAGCGACATCGTCTTTGAGCGCACCTACACCAGCCAGGCCACGCAGACTGCGCCCATGGAGACCTTCCGTGCCTTCGCGACGACCGACGCGTTCGGCCGCATCTCGGTGACCACCTCCACGCAGGTTCCCTTCCATGTGCGCCGCATGGTCGCGCAGTCGCTCGACATTCCGCAGTCGCAGGTGCAGGTTATTAAGCCGCGCATCGGCGGCGGCTTTGGCTCCAAGCAGACGGGCTGCTGCGAGATCTTCGTGGCGTTCGTGACCCAGCAGACTGGCCGTCCGAGCTATTGCTGCTACACCCGCGAGGAGACCATCACTGCGGGCAACTCGCGTCACCAGATGCAGATGACCGTCAAGCTGGGCGCCATGAAAGACGGCACCATCACGGCCATCGACCTGCACACGTTGTCCAACGCCGGCGCGTATGGCGAACATGCCACCACGACGATCGGCCTCTCGGGCCACAAGAGCCTGCCCATCTACAACCACGTGAAGGCGAGCCGCTTTAGGTGGGACGCCGTCTACACCAACACCAACCGCGGCGGTGCGTATCGCGGCTACGGCGCCACCCAGGGCCAGTTTGCCGTGGAGAGCGCCGTCAACGAGCTCGCCGACATGCTGCACATGGATCCCGCCGACCTGCGTCTTAAGAACATCGTGCGCGAGGGCGAGATTATGCCGCAGTACTACAACGAAAAGCTCAACGCCTGCGCGCTCGACCGCTGCCTGCTGCGTGCGATGGACATGATCGGCTGGCGCGACAAGCCGCTGGCCGTGGACCTGGGCGACCGCGTGCGTGCTCTGGGCTGCGCGCTCACCATGCAGGGCTCGGGCATCTCCAACGTGGATATCGGCGGCATCGACATGCGCCTGGAGGAGGACGGCTTCATTACCATCGGCACCGGCGCCACCGATAACGGCATGGGTGTCGACACGATCCTGGCGCAGATTGCCGCCGAGGAGCTGGGCGTGGAGAGCTCGCTTATCGTGGTGCGCGGCGTGGACACCGACGTCTCGCCGTTCGATGCCGGCTCGTACGCGAGCTCGGGCACGTACGTGACGGGCCTGGCAGCCAAGAATGCCGCGACTGAGCTGCGCGAGAAGATCTGCGCCAAGGCCGCCCAGATGTGGGACGTGGACGCCGCCGACGTGGTCTTCGACGGCCAGTACGTGCGTCTGTCTGACGAGCGCGCCGCTCGCGAGTGCGGCCGCTACCTCACGCTGCGCGACTTTGCCAACCTGTGCGTCAAGAACATCGCGGGCGGCGACGCGCTCACCTCGCATGCTTCTGCCTGCCTGCCCGTTTCGCCTCCGCCGTTTATGGCTGGCATTGCCGAGGTCGAGGTCGACAAGGCCACCGGCAAGGTGACTGTGGTGGACTATGCGGCGGCTGTGGACTGCGGCACCGTGATCAACGAGGCACTCGCGCGCGTCCAGGCCGAGGGCGGCATTGCCCAGGGCATCGGTCACGCGCTCTACGAGATTGTCGAGCACGACGACCGCGGTCGCCTGCGCACCGGTAACTTTATGAGCTACAAGCTGCCCACGCGCCTGGATATCGGCAGCATTCGCGTGGCCTTTGAGCCGAGCTACGAGCCGACGGGCCCGTTTGGCGCCAAGTCGATCGGCGAGGTCGTCATCAACACACCGCTCGCCGCCGTTGCCTCGGCCGTGGCGCACGCCACCGGCCACCAGGTTCGCTCGCTGCCGATCACGCCCGAGAAGGCCCTGCTGGGGGAGTAGGCGAGGCGCGGCAGCCGCCGCTCTTTGGCAAGCCCGAGGAAACTGCAGCCCACTTTTCAACCGAATTGTGGGCTGCGGGAGATAGCCGATGGGGGTAGCTAATTTGGGACGGGGCTTTTTTAGCTACCCCCACAAGCGGGGTAGTTAAAAAAGCCCCGTCCCAAATTAGCTACCCTGTTCCGCTGTAACTCGTGGTGAGGTCGTGGGCCTAAAAAGGTGTGCGTGCGCTTGCCGTTCGTATCTGCTATCATTCCTAGTCTGTGCGCTCATGCGGGCGTGGCGGAATTGGTAGACGCGCCAGATTTAGGTTCTGGTGGGATTCCCGTGAAGGTTCGAGTCCTTTCGCCCGCACCAACGCACCTGCGTCGGCCTCGGCCGTCGCGACACTTTGTTGCATAAAGGTACCAGCACCTCAGATAAGCTGGGCAGTATGAGGAGGAACGTGTTGAACATCACCGCTTCTGACGTCAAGGACGCCAAGCTCACCGCTACGGTCACCATCCCGGCCGCCGACGTCGACGCCGCGATCAAGAAGGCCTACAAGGACACCGCCAAGAAGTACCGCTTCCCGGGCTTCCGTGCCGGCAAGGCTCCCCGTCCGGTCATCGACGCTGCTCTTGGCGCCGAGGCCACCCTCGCCCAGGCCACCAACGATCTGATCGCCGCCAACGAGCCCGCCGTCCTCAACGAGCTGGACATCGTCCCCACCAAGAACGGTGACTACAAGGAGCTCGACCTCGCCAAGGATCACGAGGACTACACCTACACCGTCGAGTTCTCTCTGCGTCCTGCCGCCGAGCTCTCCTCCTACGACGCCGTCGAGATCGAGATGCCTCCCGCGGAGGTCACCGAGTCCGAGATCAACAACCAGGTCGAGATGCTCCTCAACTACCGTGCCACCTTCGAGGACGTCGAGGATCGTGCCGTCGAGGCCGAGGACTACGTTACCGTCGACCTCAAGGCCGTCGAGAACGCCGACAACTTCGCTGCCGAGGGCCGCATGCTCATTGCCGGTAGCGACAGCAACCCCAAGGAGTTCAACGAGGCTCTGATCGGTGCTAACGTCGACGACGTCAAGACCGTCACCTGGACCGACGAGGTCGAGGAGGGCGAGGAGGCCGAGACCCACACCGTCGAGGTCACCGTCAAGGGCATCAAGGTCCGCAACACCCCCGAGCTCACCGACGAGCTTGTCAAGTCCGACTTTGGCTTCGACAGCATCGACGCTATGCGCGACGCCATCAAGCTCGAGATCGAGCAGGACAAGGCTTCCCGCCTTCCGGCCGAGAAGGAGAACCGTTGCGTCGCCGCTCTCGCCGAGCGTCTGCAGCTCGAGGAGATGGACGCCGACTACGAGCAGTCTGTCTTTGAGGAGCTTGGCCAGAACTTCCTGTCCAACCTCGCTGCCCGCGGCATGACGCTGGACACCTGGCTGCCCGCTTCCGGCCTGACCATGGAGCAGTTCATCGGCGACCTGCACAAGCAGGCCAACGATGTTGCCCGCGAGTCCCTGGCGCTCGACGCCCTCGCCCGTGAGCTCAAGATCGAGGTCACCGAGGACGACGTCAACGCCGAGTTCGAGAAGGCTGGCGTCAAGGACGTCGAGGCTTCCAAGGCCGAGTTCATCGCCGATGGACGCATGCCTGCCGTCCGCGAGTCCATCCGTCGCTCCAAGGCCGTCGACCACCTGGTCGAGAACGCCAAGGTGACCGAGGTCGACGAGACCGCCAAGGACGCCGAGTAATTCTCGCCACCTTTCCCGCGAGCGCATGCAGGCGCCCGTGATGGGGTAAAGTTATAAACCGGTTATTCGGTTGCTTCGTACGGTGCCAGCCAATGCATAGCATGCGGGCACCGTACGTTTATCTAGAACCAATTTGGTCCGCAAGAGAGAAATGGAGATGCGTATGATCGCTAAGTTCGATTCCGCCCTCGTGCCATACGTTATCGAGCAGACGCCGCGCGGCGAGCGCAGCTACGATATCTATTCGCGCCTGCTCAACGACCGCATCATCTTCTTGGGCGAGGAGATCAACTCCGTCAGCGCCAACCTGGTCGTTGCCCAGCTGCTGCATCTTGAGAGCCAGGATGCCGAGAAGGATATCTCGCTCTACATCAATTCGCCCGGTGGCGAGGTCTACTCCGGCCTGGCGATTCTGGACACTATGAACTTTATCAAGCCGCAGGTCTCCACCATTTGCGTCGGTATGGCCGCGTCTATGGCCGCCGTGCTGCTTTCGGCCGGCGCCAAGGGCAAGCGCTTCTGCCTGCCGCACTCCAAGGTCATGATTCACCAGCCCAGTGGCGGTGCCCAGGGTCAGCAGACCGAGATCGAGATCGTGGCCGAGGAGATCAAGAAGACCCGTCGCGAGCTCAACCAGATCTTGTCCGACGCCTCGGGCCAGCCGATCGAGAAGGTCCAGGCCGATACCGAGCGCGACAACTACCTGACTGCCGCCGAGGCCCTCGACTATGGCCTGATCGACCGTATCGTCACCTCGCGCGATCTTGCCGCGAAGGACGCCTAGGATGGCCGGTAACATGCAGGACAACTTTGACGAGAACGGCAACCCCATCCGCTGCTCCTTCTGCGGAAAAGAGCAGGGTCAGGTGCGCCGCCTTGTAAAGGGCCCCACCAACATCTTTATCTGCGACGAGTGCGTTGCCGCCTGCTCCGAGATCTTGGAGGAGTCGCTGGCTTCGGACTTTATGGATGCCGCCTGCAACGGCAAGCTGCCGGGCTTCCTCAACGACCACGGTCAGGCTGCCGGGCAGCCTGCCATGGATCCCGAGGCCGAGGGCTTTGAGCTCGAGGACGACGTGCGTCAGGTCATCACGCACGTGCCGACCCCGCACGAGATCTATGACGAGCTTTCGGCCTATGTCATGGGTCAGGAAGACGCCAAGCGCGCCATGTCGGTTGCCGTGTACAACCACTACCGTCGCGTGATCGAGGGTGGCGCCGCGCTTTCGGCCTTTGACGAGGCCTCGGGTGCGGGTTCGCGGCTCGACGACGATATGGACGAGGTGGAGCTCGCCAAGTCCAACATCTTGCTGCTCGGTCCCACCGGTACCGGTAAGACCTTGCTCGCCCAGACGCTCGCGCGCATCCTCGAGGTGCCGTTTGCCATCGCCGACGCCACCGCACTCACCGAGGCCGGTTACGTGGGCGAGGACGTGGAGAACATCCTGCTCAAGCTCATCAATGCTGCCGATGGCGATATCGAGCGTGCGCAGGTCGGCATCATCTACGTGGACGAGATCGACAAGATCGCCCGCAAGGCCGAGAACCTCTCCATCACCCGCGACGTTTCGGGCGAGGGCGTTCAGCAGGCGCTGCTTAAGATTCTTGAGGGCACGGTGGCAAGCGTTCCGCCCACCGGCGGCCGCAAGCACCCCCAGCAGGAGCTGCTGCAGATCGACACGACCAATATCTTGTTTATCTGCGGCGGTGCCTTTGTGGGTCTGGACAAGATTATCGCCGATCGCGTGGGCAACAAGGGCGTGGGCTTTAACTCCGAGATCGCCGGCCCCACCTCGGTCGACGAGAACGACCTGCTGCGTCAGGTGCTCCCGCAGGACCTCAACGCCTTTGGTATGATCCCCGAGTTTGTGGGACGTACGCCCGTCGTCACCCAGACACAGGCGCTCGACGAGGACGATCTGGTGTCGATCCTGACCGAGCCAAAGAACGCCGTTGTGCGTCAGTACCGCAAGATGTTCCAGCTCGAGGACGTTGAGCTTGAGTTTGAGGACGCCGCCCTGCACGAGATTGCCCGCATGGCGCTTGCCCGCAAGACCGGCGCCCGCGGCCTGCGCTCCATCTGCGAGGACGTGCTGCAGCAGACGATGTTCGACCTGCCGAGCGAGGAAGGAGTCGCCAAGGTCATCGTGACCGAAGCCTCCGTAAAGGGCACCGAACAGCCCCAGCGCATCTACGGGTAAACCTGCCAAAAAGGGACAGGTTTATTTTGGCAGGTTTTATCAGGGAGAATGATGTTTGCCCATATAAAACCGACCAAAATAAACCTGTCCCTAAATGGTAGGTTTCGCAAATGTGAATTTGAATAGCCTCCGACCACCCGCGGTCGGAGGCTATTTTATATATACGCAATAACCCCAACTACCTGTGTTATTCTGTGTGTTTGTTTAAGCCTCAGCGAAGTCGTATCAGACTGAAGTAATCGATACCTAAGGGGAGGAATGCAGACCCTGGCGGGCCTACATTCCTCCCCGGTGGGACGGGAGAGATATATGGAAGAGATGCCCAAAAACTACGATCCGTCGACCAACGAGCCGGCGATCCTGCAGAAGTGGCTCGACGGCGGCTACTACAAGCGCCGCGAGGGCGTGGGCGACTGCACTGTCACCATTCCGCCTCCCAATGTGACCGGCAAGCTCCACATGGGTCACGCCACCGACGACTCCATCCAGGATGCCATCATCCGCATGGCCCGCATGCGCGGCAGGTCCACCCGCTGGGTGCTCGGTACCGACCACGCCGGCATCGCCACGCAGACCAAGGTCGACAAGAAGCTTAAAGAGGAGGGCATCAGCCGCCTGGAGATCGGCCGCGATAAGTTTGTCGACGCCTGCTGGGATTGGACCCACGAGTACGGCGGCATCATCGTCGAGCAGATCAAGCGTATGGGCTGCTCCGTCGACTTTGATAACGAGCGCTTTACCATGGACGAGGACTACGCCCAGGCCGTGCGCAAGGTGTTCTGCGACTGGTACCACGACGGCCTGATCTACCGCGGCAAGCGCATCGTCAACTGGTGCCCCAACTGCACCACCGCCATCTCGGACGACGAGGCCGAGTACAAGGACGAGAAGGGTCACCTGTGGCACCTGCGCTACCCGCTGACCGAGCCGGTCAACGGCCAGGACTACATCGTCGTCGCCACTACGCGCCCCGAGACCATGCTCGGCGACACGGGCGTGGCTGTCTCCCCGAAGGACCCCGAGAAGGCCGCCTTTGTGGGTAAGACCGTCAAGCTCCCCATCGTCGACCGCGAGATCCCCATCTTTGAGGATTGGCATGTCGACGCCAACTTTGGCTCCGGCTTTGTCAAGGTCACCCCGGCCCACGACCCCAACGACTACGCCATGGGTCAGGCCCACGACCTGCCGCAGATCAACATCTTTGACGAGCATGCGGTGGTCGTCGATGGCTACGGCGAGTTTACCGGCATGACCCGCGAGGAGTGCCGCGAGGCCGTCATCAAGTGGTTTGAGGAGCACGACCTGCTCGATCACGTCGAGGATCACGATCACTCCGTCATGCACTGCTACCGTTGCGACTCCGCACTGGAGCCGTGGCTGTCCGAGCAGTGGTTTGTGGCCGTCGACAAGCTCAAGGGGCCGGCGCTCGATGCCGTCAACTCCGGCAAGGTGACCTTCCACCCCGCGCGTTGGACGCAGACCTATACCACCTGGATGGAGAACCTCAAGGACTGGTGCATCAGCCGCCAGCTGTGGTGGGGCCACCGTATTCCCGTGTTCTACTGCGAGGACTGCGGCTGGGAGGATGCCCTTACCGAGGACACCGACGTGTGCCCTAAGTGCGGCGGTCATCACGTGCATCAGGACGAGAACGTGCTGGACACCTGGTTCAGCTCGCAGCTGTGGACTTTCGCCACGCAGGGCTGGCCGCAAAAGCCGGAGCTGCTCGAGGGACATCACCCCACGACGGCACTCGTCACCGCGCGCGACATCATCGCGCTGTGGGTCGCTCGCATGGTCATGAGCTCGCTGTACTTCCTGGATGAGGTGCCGTTTAAGGATGTCGTCATCTACCCGACAATTCTTGCCAAGGACGGCAGCCGCATGTCCAAGTCCAAGGGCAACGGCGTTGACCCCATGGACCTCATTGGCATGTACGGTGCCGACGCCATGCGTTACAACCTGCTGACGCTCTGCACCAACAACCAGGACGTTAAGTTTGACGCGAACATCGACAAGAAGACCAAGAAGCTTATCGACAGCCCGCGTACCGAGCAGGCCAAGTCGTTTGTGACCAAGATTTGGAACGCCAGCCGCTTCCTGCTTATGAACATGGAGGGCTACACGCCCGGCGAGCCCGTCGTGGAGACGCCGGCCGACGCCTGGATGTTCAGCCGTCTGGCCAAGGCCGTCAAGATGGTTACCGAGGGCATCGAGAACTACACCTTTGGCGACATGGCCCGCGGCGTTCAGCAGTTCTTCTGGAACGAGGTCTGCGACTGGTACGTCGAGGTCACCAAGGCGCGCCTGAAGGGCGAGGGCCGTCTGCAGGCGCAGCGAAACCTGATCTTTGTGCTCGATACCTCTATTCGCCTGATGCACCCGCTCATGCCGTTTGTCACCGAGGAGATCTGGGACAACATGCCGGCGAGCGTGCTCGACCTGGACGCCGAGGGCAACGTGGACCGCGCCGAGGCGCTCATGATCGCCAAGTGGCCCGAGCCCGCCGACTATGTCAAGTATGTCGACGAGGACGCCGAGCGCGCGTTTGAGCTGTGTCGCACCGTCGTTTCTGCCGCCCGCGCCACGCGTTCGCGTTATCGCTTGAGCCCCAAGGCCGAGCTCGACGTGGTCGTGCGTGCCGGTGCCGAGGATATCGAGAAGCTCGAGAGCCTGCGCTCGACCATCGAGCCGCTGGCCAATACCGCCTCGCTGGTCATGGGTACCGATGTTGAGAAGCCGGCTGCGAGCATCGCCGTGGTCGACAGCGGCGTCGAGGTCTTTGTGGTGCTCGAGGGCAAGGTTGACCTTTCGGCCGAGAAGGCACGTCTGGAGAAGGAGATTGCCGCGGCCCAGAAGGAGCTCGCCGGCTGCGAGAAGACGCTCGCCAACGAGGGCTTTGTGGCCAAGGCCGCGCCCGCGGTGGTCCAGAAGAAGAGGGACCGTGCAGCTGAGCTCAAGGAGACCCTGGAGGCGCTGACTGCTCAGGTTGCTGACTTCTCGTAGGTCTAACTTGGGGGACGCGGTTTGGGGCATTGCTCGCTACTGCGGACAGTCCTGCTCGCACGAAGGCCACATTAAGTGGCCTTCGGCTCGTGCGGAACTTGTATCGAGCAAAGCCCCAAACCGCTCCCAGGTCGTTTACGTGGTTGCTTGCAACTGGTGGGTTAGGCCACTTGGTTGTGGCCTTGATTCTGCTGCAGAGCGATGTTTGGCTGATATTTTGAATGGGAGGGGCTCGTTGTTGATTCGGGCCTCTTTTTATGTTGAGGGGACTTTGGGTTATGGCTAAGCGTTCTGGCTTGTATACCGTTCCTTTTGAGTTTGATTTGCTTTCGTTTAGTGAGGCTGTTGGGCTTGCTGCCGATACGGGGCGGATTTCTGGGGATGCTGGTCCTCTGCTCGAGACGGTTGTCGATATGCTCGATGAGCTGGGGCGGCCGGACGAGTACTTTGATTGCATTCAGGTTGCCGGTACCAATGGCAAAACTTCGACCACGCGTTTTTCGGCTGCTATCCTTCGCGGCGAGGGGCTCAAGGCTGCGCTTTATACGTCGCCGCAGCTTGTTCGCTATCCCGAGCGCATGGAGGTCGATGGGCACGTCGTGAGCGATGAGGCGTTTGCCCGTGGCGTTTCTGCTGCTGTTGAGGCGGGGCATCGAGTGAATGCGCGCCGCGTGGTGGCGGGGGAGCGTGCCTATACCATCACGCCGTTTGACCTGCTGACGGCCGCCGCGCTTGTGGTGTTTGCCGAGGCTCGCGTGGATGTCGCCGTGCTCGAGGTCGGCATGGGCGGTCGCTGGGACGCCACGAGCGCGACCGATCCCGTTGCCGTTGCCATCACGGGCATCGGACTCGATCACACGCGCATTCTGGGCGATACGCTCGAGGCCATTGCGGGGGAGAAGGCCGCCGTCATTAAGCCCGGACGCCTGGTTGTGCTGGGCGAGGGCACGCATGAGCCGAGCGTTCAGCGCGTTATGGACACCCGTTGTCGCGAGTGTGGTGTGGTGCCGCTGCTGGTGAGCCACGCCACGACCAAGGTGCCGGCGCATGTGGGCGATACGGTTGAGTTTAGCTGTACCACGCCGCGTGCGATTTATACGTCGAGCATGGTTAAGCCGGCGTATCAGCCGCAGAATGCCGCGTGCGCGATTATGCTCTGCGAGGGGTATCTGGGTCGCGAGCTCGACCACGAGGCGCTTGATGCTTCGCTTATGGGCTGCCCTACGCCGGGCCGTTTTGATGTGTTGGGAACCGACCCGCTCAAGCTGATCGACGCCTGCCATAACCCCCAGAGCTGCGAGAACTTTGTGAGCGCCTTGGACGAGATCGATCCGTGCGTAGAGAATCGCCCCACGTTGCTGTGCGCCGCGCTGGCAGACAAGGACGTGGCGGGTATCGTCGACGTGCTGATCCCGGCCTTCCCGCGCGTGGTCGTCACACAGACCGATTCCGATCGCGCCCTGCCGGCGGAGGAGCTTGCTGCCCTGGTGGATTCCGATAAGCTCGCAGGCGTGTACCCCAGCGTGTCCGAGGCCCTCGCAGCCTTTGAGGCCGCAGGCGAGCCCTTCGTAGCAGCAGGCACCATCACCCTGGCCGGCGAAGTTGCCGGTCTGCTCCGCTAGATCCCTTCCGCAGGGTAGCTAGTTTGCCTGCTCGCCACGAAATGGGCCTATCTACTACGTTTGACCGGCTACCCTCAACCATGCCGAGAATCGCAAAATCAAAACCGCAGGTAGAAGGCTTGCCAATTTTCAAAAAATACCCGCATGGTCGCCCCATGTGGGTTAAACGTAGTAGATAGGCCCATTTCGTGGCGGCATTCATGTGATGCGGCAAAGGGGCTGTCCCTTTGCCGCATTGCCTAGTCTAGGCGGACCGGATCGTGGGGGTAGGCGTTGAGGATCTCGACGCCGCTCTCGGTGACCAGGGCAAGATCCTCGATGCGGACGCCGGTGCGGCCGGGGAGGTAGATGCCCGGCTCGATGGAAAACGTCATGCCCGGCTCCACGACCTGCTCGTTGACGAGCGAGACGTCACCCGGCTCGTGGTCTTGCAGGCCGATCGAGTGTCCCAGACGGTGCGTAAAGTACTTGCCATAACCCGCGTCCTCAATCACGTCGCGCGCGGCACGGTCCAGGTCGCACATGCGCACGCCCGGGGCGATGAGCGCCTCGGCGGCCTCGTTGGCGCGGCGCACGATGTCGTAGATGTGTGCCGTCTCCTCGTCCGGCTCGCCCCAAAAGAACGTGCGCGTCATGTCCGAGCAATAGTTGCGGCGACGTCCGCCAATATCGAACAGTACCACGTCGCCACGCTTGAGTGCCGTATCGTCTGGCTCGTGGTGCGGGTCGCCGGCGTTGGCGCCAAAGCTCACGATGGGCGGAAAGCTAAAGCCCTCGCAATCGTGCTTGCGATACAGGCCAAGCATCTGGTCGGCGATCTCGCGCTCTGTCACGCCTTCGTGGACGAGCTCGATCGCGTCGGCCATCACGGCGTCGTTAGCGGCCGAGGACACGCGCATAAGCTCCTGCTCGGCGGCGTCTTTGTAGGTTCGCGCGGCGGTCACGGCAAAATCGCCTAGGAAGAATTCGCTCGCGGCATGGCGCTCCATGAGGGGCATCAAGAAGCCGGAGCGCATGACGGTGTCGATGCCGAGCGGTTTGGTCGGATCAACCTCGCGAGCGATGGCGTCGGCCACGACGTCGGTATCGGTGTGGTACGCGACGCGGGCATTGTCATACTCGGGCAGCTGATGCAGCGCGTTGACCAAGATCACGGGCTCGCTACCGCGTGCGAGCAGTACGCCGCAAAAACGCTCGAACATATCGGCATAAAAGCCGGTCAGGTAATAAATCGACCACGGGTCGTTTACGAGCAGTTGCGCGCCGGGGTGCTGAGCCTCGAGCGCATCGAGCACGCGTGCCACGCGCTGGTCATCGACATGTGCCATACATCGTCCTTTCGTTAGGTTGCCACCATGGTATCCCCAATGCCAGGGTAGTCAATTTGGGACGGGGCTATTTTAGCTGCGTCAAACATGCGAGCTGATAGGTAAAAGTAGTCAATATGGTCCCGTCCCAAATGGGCTGGTTTCAAAACTATGGCGGATTACGGGGCTGGACCTGTATTACTTGACCATGGGAAAAATCGCGAAATTAAAACCGCAGGTAGAAGGCTTATCAAAAATCGAAAATTGCCGGTATGGGTGGGGGTCTCCGAATCAGCCCCGTAATCCGGCATAGTTTTGAAATGGCACTAAAGTAGGCACAAGCTAAATACCGATCCCAAGGCAAGTTGCGGTGGAATAGTTCCTTGATGCCGGGGTTTTGGCGGAAATCGGGAATTATTTCACCGCAATTGAGGAGGGGCGGGGCGGATGCGGGGTAGCTAAAAGAGCACCGTCCCAAACGAGCTGCTTAGGCCGGGTCGATGTCCATGCTGGCGATGAGGTCGGTACCGGTGTCTAGGAGGTTGGGGAGGACTACATCGCCCATGCGGATGGGGACTTTGACCACTAGGCCGCGGATGAGGTCCATGGTCTGGGCATGGAGTTCGAGCGGGATGGCTTCGGCCGTGCGGACGGGCAGCAGCGCCTCGTCGCCGCCTAATACCGCCACGGTGGTAGTGAGGACGCGCATGGGGCAGGTGAGCTCCTGATGTGCGAACTTATCGCCGCGCGGGCAGCTGTTGCCGGTCACGGCGCGCACCGTCGCCACGCGGTCGTCGGCCCCGCGCTCCACTTCCACCGTAAGGAGGCACTCGGATGGGCAGGTGGTGCAGTTGAACTGTAGCGTCTCGATCGCATTCGTGCTCATGGCTATGCCTCCTCGACGGGCTCGACGGAAAGGATAATCTCGCTGGCACCCAGGTCGAGCGCTCGCTGTATCACCTTTGCCGGCAGCGGGAAGCTTTCCATAACGCTCGGTTTAAACGCGCGGACCTTGCCCGTAAGCAGTTCCTCGTCGCCCGCCAGAATGCGCACGCGGGCGGCATCGACCGGCCGGCGCACGCGGAAGTTGAGCCTGGTGAGTGCCACGGCCGTAATGCGTCCCGGCAGCGCGTAGCCGGCGATGCCGGCAGGGGAGACCGTGAGCTGGCAGCCAGCGCCCGTCTCGACATCCGTGCCGGTCCCCAGCGCGTACGTCGCCGCGGCTGCACCGGCACGCTCGGACTCGGCCGTCACGTTATCGGCCAGGTCGTGCACGTGCAGCACGTTGCCGCAGGCAAAGATGCCTGGCACGCCCGTCTGCAGGCTCTGGTCCACCACGGCGCCGCGCGTGCGCGGGTCAAGCTCAACACCCGCGCCTACCGAAAGATCGTTCTCGGGAATCAAACCTACCGAAAGCAGCAGTGTGTCGCACGGAACGATGCGCTCGGTCCCCGGAATGGGCGCCAGATTTTCGTCGACCTGGCTCACCTCGACGGCCTCCACGCGGTCATGCCCAATCACGCGCGTGACGGTGGTGGACAGGTGCAGCGGAATGCCAAAATCGTCCAGGCAGTTCTTCACATTGCGGCGCAGGCCGTTGGCGTATGGCATAAGCTCGTACACGCCCTCGACCGAAATCCCCTCGAGCGTGCAGCGACGCGCCATGATGAGCCCAATGTCGCCCGAGCCTAAAATGACGGCGCGCGAGCCGGGCTTGAGGTTGTCGATGTTGATGTATCGCTGCGCCAGGCCGGCGGTAAACACGCCGGCGGGGCGGCTGCCGGGAATCTTGATCTCGCTGCGCGTGCGCTCGCGACACCCCATGGCAAGGACGACGGCGCGCCCGGTGAGCTGCAACATGCCGGCGGGGCTCATGAGCGTGACGGTGTGTGCCGAGGCTTCGCTCGCCGCGCCACTTGCGCCCGTGCCTGCGACTTTGTCCTCGCTTGAGTCGATCCCAATCACCATACTGTCCAGGAACAGTGCGATATCGGTTTTGCGCACCTGGTCGATAAAGCGCTGTGCGTACTCGGGACCGGTCAGTTCCTGCTTAAAGTGTGAGAGGCCAAAGCCCGGGTGGATGCACTGGCGCAGGATGCCGCCCAGGTGCTGCTCGCGCTCCACGATGGCCACGCGCGCTCCGGCCTTGTGTGCAGCAAGTGAGGCCGCCATGCCGGCAGGTCCGCCGCCGATAACGACTACGTCGAACGCCTGCGTCTGCACGGCGCCGGCAGTAATTGATACCTTGTCGGCATCTGCGCAAGTGCACTCGACGCCCGATACCGCACCCATATCGATGCTCGTCGCCATCCTAGAGCACCCCCTTCAAAGGTCCCTCAACGAGCCACGAGCCAGTGTCCTCCAGCAGCACCTCGCTGGGATCGCAGCCCAGCTCGCGGGCCAGAATCCGCACCACGCGGCTTTGGCAAAAGCCGCTCTGGCACCGACCCATGCCGGCACGGCAGCGGCGTTTGACGCCTTCGACCGAAACCGCACCCGGGCGGCGTCGAATCGCGGCCACGATCTCGGCCTCGGGCACCGTCTCGCAGCGGCAGACGATCTGCCCCCACGCGGGGTCGGACTCGATCAGCTCTTCCTTGCGCGCAAGCGGCGCGCGGTCGAAGTCGTCCGGCGCGCGACGAATCGGATCCCAATCGGCCCGCTCGCACAAAGCAACACCCGCCTCGCGCAGCACCTGCTCTATTCGCTCGGCAATGGCCGGAGCGCTCGCTACGCCCGGCGACTGAATGCCCGCCGCCTGGAACAGCCCCGGCACCACGGCGGACTGTCCAATAAAAAAGTCGTTCGTTCCCTTAATGACCGGACGCCCACCGGCAAACGCTCGCACCACGCGGCGCGTATCCAGATCGGGCACCAGCTTGCGCGCGCCGCCCAACAGCGCGTTTACATCGCCCGCATAGGTCTGCGTGTCGCCCGCCTCGCGCACAGCGGCCGTCGCGGTGATCACCGTGTTGCCGTGGACGGTGCCCGTAACGATGACGCCCTTGGAAATCGGTGTGGGAACGGGGTAGAGCGGCATGAGTGCGCGCGGCTCCTTGTCCAGTACCACAATGTTGCCCTGGCGCCAGACCATCTGGAACTCCTCGGCGCCCGCCATATGCGAGATGTCTGCGGCGCCGTTGCCCGCCGCGTTAATCAAATAGCGGCAGCGCACATCACCGGCCTGTGTCACCAGCGTAAAACGAGCGGTCCCGTCACCGCTCCTGTCGCCAGCGCCGGGAGCTACCTCGATCGTCTCCACCGGTGCGGAGCGCACAAACGTCACGCCGTTGGCTACGGCGTTCTCCATCGCGGCGATGGCGACCTCAAACGGATCGACATAGCCGGTCGAGGGACACCACAGCGCGCACGTGGCCTGGGCGCTGGCGCGCGGCTCCAGCTCGTGGATGCGCTCGGCCCCGATGATCGCCAACTCGGGTACGCCGTTTGCCAGCCCGTTGCTTTGCAGCTGCTCCAGCTGCGCGCGGTCTTGGTCGCTAAAGCCCAGCACCATGGACCCGGTGCGGCAAAACAAAAAGCCCAGCTCCTGGGCCCACGTGCCATATAGCTCGCAGCCGCGGGCGTTGACCTGGGCCTTAACCGTGCCCGGCGCCGGATCGTAGCCGGCGTGCACCAGGCCGCCGTTGGCCTTCGACGCGCCCAGGGCAATGTCGTTGGCCGCCTCGACCACGCAGATGGACAGGTCATAGCGTGCGAGCTGCCGCGCGATGGCGCATCCGGTGATGCCTGCGCCCACAATCGCGATATCAAACGTTTCTGTCACAGTGCCTCCAAGACGAGTTGACAGGCTGTCAATAAGGCTATCCTACGGTGTGCGCATCCCCCGCGCAGCGGCAATGCGGCGAACAGCCCCGCTGCATCCGCCAACGGCAGGCGAGGGGAGACTCAGGTCAATCGGTGACCTCGTCTGGCACCCCTGTTGTCAAAGGTTTGTCTCGTTCTGTAACGGTAAGCAGAAGAGTTGGGTTCCAGATGTTACAGATCGAGACGTTTGCCAGGCGGGCCCTCTGTTTGTCTTGATTTGTAACAGTAAGAGTAGAAAATCGGTCCTATGTGTTACAGATTGAGATTTAAAGTCAGGGAGAGGTCATCTGTCTCGATCTGTAACATCTCGGGACCGTTTTGGGGTCTAGATGTTACAGATTTAGATGAACCCATCAGTCGGTTTCGAATGTCTAAATCTGTAACAGTTAGACCTGTTTTTGCCGAGTTGTTGTTACAGACTGAGATATTGAGATTGGACATTTTCCTTTGTCTTGATCTGTAACAGATAGAAGGGTTTCTGGCCCCTAGCTGTTACAGATTGAGATATTTAACGGAGGGCTCACCGTTCATCTTGATCTGTAACAGTAGGGACTGATTTTGGAGTCAAGATGTTACAGATCGAGATTGTAGTCTGGGAGAGAACGGTTTGTCTAATTCTGTAACATCTGGAGCCGGATTCCGCTCTCACCTGTTACAGATTGAGATGTTTCTATCCGCCCATACCTGCGACCTGCCAAATCGTTAACCCCCGTGTTACACTAACTCGAGTTGTAACTACCCCGAAAGGTACCCGTAATGTCCAAGTACATCTCCGAGCTCATGTCGCCGCAGCTTATGGGCGTCATCTATGCCTTTGGTGGCTTTATCATCGCCCTGTACGTGCTGTCGGTCGTCTATGTGTTTATTGACGCCCGCCGCCGCGGCGCTAGCGCTTACGTGGCATGGGGCATTATTGCCCTCATCCCGTTTGTAGGCCTCATTGCCTACCTGGTCCTGCGCCCGCACTCCTATGCGGCCGACCGCGAGGAGCAGGAGCTGGACATGGCCCTGCGCGAGCGCCAGCTTGCCCAGTACGGCACCTGCCCGCAGTGCGGTGCGCCCATCGAGAAGGACTTTGTGGTCTGCCCGGTGTGCGACACCCAGGTTCGCAACGTGTGCCCCAGCTGCCATCGCCCGCTCGACGCACACTGGAAGGTCTGCCCCTACTGCCGAACTCGCATCCAGTAGCGCATCCATCGCCGGGCCGGCCGCAAGCCACGGGCACGCCGCGCGCCACGCGAACGTCGCGCGCTCCGCACGCGCCCCACGCGATGAAGCATGCGTAGAAATTCGCCCGCCGTGCCATTCAGGTGCGGCGGGCGCTTGTATACCTAGGTAACCTGCCTATAATGATGCAAGTCAAAACGCACGCGCCGGCAAGCGCAATGCACACCGCACGGCGTCAAGCAGCACTTGCACAAGGCATCCGAGAGGAGAAAACATACCCATGAAGGCACTCTACAATGACGGTTCGGTGGCCGAGCTCCCGCAGGACGAGGTCACGCACGTCATCCGCCACTCCGCCGCGCATATCATGGCGCAGGCCATCAAGCGCCTGTACCCCCAGGCCGATTTTGCCTACGGCCCCGCGACCGACAACGGCTTTTACTACGACGTCGACCTGCCCGAGGGCGTCAAGATCAGCGAGGACGACTTCCCCGCGATCGAGGCCGAGATGAAGAAGATCTGCAAGGAGAACCTCAAGTTCTCCGTGTACGAGAAGCCCCGCGCCGAGGCCATCGCCCTTATGGAGGAGCGCGGCGAGAAGTACAAGGTCGAGCACATCGGCGACCTGGACGACGACGCCCGCATCACCTTCTACCAGCAGGGCGACTACATCGACATGTGCGTCGGCCCTCACATCTGCTACACCAAGGCCCTCAAGGCCTTTAAGCTCACCGGTGTCTCGGGCGCCTACTGGAAGGGCGACAAGGACAACAAGATGCTCACCCGCATCAACGGCGTCGCCTTTGCCACCAAGGAAGAGCTCGACGAGCATATGCACATGCTGGAGGAGGCCAAGAAGCGCGACCACCGCAAGATCGGCCGCGAGATGGACCTCTTTATGATGCGCGACGAGGCCCCCGGCTTCCCGTTCTTCCTGCCCAACGGCATGATCCTTAAGAACACGCTGCTGGACTACTGGCGCGAGATCCACCACAAGGCCGGCTACGTGGAGATCTCCACGCCGCTCATCATGAACAAGCAGCTGTGGAAGACCTCGGGCCATTGGGACCACTACAAGGACAACATGTACTCCACCGTCATCGACGACGAAGAGTACTGCATTAAGCCCATGAACTGCCCGGGCGGCGTGCTGGTGTACGCCTCCAAGCCGCACTCCTACCGCGAGCTGCCCATCCGCGCCGGCGAGATTGGCCTGGTGCATCGCCACGAGCTGCGCGGAGCCCTGCACGGCCTGTTCCGCGTGCGCTGCTTTAACCAGGACGACGCCCACCTGTTTGTGCGCCCCGACCAGCTGACCGACGAGATTGTGGGCGTGGTCAACCTTATCGACTCCGTGTACCAAAAGTTTGGCTTTAAGTATCACGTTGAGCTTTCCACCCGCCCCGAGGACTCCATGGGTTCGGACGAGGATTGGGCTCGCGCCGAGGAGGGCCTGCGCACCGCTCTTGAGCAGCTGGGCATGGACTACGAGGTCAACGAGGGCGACGGCGCCTTCTACGGCCCCAAGATCGACTTCCACCTGGAGGACTCGCTCGGCCGTACCTGGCAGTGCGGTACCGTGCAGCTCGACTTCCAGATGCCGCTCAACTTTGACCTGGAGTACGTGGACGCCGACGGCACCAAGAAGCGCCCCATTATGCTGCACCGCGTGTGCTTTGGCTCCATCGAGCGCTTTATTGGCATTCTGATCGAGCACTTTGCGGGCAAGTTCCCCACCTGGTTGGCTCCCGTGCAGGTCAAGGCGCTTCCGGTCTCCGAGAAGAGCCGCGACTATGCCCACGAGGTGTGCGCCAAGCTGGAAGAGGCCGGCATTCGCGTGGTCTGCGACGATCGCGACGAGAAGATCGGCTACAAGATTCGCGAGGCCCGCAGCATCGACCGCGTGCCCTATATGCTCATCCTGGGCGAGAAGGAAGTCGAGGCCGGCAACATCTCCGTCCGCGATCGTTCCAACGAGACCGTTCAGATGAGCGTTGACGAGTTTGTTGCGAAGGTGCTCGAGGAGATCAAGACCCGCGCCTAAGGCAAACGCACAGAACCAAACAAGAAAAGGCGATCGTCTATGGACGGTCGCCTTTTTTGGTGACGAGAGGCGGCAAAGATTAGGCTTATAGGACAAAATGTGTGTCCACGTTGGGGGCATCGGCGTAGGCCGACGTCCCTTTTTCAGCCGTTTGAATTCCGTGCCCGCTTTTAACCGCTCGGACAGAATGCGTGTCCGGTTGCCTATCGCCCCCGCAGGCAGATAACCTTTTCCGGAGCCGTTAGATACCCTTTCGGAGAAGGCGCCCATGAAGGCTGGCTATTGCCCCTACCGCGGCGGTCGGGCCAAGCGCAACGGCAAGACCTCGTCGGGGTCCCGGCGGTGGAGGCGCACTGCCCGCGGCGCGTCGACGACGGTGAGGTGCGACGACACGGCGACAAGGTGTCGGCGGGGACGCTGTTCACCTACCTCGACCCCGCCCTGGCCAAGGCCGGCCCGCTGCCGTCGACCAACAACGTGATCGAGGGAGGGGTGAACTCGCAGCCGGGGGCCGTCCTGCGCAACCACCGGGGGCTGACGTCGGTCAAGCGCGTGAAGGCGGTGTTCTGGTGGTGCCACGCGCACTCGGGGGACGCGAGGACGGCGCGCGAGAAGCTCGCCGCGATGCCGACCGACGCGGACATCGACTTCCTGATCAGCGCCTGCCCCGCCTCGCCGTCGCGCGAGGACGAAGGGCCGGAGTGGGGCGAAAGGGCCGTGTGGGGGGCTCCACCACAGGGACCCGTACCCGTTCTGGCTGGATTAATGGATTAAAACGATGTTCTATCGGGACACACATTTTGTCCCATAGGCCTGAATTCTAATATTGTCTTTTTGACGGACTTGTTTCTCAGGATCATCCGAACCCTCCGTTCAAAGAGATGGAACAAAAGCAAAATCGTCCTTACATCGTCTTTTTGGTCGAGATCGAGGACCATACGTGGGCTATACCTTTTCGCTCGCATATTCGCCACGGGTACGCATTCTTTACCGATACCGAAAATAAATGCGGAATTGATTATTCAAAGGCTGTTGTAGTGGGCAAGCCAGGATATATAGACCAGCAGGCACGCCCGTACTTACGCCCGAACGAATTTGAAGCTCTTCGCGGAAATGAATTCGTCGTGCAAATAGGATTTGAGAACTATATCAAGCTTTACAAGCGGGCTGTTAAATCCGGACACCCACGCTATCGTTCGCTTATCAAGTATTCAACTCTACAGAATTACGATTTGTAATTGATGGTCTGACGTTTGAGCTCGAGCTAGCACATGTCTGCTCCTTAATGCAGCGGGGCATGAGAACTGCAGCTTTGAGAACCGATGCCGGAAGTATGCGGCAAATTCTGGAAACTCTGAGCACACACCCTATTTTGTCCAAAGAACCCGCAGGTAGATTGATCGCGGTGTTCCCGCGTGGTCGGCGTGTTTCAAATTTGCCGCATACTTCCGGATTTAACGGTTCAACGAGGTGCGTTCTGACGTGCTAACCTGGCAAATCGCTGCACTTTATCCGGCCAAGTCGTCCGTTGCCGGGATGTCAATCATCGCTCTCACCGTCCACAGATTGCAAAAACGATTTACGCCGAATTGTTCGCTTATCCCGGCGTACTTCGATTTGCCACGGATCCAATCTCGATACACTAATAGATACTGCTACCAGGCCATTTTCTGGTGCAGGTCTATTGGCTTTCCGTGGAGATCGGAGCGGCCATGTCAGTCGTTTTTTCCAGTCATCATCGTCTTCAGTTTCTGTTTGTTGCCATGGCCTGCCTTTGCGTTTTGCTGGGCGGGCCTTCTTATGCCGCGGGTGCGGATAGCCTTACCATCGCGGGCCAAACATACGACGAGCCGGGTGTCTCGGGCACCGGCTGGGCCTGGACCGATGCCGACCATCTGCAGCTTAACGGCTACGCAGACGAGGCCATTGGCGCGGACAGCGACCTGGTGGTAACGCTGGTGGGCCAAAATGTTGTGGACGAGGTGCAGGCCGAGGATGCGGACATGTGCACGAGGCGGCCTTGAGGTGTGGGGCAACCTTACGCTTTGCGGCGCGGACTCGCTGCGCGCGACGGGTTCGCAGTGCGGTGTCTTTGCGTTGGGCGCGCTGGTGATCGACGGCTGCTTGGTCGATGGCCGGGCTGACGGCAGGGGCATGATCGATGCTTCGGTGGCCGGCGTGCGCGGTGCCACCGTTACCGTGCGGGGCCGCACGCACTGCTAGCAGTGGATCGGGCGATGACTGCCGCTTCTTTGGCGTGTACGCCTCCGATGGCCAGTTTGCCGTGGATGCCTCCTGGGTGGACGCGACCGGCGCCAAGGCCTGCGTTGCCTGCGAGAGCGGTTCACTTACCTCTGCACTGTTTGTGACGCCGATGGGCGGGGCGTTTGGTAGCACCAGCGTGATTGATGCCAACGGGTCTGTGACGCAGCATGTGGTAATTGAGCCCACGGGCGCCAATCCGCCGGCGGGGGAGACCCAGCCCGGTACCGATGAGCCTGCCGGCGGCGATTCCACGGGGGATACAAAGCCCGGTAGCAAAGAAAAGCTTGGCGATGAGACCAAGCCCAGCGAAGATTCCGCCCCCACGCCTGATCCGTCTCACAAGCCGGACGTAAAGCCCGCGCCCGCGTCCACCAAGACGCCTGCGACCAAGACTGCCAAGAAGACCAAGCCCGCATCGACGCCGGCCGCCGCCCTCCCCAAAACCGGCGACGGCGATTGGATGATTGTTTCCCTGGCATGCGTAACTATGGGGATGCTGCTACTTTTTTAGCTTTACTGGCTGTGAAGTAACTATCAATAGACATGCCTTAAGTGGCCATTAGTTTCCACGTGTTTTTCTGCCGTGTAATTACTACGTCATGCGGTCGCCCCGCACAGGTATCATGGTGAAAGCGATTTCGATGACAGGGGTGGCGCGCGTGGTAAAGTTGAAGTGCCTGCGCGCTTTGAGATGCGATTTACTGACGAGGCCCGTACGGCGGCCGGTTGCGGTCGCGTGGTGCGCTGGGAGCCGGTCGACGAGGTGCGCAACGTTTGCGTTGTCGGCGATGCTTCTTCGGCCGAGGTGTTTGTCAACGACGGTGCGCTCGTGTTCTCCACGCGCATCTACCCTGCGACCTATGGCGTGTCCGTTGACGCCGCTGGCGAGAACGTGACTTACCACGCGCTCAACATCCAGGCGACTCGTCGCATATCGGCGCTATACTTCAGCCGTTGCCCACGATGCGGGAAACATCCGCATCGTGGGCTTTTGTTTTGAAGGAACGGTGTCACGTGGACGCACAACAGCTAGAAGAGGCCTGGGCTGCAAGGGCTGGCGCACGCGAGGCGCGACTGGTTACGGCCTCGCATGTGCCGGCGGCGCTTTCGCTTCTGGGGATTGTGCGCCCCGGAGATCGCCTGGTGGCCTTTGCGGATGACTTTGCCGAAGCGTTTGCTTGCGGCTTTGAGGGCTGCGATGTCGTGCTGGTGGGCTCGCCGTCCGCCGAGGCGTTTGCTGCTGCGTCCGAGGGCTTTGATGCTTCGCTTGATGCCGAGGGGCCGCACCTGTGGTGGTTCGCCAACTCCATTGGCGCGTTCGGTCTGCGTGTGCCCGATTTGCGCGCGTTAGGCCGCGCCGCGCGTGAGGCCCATGCGCTGCTGGTTGTTGACAACACCGTGGCTGACGTCTTTGGCTGCAATCCGCTGCGCTTGGGCGCCGTGCTGTCGCTCGAGGCACTCGATCGCGTGTGTGCCGGTAAGGCCCCGCGTAAGCTCGTTGCCGCTTCGGTGGCGCGATCGCAGCTCAAGCGCCATCGTGTGGATGCCGCGGCTGAGTGCGCGCATGCGTTGTTTGCGGGCTGCGGTGCGTCGGCGCTCGATCTTTCTGCTGAGGAGGCCGACGTGCTGGAGCGCGGGCTTTCCTCGCTTAACGCTCGCATGCAGGCGCATTTCGACCGTGCCCGTGCGCTGGCCGAGTATCTGGCCGCGAACGAGATGGTGCGCAACGTGCGCTATCCCGGGCTGAGCTCGCATCCTGACCATGCGGTTGCAACGGGAATCCTCGAGCATGGCTTTGGCCCGGCAGTTGAGTTTGACCTTATCAAGCGTAGCGCGGGAGAGTTGTTCGACGCTTTGCCGGGGGAGTTTCGCACATCGCCTGCCGGCGGCGCAACGACGCGTCTTTCGGCCCCACGTGGCAAGCAGGGGGACACCATCCGCCTCTTCGCCGGCACCGACGATCCCCTGACGGTAGCCGCCGCCCTCGATAACGCCCTCCGCAAGTAGCTAATTTGGGACGGGGCTTTTTTAGCTACCCAATGTCAATTTTTGGCTATGAGTTAAGAATGCTCTGGATGGGTAGCTAAAAAAGCCCCGTCCCAAATTAGCTACTCTTTGATGGTGTCGATCAGGTCGTTGGCCCTTGCAGCTATGACCTGGTTTATGTCGGCCTGCAGCTCCTCGTAGGCCGCTATGGCTCGCTTGCCGGCGGGGGTGAGCGAGCTCCCGCGGGCGCCGTCGCGCTCGATGAGCTTGCACCCCAGCTGCCCCTCGGCCTCGTTCACAATGCGCCATGCCTTGGAATAGGCCATGCCCATGCTCTTGGCGGCGCGGTTGATTGAGTGTTCGCGGGCGATACCCTGCAGCAGCAAGACGCAGCCGTGGCCGAACACGCCCGGCAGATCTTTGTCGCACGACTGAATGACCAGTTTTGCCGTCGTCTTGTACTCCATGCGCTCCACGTCTCTCCGCTAAAGTGTCTGCTGGGCAAACGCAAAGCCTGCGTTAAGCCCTCGTGTGCTCTTCTTAAATCATGCATTGTAGCAGTCAAAGTGCGTTAAGATACTTGCCCAGTATTGGGCGCCCAAGGTTGGGCTGGGTCCTACGAGGCCTGCAGCCGACCGGTCGCATGGAAAAAGGAGAAACATGGCTACGTTCTTTCCCGGTGAGTCCCACACGTTTTCGGAGTATCTGCTGGTCCCTGGTTATTCGTCCTCGCAGTGCATTCCCAACAACGTCTCTCTTAAGACGCCGCTAACCCGCTTTAAGCGCGGCGAGAAGCCGGCAATCACCCTGAACATCCCCATGGTTTCCGCCATCATGCAGTCCGTCTCGGGCGTCGACATGGGTGTCGCGCTCGCTACCGAGGGTGGCCTGTCCTTCATTTACGGTTCCCAGACCCCCGAGTCCGAGGCCGCCATGGTCAAGGCCGTCAAGGATCACAAGGCCGGCTTCGTTCAGTCCGATTCCACGCTGACCCCCGACATGACCATGGAGCAGGTCATCGAGCTCAAGGAGAAGACCGGTCACTCCACCATGCCGGTCACCGACGACGGCACTCCCAAGGGCAAACTCCTGGGTATCGTTACCAGCCGTGACTATCGCCCCAGCCGCGATGACCACCAAAAGAAGGTCTCCGAGTTCATGACCCCGCGTGAACAGCTCATCGTGGGCGACAAGAACATCAGCCTCAAGGTTGCCAACGACGTCATCTGGGACAACAAGCTCAACGCCCTGCCCATTGTCGACGACAACGATCACCTCATGGGCATTGTCTTCCGCAAGGACTACGACAGCCACAAGACCAACCCCAACGAGCTGCTCGACGGCGACAAGCGCTACATGGTCGGCGCCGGCATCAACACCCGCGACTATGCCGAGCGCGTGCCGCTGCTCATCGAGGCCGGCGCCGATGTCCTGTGCATCGACTCTTCCGAGGGTTTCAGCGAGTGGCAGAAGCGCACCATCGAGTGGATCCGCGCCAACTACGGCGAGGACGTCAAGGTCGGTGCCGGCAACGTCGTTGACGCCGAGGGCTTCCGCTTCCTGGCCGACTGCGGTGCCGACTTTATCAAGGTCGGTATCGGCGGCGGTTCCATCTGCATTACCCGCGAGACCAAGGGTATCGGCCGTGGCCAGGCCACCGCGCTGATCGACGTCTGCCGCGCTCGCGACGAGTACTACGAGGAGACCGGCGTCTACGTGCCCGTGTGCTCCGACGGCGGTATCGTCTACGACTATCACATGACGCTCGCCCTTGCCATGGGTGCCGACTTTATGATGCTGGGCCGCTACTTTGCCCGCTTTGACGAGAGCCCGACCGAGCGCGTCAACGTCAACGGTCAGTACATGAAGGAGTACTGGGGCGAGGGTTCTGCGCGTGCCCGCAACTGGCAGCGCTACGACCTGGGTGGCGCCGCGAAGCTCAGCTTTGTCGAGGGCGTCGACTCCTACGTTCCCTACGCCGGCTCCCTTAAGGACGGCGTGGGCGGCACGCTCTACAAGATCAAGTCCACGATGTGCAACTGCGGTGCCCTCTCGATTCCCGAGCTCCAGAAAAAGGCACGCCTGACCCTGGTGAGCTCGACCTCGATCGTCGAAGGCGGCGCCCACGACGTAGTCGTCAAGGATTCGCAGCAGTCTGTGTCTTATCGATAGGATAAGAGCCGCACATAAAGGTTGAGTTCCAACCACGTTATTAAGATAAAGCGAGATGCCTGCAAGTCGCAGGCATCTCGCTTGTCGTATTTGCTATCATCAGTCAAGTTAACCTTAGGGTCGGTCGGCTTGGCTTTGTTCACTACAAGTTCCGCACGCAAAGAAGAGCACTTAATGTGCTCTTCGTCTTGCGCAGGACTGTCCGCAGTAGCGAATAAAGCCAAGCCGACCGACCCCAGCTAAGATTAAAGGAGCTGATATGTGCGATTGCACAGATCATAAGGACGAGATCCCTGCCTACGACGCGCAGGCCATTGAGTCCAAGTGGATGAAGGCCTGGGAGGACTCCAACCTCTTTGCCGTCGACACCGACGCCAGCAAGCCCAAGAAGTACGTGCTCGAGATGTTCCCGTATCCTTCGGGCGACCTGCACATGGGCCACGCGCGCAACTATACCATCGGCGATGCCATGGCCCGTCAGGCCCGCATGCGCGGCTTTGACGTGCTGCATCCCATTGGCTTTGATGCCTTTGGCCTGCCCGCCGAGAACGCCGCCATCAAGCACAACACGCAGGCTGCCGCCTGGACGTATAAGAACATGGACCAGGCGCTCGCCACGATGAAGCGCATGGGCTTCTCCTACGATCTGGATCGCATGGTCAAGACCTGCAGCCCCGACTACTACCGCTGGGGTCAGTGGATCTTTGAGAAGATGTGGGAAAAGGGCCTGGTCTACCGCAAGAAGAACCCGGTCAACTGGTGCCCCAACTGCAAGACCGTTCTGGCCAACGAACAGGTTACCGAGGGCAAGTGCTGGCGCTGCGGCACCGAGCCCGAGAAGCGCGACCTTGAGCAGTGGTACTACAAGATTACCGAGTACTCCCAGGAGCTGCTCGACGATCTGGAGAAGCTCCCCGGCTGGCCCGAGCGCGTTAAGCAGATGCAGGCCAACTGGATCGGCCGCTCCGAGGGCGCCGAGGTCGACTTTACCCTGTGTGATGCCAACGGCGATCCCATCGAGGGCGACGAGGGCAAGATCACCGTCTTCACCACGCGTGCCGACACGCTCTTTGGCGTCTCCTTCTTTGTCCTGGCTCCCGAGTACGCTCGTTTGCACGAGCTCGTCGAGGGCACGGAGTACGAGGAGGCCGTGACCAAGATCGTCGAGGACTCCAAGCATATCTCTGCCGTCGAGCGTGCCCAGGGCACCCTCGAGAAGCACGGTGCCTTTACGGGCCGCTACGTGGTTAACCCCGTCAACGGCGAGAAGGTTCCCGTGTGGGTTGCCGACTATGTCGTTGCCGATTACGGCACCGGCGCCGTCATGGCCGTTCCCTGCGGCGACCAGCGCGACTTTGAGTTTGCCCGCAAGTACGACCTCCCGATCGTCCCGATCATCCTGGACGATGACGACCGCGCTGCCGTTGAGGCCAGTGGCGAGACCATCGATACCTTCCATGCCGAGACCGTCGACTGGGATTGCGCCCACGCTGCCGAGGGCACGCTCGTCCAGTCCGGCAAGTACACCGGCATGCGCGGCGGTAAGCACTCCGAGGGCGAGGCTGCCATCGTGGCCGACCTCGAGGCCATGGGCTGCGGTCGTCGCAAGGTCGAGTTCCGCCTGCGCGACTGGCTCATCAGCCGTCAGCGCTATTGGGGCAACCCCATCCCGGCCATCCATTGCGAGCACTGCGGCATTGTGCCCGTGCCCGAGGACCAGCTGCCGGTGACGCTGCCCGAGAACCTGGACCTGGGCGCCGGTGAGACCCTCGCCGAGTGCAAGGACTTCTACGAGACCACCTGCCCGGTCTGCGGCCGCCCGGCCAAGCGCGAGACCGATACCATGGACACCTTCACCTGCTCCAGCTGGTATTACCTGCGCTATACCGACCCGCACAACACCGAGCTGCCCTTCTCCCGCGAGGCGGCAGACCGTTGGATGCCCGTCGATAACTACATCGGCGGCATCGAGCACGCCATTTTGCACCTGCTCTACAGCCGCTTCTTTACCAAGGCGCTGCGCGACCTGGGTCTGCTCAGCGTGGACGAGCCCTTTACCAACCTGCTGTGCCAGGGCATGGTCAAGGACGAGAACGGCGACACCATGTCCAAGTCCAAGGGCAACGTCGTGCCTCCGAGCTCGGTTATCGAGCCCTACGGCGCCGACACCATGCGTCTGGCGATCCTGTTTATCGCCCCGCCCGAGAAGGACTTTGACTGGGATCCCAAGGCCGTCGAGGGTGCCAACCGCTTTATCAAGCGCGCCTGGCGTATCGTGTGGCAGCTTGTCCAGTCGGGTGACGCCAACGTTGCCTTCGACAAGTCCGTGCTCGACGAGACCGCGATGAAGCTCTATCGCGAGCGTCACCGCACCATCGCCAAGTGCACCGAGGACTTCGATCGCGGCCAGTTTAACACCGCGATCTCGGCCGTCATGGAGCTCGTCAACGCGGCGAGCGCCTACCTCAACGCCACCGAGGGCGCATCGCGCGACAAGGCACTGTGCTACGGCGTGGCCAAGGACATCGTGAGCGTCCTTGCCCCCATCTGCCCGTTCTGGGCCGACGAGCTGTGGCACGAGGCACTCGGCTGCGAGGGCAACGCCTACACCGCCGCCTGGCCCGAGTTTGACCTGGCCGAGTCCATCGAGGACACGGTGCAGATCGTGGTCCAGGTGCTCGGTAAGGTCCGCGGCCGCATCGATGTGGCCCGCGATGCCTCCAACGAGGAGATGCAGGCTGCCGCCGAGGCCGCTGTTGCCAAGTGGCTCGAGGGCAAGACGGTCGTCAAGGCCATCTGCGTGCCCGGCAAGCTGGTCAACCTGGTGGTTAAGTAAACCTCGCGCATATAGTTGATGCACAATAGACGAGGGGCGATCCGGCTGGGTCGTCCCTCTTTTTGGATATGGATACTTGCGACTACATCCAATTATCCATTTCTTGTGGAGAACCTGTGCTCACGCTGACCTGCGGGTTTGTGCTATGGTTGCACGTTTTCGCAGGTATTGGTATAGTTTGCTTGCAAATGAAGTTGTAATTGAAAGAAGTGGGGTTTCGGCCCCGCTTCTTTTTTGTATGGATGGAGGTGCCGCAATGGTCAAGACCAAGATCGAGCAGGCGATCATCGACGCGCTCGAGGCCGTCGCCCCCCAGCACGATGTCGATATTGTCGACGTTGAGCTCGTGGGTGCCACCAAGGCCCCCTGCGTGCGTGTGCGTATCGAGGGTGCCGAGGGTCAGAGCCTGTCGCTCAACGACGTCACGGCCAACACCAAGTGGGTCGGCGACGTGATTGAGGAGCTCGACCCCATCTCTTCGAGCTATACGCTCGAGGTGTCGAGCGCGGGTATGGCGCGCCCGCTGCGCCGTCCGCGTGACTTTGCCCGCTTTGTGGGCGAGGACTGCGAGCTTTCCTCCACCGCCACCGAGGGCCGTCGCAAGTACTCCGGCAAGATTGCCGCCGCGACCGAGACCAACGTAACCCTCGAGCTCGAGGACGGCGAGTCTGTCACCCTCGATTATTCCGATGTTAAAAAGTGTAAGTTGAAGCTCGTCTATGACTTCAAGCCCGCGAAGGAAGGAAACTAACATGGCAGCATCCGACATGATGTCCGCCCTGATGGAGCTTTGCCAGGAGAAGCACATCGACCAGCTCTACCTGATCGACCGCCTGGAGCAGTCGCTCGCCAAGAGCTATGCCGAGATCCTGCATCTTGAGTGGGGCGCCAAGGTGACCATCGACCGCACCACCGGCAAGATCTATGTCTACCGCCTGGAGCCGATCGACGATTCCATGGACGAGGAGGGCAACTTCACCGAGTTCGAGGAGATCGACGTCACCCCCAAGAACACCAGCCGCATCGCCGCCCAGCACGCCAAGGCCGAGATCAACGCCATCGTGCGCAACTCCGCCCGCGAGCAGATCTACGAGGAGTTCTCCGGCCGTATCGGCGACCTCATCAGCGGTACCGTACTGCAGTCCACACCCGACTTTACGATCGTCAAGATCCGCGAAGGCGTCGAGGCCGAGCTTCCGCACTTTGATCAGCGCCGCTACGAGAACGAGCGCAACGAGCGCCCCATGGGCGAGCGCTATCTGCACAACCAACACATCAAGGCCGTGATCATTGACGTTCGCGACCCCAACTCCACGCTTCCGCCGGTCCGCGGCGAGCACAGCCGTCCGCCGATCGTTATCTCGCGTACCCACCCCGAGCTCATGCGTCGTCTGTTTGAGCAGGAGGTGCCCGAGATCTATGAGGGCACCGTCCAGATCAAGTCGATCGCCCGCGAGCCCGGCCAGCGCTCCAAGGTCGCTGTCCACTCGCTCGACGACCGCCTGGATCCCGTGGGCGCCTGCGTCGGCCCCAAGGGCAGCCGTGTGCGCGCCGTCGTGGGTGAGCTGCGCGGTGAGCGCGTCGACGTCATCCTGTGGGATGCCGATCCGGCCGTCTACGTCGCCAACGCCCTGTCGCCCGCCAAGGTCACTCGCGTCCTTATCGACGAGGAGAAGGCCTATGCCGGCGTCATCGTGCCCGACGACCAGCTTTCGCTCGCCATCGGCAAGGAGGGCCAGAACGCCCGCCTGGCCGCACGCCTGACCGGCTGGCACATCGACATTAAGTCCGAGACCCTTGCCGCCGACATCCTCAAGAACGTTCCCGTTCACGAGGAGCCTGCCGCCGACCTGATCGGTGACGAGGAGGATGACGACGCCCGTCGCTGCGAGTACGTGTCCGAGGACGGCATCCAGTGCCGCAACCAGGCCCGTCCCGGTTCCCGTTTCTGCGGTGTCCACGACACCGACGCCTTCGATGATGCGGAGGACCTGATCTAGCGCGCGGTTGCGCTGGACAGGTTCCGGCGCACATCCCACGCTCGTTCAGTCTCTAGGCACCCAAGGTGCCAGAAAGGGTAGGTGAAGTCATATGGCAAAAGTCCGTGTGTCCACCCTGGCCAAAGAGTTCGGCATGACCTCCAAGGAACTGATGGGTCACCTCGCCGAAATGAAGATTCCAGCTAAGTCTGCTTCCTCCGCCCTGGAGGACGCTTATGTTGCCATGGTCCGCAAGCAGCTTGCCTCGGTGATCGAGGCCCGCGCCCAGGAAGTCGAGGCCGCCAAGCAGGCCGAGGAGGAGGCTGCCGCCGCCGAGGAGGCAGCGCGTGCCGCCGAGGCCGAGCGCGAGCGCATCGCCGCCGAGAAGGCACGCGAGGAGGAGCGCCGCCAATTTGCCGCCGCCCAGGCCGCCGAAGAGGCAGCCCGTGCCGAGGCCGAGGCCAAGAAGAAGGCCGAGCAGGAGCGCCTTGCCCGCGAGAAGGAGGAGGCTGCTCGCGAGGCCCAGCGCCGCGCCGTTCCCGCTTCCGACTCCGGTTCGCGCTTCCGTTCGCTGCTCGATCAGATCGCCGCACAGGAGACCGTGCTCAAGGAGAAGAAGGACGCCGAGGACAAGGCCAAGGCCGAGCGCGGCAACCGTCGCGGCGGCAACAACGATCGTCGTGGCGGCCGTCGCAACGACCGCAACGCCTCCGAGAACCGCCCGCACATCCATCGCACCAACGCCAGCAACAATGTCGCTGCCGGCATGGATTTCCCCAACCCCGATAAGCAGGGCAAGGGCAAGAAGCGCAAGGGTGGTCACAACAGCGAAGAGGACCACTACAGCCGCATGGCGCGCGAGGCCGAGGAGTACAGCCGCGAGAAGGTTCTCGAGGAGGCCCGTGCCGCCGTCGAGGAGGCCTCTCGCGAGTCCACCGGTCGCCGCAAGAAGCGCAAGGAGAAGCGCGAGCGCGAGGCCGCTAGGGCTCAGGAGGAGCGCAAGATTGAGGAGGCGCTGGCCCAGGGCGTGAACCCCGAGGAGCTCGACGCCATCAAGGTCTCCCAAGGCGTTACCGTCCAGGAGCTTGCCGAGGCGCTCGACGTTCCGGCCAACGACATCATCAAGCGCCTGTTCCTGCTGGGCACGCCGCTCACCATGACGCAGTCCATGTCCGACGACCTTGTCGAGCTCGTTGCCGACGACTTGGGCCGTCAGATCAGGATCATCACCCCCGAGGAGGAGAACACCTTCTCGTTCTACGACGATCCCGCCGACCTTAAGCCCCGCGCCCCGGTCGTCACCGTCATGGGTCACGTCGACCACGGCAAGACTTCGCTGCTCGACGCCATCCGCCACACCGGCGTCGCTGCCGGCGAGGCTGGCGGCATTACCCAGGCCATCGGCGCTTCGCAGGTCATGATCAACGATCGCAAGATCACCTTCATCGATACCCCGGGCCACGCTACCTTTACGGCCATGCGTGCCCGTGGCGCCAAGGTGACCGACATCGTCATCCTGATCGTCGCCGCCGACGACGGCGTCATGCCCCAGACGGTCGAGTCGATCAACCACGCCAAGGCCGCCGGCGTTCCCATCGTCGTCGCCGTCAACAAGATCGATAAGCCCGGCGCCAACCCCGACCGCGTGCGCCAGGAACTCACCGAGTACGGCGTCATCCCCGAGGAGTGGGGCGGACAGAATATGTTCGTCAACATCTCGGCCAAGCAGAAGATCGGTATCGACGACCTTCTGGAGACCGTGCTGCTCCAGGCCGACGTGCTCGAGCTCAAGGCCAACCCCGATACCTTCGCTTCGGGCAACGTCCTCGAGGCCAAGCTCGACAAGGGTCGCGGCTCGGTCGCTACCGTGCTCGTGACCCGCGGTACCCTGCACGTGGGCGATACACTGGTCGCCGGCCTTACCTATGGCCGCGTTCGCGCCATGCTCGACCCCAAGGGCCGCGCCGTCACCGAGGCCGGTCCCTCCGACGCCGTCGAGATCCTGGGCCTGCAGTCCGTTCCCAACGCCGGTGACGAGTTCCGCGTGTTCGAGGACGAGCGCGAGGCGCGCGCCCTGGCCGATGAGCGCTCGCTCAAGGCCCGTATCGAGGAGCAGAGCCGCGTGAAGCACGTCACGCTCGAGAACCTCTTCGAGACCATCGCCGACGCCGAGGTCAAGGAGCTCAACCTGATCATCAAGGCCGACGTCCAGGGCTCCATCGAGGCCCTTCAGGACTCGCTCGACAAGATGGATCAGTCCGAGGTCCGCATCAACACGATTCACTCCGCGGTCGGTGCCATCAACGAGACCGACGTCGTCCTGGCCGACGCCTCCAACGCCATCATTATTGGCTTTGGCGTGCGTCCCGACGGTAAGGCCCGCTCCGCTGCCGAGCGCGAGGGCGTCGAGATTCGTTGCTACGACGTTATCTACAAGTGCCTCGAGGAGCTCGACGCTGCCCGTATCGGCATGCTCAAGCCCACCGAGGTCGAGGTCTCCACGGGTACCGCGACCGTCCTGGACACCTTTAAGGTGCCCAAAGTCGGTATCGCCGCCGGTGTACGCGTCGAGGAGGGCGAGATTGCCGCGACCGATTCCGTGCGCCTGGTGCGCGACGGCATCGTTGTCTTTAACGGTAAGATCGCCTCGATGCGCCACTACAAGGACGAGGCCAAGAGCCTCAAGAGCGGTTCCGAGGGCGGCATTGGCCTGGAGAACTTCCAGGACATCAAGCCCGGCGACCAGATCGAGGGTTACCGTATCGACCAGGTTGCCCGTACCGAGTAGGGGGTAGCGCTATGAAGCAAACGCAGGCAACCCGCCGTCTGGGCGAGCAGCTTCGCGAGAAGCTCGGTTATATCCTTCTCTTTGAGGTTTCCGATCCGCGTCTCGACCTGGTCACCCTGACCGCGGTCGAGGTCGCGGTGGACCGTTCGTTCGCGCGCGTGTACGTGTCGTGCGATGCGAGCCGCTACGATGAGGTCATGGAGGCGCTCGCCAGCGCCAAGGGCCGCATTCGCAGCCTGTTGGCTCGCTCGCTCGACTGGCGCGTCACGCCCGAGCTCGATTTTCGCATCGATCGCTCGACCGATGAGGCCGAGCGCATTACGCGTGCGCTGGAGAATGTCCCGGCCACGCTGGCGATCGAAAAGGACGAGGACGGCTATCCCATAGCGGATGCCGCCCAGGAGGCAGCTTTAGATGACTAATTCCGCCGACCTCGTCTCGTGCGAGTCTGCAGATATTAAACGACGCATCCTCGAGCTTATCGAGGGTGCGTCCTCCATTGCGATCTCGGGTCATACCTCTCCCGACGGCGATGCCCTGGGCTCCGTGTTGGGCCTGGGCCTCTCGCTCATGAAGGCGTTCCCCGACAAGGACATCGCGCTGCTGCTCGCAGACGACGATCCCGTTCCGCGTATTTACCGCTTTATGGAAGGCGCCGATCGTCTGGTGCCGGCTTCGAGCTTTACGGGCGATCCCGACCTGTTTATCTCGGTGGATGTGCCGGTTGTCGAGCGTCTGAACAACTCGGCCGACGTGCTCCGCCGCTCCAAACATGTGGTGTGCTTTGACCACCATCCGGCGCGCGAGGAGTTTGCCGAGGTAAGCCTGAGGCGTGTCGATGCTGCGGCGTGCGCCATGATCATCGACCGCTTTTTGGATGATTGCGGCATTGTCGTTCGCGATCGCATCGCCACCTGTCTGCTCTGCGGCCTGGTTACCGATACCGGTCGTTTTCAGTATCAGAATGCCGATGCCGCCGCGTTCCATGCGGCTTCGCGCCTGGTGGCGCACGGTGCCGACCCGGCGCGTGTCGCGCTCGAGGTCTATCAGAGCATGCGCGTCGAGTTCTTGCACCTCAAGTCCATCGTCATGGGCCGCATCAAGACGGTCGCGCACGGGCGCGTGGCGTATAGCTACGCGTACGAAAGCGACCTTAAGGAATGTGGCGTCACCTCGGATGAGTGCGACGGCTTGGTCGATGTGGTGCGCTCGGTGATGGGTGTCGAGGTCTGCCTGTTCCTTAAGGGCATCGAGGGCGATACCAAGGTGCGCGGAAACCTGCGCTCCAAGGGCGACATGGATGTCTCCGAGATTGCGGCCAACTTTGGCGGAGGCGGACATCACGCTGCTGCCGGCTTTACCAATAATGGAACGATTTTCGAGACGCTCACCGCGGCACTTCCCATGCTGGCCGAGCTGGTGGGGGAGGATCCCGCTTCGGTGACCGTCGAGCTCTAACTTTTTGGATGGTACATGGCTCGTCGTACGCCTTCTCAATTGAATATGCTGCTCGCCGTCGATAAACCGGTGGGCTGCACGTCCCACGACGTGGTATCGCGGTGCCGGCGCGCCCTCCATGAGCGGCGCGTCGGTCATGCCGGCACGCTCGACCCCATGGCGTCGGGTGTCATGGTGGTGGGCGTGGGCCAGGCTACGCGTCTGCTGGGCATGCTTACCCTCGATACCAAAAGTTACGTCGCCGATATCTCGTTTGGCGCCGAGACCAATACCGACGATGCGGAAGGCGAGGCCGTCCGTACGGTTGCCATTGCACCCGAGCTGCGCGATCCGGCCTATGCCCGTGAGCGCTTGAGCGCCATGCTGGGCCCTCAGATGCAGATCCCGCCGGCGTTTTCGGCTATTTCGGTCAACGGCGTGCGCGCCTATAAGTCTGCACGTGAGGGCAATGCCGTTGAGTTGCCTGCGCGCCCGGTCGAGGTATATTCTGCCGACCTGATCGCCGTGAGTGGCGAGGGCGATTCCTGCATTTGGACCGTTGCCTTCTCGGTGAGCAAGGGCACCTATATCCGTGCGCTCGCTCGCGACCTGGGTCGCGCCTGCGATAGTGCCGCGCATATTTCCGCGCTGCGCCGTACCGCTTCTGGCATTGTCTCCATCGGTGCCTGCTATGCGGTCGAGGAACTTTCTGCCGAGTCCGCTGCCGGCTTTGCCTTGGACCCCATTGCGGCCCTCGGCGCCACGCGTGTCGACTTGCCGGGCAATCTTGCGGAAGATCTGCTGTGCGGTCGTCGTATTCCTATTGATCGCGCGCTCGCCGGCTTCGATGCGTCGAAGGCACCGTTTGCGCTGGTGCTCGATGGCGGGCTCAAGGCTTTGGCGCGTATCGAGGATGGTCGCTTTGTGATGGAGCACGTCTTTCCGCAGGCGATCGGCGGTGTTCGATGATGCTGGACCCTCACGAGCTCGCGCGCACATTTTTTGTGGGCGCGGCGGCGGAGGCCCGCATCGTTTTGGCTGATGCTTTTGGTGACTGCGAGTCTATGGGTGCCGCCTCGATTGCCATCGGCGTGTTCGATGGCGTGCATAGGGGACATCGTGAGCTGATCGACGCGGTCATTCGCGATGCGCGCGTCCGCGGCTGCAAAGCGGTAGTCGTAACGTTTGACCCTGATCCAGATGTTGTGGTGAGCCCTGCGCCCGCTCAAAAATTGATGACGACGGCCGACCGCCTGCATGCCCTGGCTCAGACTGGGGTCGATGCCGTGGTGGCTGTTCCCTTTACGCCTGCGGTAGCGTCGCTCGACCACGTGGGCTTTCTTGAGCTGTTGGCGCATGTTGTCGACATTCGCTCCATTCGCGTTGGCAGCGATTTTAGACTGGGCCGCGGCGGTACCTCGGGCGTTGCCGAGATACAGGCATGGGGTGTCGAGCGCGGTGTTGACGTGTATGGGCACAATTTGCTGTGCGAGGCCGGCGAGGCTATCTGCGCCACCCGCATTCGACGTGAGCTGAGCTTGGGCCATGTTGAGCTGGCAGCCGATCTACTCGGCCGTTCCTATATGGTGCGTGGCAGTGTGATCCGCGGCCGCCACGAGGGCTCCGATATGGGATTTCCTACGGCAAACCTGTTGGTGCCAAACGGAATCCAGCTGCCTGCCGATGGCGTCTACGAGGGCCTTGTGCTGGTCGACGATACCGTGTGGCCCGCTGCCGTCAACGTGGGCATGCCGCCGACGTATGCCGACGATGCCGCTTCGGCGCATCTCGAGGCCAACTTGATCGGGTATGCGGGCGACCTGTATGGACGTTCGGTTTCGTTGGCGTTTACGCGTTGGCTGCGTCCTTCGCGCGTGTTCGATTCGCTGGACGAGCTTATCGCGACCGTCGAGGGTAATATTGACGATATCCGTTATAACTTGGGTGAGCAGGGGGTGAGCATCCGTGATTAGCGATGAGGAGAAAGACCAGGTGCGCGCTGCGTCCGACCTGGTTGCCATCGTGCAGGAAACGGTTGAGCTCAAGCCCCGCGGCCATGAGTTTTGGGGTTGCTGCCCCTTCCATGGCGAAAAGACCCCATCGTTTCACATTATCCCCGCTACGCAGGTGTGGCACTGCTTTGGCTGTGGCGAGGGCGGCGACGTTTTCACCTACATCATGAAGCGCGAGAACCTGAGCTTTCCCGAGTCGATTCGCTACCTGGCCGATCGTGCCGGCATTGAGCTGCACGATACCGGCGCGCAGCGCGATCGCGGCACCAAGCGCGCCCGCATCTATGATCTGTGTGCCGAGACGGCCCAGTTCTATCACACCATGCTCATGCGCGGTAAGGACAGCCGTCCGCGTGAGTACTTTGCCAGCCGCGGTATGGGTGGCGACGTCTGCCGTCGCTACTGCCTGGGCTTTGCGCCGGGTCGCAATATGTTGGTGGCCCATCTGTCGCAGAAGGGCTTTACCCCGCAGGAGATGATCGACGCCAACGTGGCCGTGAGCCGCGGGCGCGGACAGCTTGCCGATCGTTTTTACGACCGCGTGATGTTTCCCATCTTTGACGAACAGGGTCATAACATCGCCTTTGGCGGTCGTATTATGGGCGACGGCCAACCCAAGTACCTCAACACCGCCGAGACGAGTGTGTTTCATAAAAAGAGAAACCTCTACGGCTTTAACTGGGCCAAGGAGTTTATCGTCGCGCAGGATACCGCCATCGTGGTGGAGGGATATACCGACTGCATCGCCTGCTGGGAGGCGGGGATCAAAAACGTCGTCGCCACGCTGGGCACGGCACTGACGGAACATCACGTAAAGACGCTCACCCGTTTTGCCAAGCGCATCGTGTATATGTTCGATGGTGACGCCGCCGGTCAAAAGGCCGCGCGCCGTGCGATTCAGTTTATCGAGCAGGACTCGATGGACCTGCGCTGCGTGGTGCTTCCCGACGGCAACGACCCTATGGAGTTCGTCACGGCGCATGGTGGCGAGGCACTGCAGGCGCGTATCGACGCCGCCGAGCCCCTCATGGACTTTGTGTACCGCTCACTGCAGGAGTCGAGCGACATTACCACGCCGGGCGGTCGCGCCAAGGCGCTCGAGGATGCGCTGACGCTCATCTATCCGCTGCGCGATAGCTACATGATCGATACGTACTTTATCCAGATCGCCGACCTTCTGGGCCTGGATTTGGAGACGGTGCGCTCGAGTTCGGGCCGTGTGTTTCGCGATGTCGCCAAACGCGAGGATGCCGAGCGTCGGCGCGAGCAGAACTACGAGCGCCAGCGGGCACAGGCCGAGCGCGCAGGCAGCGCGGGCGGTCGGGTGTCCGGTCCGCAGGGGGCATCTCGCGGCGCCTGGGCGTCGGGGACGACGCCGCCGGTATCCACACCGGCCGAGGAGGAACCGTACGACTATGTACCGCTCGAGGCCTACGGGGCCGCGCCGGTCGAGGTCGTCGACGATATGCCGCCGATCGATGTGCCTGCTGGCATGGACGCGGCGCCCGCGGGGTCTGCTTCGAGCGCTTCCGTTCCGGCGACGCCGATCGTGCTGACCGATCTGGAGCGGAAGTCTCTGGCGGGGGAGCGCGAGCTGTTGACGATGCTCACCAGCTACCCCGACCTATTCCGCACGTACGCCGATCGCATCTGCTCGATTGAGTGGGTGGACCCCCGTCACGAGTCCATCGCGTGGGCCGTGCTCGCGACGCCGCCGGGCACCGATCCCGCGGCGTGCATGGACGCCGCGCGCGCGGTGTGTCCCGAGGCGGCTTCGCTTGTCAGCGCCGGGCGCATCTCGGCGACGAGCAAGCATCCCACCGAGACGAACATCGTCTTTATGCTCGATACGCTTGAGCTTTACACCATCAAGCGCCGTATGCGGGCTGCCCAGGCCAAGCTGCGCCAGGACCGGTCGCTCGACGATGACGCGCGCCGTGCATTGACCATGCAGGCCGCGCAGGATTCTTTGCGCCAGCGCGAGCTCCAGAAGTCGATTGGCGGCGTGGCCGATCCGTTCCGGTTGATTGGTTTGGAGACTGCGGGTCCCGATCAGGCCTAGATGTTGTGGTCAATCGGCATGTTATCTGCTATATCCAGTCTGAATTTTGGGTATAGACGTGTAAGTGTGTGCTAAAGTAATGTGTCCTGTGGACTACGAAGGGAGAATCTGTGCCAAATAAGACTGAGAGCACGGGTACTGGGCTGGAATCCTACGTTGCTAAGCTCATGGGCAACGGCTCAAACAGGACTTCGGTAACCGAGGACGAGATCCAGGTCGTCCTGAAGGATATCGATGTTTCTGACGAGCAGCTCAACGCGGTCTATTCCGCGCTGCGCAACAGCGGCATCCAGATTATCTCCGCGAGCGGAAACGACGACGCCCCCATGGACGTCGACGATGACGATAACGATACCGACGATTTCGATGACGACGAGGAGCACGATTCCGGCTCGCTCGACGATCATGAGCTTAAGATGGCCCGTCAGGCCGATGCCGAGATGGGTTCTTGCAAGAGCAAAAAGAAGCGCACCGTCCGCACGTCCCGTTCGCGTTCTCGCGTGCGTGGCATCGATGCCTCCACGGTGATGCTGACCGGTGACCCGGTTCGTATGTACCTTAAGGAGATCGGCAAGGTCGACCTGCTGACCGCCTCCGAAGAGGTCGATCTGGCCATGAAGATCGAGGCCGGTCTCGAGGCCACCGAGAAGCTCGAGGCCGCCGAGGCGGGCGAGATCGAGCTCACTCGCGCCGAGATGCGTCGTCTGACTCGTATCGAGAACGTGGGCCTCGAGGCCAAGCAGGCGCTCATCAGCGCCAACCTCCGTCTGGTCGTTTCCATCGCCAAGCGCTACGTCGGTCGCGGCATGCTGTTCCTGGATCTGATCCAGGAGGGCAACCTTGGTCTGATTCGCGCCGTCGAGAAGTTCGACTACCAGAAGGGCTTCAAGTTCTCCACGTACGCCACGTGGTGGATCCGTCAGGCCATCACGCGCGCTATCGCCGACCAGGCCCGTACCATCCGTATTCCCGTGCACATGGTCGAGACCATCAACAAGCTTGTCCGCGTGCAGCGCCAGCTCCTCCAGGATCTGGGTCGCGACCCGACCCCCGAGGAGATTGGTGCCGAGATGGACATGAGTGCCGACCGCGTCCGCGAGATTCAGAAGATCTCGCAGGAGCCCGTGTCGCTCGAGACTCCTATCGGCGAGGAAGAGGATTCCCAGCTGGGCGACTTTATCGAGGACTCCCAGGCCATCGTTCCGCCCGATGCCGCCAGCTTCTCCATGCTGCAGGAGCAGCTCACCCAGGTGCTCGACTCGCTTGCCGATCGTGAGCGCAAGGTTATTGAGCTGCGCTTTGGACTTGTCGACGGACATCCCCGCACGCTCGAGGAAGTCGGCCGCGAGTTTGGTGTCACGCGCGAGCGCATCCGCCAGATCGAGTCCAAGACCCTGGCCAAGCTCCGCCACCCCAGCCGCTCCAGTAAGCTCAAAGACTATATTGAAAGCTAGTCAAGCAAGAAGCGCCCTCAAGCACATCCGCTTGAGGGCGCTTTCATGTAACAAGGGCCGGCAGTTGGGGCACGGGTAGTCTTTTTGGGACGGGGCTTTTTTAGTCTTTTTGGGACGGGGCTTTTTTAGCTGCCCTATCTCAATGCGCGGCTCAAGCTTTAAAGGCCCCAGATTGGGTAGCTAAAAAAGCCCCGTCCCAAAAAGACTAAAAAAGCCCCAGATTGGGTAGCTAAAAAAGCCCCGTCCCAAAAAGACTACCCTGGGCGTCTGGTTGATTAGTCGTTGGGGACGTTCTTGAATGACTAGTCGTTTAAGAACGTCCCCAATGACTGGGTCGGAAAATTTCTTAAAAAAGTTCTTGCCCTGAGCTGATTCGTCCGTATAATAAACTTCGTTGCTTGAGAGCATGCACCTATTCCTCGGTAGCTCAATGGTAGAGCACGCGGCTGTTAACCGCGCTGTTGTAGGTTCGAGTCCTACCCGGGGAGCCAGAATTTCTCAGCCCAATCTGCTGGGCTTAAAATTCCTCGGTAGCTCAATGGTAGAGCACGCGGCTGTTAACCGCGCTGTTGTAGGTTCGAGTCCTACCCGGGGAGCCAGATTGTAAAACCCGTCGCTTTTGCGGCGGGTTTTTTCATGCCGCGATTGCTTTACGCAAACGTTGCCATATCAACATTTCGTGTCGAGGATGTAATCCCGCGACCCACCACCTCAACATGGCGCGGTCGTTGTAGAATATTGCAATGATTGCTCCCACGACATGGTGCCGCGAGCACCAGATAAGGAGATTCTTGTGTCTGAGACCATTAACGGCAGCCTGAGCGTCTCGAACGACGTTATTGCCGATATTGCCGGTTATGCCGCGATGACGTGCTATGGCGTCGTCGGTATGGCCGAGCAGCTCCAGGGCGCCGAGAGCGTGCGCCTGCTTGCCGGTCAGCGCCTCCGCAAGGGCGTGCTTGTCTCCGCCGACGAGAACGGCCTTACGGTCGACCTTCACGTCGTGCTCGAGAACGGCGTCAACATGAAGTCCGTCTGCCACAATCTTTCGAGCTCCGTTGCTTTCACCCTGCAGGAGATCGCCCAGATCGATCCCGCCAGCCTTAAGATCGGCATTCACATCGACGCGCTCAAGAGCCGTCTGAACTAGCATCCGAAAACGGAGATTCAAATACTCATGATTGTAAAGACCATTCGCACCTGTTTTCCGATCGCTGCGGCTGCCGTTTCCGACAAGGCCGAGGAGATCAATAAACTCAACGTCTTTCCCGTGCCCGACGGCGACACCGGCACCAACATGTCGCTCACGCTCGCCTCGGTGACCAAGGAGCTTTCCGCCCTTCCCGCCGATGCCGATATGGAGGCCATCGCCGGCGCCATCACCCACGGCTCCCTCATGGGCGCCCGCGGCAACTCCGGCGTTATCACCTCGCAGATCCTGCGCGGCGTGGCCGAGGGGCTCGTCTCTGTCGATGAGCCCATCACGTCTGCCGACATCGCGCATGCTTTCCGTCGCGCCGTCAAGGTCGCCTTCCAGGCCGTCCGCAAGCCCATCGAGGGCACGATTCTTACGGTCCTGCGCGACGTCTCGACCAAGGCCGACGAGTGCGAGAAGAAGAAGTTCTCGGCCGAGGACGCGCTCGACGCCATCGTCGTCGAGGCCTACCAGTCTGTGGCTCGCACGCCCGACCTGCTGCCCGTTCTGAAGGAGAACGGCGTGGTCGACTCCGGCGCCTTTGGCTTTGCCATCTTCCTGGAAAACTTCGTTGCCGCTGCTCTGGGCCGCAGCACCGTTGTCGAGGATTTCTCCACCACGTTTGATTCCGCTGACTCTGCCCGCGATGCGGCCCTCGGTCGCGTCGAGATCGAGGCCAACGACGACTGGGAGGGCTCGGAGTTCCGCTACTGCAACGAGTTCCTCTTTAAGGCCGACGCCCCGTTTGACGAGGACGAGTGCCTTAAGTTCCTGGGTTCCATGGGCGACTGCGAGCTGCTCGTGGGCGCCTACCCCGACTACAAGATCCACGTGCACTCCAACACCCCCAACCTGGTGCTCGAGCACATGCTGCAGCTTGGCCAGATCTACGAGGTCTTTATCCACAACATGGAGATGGAGGCCCACGACCGTACCGCTAAGATCCACGAGGACCAGGAAAAGGCCGCCGAGCCCGCCAAGGCCCTGGGTTTTGTCGCCGTTGCCGCCGGTTCCGGTGAGGCCGACATCCTCAAGTCCCTCGGCGTCGACGTAGTCGTTTCGGGTGGCCAGACCATGAACCCCTCGACCGCCGACCTGCTGGGCGCGGTGGACCAGGTCAACGCGACTTCGGTCATCATCCTGCCCAATAACGGCAATATCCGTATGGCTGCCGAGGCTGCTGCTTCTGCCTGCACCGACAAAAAGGTCGCCGTGGTTCCCACCAAGACCGTTCCGCAGGCGTTCTCCGCTCTGTTCGCGGTGCTGCCCGATTCCGAGCTCGAGGACGCCGTTGCCGCCATGGTCGATGCCATCAGCGAGGTTCGCGATGGCGAGGTCACCCGTGCCGTGCGCGATTCCAGCGCCTCTGACGGCTCGCCGATTCACTCCGGTGACGTCATGGGTATCATTGCCGGCTCCATCGACGTGGTCGGCTCCGATGTGAAGCAGGTCACGCTCGACTGCATCAACCGCATGCAGGACGAAGAGGAGGGCGACGCGCTGACGATTCTGGCCGGCGAGGAGCTGTCCGATGAGGCCTTCCAGGAGATCGTCGACGCCATCGAGGAGGCTCAGCCCGACCTGGAGATTGACGCCCACCGTGGCGAGCAGCCGCTCTATCCCGTGATCTTCTCGATCGAGTAGGCATCTGCCCATGTCCGAGCTGTGCTCCGTGCCGCGCGTCTCGGAGCGCTTTGCCCAGAGCAATGCGCTCGACGAGGATATCGCGCGACTCAAATATGTTTCGGGTAAACGTGAGGAGGCCCTTCGCCGTCTGGGAATTAGGACGGTGGGGGACCTCCTTCTCCATATCCCTCATCGGTATCTGGACTTTACACGCTCCTGGTCCATCGAGATGGCGCCTATCGGTGCGGTGTGCACGATCGTCGCCACGGTCGATCGTATCGTTCAAAAGCAGCCCCGCCCGCGTATGCAGGTTACCGAGGTCTCGCTTGTGGACGAGACGGGCGTGCTGCAAGTCGCTTTTTTCCGCCAGCCCTGGATTGCCCAGCAGCTCAAGCAGGGCGACCGCCTGGCCGTGATGGGTAAGGTCGAATTTGCCTACGGCTTTAAGCAGATGGCCTCGCCGCATTTCGAAAAGCTCGAGGACGGGCGTGCCGCGGGCACCATCCTGCCGGTTCACTATGTGAGCGACGGTGTGAGCCAGGCTTGGATGCGCCGTATCGTGAGCGGCGCGCTCGAGATTGTCGGCAATCCCTTCGATCCGATTCCCGCGCCCCTGCGCGCCAAGCGCCGCCTTATGAGCAGCGCCCGTGCGCTGCGTTCGATTCACTTTCCCTCGAGTATGGCCGAGCGCGATATCGCGCGCGCACGGCTTGCCTATGAAGAATGCCTCTATCTTCAGCTGGCGCTTCGTCTGCGCAACGACGGCGGTATGGTCGAGGTGGTTCCCTACACCCATACCGCGGGTGGTCATTTGACGGCGCTTAGGCGGGCCCTGCCGTTTTCGCTGAGCGACGAGCAGGAGGCCGCGTTCCAAGACATCCTGCATGACATGTGCGATGGCGACCACGTGATGAACCGCTTGCTGCTGGGCGATGTCGGTACCGGCAAGACCGCCGTCGCCGCCTGCGTGCTGGCAGTCGCGGCCGATTCGGGTACCCAGTCCTGCGTCATGGCACCCACGGGCGTGCTGGCGCGTCAATATGCCGATAAGACCGGCCCTTTGCTCTCGCAGGCCGGTATGTCCTGGGCGCTCCTGACGGGTGCTACCCCGGCCGCCGAGCGCGAGCGCATCCATGCACAGCTGCAGTCTGGTGAGCTCGATGTGCTCTTTGGTACCCATGCGGTCCTTTCGGATAACGTAACGTTTAAACATCTTTCACTCGTTGTTATCGACGAGCAGCACCGGTTTGGCGTGGGGCAGCGCAATGCCCTGCGTGCCAAAGGCCCAGGTGCGGACTTGCTCGTTATGACGGCCACGCCTATTCCGCGCACACTGGCGCTCTCGGTCTATGGCGACCTGGACACGTCCATCATTCGTCATCGCCCCGTTCCCGGGGCCGGCGTCTCGACGCGCGTGCTCACCGAGTCGAGCCGCGACCTGGCCTACGGTGCCATTCGCGAGGCGCATGCCCAAGGACAGCAGGCTTACGTTATCTGCCCGCTTGTGGAGCCGAGTGACTCCGCGGACGATTTGGAAGACGTTCCCGGCATTGCTCGCGACGATGAAGGTCGCGTGACGGTGTCCGTGCCGTTGCACGACACTGCGACCGAGCTCGACCGCCTGCGTCTGGCATTACCGGGGCTTTCCGTCGAGCGTCTTCACGGCCGCATGCCGGCGGGGGAGAAGGACCGCGTGATCGACGCCTTTAAGCGCGGCGAGATCGACGTGCTCGTCTCGACTACGGTGGTCGAGGTGGGCGTCGACGTGCCCAACGCCACCGTCATGGTTATCGAAAACGGCGAGCGCTTTGGCTTGGCGGCCCTGCATCAGCTTAGAGGCCGCGTGGGCCGCGGCAGCGTGTCGGGCACGTGCCTGGTCATGACGCATTCCAAGGGCAATGGCGGTGTGTCTGCTGCGCAAGATCGCCTGCGGGCGCTCGAAAAGACCTCTGACGGTTTTGCACTTGCGCAGATGGACCTGCGTTTGCGCCACGAGGGCGAAATCTTGGGTTATCGCCAACATGGCGGTGTGACCCTGCGTTTTGTGGACCTGGACGCCGACGAGGATCTTATCGAATGGGCCCATTTGGACGCGGTCGAGCTCTTGCGGTATGCTTGCAACCTTGACTCCGTGGCGACGCGTCCCTTGCGCGATGCGGTCGCCACGCGTTATCGACATATCTTCAAGGAGGTCAGCGGAGGATGAGAATCATCGGCGGTGAATGGCGCGGCCGCAAGATCGAAGAGCCGCGTGGGCGCGATGTCACCCGTCCCACGACCGACCGCGTGCGCGAGGCATGTGCGTCCATGGTCATGTCGGCATTCGATTTCGATCTGGACGAGGTCCGCGTGCTGGATGCCTTTGGCGGCTCCGGTGCCCTGGGAATCGAGATGCTCTCGCGCGGCGCTCGCTCGCTCATCACGTTCGAGATCGATCGCAATGCCGCCCGACTGATCACTAAGAATATCGAGTCGCTGTGTCGCGACCGCTCGCGTTGGCGCGTCGTTACCGGCGATGTGTTGGCGAGCGCCTCGCGCGGCCGTGTTCCGGGCGGCCCCTTTGATCTGATCCTGCTCGATCCACCCTATGCCTTTGGCGCCGAGCCGGTCGAGGAGCTGCTGCGCAATCTTGCCCAGCAGGGCTTGCTGGCACCAGGGGCCTTTGCCCTGTTTGAGCATGCCGCAAGCGATGCGGGCGCTCATCCGGCTGGTTTTGAGACCGTGCGAGAGAAACGCTACGGCATTACCTCGGTTGACTTGCTGCGCTGGGTGGCCGCGGACGAGTGCGACCATGCTAATGACAGCGATATTGACGAGGACGTGCCTTTGGAGGATACCCATGAATGACACTATCAACCGCGTGATCGTTCCGGGTACGTTTGACCCCATCACGTTTGGTCACATCGATGTAATCCGCCGCGCCCGCCGCATTTTTCCCAGCGTGATTGTCGCCGTGGCGGAGTCGCAGGGCAAAAACGGCGTGGGCACCACCTTTATGCTCGATGAGCGCGTGGCGTTGGCCCGCGAGGCCCTGGGCGATATTGACGGTGTCGAGGTACTGCCCTTTACCGGCCTGTTGGTCGATTTTGCCCGTGAGCAGGGTGCGGGTGCTGTGGTCAAGGGCCTGCGCGCCATGACCGACTTTGAGTACGAGCTGCAGCAGGCGGACCTCAACTATCGCCTGGACAACGAGCTTGAGTCCATTTTTGTCATGAGTGCGCCGCAGTACGGCTATATCTCGAGCTCGGTGGTTCGTCAGATCGCATCGCTCGGAAGCGATGTGTCGACGTTTGTGCCGCCCAATGTGGTCGAAGCGCTTAAACATCGCTTTTCGTGACGTTTCATATTGCCTGATGGCATGTGGTAAACTAACACGATGACATGTTACCTATGAAAGGAGACCGGATGCCGGGCGAGAATTTTCCTGGCGACAGGATTGTGAGCCTTGTCGAGGAGCTCGAGGGGCTCATCGAAGAGGCTAAGACGCCGTTCGGCAAGAATGCCCAGATGAAGGTTATCGATGCCGACGTCTTCTTTAACATCCTTGACGAGATCCGTATGAGCTATCCCGAGGAGTGGCAGAAGTCCCGTCGCATCCTCAAGGAGCGCGACGAGCTTATGGCTTCCGCCGCCGCTCAGGCCGATTCCATCATTGCCGATGCTCAGCAGCAGGCACTCACCATTGCCGGTGAGCAGGAGATCGTCCGCTTGGCGCAGCAGCAGGCCGACGATATCCGTGATCGTGCCCAGCAGTACGAGCGCGAGACGCGCTATGCGGCCGAGGATTATGCCGAGCAGGTCTTTACGCACCTCGAGGAGAACCTCAAGAGCCTGACCGGCACCGTTACCCGTTGCCGTCAGCAGCTCAACGAGGGCGCCGCCCAGCAGAACGGTCAGTGGTAATGGCTGAGTTCCCGAGCGTTACCGTCGATCTTTCCGAGCAGCTCGAGTTTCCCGGAGACTCGTATCCGCTGACCGGCAAGGTCGATGTCGCCACCTACATGGTGGGCGAGAAGGAGTACCAGCTGCAGGACGGCATTGCTTACGACGTGGTTTTTACCAATGCGGGCACCGGTGTTCTGCTCTCCGGCATGGTTCGAGCGCACGCCACCGGCGAATGCGACCGCTGCCTTGAGCTCGCCTCGTTTGATATCGCCGGCGAGATCGAGGAGTTCTACCTCTTTGAGGAGCCCGAGGATCCCGAGGCCTACGAGGACGGTTACGAGCTTTTGGGCGAGGACCGCATTGTCGATCTGGGGGAGCCCATTAACGACGCCGTTGTCATGGACACGCCGTTTGTGGTGCTCTGCAAGCCCGATTGCCGCGGCCTGTGCCCCACCTGCGGCATCAATCTCAACGTCGAGCAATGCGATTGCGCCGCCCAGGCCGAGGCCGAATGGGCCGCTGCCACGGAAAATCCATTTGCAGCATTGAAGAATCTCAATCTTGATGAGTAAAAATGTGGTAGTATCGCTACTTGCGCGTAATCGCCACACTGGATAGTTCATAAGGAAGGTCACTATGCCCGTACCTAAACAAAAGCAGGGTCGTATCCGTACCCATACCCGTCGTTCCGCCAACATGAAGATCTCGGCTGCGGCTCAGTCCACGTGCCCCCGTTGCGGCGCTGTCAAGCTCCCGCACCACGTGTGCCCCAGCTGCGGTTTCTACAAGGACCGCGAGGTTATCGTTACCGAGTAACGGTATACTCTGGATACGATGCCGTTCCAACTGGAACCACAATGGCCGGCTCAATGAGTCGGCCATTTTTGTATAAGGAGCACTTGAAATGAGTAACGTTCGCGTTTGTGTAGACGTTGTGGGCGGAGACGAGAAGCCCCAAGTTGTCCTCGACGGTATTGAGGCCGCACTTGCCGCCGATCCCGATATCGAGGTCATTGCTGTTGGTCCCGCCGATATCGTCAACCCCTTTGCCGCGGCGCACGCGCGCGTGGAGGCTCTGGAGGCCCCCGATGTCATCGCCATGGACGACGATCCCATCCGCGCCGTGATGACCAAGCGTAAGTCTTCGATCGTGCTTGCCTGCCGTGCTATTAAGAAGGGCAACGCGGACGCGTTTTTCTCCGCGGGGTCGACCGGCGCCATGACGGCTGCCGCCACCGCCTACGTGACGCCGTTTAGATATTTGGTAGAGGGTAAGAAGCAGCCGGTGCGTCCATGCCTCACCAATGCGCTGCCCAACCGCGCCGGTGGCCTTACGGTACTGTGTGACATGGGGGCCAACCCCGATGTCGAGGTCGACGACATGGTTCGCTTTGCCCAGATGGGTGCAGCCTATGCCCGCGTGGTCCTGGGCATCGAACATCCGCGTGTGGGCCTGCTTGGCAACGGCACCGAGGACGAGAAGGGTTCTAACTTTACCAAGGCGTGCTTCCCGGCTATGAAAGCCGCGGTCCCCGGTTTTGTGGGCAACTGCGAGGGCACCGATCTTACGTCGGGCAATTTTGACGTTGTGGTCGCCGACGGCATGTCGGGCAATATTGCGCTCAAGGCAACCGAGGGTGCTGCCAAGTTTTTGCTGCAAGAGCTCAAGGGCGCCTTTATGTCTTCGCTCGGTACCAAGATCGCCGCGCTGCTCATCAAAAAGCAGATGCGCCAGATGAAAGCCAAGCTCTCGGGCGATGCCAAGGGCGGCGCGATCCTGCTGGGCCTTCGCGGCGTCGTTTTGATTGGCCATGGCGCCACGTCGGCCGAAGCCGTTAAGAACGGTACGCTCGCCGCGGCTCAGGCCGTTCGAGCCGGGCTTATCGAAAGCGTTGCCAATTCCATGGAAGGTATCGTTTAGCAAGAGCTCCGTTACGTGGCTCAAGCTATGCATCGTGGGGTAGAATCGGAGCCGTGCTGCAATGCGGCTTCCGCCCGCGCGACACATTGTATTCCACGACTTATGAGAGGATGCGCTATGGATCGCTCCGAAATCTTTGACAAGATCGCCGAGGTCGCTGCCGACGTGCTGGGCGTTGACGTTGCCGAGATCAGTGATGAGACAACTTTTGACGACCTCGATGCCAATTCGCTCGAGCGCCTGCAGCTGGTGACGGCCATCGAGGACGAGTTTGACCTCGAGATCGATGACGAGACCCTGTTGTCGCTCACCTCCGTTGCCGACGCCGTCGACGCTATCGAAAACGCCAGGGAGGCCTAGGTCTTGGCTTTATCTCAACGACTCACGCGCGCTCAGGAAATCCTGGGTCATGAGTTTAATAACAAGGTGCTGCTACGCGCGGCGCTCACCCACCCCTCGGCAGTAGAGGGGCAGCCGGTCTCTGCCAGCTATGAGCGGCTTGAGTTTTTGGGTGACTCCATTCTGGGCGCCGTGGTTGCCCGTTCGCTCTTTGAGTCTTATCCCGAGTTCGATGAAGGCAAGCTCACGCGTCTGAAGGTATCGCTTGTTTCGGGTGCCACGCTGTCCGAGGTTTCGCACGAGCTGGGCATCGACGACATCATCATCTTTGGCGCCTCCGAGACCGGTACCGGCGCGCGCGGCCTTAACTCGGCGCTCGAGAACGTCTATGAGTCGCTCGTGGGTGCGTTGTACCTCGATGCCGGCTGGGATGCGGCGGCGGAGTTCATCCACCGCACGCTTAAGCCCCATTTGGCCTCCGAGCGTGCCGAGCACCCCGCGAACCCCAAGTCGTTCTTGCAGGAGTGCGTGCAGGCAGACGGTCACGAGCCCCCGGCATACAAGCTGGTAGGCTCCGAGGGCCCGGCACATGCGCCCACCTTTACCGCCGTGGTGCTTGTCGACGGTATCCGTCAGGGCCGCGGCACCGGCGCCTCTAAGAAAGAGGCCGAGGGAGCCGCTGCACTCGAGGCGCTCGACCGCATGGGTTACACCACCAACGGTGTGATTCTCAACAAGAAGCCCGTTTAAGCGAGGAACCGTGTATCTCAAGTCCCTTACGCTCAAAGGGTTCAAGTCGTTTGCCGACCGCGCCCATATGACGTTTGAGCCGGGCCTGACCGTCATCGTCGGTCCTAACGGCTCGGGAAAATCGAATATCTCCGATTCGATTCTGTGGGTACTGGGTGAGCAGAGCGCCAAGCAGCTGCGCGGCCAGGCCATGGAGGACGTCATCTTCTCGGGCTCGTCGGCGCGCAAGCCGGTGGGCGTTGCCGAGGTCACGCTGGTGCTCGATAACTCGGACCATGTGCTGCCTGTCGACTTTGACGAGGTTGCCATCACCCGCCGCATGTATCGTTCGGGCGAGAGCGAATACCTCATCAATTCGAGTCCGTGCCGCCTGATGGATATCCAGGACATTTTGCACGATTCGGGCTTGGGTAAGGATACGCATTCCATTATCAGCCAGGGCAAGCTCGATGCCATTTTGCAGAGCCGTCCCGAGGAGCGCCGCGTCCTTATCGAGGAGGCTGCCGGCATTTCCAAGCACAAGCGCCGCAAGGAGCGTGCGCTCAAAAAGATTAAGTCGATGGACGAGCACCTTACTCGTGCCCGCGACATCAATAAGGAGATTGCCCGTCAGCTGCGACCGTTGGAGCGTCAGGTCGATCGCGCGCGCAAGTACAAAGATCTGTCCTCGCGCGCGAACGAGCTTACGCAGATGCTGGCCGTTGACGAGCTTCGTTCGCTGCAGTCGCAGTGGAACGATCTGGAGAGCCGTTCCAAAGAGGGTGCCGCCGAGCTGGAGCTTGCGCAGTACCGCTTGGGCGAAAAGGAGCGCGAGCTCGAGAAGCTCCAGGTGATGCTCGAGGAAAAGGGCCTGTTTGTGGGTGACTTGGGCGAGCAGCGCCGTCATATGCAAGATGTGGTCGGCCGTATTAACTCCGATATGCGCCTGCTCGAGGAAAAGGGCCATAATATGGTGTCGCGCCTGTCCGATATGCGCGGCCAGATTTCGAGCTCCGAGCATCAGCGTCGTCGCGTGGTCGAGGAGCTCGAGGATGCACGTGCCCAGCTTGAGGAAGTGACCGGTGCGCACATGCAGGCCCAGGACGACGTTGACGCCGCCGGCCCTGCCGCCGCCGAGCTCCACGAGCGCCGTGTTGCGCTCGACCATCAGATTTCGCAGCTTACGCGCGAGCAACGCGATGTGCAGCGCGTGGCCGACAAGGCTGCGCTCGAGCTTGCCAAGGTGAAAGACTCGCTGAGCAATGCCGAGGTCGAGGACAACATGTACGCCTCGCGCCTGGAGCAGATTGACGAGCAGCTCGAGGAGGTCACGGCCTCGCTCGAGAGTCGTCGCGACCGTGCTGAGGAGCTCGACGGCGCGCTCGATCAGGCTCGCCAAGCCCAGGCCGATGCGCGCCAGGCCACCGAGGTCGCCCGTGCGGCGTTGAAGGACTTGCGCGCCCGTGAGAGCGAGTCGCGCAACAAGCTGTCCGAGGTGCGCTCTGAGCTTGCGAGCCAAAAGAAGCTCGATGCCCGTATGGCCGATAGCTCGCCGCTGGTGAGCCGTCTGGTAGGGGCATTGGGCGATGACGTAACGGGCCGTCTGGGCGACGTGCTCGAGGCGCCGCGTGAGCTTGAGGGCCTGGTCGAGCAGCTTCTTGCCGGCGATATCGATGCCCTGTTGTTTGATGACGCCGCCACGCTTGAGCGTGCCGGTCGTGCGGCTTTGGACCAAAAGAAGGCCTCGGGCGAGGCACTGCTGGTGGCACGTGGTGTGAGCGGCTCTGCTGCTGCCGAGGGCGCTGCCGGTTCGCGTCTGGTTGATCGCCTGTCCGTGCGTGCCGGTTATGGCCCGATTGTCGAGGCGCTGCTCGGCGGCTATTACGTGGTCGATGACTTGCCTTGTGCGCTGGCGGCACCAGTCGTTGACGGTGTGACCTATGTGACGCCCGATGGCGCTCGCGTGAGCTTTGGTGGCCTGGTGCGCGTGGGGCTCGATGCCGGCGAGGCCTCGGGTGCCCTGGAGCGGAAGCGCCGCATTCGCGAGCTCGAAGGCCTGGAGCCTGATTTGGCTGCCGTTTTTGAGCATGTGTCGAACCAGGTTATCGAGGCCAATGCGGCCGTCGAGGAGGCGCGTGCCGCCGAGGGTGATGCCGCCGGCGAGATCGCCCGTCTTGAGGGCGAGCGTCGCTCGCTGCTCTCCGAGATTGGCCGCCTGGAGCAAAGCGCCAACAACGCCGAGGTCGAGCGTGCGCGCATCTCCAGGCGCCGCGAGCAGGCGGCCGAGGCCGTGAACGCCGCGCGCCCGCGCGTTGACGAGCTCACCCGTTCGCGCGACGAGGCCCGTGCGCAGGCAAGCGACCTGGGTCTCCAGGTTGCCGAAGCCAACGACGAGCTCGATCGCGTGCGCCGTGACGATTCCGAGGCAGCCGGTAAGCTTGCCGATGCCAAGGTGCGCCTGGCCCAGACGAGCGAGCGCCTGCGTTCGCTGAAGGGCCGCGTGCCCGATCTGGAGCATCGCCTGGAGGGCATTGACCGCCGTATCCGCGGAACACGTCAGGCTTCGCGCTCGCTCGAGCTGCTGCGCTTGCGTGTCGATCCCATGCACGAGCGCTATTCGGCCCTGCTGGAGCGTGCATCTGATTGGGCCGCGCGCCTGCGTGACCAGGCCTCACTCGAGGAGGCAGACTCGGCTTCGCTCAAGAAAACCATCGAGGATGCCAAGGCCGAGGTCTCCCGCGCCAAGGAGCGGGTCGATGCCGCCGCGGCGACACAAAACGAGTTCAAGGTCGCGCGCGGCAAGCTCGAGGTGCAGGTAGAGGCGGCCATCAAGGCCATTACCGCCGATGGCACCACGGTGCTCGAGGAAGCGCTCATGCTTCCTGCTCCCACCGATCGCGACGCCGCCGAGCGCGAGCTCAACCAGCTAGTGTGCCAGATCAACAACCTGGGCCCTGTGAACCAGGTTGCCATGGAGGAGTACGAGCAGCTCAAGCGCCGCGCCGATTACATCGAGGAGCAGCTGGCCGATCTGGAGAGCGCGCGCAAGGCGCTCACCAAGATTACCGTGGCCATCGACCGCAAGATGCGTAAAGCCTTCCTGGTGACCTTCGAGAAGGTCGATGCGAACTTCCGCGAGATCTTCGCCATGCTGTTCCCGGGTGGCCAGGCGCATCTGGAGATGACCGACCCCGAGCATCCGGCCGAGACGGGCATCGAGGTCGTGGCGCAGCCGCGCGGCAAGCGCATCACCAAGATGATGCTCATGTCGGGCGGCGAGAAGAGCCTGACGGCGCTCGCCCTGCTCTTTGCCGTGTATCGCACGCGTACGGTGCCGTTCTATGTGCTGGACGAGGTCGAGGCGGCGCTCGATGACGCCAACCTGTCCAAGCTCATCGGCGCGCTCGACGTGCTGCGATCCGATACTCAGCTCTTGGTTATCTCACATCAGCGCCGTACTATGGAGGATGCTGACGTCCTCTACGGCGTCTCGATGCAGGCTGACGGCGTCAGTCGCGTCGTCTCGCAAAAACTCGATCGCGAAACCGGAAAGGTCGTGAATGCATAATGGGATTCTTCGATGCTCTCTCGCGCGGACTTGAGCGCAGCCGCGAGGCCCTCAACGAGGTCTTTTACTTTGGCGGCGAGGTCGACGAGGATTTTTGGGAGGACCTAGAGGACACCCTCGTCATGGGTGACATGGGTGCCGAGGTCGCCATCCAGGTCTCCGACGACCTGCGCGATGCCGCGGCCAAGAAGAACCTCAAGACCGCCCCGCAGCTTCGCCGCGCCCTGGCCGAGCAGCTCGAGCAGCATTTTGTACCCGTCGAGCGCGATCCGTTCGCCGACACGCCGAGCTGCGTGCTGTTTGTGGGCATCAACGGTGCCGGTAAGACCACTACGGTCGGCAAGATCGCGAGCGCCATGGCTGCCCGTGGCAAGAACGTCGTGATCGGCTCGGCCGATACCTTCCGCGCTGCCGCCATCGAACAGCTCGATGTGTGGGGCCAGCGAGCCGGCGTCCCCGTCATAAAGCGCGACCGCGGCTCAGACCCGGCAAGCGTTTGCTACGACGTGCTCGACGAGGCCGATAAGCGCGGCAGCGACCTGGTGCTCATCGACACTGCCGGTCGTCTGCACACGAGCCCCGAGCTCATGCGCGAGCTTGCCAAGGTGGTCAACGTGACGCGTAAGCGCGCCGCCAATATGGCCGCCGGCCCCATGCCCGTCTCGGTCGTCCTCGTGATCGATGCCGCGACGGGCCAAAACGGCCTGAACCAGGCGCTCGAGTTTAATGAGGCGCTGGGTCTGGACGGTATTATCATGACTAAGCTCGACGGCACGGCAAAGGGCGGTATCGCCATGGCCGTGGCCGAGAAGCTCAAGCTCCCGATCCTGCGCGTGGGCGTGGGCGAGCAGGTCGACGACCTGCAGGAGTTTAATGCCAAAGATTTCTGCCGCGCCCTGGTGGGCGAGTCCAACTAAGGAGTGACCAGTGTTTGATTCTCTGAGCGATCGCCTCAACGACACATTTGACCGCCTGCGCGGCAAGGGCAAGCTGACCGAGGCCGATATCACCTCGGCCATGCGCGACATTCGCATGGCGCTGCTCGAGGCCGACGTCAACTTTAAGGTCGTCAAGGAGTTTGTCGCCAAGACCAAGGAGCGCTGCATGACCTCCGAGGTCATGGAATCGCTGACGCCGGCGCAAAACGTCGTCAAGATCGTGCTCGACGAGCTCACCGAGATGCTCGGCTCCACCGAGAGCAAGCTCGTCTTTAGCAACCGCATTCCCAACGTCATTATGCTCGTGGGCCTGCAGGGCTCCGGTAAGACCACGGCGGCTGTAAAGCTGGCATACCTGCTCAAGAAGCAGGGCCGCTCGCCGCTGCTCGCCGCGTGCGACGTCTACCGTCCCGCCGCTGCCGACCAGCTGGCCACGCTTGGTGGAGAGATCGGCGTGCCGGTCTTCCGCGGTGACGGCGAGCACCCGGTCGATATTGCCAAGGGCGCCATCCAGGAGGCCGTCGACCACCTGCGCGATGTGGTCATCGTCGATACCGCCGGTCGTCTGCAGATCGACGAGCAGATGATGCAGGAGGCCGTGGACATCAAGAAGGCCGTCAAGCCCGATCAGGTGCTGATGGTCGTCGATGCCATGACCGGCCAGGATATCGTCAATGTTGTCTCGACCTTCGCCGAGCGCACCGACTTTGACGGCGTGATCATCTCCAAGCTCGACGGCGATGCCCGTGGCGGCGGCGCGCTTTCGGTGCGCCAGGTGACCGGCAAGCCCATCAAGTTCGTGAGTATGGGCGAGAAGCCCGATTCGCTGGAGCCGTTCTATCCCGATCGCATGGCCAAGCGCATCTTGGGCATGGGCGACGTCGTCGGCATTATCGAGAAAGCCCAGGAGGCAGCCGATGCCGAGCAGCTCGAGGCTGCCGAGCGCATGCTGCGCGAGGGCTTTACCATGAACGACATGCTCGACCAGATGAAGGCCGTCAAGAAGATGGGCGGCATGAAGGGCATTCTGGGCATGCTTCCCGGCGGCCAGCGCGCGCTCAACCAGATGGGCGGCAAACTGGATGAGGGCATCTTCGACAAGAACGAGGCCATCATCATGTCGATGACCAAGGAGGAGCGCCTGCGTCCTTCCATCATCAACGGCCAGCGTCGCGCCCGCATCGCCAAGGGCGCCGGCGTGACCCCCACCGAGGTCAATAGCCTTATGAAGCAGTGGGGCGAGATGAACAAGATGATGGGCCGCATGCGCACGATGGCCAACCAGGCGCAAGCTGGCGGCAAGAAGGGCAAGAAGGGCAAGAAAGGCAAAAAGATGCGCATGCCCAATATTCCCGGTCTGGATGCCATGGGCCTGGGCGGCATGGGCGGCCTGGGTGGCCTGGGAACAGGTGGGCCCAAGTCCGATATGGACCTGCTGCGCCAGATGGAAGCGCAGATGCGTAATAAAAAGTAACGACTGGTTGAGTCGAGTATGGCGAAGGCCGCCTGGATGGTACTCCAGGCGGCCTTCGCCGTTCGTTCGCAGGTTTTCTCACGCGCGGAAGCGTGTTGACGTTGAGGTGCTTGCCACTAGTGGCAGCCGCAGCCCTCGTGCCCATCATGGTCGTGGTGGCCGTGGCAGCCGCAGGACTCGCCATGCTCGCGGGCGTGCTCGTGGTCGTGCCCATGGCAGTCGCAGGTGGCCTCGCCGGTCTGCGCGAGCGTGCCGGCAATGAGGGCCTCGACGCAGGCGTCGCAGCTGCCCTGGGCGCCCGCATAGACCGTGATGCCTGCCTGGGTGAGCGCGTTGATGGCGCCGCCGCCGATACCGCCGCAGATGAGCGTATCGACGCCACCGTTGGCGAGCAGACCCGCTAGGGCGCCGTGACCAGTGCCGCCGGTGCCTACGACCTGCTCGTGGAGCACCTTGCCATCCTGGATGTCATAGATTTTGAACTGCTCGCTGCGGCCAAAGTGCATAAAGATGTTGCCGTTGTCGTACGTCGTTGCCACCCTCATGGTGCCGACCTCCTTTGCTGGCCATATGGCCGTCGTCGTAGGTGTGGGGGAGTATGCGATATTGCCGCCCTCGATACTAAGTGCTCGCCCGTTGACCAGCGCGTCTGCTACCTTCCGATGCGCGCGGCTGCAGATGGCCGCCACGGTGGCACGGGCGATGCCCATTTGCTGGGCGACGGCCTCCTGATTGAGGCCTTCCAGGTCGCAAAGCCGTAGGACCTCGAGCTCATCGACCGTCATGTCGATGGCGTCTCCGCTGGCAAGGCCGTCAGGGGTAAAGCCGCGATATTCGGGAATGATCCCAACACGGCGCAATTTTTCGCGTCTTCCTGCCATACACTCTCCAAATCTGACATATGACAACAATAGGATAGCGCGTATACGAAACCGTTCAAGCTATTTTTGGCATATGTCAAAAAAGCTAAAGGTGCAGCATTTGCGAATGCGGTGCCGTACTGCCGTGCATTGCGTGTGCCGCCCCAAGTGTGCAATTTGATGCTGTGCGCCTGGGCTACAATAAAAATCGCTTATAGGCGACTGACAGGAGGGTCAATGAGCAAGGCTGATCAACAGTTTGTAGCCATGTGCCGCGATATTCTGGACCATGGCACCACTACCGAGGGCCAAAAGGTTCGTCCGGTGTGGGAGGACGGCACCCCTGCCTATACTATTAAAAACTTTGGCGTTACGGCGCGCTACGACCTGCGTGAGGAGTTTCCGGCACTTACCCTGCGTCGTACGGCCCTCAAATCTGCCATGGACGAGATTCTATGGATCTATCAAAAGAAGTCCAATAACGTGCATGACCTCAACAGCCATATTTGGGATGAGTGGGCCGACGAGACCGGCTCCATCGGCAAGGCCTATGGGTATCAGATTGGGCAGAAGAGCCATTATGCCGAGGGTGACTTTGACCAGATGGACCGCGTGCTGTACGACCTTAAGCACACGCCGTACAGCCGCCGCATCATGACCAACACGTATGTGTTTAGCGACCTGTCCGAGATGCACCTGTATCCGTGCGCCTACAGCGTGACCTATAACGTCACGCAGCGCCCGCAGGATGACAAGCCCACACTCAACATGATTCTCAACCAGCGCAGCCAGGACATTTTGGCCGCGAACAACTGGAATGTGTGCCAGTACGCCATTTTGCTGATGATGGTCGCGCAGTCGGTCGATATGATCGCTGGCGAGTTGCTGCATGTGATCGCCGATGCCCATATTTACGACCGTCATGTCGATATCGTCCGAGAGCTTATCGAGCGTCCGCAGTTTGCGGCTCCAAAGGTAACGCTCAACCCCGATGTGCATGATTTCTACGCGTTTACGACCGATGATCTGATCGTTGAGGGCTATGAGCACGGCCCGCAGGTCAAGAACATCCCCATTGCGGTGTAGGTGACGCGCATGACGTGTAAGCTTTCTGCCATTGTCGCCGTGTGCGATGACTGGGGCATTGGGTGCGAGGGCGACATGGTCGTGTCCAACCGTGCCGACATGCGCCATTTTGTGGCGTGCACCAAGGGTTGTCCGGTCATTATGGGACGCAAGACCCTGCTGAGTTTTCCCGGCGGGCATCCGCTCAAGAACCGTCGCAACATTGTGCTCACGCGCGATGAGCGCTTTGCCCCCGAGGGCGTCGACGTGGTGCATAGTATCGATGAGGCGCTCGCCGCGGTTGCCGATGAGCCCGTTGCCTGGGTGATCGGTGGCGGCGATGTCTATCGGCAGTTTTTGCCGTACTGCGTGGAGGCCGAGGTCACGCACAACCATTGCACCCATGCCGTGGACACGTACTTTCCCAATTTGGATGTCGATCCTGCGTGGGAAGTTGCGCGGCGCGACGGGGTTGCCACGATTGCCGCGGGCGAGGGTGATGAAGGCCTCGATTATGAGTTCGTGACATATCGTCGTGTTGATGCTTAAATCGTCTGGCGTGAACGGTATCACCGGGTTGATTGAATGCATGGGGCGGCGCTTAGCGTCGCCTCGTTTGATATAGATGTGCTGTAAAGAAGGGTACGGGCTGGCTGCTATGACTGATGCCGTTGAGGTGCTGCGAATCGATTCCCTTAATGATGGGCGGCTCGACGCCTACGTGCGACTGACGGAGCGCGAGCTGCGCTGCGTGCTGGAGCCGCAAAAGGGCATCTTTATCGCCGAGAGCGCCAAGGTCATCGAGCGCGCGGTGCGTGCCGGATACGAGCCGGTGAGCTTTCTTTTGGGTGAGCGCTGGCTCGATCAGATGATGCCGCTGTTCGAGCGTCTGGTTGTACGCGAGGGCGCAGGTCCGGTTCCTGTGTTCGTGGCCTCCATGGAGCTCATGGAGCAGTTGACGGGCTTTAACGTGACGCGCGGTGCGCTCGCGGCGTTCCGTCGCCCGCGTCAGATTCCGGTTGATGAGTTCTTGGGCGGCGTCGTCGAGGTGGCGGGTGAGCGCCCGGTGCGCGTGTGCGTGCTCGAGGGTATTGTCGACCATACTAATGTGGGTGCGATTTTCCGCTCGGCGGCAGCGTTGAATGTCGATGGCATTTTGGTGAGCCCCACTTGCTGTGACCCGCTGTACCGCCGCTCGGCCCGCGTGAGCATGGGCACGGTGTTCCAGGTGCCCTGGACGCGCATTGGCAGCGAGGCGCGCGTATGGCCGCATGATGGGCTGGCGGCGCTGCGCGATGCCGGCTTTTCGTGTGCCGCCATGGCATTGACGGATGATTCGGTGTCGTTGGACGATCCTGCGCTGCAAGAGATTGACCGGTTGGCGATCTTTATGGGCACCGAGGGCGCCGGCCTGGGCGCCAAGACCATCGCGGGCTGTGACCGGGCTGTGCGTATTCCGATGGCGCACGGGGTCGATTCGCTCAACGTGGCCGCGGCGAGTGCTGTCGCTTTTTGGCAGTTGTGTCCGCACGTGAGCAACGAGTATCACTACCAGCCGGGACTGTATCACTAGACAGATATTTTGCACCGGGCTCTGAGTCCGGGTGTTTCGGTTGACGCCGGTCGGTGCTAAGCTGGTGCTGGCCTTGGTCTTAAATTGACGTTTTGTTGTTTGACGTGCGCTGGTGGGGAGGGCGTGTGGCTAAGAAATCTACGGCTATCGATGTAACACAGGGTGTTATTTGGCAGCAGTTGCTTTCGCTGTGCGTTCCCATCTTTTTTAGTTCGTTTTTTCAGCAGGCCTACACACTTATCGGTACCTATATCGTCGGTCAGTTTGGCGGCAAGCTCGCGTTGGGCGGCATCCAGGCCACGATGGTGCTCACGGAGCTCTGCATCGGTTTTTGCGTCGGTGTTGGCGCCGGCTGTGCGGTCATTACGGGTCAGTATTTTGGCCAGCACGATGATGAGCGACTGAGTCGTTCGGTCCATACGGCCATGACGCTCGCTCTGGTGGGCGGTATCGTCGTCTCGATTCTGGGCATAGTGTTCGTTGAGCCCATGCTGGTGCTTATGAATACGCCGCATGAACTATTGGCCGAGGGTGTGGCCTATGCTCGTTGCTATTTTGCCGCCATGGTTGCGGCGCTGTTGCTCAATATGGGCACCGCGCTGCTGCGCGCCGTGGGCGACACGCGTGGACCTGCCGTGATCATCGCTTCCGGCTGCCTCGTTAATGTGGTGCTGGATGTCATCTTCGTTGCCGTGCTGCATATGGAGGCTCTGGGCTGCGGCATTGCGGTGGCGCTGACCATTTGCTCCAACGCCACGATGATCGTGATTCGCATGATGCACGCACCGGGTGCGTGGCGGCTTTCGCTGTCCAAACTCGGCATTGATCCTGGTATTTGCAAGAGCATGATTTCGTGTGGTCTGCCGCTTGGCTTTCAGTCTGCTGCGTATTCGATTTCCAACGTCTTGATTCAGGTGTCGGTCAACTCGTTTGGTGCCGATGTCACCACGGCTTGGGGTCTTTCGGGCCGCTTGGATGGCATTGTCTGGATGGTTACCGAGGCGCTTGGCGTGTCGATCACCACGTTCTCGGCACAGAACTTTGGCGCGCGCAACTACGAGCGCATGCGCAAGGGCTACCATACGTCGCTCGTGCTGTCGTTTATGCTCATTGGTGGCCTGTCTGCCGTGCTGCTGGTGTTCTCGGGTCCTCTGTCGCGTCTGTTTGTCGACGATGCTTCGATCTCGGCCTACACCACGACCATCATCCATTTTATTGCGCCGTTCTATGCGATTTTCTCGATTATCGAAAACGCGTCGGGCTCCATTCGCGGTGCCGGCGTGAGCTTGCAGCCCATGATTCTCACGATTTTCGGCACCGTCGTGCTCAGGGTGATCTGGGTGTTTGCGATCATGCCTTTCGATCCGTCGCTTGAGCTCCTGCTGCTGGTTTACCCCGTAACCTGGCTCATCACGGCCGCGATGTTCACCATCTACCACCACAGCGGCAACTGGCTAGGCCGCGCTACTGCCTAATGATCCGTATGAGACAGAGGAAAACGGATCATTGCTCTCCGTGGTGATGTCGATGATTCGTTTTCCTCCGTCCCCTTTGGATCAATTAGTATTCGATGCCTTGGCGGGCTAGGAGGCCTTCGTCGAAGTAGTGTTTGACGGGGCGCATTTCGGTTACGAGGTCGGCAAGGTCGGCGAGGGGCAGCAAGCCGCGGCCAGTGAGCACGAGCTCCGTGGTGGTTGGTTTCATAGCGATCAACGCTTCGACATCTTCGCGCGTCACAAAGCCCCGTCGCATGGCTTCTCCCAGCTCATCCAAGATCAGCACGTCGACTTGGCTAATCTGCTCGCGCGCCAGCTCCATGATCTGTGCGGCACAGGCTTCGGGTGTGTCGCGGTCGGCTTGTACGATGCAAAGCCCCAATCGAGGAGCTGCGTCATGTTCGGCGCAGTGCAGCTTCTTGGCAAACTGAAGCATGAGCACGTTAAGTCCATAGCCCGTGGCGCGCAGCGCGAGCCCCAGCGCAGCCGTCGTCTTGCCCTTGCCGTCGCCCGTATAGATTTGAACCTTGCCGACTTCCAGTGATGCCATCTCTGTCCTTTCGTGCCCGGTGTCGGTTTATCGCCGGCCGGGTTGGGTATTCTAGTTAGCATTATCAACCCCAGTAGATGGAGTTCAAGCAGATGGAGATGGATGACAACAAACGTAGACGGAATATGATCCTCTACGTGCTCATCGCCTTCGTCGTCTACCTCGTGCTCTCGACCGTTCTGTTCCCCAACATCGGTCACACGCAGCAGATTACGAAGACCGATTACTCGACGTTTGTCAAAGCGCTCGACAAGAAGAGCGTCGATAAGGTCGAGTACAACACGGACGATTACTCGATTTATTACACCAAGAAGGGCGAGGACGAGAACATCGCCTACAAGACGACCGGCGTGCCGAATGATGCGGGCTTTACCGATCGCGTGCTTGAATCTGGCGCCTCGCTTGAGTCGGTCGTTCCCGATAAGAACTCGGGTCTGATGACTTACTACCTGCTCACCCTCATTCTTCCCATGGCGATTTTCTTCCTGATCGGCTGGTGGCTCAACCGCCGCATGAAGAAGGCCATGGGTGATGACGGTCCGTCGATGAACTTTGGCGGCGGCGGTTTTGGCGGCGGTGGACTGGGCAAGTCCGGCGCGCGTGTGATTGCCTCCAAGGATGTGGGCGTGACCTTTAAGGATGTCGCTGGCCAGGAAGAGGCCAAGGAGTCCCTCAAGGAGGTCGTCGACTTTCTGGAGAAGCCGCAGCGCTACGAGGAGATTGGCGCCAAGCTGCCGCGCGGTGCCCTCCTTGTCGGCCCTCCGGGTACCGGTAAAACCCTGCTTGCCAAGGCTGTGGCCGGCGAGGCTGGTGTGCCGTTCTTTAGTATTTCGGGCTCTGAGTTTGTTGAGATGTTCGTCGGCCGCGGCGCCGCCAAGGTTCGCGATCTGTTTAAGCAGGCCAAGGAAAAGGCCCCGTGCATCGTCTTTATCGATGAGATCGATACTATTGGCAAGAAGCGCGACGGCGGCGGCTTTAGTGGCAACGACGAGCGCGAGCAGACGCTCAACCAGCTGCTGACCGAGATGGACGGCTTCGATAACCACAAGGGTATCGTCGTCCTCGCTGCAACCAACCGTCCCGACAGCCTTGACCCGGCCCTGTTGCGCCCCGGTCGTTTTGATCGCCGCATCCCCGTTGAGCTGCCCGACCTGACCGGCCGTAAGAACATTCTTGAGCTGCACGCCAAGAGCGTGAAGACACAGCCGCCGATCGACCTGACCGCGATTGCCCGCGCCACGCCCGGTGCCTCGGGCGCCGACCTGGCCAACATTATCAACGAGGGCGCCCTGCGAGCCGTCCGCGAGGGTCGCAAGCGCGCCACGCAGGACGACTTTGAGGAGTCGGTGGAGGTCGTCATCGCCGGTCAGCAGCGCAAGTCCACGGTGCTGTCCGACCACGAGAAGCAGGTCGTTTCTTATCACGAGATCGGTCATGCCATCGTTGCCGCTCGCCAGAAGGGCTCTGCGCCGGTCACAAAGATCACCATCGTGCCGCGCACGAGCGGTGCTCTGGGCTACACCATGCAGGTTGAGGAGGACGAGCGCTTCCTGACCACGCGCCAGGAGATCCTGGACAAGCTCGCCGTCTATTGCGGTGGCCGTGCAGCCGAGGAGCTCATCTTTGGCGAGATGACGACCGGCGCCGCCAACGATATCGAGCAGGCCACCAAGCTCGCCCGTAACATGGTGACGCGCTTTGGTATGTCCGATGAGTTTGGCATGATGGCGCTCGGTACCGTGCAGAACGCGTACCTTAACCAGGATACGTCGCTCACCTGCGCCCCCGGTACGGCCGAGCGCGTGGACGCGATTGTCGCCAAGCTGATCGAGGATGCGCACGACCGCGCCCTGCAGATCCTGAAGGAGAACAAGTTTAAGCTCCACGAGCTGGCTCGTTATCTGTACAAGAAGGAGACGATCACGGGCGAGGAGTTTATGAATCTCCTCACGCGTGAGAATCCGCTGATGCCAAAGCAGCAGTAATACTAGTTGCGCAGTGCTTTCGCCCCATTTGAGTGTCCATCTCAAATGGGGCGTTTTGCTTGGGAAGAGTTGTATATGAAGATCGTGGTAAGTGCCTGCTTGATGGGCGAGAGCTGCAAGTATAACGGGCTCGATAATTACCATCGCGAGCTGGTCGAGGCTTGCGAGCGCACGGGAACCGAGGCGCTCCTCGTGTGCCCAGAGGTTTTTGGCGGTCTGCCCACGCCGCGCAAGCCGTCCGAAATTGTGAACGGCGAAGTCCGTACCTGCGAGGGCGCCTCGGTCGATCGTGAGTTTCGCCTGGGTGCTGAGCGTGCGCTCGACATGTGCGAGCAGGCGGGTGGGCCGGAAGAGATCGCCGCGTGCATCTTACAGGACCGTAGTCCCTCGTGCGGTGCAGGTCGCGTCTACGATGGCACCTTTAGCGGCACGCTCACCGCGGGCAACGGTGTCTTCGTCGACCTGCTGCTGCGTCACGGGTACCGTGTGATTCCCGCAAGTGAATTTGACCCGAGCATGTTGGAATAGCAAATGAAAGGGGGCGGCCATCGAGTAGATGGTCGCCCCCTTTACTGGCAAGCTAAACAATTTCAACAGATGTTCAATGGCGTTTGCCCAGATAAAACCTGCCAAAATAAACCTGTCCCTTTTTGGTAGGTTAGGCGAGGAGGGTGTGGCCGTAGGCGTTGGCTGCCTTGATGGCGGCGGCGAACTTCTCGTCGGTGAAGGGCTCGGGGTTACCCTGCTTCCACTCGTTGGTGGCGTGCGCGTACTCGCACAGGGCAGGGATATCGGCCTCGGAAAGCCCGACCTGCTCAAGCGTCACGGGCAGGCCCATCTGCTTGTTAAAGGCGGCATAGCGCTCAAGGTTCTCGGTGTCGCCCGTGTAGGCGAACAACACGAGCACGCCCAGGCTTACGACCTCGCCGTGCAGGTAGGTGCCCTCACGCGGAATGCTGCAAGTGGCGTTGTAGAACGCGTGTGCCACGCTCGAGTTGTAGTAGTAATCGTTCTGGTTGGTCAGGTTCGAGACATATCCCGTGTTGACCACGATGTCGAGCGCGATCTGCTTGACGGCCTCGCTCGACAGGTCCTGGCGCACGTCCTCAAGACCCTGGACGCCATAGGTAAACAGCGGCTCGGAGCAGGTGTGGGCGAGTGCCAGGCCAAGACCGGCGGTGTGCTCCAAATTTCCGGCGCTCGTGGCGTACTCGACCTCGGGCTGCTTAGACAGGGCATCGCCTATGCCGGCCCAGAAGTACTCTGCCGGTGCCTCGGCGATGATCTTGGGGTTGATGAAGATGTGCGCGGGGCGGTTGGGGTACGAATAGCCCTCGAGCGAGCCGTCGTCGTTGTAGACAACGGCAATGGCGGTCGCGGCAGAGCAGTTGGAGCAGATCGTCGGCACCGTAAAGACGATCTTCTTGAGCTCGATAGCTGCGGTCTTGACGGTGTCGAGCGCCTTGCCGCCGCCGCAGGCGATAAGCACGTCAGCTTCCTGGCAGGCGGGGGAGTTTACGACCTTGGCGATATTGGCGCGTGTGCTGTTGGTGCCGTAGACGCGCGTCTCCAGAACCTCGACGCCGGTGCCTGCCAGCGCGGCTTCGATACCGGGAAGTGCTGCAGCCAGTGCTCGCTTGCCACCGATGATTGCGACCTTGGTCGCTCCGTATTCGGCCAGCGCGCTGGGCAGCTCGTCGAAGCAGTCCTCGCCGACGGTATAGTCGCTCATTCCGATCGTGCGCATAGCAACCTTCTTTCGTTCGATAAAGTGCTTTCAGGTATTTTGCTCCTAGAGAAGGTCCACAGCCGCGAGAAATTTCGAACGTATAAAACCAGTGTCGAGGGTTTTTCGTCGGCGCGGAACGTGCTAGCATACTCCGCATAAGCGTTGATGGGGACGAGTAGTCGGCCGTCCGCATGCTACAGAGAGCGGGGAGCGCTGAGAACCCGTGCATGCGACCGATGAAAATCACCCCGGAGCTGCGGTCCCAACGGACGTGCCGCTAAGGCACGTCTTAGTAGATATCGCCGAGATGGTCGTCGATACAGGCCAGCCGAGTAACGGATGCGAGCGCGCGGCGACGCGGGCGAGGGCATCTAAGCTGGGTGGTTAAGCGAAGAGCTTTTACGGGCAGACTGCCTGTCTTGTGGCGCTTCGTCCCAGCTTGCAGGGACGGGCGCTTTTTTGGTGCCCAGAGGGCGTGCGCGCCCATGACAAGAAAGGGGTACCGTGGCAAACGAGTACAAGCAGACGATGAATCTGCCCAAGACCGGTTTTCCCATGCGTGCCGGTCTTTCCAAGTCCGAGCCCAAGCGACTCAAGGACTGGCAGGACAACAAGGTCTACGAGCAAGTTCTAAAGAAGAACAAGGGTCACAAGAAGTTCGTGCTGCACGACGGCCCTCCGTATGCCAACGGCCCGATCCACATCGGCCACGCCATGAACAAGATCTCTAAGGACATGATCAACCGTTACTGGATGATGCAGGGCTATGAGGTTCCCTATGTCCCCGGTTGGGACTGCCACGGTCAGCCGATTGAGCACAAGGTCGAGGAGAAGCTCGGCACCGAGAAGTTCAACCAGACCTCCACGGCTAAGATCCGCGAGCTTTGCAATAAGTTCGCTGTCGAGAACATCGAGCTGCAGAAGGCCGGCTTCCGTCGCCTGGGCGTGCTTGGCGACTGGGACAACCCGTATCTGACGCTCTATCACCAGCATGACGCCGCCGACATCGAGGTCTTCAAGGCCATGTTCGACAAGGGCATGATCTATCGCGGTCATAAGCCCGTCCACTGGTGCAAGCACTGCCACACCGCGCTGGCCGAGGCCGAGATCGAGTACTCCGACGAGACGAGCCCGTCCATCTTCGTGCGCTTTGAGATGACCACTAAGCCTGCCGGTCTCGAGAGCTTCGACGGCCCGGTTGACTTCATCATCTGGACGACCACGCCGTGGACCATCCCCTCCGACCAGGCCGTTTCCCTTAAGCCCGGCGCCGCCTATGTTGCCGTTGAGCACGATGGCCGTGCCGAGGTCATGCTCGAGGACCTGGCTCCCAAGTGCTGTGAGGAGTTTGGCTGGGAGTACACCCCGGTCATGGTCGACGGTAAGCCCTATGTGGTTCCCGCTGAGACCTTCCACCACATCCACTACAAGCAGCCGATCTTTGACGGTGTCGAGGGCGTGGCACTGCTGGCCGATTACGTCGGCGTCGATGACGGTACCGGTATCGTCCACAACTCGCCCGGCCATGGCGTCGACGACTACTTCGCCTGCCTCAAGGAGGGCATCACCGATATCTGCATGCCGGTCGATGACGACGGTAAGTTCTACACCGGCGAGGAGTTTGGTACCGGTGGCCCCTTCAGCGGTATGGATACCGACGAGGCCAATCCGCACATCATCGAGTTCCTGCGCGAGCGCGGCACCCTGGTCCTCGAGAAGAAGATCACGCACAGCTATCCGCACTGCTGGCGCTGCAAGCACCCGGTGCTCTTCCGTGCTACCGACCAGTGGTTTGTCTCGATGGACAAGACCGGTTTGCGCGAGCAGGCTGGCAAAGAGATCCGCGAGAACGTCAAGTGGTATCCGGCCCACGCGGCCAACCGCATCGGTGCCATGGTCGAGCAGCGTCCCGACTGGTGCATCAGCCGTCAGCGCAACTGGGGCGTGCCTATCCCTAGCTACACCTGCGCCGACTGCGGCGAGAAGGTCATGAACGACGCTACGCTCGACGCCGTCATCAAGCTCTTCCACGAGAAGGGCTCCGACGCCTGGTTCACCGACGCTCCCGAGAGCTACCTGGGCGAGGCCTGCGTCTGCCCCAAGTGCGGCGGCCATCACCTCAAGGCCGATAAGGACATCCTCGACGTGTGGTGGGACTCCGGCGTGTCCTGGAAGGCCGTCTGCGAGTATCGCCCCGAGCTTGAGTACCCGGCGGATGTGTACCTCGAGGGCTCCGACCAGCACCGCGGTTGGTTCCAGAGCTCGTTGCTCACCTCGGTGGGTGCCAACGGCCACGCTCCGTACAAGGCGGTCGTCTCGCAGGGCTTCACGCTCGATGGCCAGGGCCGCAAGATGTCCAAGTCGCTCGGCAACGTCATCGACCCCAACAAGGTCTGCGACGAGATGGGCGCCGATATCATCCGCCTGTGGGTCGCCTCGGTCGATACCAGCTCCGACGTCTCCATCGACCACGAGATCCTTGCTCGTACGTCCGATGCCTACCGTCGTTTCCGCAACACGCTGCGCTTCCTGCTCTCCGAGCTCGAGGGTCAGTTTGAGCCCGAGACCGACGGCGTCGCCTTTGCCGACCTGCTGCCGCTCGACAAGCTCATGGTTGCCCGTCTGACCCAGGTCCAGGCCGAGGTCGACGACGCCTACGCCAGCTACGAGTTCCCGCGCGCCTACCGTGCGCTCTACGACTTTGTGGTTACCGAGCTTTCCAACGTGTACCTTGACGCCCTGAAGGACCGTCTGTACTGCGACAAGCCCGGCTCGCTCGAGCGCCGCAGCGCCCAGACCGTGCTGGCTGAGCTCTTCTCGATGCTCATGCGCGACCTGCAGCCGATCCTGTCCTACACGGTCGACGAGGCCATGTCCTATGCGCCCGCCGGCTGCGTCGATCACCAGAAGTACGCCGCGCTGCTCGATTGGTACAAGTCGCCCATCACGGTCGACGAGGCCAATGAGTTTGAGGGCGTGCTCGAGGCTTCGCTCGAGCTTCGTAGCGCCGTGACCAAGGCCCTTGAGGATGCCCGTTCTGCCGGCACCTTCACCAAGAGCCAGCAGGTCCGCGTCAAGGCGGTCGTTCCCGCCGAGATGTATGCGCTGCTGACCGGCGACAAGGCTGTCGACCTGGCCGAGTTCTACATCGTCTCCGATGTTGAGCTAACCCAGGGCGAGGAGCTTTCCGTCGCTATTGAGGCCGCCGAGGGCGAGTGCTGCGACCGTTGCTGGAACTATCGCACCACCGTCGGCGAGTACAACGGTCACGCGCATATCTGCAAGCGCTGCGCGAATGCCTTGTAGCTACGCGGTTTTACCAAACCGCGTAACAGGTTGACGCTGCAAACCCGCCAGAGCGGCAATCTGCCTTTCAGCTTCGGCGGCATGACCAGAAGGTCTATGCCGCCTTGCTTCAAGGCACCTTGCTCGCTTTGGCGGGTTTTCGCTGTCTGTAGTCTTTTTGGGACGGGGCTTTTTAGCTGCCCTACCTCAAATAAGGACTTAATCTTCGAAAGCGCTGGACTGGGTAGCTAAAAAAGCCCCGTCCCAAAAAGACTACCCGGTGAAGGGACAAGGGGGACAGCCCCTTTGTCGCATTGGTGGATATGTCGTGCGTTCTGCGTATGGCAATATAAGATGGTTATTTGCGTTAAATGGAATTCGATTGTTTTGAGGGTAGGGGATTTCTTTGGGTCGTGGTGCGGATATGACGCCGCCTTTGCGTTGGCGGTTGGGTGTTGCTGGTGGGGTGGCGCTCTTTGTGTTGCTTGTTGACCAGCTGACCAAGCTTGCGGTTCGTGCCGTGGGCGATGCCCTGCATATGACTGTTATCCCCGGCGTGATCGATTTTGTGTTTGTCCGCAATATCGGAGCTGCCTTTAGCATGGGCGAGGGCCATGGCATAGCGTTTGCCGTGCTGGCGCTTGCGGCCATTGTCGCCATTGCCGTGTGCTTGCTCCGTGCTCCTCAGCTCGCTCGCCTAGAGGTCGTGGGTATGGCCATGGTTGCGGGCGGCGCCATCGGCAACGCGATCGATCGCCTGGCCATGGGCTTTGTGACTGATTTTATTGCCACTACCTTCATTGATTTCCCCGTCTTTAACGTGGCCGATATCGGCATTACCGCCGGTGTCGTGCTGGCGCTCATCGGATACATGTTCTTGAGTCCCGCGGCTCGCGAGGTCGATGCGACCGCCGAGCTCAACGCCCGTGACGAGGCCCGCGCCAAACGTAAAGCTAAGCAGCGTGGGGAGCGTGCCCGCAAGATTCGCGAAAGGAATGAGCGCTAATGGCCGACATCCATATTCTCGTTGCCGACGATTGCGCCGGTCAACGTCTCGACGCCTATCTGGGCGCCAACGATGGCTGTCCCACGCGCTCTGCCTGCGCGCATCTGATCGAGGGAGGCGCCGTTGCCGTCAACGGCGAGACCTGCCTATCTAAAAAATATGCCGTACGCTCCGGTGACCGCATCTCGGTCGACCTGCCCGAGCCGCATGACCCGACCGACGTGATCCCCGAGGCCATCCCGCTCGACATTCGCTATGAGGACGACTATCTCATGGTGCTCTCCAAGCAGCGCGGCCTGGTGTGCCATCCTGCGCATGGTCATGAGAGCGGTACGCTTGCGAATGCCCTGGTCTATCACTGCGGCATCGACCATCTGGGTACCGTGCAGGGCGAGGACCGCCCCGGCATCGTGCATCGTCTGGATCGCGATACCTCGGGCCTTATGCTCGCGGCTAAAGACGACGACACCCAGCGTGCGCTCCAAAATCTCATCCGCACGCGCACGCTCGACCGTCGCTACATTACGCTCGTTCACGGGCACATCGCCATGGACGAGGGCACTATCAACACCGGTATTGCCCGATCGACGCGCGACCGCGTGAAGATGGCGGTTTCCGATGACCCCTTTGCGCGCCAGGCCATCACGACCTTTAAGGTCCTTGAGCGCTTTGATTCCACGCGCTTCGACGACGGCTACACGCTTGTCGAGTGTCACCTGTTTACCGGCCGCACGCATCAGATTCGCGTGCACATGCGCCATATCAACCACGCCTGCGTGGGCGATCCACTCTATGGTAAGTGCGATGCTCGTGCCGATCAGGGTCTGACCAGGCAGTTCCTGCATTCCTGGCGTGTGGCGTTCGATCATCCCGTGACGGGGGAGCACATCGAGTGCCGTGACGAGCTGCCATGGGATCTTGCGGCGGTTCTGGATGATCTGGCCCCGCGTTCGCTCGGTCGCACTGCCGCTGGCAACGAAATCATCCCTCAGCTCGGTCTGCTCGAGGCCTAGCCAGTATTAGGTGGTTTCTTGAACTCCGTAAGCCTGCGGTAAGATATACGGTTGTTTACGTCACGCGTTCCTGGGAGCCTGCATGCTCGCCTTTTTACAAACCAACACACCCATCGTGATCTTCAACCAGATTGTCGTCACGCTGCTTACGGTCTGTTTTCTGTACCAGGTGGTCTTCTTTGTCATCGGCGCTCTTCGTGGTGAGGTCGCGCCTCCCAAGGCCAAGAAGCTCCATCGTTATGCCTTCTTTATCGCGGCGCATAACGAGGAGGCCGTGATCGCCAACCTCGTGCGCTCCATTAAGGACCAAGATTACCCGTCCGAGCTTATCGAGGTCTTCGTGGTCGCCGATGCCTGCACCGACAACACGGCGCAGCTCGCGCGCGAGGCGGGCGCCGTCGTCTATGAGCGCAATGACTTGGCCCGTAAAGGCAAGAGCTGGGTCATGGACTATGGCTTCGACCGCATCCTTAACGAGTATCCCGATACGTTTGAAGGCTACTTTATCTTCGATGCCGATAACGTTATCGCCCGCGATTACGTGTCCAAGATGAACGATGCTTTTGACCAGGGCTTCCATGTTGTTACGAGCTATCGCAATTCCAAGAACTTTGGCAGCTCGTGGATCTCGGCAGCTAATGCCACGTGGTACCTGCGCGAGGCGCGCTTTCTCAACAATGCGCGCAACATCTGTAAGACGTCTTGCGCCGTTTCGGGTTCGGGCTACCTCATCTCCGCCAGCGTTATCGAGGGTATGCACGGCTGGCAGTTCCACACGCTGACCGAGGATATTCAGTTCACCACGTTCTGTGCCATTCACGGCATTCGCATTGGCTATGCGCCGGCGGAGTTCTTTGACGAACAGCCCGTGACGTTTAAGGCTTCCTGGAAACAGCGTATGCGTTGGACCAAGGGCTTCTACCAGGTGTTCTTTACGTACGGTAAGCACCTGGTCAAATCGACCTTCCGCTATCATCGCTTTGCCGCCTACGACATGTTTATGACGATCGCACCGGGCATGCTGCTCTCTCTGATCTCGATGCTCGCTAATGCGACGTTCCTCATCGTGGGCGGCCTTTCGCACGGTTTCTTGGCTACCGAAGTCGAGATGCAGGCGTGTGCCGCTTCGCTCATTATGACCTTCGCTATGATGTATCAGACTTTCTTTATCCTGGCGCTGCTCACGACTATCTTTGAATACAAGCATATTCACTGCGCGCAAAAGTGGCGTCTGGTAACCAACCTGTTTACCTTCCCGATCTTTATGTTCAGCTATATCCCCATTACGGTGGCAGCGCTGTTCTTGAAGGTCGACTGGGTGCCGACGCAGCACGCCGTAAGCGTTACCCTCGACGAGGTCATGCAGGGCGCCAAATAACCACCATCAAAACCACCACAAAGGGGATAGAACCTTTGCGGTGGTTTGACGTTTGAGCGCTCAGTTGAGGGGTTTCGATGTTCTATATCCCGTTTTGGATTTGCATCTTTGCCGGCGCGGCGATTGATGCCCGCGAGCGGCGGTTTCCCAATGAGCTTGCCGGCGCGTGTGCGGTGGCGGCGTTTGCAGGCGTCTGGCTCGACAAGGGCGTTAACATGGCGCTTGACCACGCCGGTCTTGCGGTCATCGTCTACCTTGCCCTTGTGCTTACTGAGTCACTCTGGCGTCGCCTTCGCCATGCCCCCGGCATTGGCATGGGGGATGCCAAGGCGCTCTTTGCCCTTTGCACCTTCGATCCCCTGGGCGGCGTCGTCGCGTTTGCGGTTGCGCTCCTGACCCTTGCCGCTGCCTGTCTCATCGTAAAATCGCGCTCGCTGCCTTTGCTGCCGTTTTTGGTGCCAATATTTGCCATAATCGAGTTCGTGGGTAGTACGCTGTAACCGTTTGCGCGCCCTTTTTAAGGAGCATGCCATGGCAATCAATCAACAGACAGCCGCCATCAAGGCGCGCCTTGATCGCATTCCCGCGGCGTTGTCGCCCGAGCTGGTCGAGCGCATTGCCGCCGACCGCGCCTCGGGTGTCGTTAATCCCTATCGATGCGGTGACGACCAGGCCATCCGCCGTGTCGATCGGGCCGCAGACGAGGGCACGCTTATGCGTCCGGCCTTTATGCGCGATATCGAAAAGATTCTGCATCTGCCAGCATACACTCGTTATGCAGGTAAAACGCAGGTCTTCAGTTTTCGCAGCAACGACGATCTGTCGCGCCGCGGCCTGCACGTGCAGCTTGTCTCGCGCATCGCTCGCGATATCGGGCGTGCTCTGGGGCTCAACTGCGATCTGATCGAGGCGATTGGCTTAGGCCACGACTTGGGCCACACGCCCTTTGGCCATGCCGGTGAGCGTTTCCTCAACGACATCTATCATGAGCGCACGGGTCGCTATTTTTTCCATAACGTACAATCCGTTCGCGTGCTCGACGCGCTGTACGGCCGCAACGTGTCGCTCCAGACGCTCGATGGCGTACTGTGCCACAACGGCGAGTACGAACAGCGTGTTTTTGAGCTTTCGGACATGGGTTCCTTTAACCAGTTCGACCGAACCGTCGAGGAATGCATTGCCACGGGTTATAGCGCAATTGAGCACCTGCGCCCCATGACGCTCGAGGGCTGCGTGGTTCGCATCTCGGATATCCTTGCCTACGTTGGGCGCGATCGCCAAGATGCCATTGCGGCGGGCCTGCTGTCACCCGACGCCTTTGACGATGACCTGGGCGGTGCATACAACAGCTGGATCCTTACGCATGCCTCTATCGATATCGTCGAGCACAGCTATGGCAAGCCGCGCATCGAGATGAGCGAGGACCTGTTTGAGGAGATCCGCCGGGCCAAGCGCGAGAACTACGAGAAGATCTATAGCAAGGGCGGCATAGAAGGCGACTCCGAAGCGGAGCTGCGCGAGGCCTTCGAAAAGCTCTATGAACGTTGCCTGCGGGACATAAACGAAGGCGACGAGTCCTCGTATATCTTTAAGCACCACATTTCTCGCATTGAGCAGCAGCTTTCCTACTACGATCGCACCTATGCATGGCAGGACGATAAGGACCAGACGGTCGTGGATTACATTGCGAGCATGACGGACGGTTATTTCTGCGAGCTCACGAGCAAGCTGTTCCCGGGATTGATGTTTCCGCACCGTACCTATATTAACGAACGGTAGTTCGTATATATTCGGTATACTGTTCATGGAAAACGTTTTTGATTGATGCACGGGATGGCTATGGACGACCTTTTTTCTGCTTCGACGCGTGAGCGTTCCTTTCAGAATGCGCCGCTTGCGGTGCGCATGCGGCCCAATTCGCTCGACGAGTACGTGGGCCAGCAAAAGGCCGTCGGTAAGGGCTCGTGGTTGCGTGCCGCGATTGAGCATGACGTGCTGTCGAGTGTGATTCTGTATGGGCCGGCCGGTACGGGCAAGACGACGCTGGCCCACATTATCGCCAACCATACCAAGAGCGAGTTTTTCGAGGTCAGCGCCGTGACGGGCACAGTGAAGGACCTGCGCCGCGTGATTGACGAGGCTAAGACGCGCCTGAATACGTACGACCGTCGCACCATTCTTTTCATCGACGAGATTCACCGCTTCTCCAAGTCGCAGCAGGATGCCCTGCTGCATGCGGTTGAGAACCGTACCGTCATTATGATTGGCGCCACGACGGAGAATCCGTACTTCGAGGTCAACTCGGCGTTGCTCTCGCGCGGTCGCGTGGTGGAACTTGAACATTTAAAGGACGAGGATATCGCCACGCTTATCGAGCGTGCGCTCGAGGCGCCACAGGGTTTGAACGGCAAGTTCTCGGCCGATGAGGATACGGTTAAGACCATCTGCACGCTGGCTGCGGGTGACGCCCGCTCGGCACTCACGACGCTCGAGCTTGCGAGCGAGATTGCCGTCACGCGTCCCGATACCGAGGGAACGCCAGCGCCGGCGGCGGGGGAGCGTTATCCCATTACCGTGGATGACGTAAAGATTGCCAATCCGCGCCGTGGTTTTTCGTATGACAAAAACGGCGACATGCACTACGACATCATCAGCGCGTTTATTAAGTCTATGCGCGGCAGCGACCCCGATGCCACAATCTATTGGCTCGCGCGCATGATCGATGCGGGGGAGGATCCTAAGTTTATCGCTCGCCGTATTATGATTCAGGCTTCTGAGGATGTTGGCAACGCCGACCCGCAGGCGCTATTGGTGGCGCATGCCGCGTTTAAGTCTGCCGAGGTCATCGGTTATCCCGAGTGCCGCATTAATCTGGCTCAGGCTGCACTCTATGTGTGCTTGGCGCCAAAATCCAACGCGTGTGAGGCCTCGATTGATGCGGCGTTGGCCGATATTCATTCAAGTGGGCTGCGCGAGGTGCCGAGCTATCTACGCGATCGTCATCGCCCGGGCAGTGACGAATACGGTGTGTATAAGTATCCGCATGATTATCCCGAAGGCTGGGTCGATCAACGCTATTTGCCCGAGGGGCTGGAGCGCGGTGCGTTTTGGCAGCCTGCCGGCCGCGGCTGGGAAGAGTGGCGTGTAGAGCAAAGCGAGCGCGACCGTAGCGGGAATGCACCGAAGTAGCTGCTGGTAATTTTGTCTCACGTTGCTGCTCTTGGCATGTTCTGTCCCCTTTGGGGTACCATGAACAGCGTCTGTATTTCGATTCCTTCGGGAGGCTTGTATGAGTCCCATCCAAATCGCCCTGCTGCTGCTCGCCGTTGCCGGCGTGTGGGCTGTCATCGAGCTCGCGCTCACGCTGCGAAAGACCCGCACTGTCGTTGATTCGCTCGACAAGACGGTGAGCGACCTTAACAACACCATCGCCGAGGCTCAGCCCGTGGTAGCAAAGCTCGATGGCGCCGTCGATGAGCTCACCCCCGCGCTGGCGCAGGTTGAGCCGCTCCTCAAGTCGAGCAAGACCGCCGTCGACGCCCTTACCTCCAATCTCGTAGAGGTCGAAGCCGTGGTTCGTGACATTTCCGAGGTTACGGGCAGCATGGCCGAGGCCAGCAATGCCGTGTCGAGTGTGACCGACTCTGCGGCCGGTGCCGTTCAGAAACTCTTTAACAAGGTGAAGGCTCCCGCGGTCGGCGCCGAGCATAATCTTTCCGCTGCCGCCGAAGCCGAGCAGCCGACCGAGCGTGTCCTGATTGGCGAAGCCGGGGACGATGCCGCTGCTGGTGACGATGATGCACAGAAGCCTGCTGCTAAAGCGGCCCGGTATTACACCTACACGCCCGCCGAGACCTCCGAGGAGTCCTGCGATGAGTAGTGAAGCAACTTGCTCTATCACGCTGACTGTTGCCGGGGATCCGCGTCTGGCACGCCTGGTACGCATGACGGCGGCTAATGTTGGCGCGCTGTGTTCCATGTCCGTCGATCGCATCGAGGACATTCGTATGGCTGCCGAGGAGGCCTTCATCTTTGGCTGCACGGCCGTTGATTCTGACGTTATCTCGATCAAATTCGATGTCGACGAGTCTCACGTGGGCATGACCTTCACCTTTGGCGACCAGGCGACTGTCGATGAGGATGACCAGGCCGCCGTATATGCCGAGCTCATTCTGGCAAGCGTGTGCGATTCCTACGAAAAGACTGCGGCGCCTCTGACGCTTTCCCTCGATCTCAAGGCGGATATCTAATATGACCGAACGTTCCCGGAGCGGTAAGACCGCTTGGGACAAGGAGAAAACCCGCGAGCTGTTTCGTCGCTACAAAGAGACCGGTGATCCGGACGCCCGCGAGCAGCTCGTCATGTCCCATATGAACCTGGTAAGGTTTCTTGCCAATAAATTTAAGAATCGCGGCGAGCCGCTCGACGACCTCATGCAGGTCGGCTATCTGGGTTTGCTCAAGGCTATCGACCGCTTTGACCCCGAGCGCGGACTTGAGTTCACCACGTTTGCCACGCCCACCATCTTGGGTGAGATCAAGCGTCACTTCCGCGACAAGGGTTGGAGTGTGCGCGTTCCGCGTCGCCTACAGGAGCTCTCTGCCAAGGTTAACCAGGCCACCGACAAGCTCACTAACGAGCTGCAGCGCTCGCCTAAGGTTGAGGAAATCGCTGAGTACCTAGACGTGACCGTTGACGAGGTGCTGGAGGCCATGGAATCGTCCTCGGCCTATACCTCGGTGCCCATCGAGGCCCCCGGTGCGTCCGATTCTGACGACGCGCCTTCAATTCTCGACCGTTACGCCGACGACGACAGCGAGCTCGACTTTACCGATGACCGCCTGGTGATTGAGGAGGCCATCCGCGATTTCTCGCCGCGCGAGCGCGAGGTTATCGAGCTGCGCTTCGTAAAGGGCATGACCCAGATCGAGATCGCCAAGAAGCTGGGCATCTCGCAGGTGCAGGTCTCGCGCCTGCTGCGCCGTACCCTTAAGAAGGTTCAGGACAAGATCGACCCCGACGGAGTAATGGTTCGTTCATGAGTGAACACACCCAACAAACCGATCGCGCGCTGCGCGATACCCGTATTCTGACGCTTCGCATTTGGGCCGTCGTCGGCTGCATTGTCATCGCCGCCGTCATCTTTAACCTTATGGGTATCTTGGCGCCGGTTATCGAGTTTCTAGCTGTCGGTTCCATCATCGCTTTTGTGATGTCGCCGATCACTAACTGGCTCGAGCATCACGGCGTCAACCGTGGCATTGGTTCGCTCATCGCGCTTATTGTGGTCGTTGCTGTGCTCGTCGGTGTCGTTTGCATCTTGTCGCCGATTCTCTTTGGTCAGATCATGGAAGTCCTGAGTCGCCTGCCTGAGCAGCTTCGTGTTGCGGGCGGTGATCTCAACGAGATGGTCTCGCATGCCAAGACGCTCAACAACACGCCGCTCAAAGAGTATCTGGACGATAATCTTTCTTCGCTGGTTACCGTGGCGTCCAAGTATGTATCTCAGATTGCCGCCGAGCTTGGTCGCGGTGTATTCCCGTTCATTACCAATACGGCCTCGCAGCTGTTCGTCATCTTCCTCGGTCTGGTGCTTGCCTATTGGTTGGCCTGCGATTATCCCCGCATGCACCACGAGGTCTGCACCATCATCGGGCAGGAAAAGGAGACCTCGTACCGCTTTATGGTCGCGATTCTTTCGCGCTCGGTCGGCGGCTATATGCGTGGCATGGTCGTGACGTCCATCTGCGGTGGCATCCTGGCCTTTATCGGCTTTACGCTCATTGGCCATCCCTACGCGGCACTCATGGCCATCTTTACGGGCATTATGCACTTGGTCCCGGTTGTCGGTCCCTGGGTGAGCGCGGCGATCGCCACGGTGCTCGGCTTTATGTTCAGCCCGATGCTGGCTTTGTGGACCTTGGTCGTGACCATGGTGGCGCAAAATGTCACTGACAATGTCATTTCGCCTAAAGTCATGCAGAGCTCGGTGCAGGTACATCCCATCATGAGCCTGACGGCACTCGTTATCGGTTCGGCGCTTATGGGCGCCATCGGCATGGTTATCGCCATTCCGCTGTGCGCGGCCCTTAAGGGCATTTTCGTCTACTACTTTGAGAACGAGACCGGCCGCCAGCTCGTGGCATACGACGGCGCCGTGTTTAAGGGCACGCCCTATCGCGATACCGAGGGTAACCCGGTCGCCGCTTATGACGCGCTTGGAGACGATACGTTCATCTATGAGTCCGAGCTCATCGGTAACGAGACTGCGCCCGAGGCCCAGGCCATGCCCAGGCCCGAGCTCGATAACCCCTGGATCAAGCTCTCGGGCCTTCAGCCCGATGCTACGGGCTTTTTCAAGAATCCCTTCGCCAAAGACGACGATTCCAACTCGGACGACGATACCAATACCGGCATCGACGGTTCCATGGACGATGATGAGCAGTAAGTCATTTCAAGTTCAAGTTCATAGGCAATAACGTGCAAATTCGCTGGAGGGTCGCTGTTTGGCGGCCCTCTTTTTTGCACTTGCGCGGTGGGATGGTAATATCGTTACGTTTGAACTGTTTCGATGTGAAACCGAGGAGATTCCCTCTATGAGTGCTGACTACCCGTCAATGACTACGGCTGAGATTCGCTCCAAGTTCCTCAACTTCTTTGAGGAGCGCGGTCTTAAGCTCTATCCTTCTTCGTCCCTCGTTCCCGACGATCCTTCGCTGCTGCTTGCCAACGCCGGCATGAACCAGTTTAAGGAGTATTACCAGGGCAAGAAGACCATGAAGGAGATCGGCGCTATCTCCTGCCAGAAGTGCGTCCGCACCAACGACATCGACTGCATCGGCGAGGATGGCCGTCACCTGTCCTTCTTTGAGATGCTCGGCGACTTCTCCTTTGGCGGCGTCTCCAAGCAGCAGGCCTGCGCTTGGGCCTTTGAGCTCATCACCAAGGAGTTCAAGCTGCCGCTCGACCGCCTGTACTTCACCGTCTTTACCGAGGACGACGAGACCCACGACGTGTGGCGCTCTCTGGGCGTTGCCGAGGATCACATCTCGCGTCTGGGCGAGGACGACAACTTCTGGGCCGCCGGCCCCACCGGCCCCTGCGGTCCGTGCTCCGAGATCTACTTTGACATGGGCGAGGAGGTCGGCTGCGGCAGCCCCGACTGCAAGCCCGGCTGCGACTGCGACCGCTTCCTGGAGTTCTGGAACCTCGTGTTTACCCAGTACGACCGCCAGGAGGACGGCTCCATGCCGGAGCTGCCGCACCGCAACCTCGATACGGGCATGGGTCTGGAGCGCATGGCCGCTATCATGCAGCACAAGACCGCCAACTACGACGGCGATCTGATGCAGCACCTCATCAAGCTGGGCGAGGAGATCAGCGGCAAGACCTATGACGCCGACGATTACTCCGGTGCCAGCCGCTCGCTGCGTATCATCGCCGATCACTCCCGTGCCGTCGACTTTATGATCTCTGACGGCATCCTGCCCGGTAACGAGGGTCGCGAGTACGTCCTTCGCCGCCTGCTCCGCCGCGCCGTGTTCCACGGTCGCCTGCTGGGCATCGAGGGCGCCTTCCTGACCAAGTTTATCGATGAGGTCAACGCTCAGATGGGCGAGGCCTATCCCGAGCTGCTCAAGAACGTCGCGCTCGTCAAGGGCATCGTTGCCTCCGAGGAGGAGCGCTTCTCCACGACGCTCGACAACGGCCGCGTTTACCTGGACGAGGCCCTGGCCGCGCTCGCCGAGGGCGCCGTGCTTCCGGGCGATGTTGCCTTTAAGCTGCATGACACCTTTGGTTTCCCCATCGACCTGACCGTCGAGATCGCCGGCACCGCTGGCCACGACGTCGACATGGACGGCTTTACCGCCTGCATGGAGGACCAGAAGGCCCGTGCCCGCGCCAATGCCAAGGGCGACGCCTGGGGCAGCTTCAACGACGTGTGGGTCGAGCTTTCCGACAAAGTTGCCGCGACCGAGTTCGACGGCTATGACAACGACGTCATCGAGGGTGCCAAGGTTGTCGCCATCGTGCGCAACGGCGAGTCCGTCGAGTCCGCTGCCGCCGGCGAGGACGTCGAGGTCGTGCTCGACCGCACCCCGTTCTATGCCGAGATGGGCGGCCAGCAGGGCGACGCCGGTGAGCTTTCTACCGAGGGCGTTACGCTGACGGTTGCCGACACCAAGAACCACAACGGCCTGTATGCTCACGTCGCCCACGTTGCCGAGGGCACGCTGACCGTCGGTGCCACCGTGACCGCCGCGCTCGACGCCGAGCGTCGTGGCTTCCTGCGCCGCAACCACACCGCCACCCACCTGCTTGACGCCGCGCTTAAGCAGGTCCTGGGCGAGCATGTCTCCCAGGCCGGCTCGCTGGTGACGCCCGAGCACCTGCGCTTTGACTTCACGCACTTTGAGGCCCTGTCCTCCGAGCAGCTCAAGGCTGTCGAGGACCTGGTCAACCAGCAGATCTTCGCTTCCAAGCCGGTCGTGACCCGCGTCATGGGCATCGATGAGGCCAAGGCCGCCGGTGCTGTCGCCCTCTTTGGCGAGAAGTACGGCGACGTTGTCCGCGTCGTTTCCGTAGGCGCCGAGGACCAGCCGTTCTCTCGCGAGCTCTGCGGTGGCACGCATGCCGCCAACACTGCCGAGATCGGCCTGTTCAAGATCATCTCCGAGTCCTCCACGGGCTCCAACGTCCGCCGTATCGAGGCCGTGACCTCTAAGGGTGCCCTCGACTACATGACCGACCGCCTGGCACTCGTCGACGCCGCTGCCGCTGCGCTCAAGTGCCGCGTCGACGAGGTTCCCGCCCGCGTTGAGAACCTGCAGGCCGAGCTGCGCGAGACCGCCGGCAAGCTCAAGAAGGCGCTCACCGGTGGCTCCTCCGACGCCATTTCCAGTGCCATCGACGGCGCTGTCGAGCTCGACGGCTACAAGCTCGTCGTCGCTGAACTTCAGGGTCTCGAGGCTGCTGACCTGCGCAACGTCTGGGATACTGTGCACCAGAAGGTCGCTGGCCCTGTTGCCTGCGTCGTCGCCAGCGTGACCGAGAAGGGCACCCCGGCGCTGCTCGCCGCCGGCTCCGACGACGCCGTCAAGGCCGGTTTCCACGCCGGTAACGTGATCAAGCAGATCGCGGGCCTGGTCGATGGTCGCGGTGGCGGCCGTCCCAACATGGCCCAGGCCGGTGGCAAGAACGCCGCCGGTATCGCCGATGCCCTCGCGGCCGCTAAGACCGCGCTGGGCGCCTAAGAACCGAAGTAGTCGCTGTGGTCGCGCTCGCGCTGGACATAGGGGAGACCAGGATTGGCATTGCCGTCTCGAGCCGTGATGGCAAGATGGCAATGCCCGTCAAGGTACTCCCGGCCGCCGAGGTCACCGGTATGGCCAAGACGTTCCGTTACCTGGTCGAGGACTATGAGCCCGACATCCTGGTAAGCGGACGTCCCTTGACCATGGCCGGCGAGCCCGGCCCCCAGGCTGAGCGCGTTGCCGCCGTGGCACAAAAGATCGCCGACGAGCTCGATCTTCCGTTGGAGTTTGAGGACGAGCGTCTGTCCTCGCAAGAGGCAAAGCGTATCTTGCGCGAGCAGGGCCTCAACGAAAAGCAGATGAGGGGCAAGATTGACATGATTGCCGCCAGCCTGTTTTTGCAGACGTGGCTCGATCGTAAAAACGAGGAGGTTTCGCATGCCTAGCGCTTCCGATCCGCGCCAGCCGAATCGTACACGTCAGCCCGCGTCACGCCCTGCCCAGCCTGGCCAGCGTCCGGCACAGCCGACGCAGCGCGCAGCTCAGCCTGGCACGCGCCCGGTGCAGCCCTTCGCTCGTTCGGCCCAACCTGCTCAACGGACGGGTCAGCAGCCTTCTGCTCGTTCGGTTCAGCATCCGGCTTCTCGCGCGGCTCAGCAGCCCACTGCTCGTACGGCCCAGCCTGCAGGCGGTACCCGCTTTAAGCAGCAGGCACCTGTCCGGCGAACGCAGGCTACCCAATCGCATTCGCATCATGCTCGCGGTTTGCATGGCGTTGCTCCGGCGACCCGCTCGAGCTACGACACGCGTGCTCGACGCGGTGCTCAAAAGAAGAGTTCTCCGGTTCCCATGATCATCGGCGTTGTGGTGGCGGTGCTCGCGCTTGCTGCGATCGCTTTCTTTGTCGTGCCGGCCGTCAAGGGCTTCTTTGCCGGTGAGGATACGAAGGTTACGGCTGGTCAGCAGGTTACGGTGACCATTCCCGACGGTGCTTCGGGCGACACCATCGCCTCGATCCTCTCCGAGAACCATATCGTCGAAAATCCCAAGGATTACTATGCGGCGGTCAAAAAGCTCAATGCCGATATGTCGCTCAAGCCTGGTACCTATTCGTTCACCACATTCATGGATGCGACCAAGGTTGTTCAGCAGCTCATGGAAGGCCCCAATGCGGGCTCCAATGCGCTTACTATTCCCGAGGGTCTAACGGTCGATCAAGTCGCCGACCGTGTGGCTCAGGCCTACGACAGCATCTCTAAGGAAGACTTCCTCAACCAGGCCAAGGCTTCCAACTACGTGGACGACTATAGCTTCCTTAAGGGCGCCGCCAACGATTCGCTCGAGGGTTTTCTGTTCCCCAAGACCTATTCGCTGGGCAAGGACCCGAGCGCCGATGACGTTATCCGTGCCATGCTCGATCAGTTCAACACCGAGTACAAGTCTCTCGATTTTGCCGGTTGCGAGGCCAAGATCAAAGAGCGTTACGGCGTGGAGATGTCCGATTACGACATCATCAATCTCGCTTCCATCGTTGAGCGCGAGGGTCTCAACGCCGAGCAGCGCGCACATGTCGCCTCGGTCTTCTACAACCGCCTTGCCGGCAAGCTCGACGGTCTGCGTTATCTCAACAGCGATGCGACCATGATGTATGTCACCGGTGGCGAGGTTTCCGCCGACGACCTGCAGAGCGATAGTCCGTACAACACCTATAAGCACGAAGGTCTGCCACCCACGCCCATCTGCTCCCCGTCGCTCGAGGCACTCAAGGCCACGCTTGAGCCGACCGACTCCAATGACCTGTATTTCTACATTACGCAGGACGAGGAGTACTTCTCGCAAACCTACGAAGAGCACCAACAGTCTTGGAATTAAACATGAGGATTTTCAGCCCCAAACGATATGTTGCATCCGTCGACCGCATCGACCTTGATACCCTGTGGGCCGACGGCAAACGCGCCATTCTGCTCGATCGCGATAACACCCTGGTGCCGCGTGACACCGAGCAGGTTCCCGCCGCGGTTTCCGCTTGGCTCGACGCCGCCCGCGCCAAAGGCTTTAAGCTGTGCATGGTGTCTAACAACTGGCATCGCGACCAGGTCATGAGCTCGGCACGCGAGCTGGGACTCGAGGCCATTAGCCACGCCATGAAGCCGGCTCCGTTTGCCCTCAAGGCGGGTCTTAAGCGCCTCGGCGCCACGGCCGACGAGGCGGTGCTGATCGGTGATCAGCTCTACACGGACGTGTGGAGCGGCAATTTCGCCGGCGTCGATACCATCCTGGTAAAGCCTCAGGCCACTCAGGACCTGTGGTATACGCAGATCTTCCGTATCTTTGAGCGCCGGGCCCTGCGCGACCTTCCCTGCGAGGAATAGGTCTCGCTATGTCCCAGCACACCAAACACGGCTGCGACCATATCTTCTTTATCGGCTTTTTGGGCGCGGGCAAATCGACGCTTGCGCGCAACGTGGGCACTATGTTCAAACGTCGCTTTATCGATACCGACCGCCTTGTCGTGCGTCGTTGCGGTAAATCGGTGACCGAGATTTTTGAGACCGAGGGGGAGGAACGTTTTCGCGAGCTCGAGACCTCGGCGCTCCGTTCGCTCCAAAGCGAGCGCAGCCTGCTGGTTTCCTGCGGCGGAGGTATCGTCGAGACTCCGGTGAATATTGAGCTTATGCACCAGATGGGTATCTGTGTGTATCTCGAAGGTGACTTTGAGGATTCGATTCGCCAGATTCGTCGGTCCGACACGCGTCCCGATTTCCGTTCGCCCGAGCATGCCGCGCGCCTGTTTGAGCATCGCCGTCCGCTATATCGCCAGGCCGCCGATATTACCCTTGATATTCGCAACAAGTCCTTCGAGGACGTTTCCTACCTTTGTGCCGAGATGCTTTTGGAGCGTGGGCTGCTATGATTCGCCGTCAACTGATCAATTTCCAAAACCGCAGTGTCGATGTCCGCGTCGGATTGGGCGCGTTCGAGGAGCAGTCGCGCATGTTTGCCTCGGCTGTGGGCAAGCCTAAGCGCGCGTTGGTGGTTTGGAACGACGCCACGTCAGAGCGTTTTGGCGAGGTCGTCGAGCATGCGCTGGTTGATGCCGGTTTTGTCGTGTCGCAGCTCCCACTCGAGGTTTCGCCTGCTGGTGCCACGCTGGCCGATGCCGATACCATCTTTGGCGCCCTATCTGCCAACGGCATTACCTGCGACGATCTGGTTGTCGCCGTTGGTGATGCCGCAACCTGCTCGGTTGTTAGCTGGTGTGCTAATCAGTGGTGCGGTCGCACCGAGTGCGCCTTGCTGCCGACAACGTTCGACGCCATGCTCACGGTCGCGACGACCATGAAGCCGCTCGTCGCCTCGTCGTCGAATGCGCTTCCCGCTATCGCGTTCCGTCCCGAATCGGGCTTGGTCGTGTGTGACCTCGACCTTGTTCGCGAGGCGGACCCCGAGGATCTCAAGCTCGGCTATGTGGTGCTTGTTGGCACCATGCTTTCGAGCAGCAAGTCCCGCTGGAATCAGTTTACCGAGACTGTTCCCGAGATTCTTTCCGGCGAGGAGGTCGCGCTCGTCAATGCTGTGCAGTGGTCCCAGACCGCGCGCAAAGACGTGCTCATGGCCACGAACCCCAGTGCTCGCCATGCACTCGATTTTGGTAAGACAGGGGAGCGCACCCTTCGCGCTTGCCTGGGCGAGGCCGCGGCTAACGTTCCCGCATACCAGCTCCTTTCCGAGGGTATGCGCTTTGAGGCGCGCCTAGCACATGATGCCTGCGACTTCGATATCGACAATGTGTTTGAGGTCGACGATTGCCTGGAGGACTTTGGCATCGAAGAGCTTGCCTTCGACTTGGAGCCCACCGCGTTTATCGAGGAGTTCCGCAAGCAGCAGTTTGCCCGCTCAAACCGCAGCATGCTGCCGCTGCCCGCGGCGCTCGGCGCCATTCGCCTGACAAATGTCGAGGACGAGATTCTCGAACGCCATGCGCAGGCGTATCTGGCTTCTCGCAAGGAACTTTTTTAACTTTATTGACATCCATCGTCTTTCGTATCATTTTGAGGGACGGGTTTTCAATCGGTTGTGAATCGCTTGTGGTTCGGCTATTCGTTTGAAGCCCGTCCTGCTCTTTTTGAGGACAATAAGAAAGGAATCTGAATGTCTGAGTTTGCTGCCGGTCCTGCCGGTCGTATCGAGCGTGTCCGTGCCCTGATGGTCGAGCGCGGCTACGATGCTATCGTCGTGCGCGATGAGGCCAACCTCCGTTGGCTCACGGGTGTGAAGGGCGTCTTCGATTACACCTTCGAGTTTCCGCACGCCGCATTTATTACGGCCGATCAGTGCCTGTTCCATACCGACTCGCGCTATCTCAACAGCTTTGAGGAGAACACGCCCGCCGGCAGCCCCTGGGTCTACGACATGGACGAGGGCACCATCCCCGGTTGGGTTGCCGACAAGATCGCGGCCAACAAGTGTCGTGTCTGCGCCGTCGAGGATGACATGCAGATTAACTTTTACCAGGGTATTCAGCGTGGTCTTGAGGATCGCTCCGTCGCCTGCATGCTGCCGCTGATGCATGACGACATTCGTAAGATGCGCGCCATCAAGGATGCCGAGGAGATCGAGCTCATGCGACACGCGCAGTCGATCACCGATGCCGCCTTCCAGCACATGCTCGGCTTTATTAAGCCCGGTATGACCGAGAAGCAGGTCCGCAACGAGCTCGAGAACTTTATGTTCGCCAACGGTGCCGACAGCTTGGCCTTTGGCTCCATCGTCGCGAGCGGTCCCAACACCGCCAACCCGCATGCCGTCCCGAGCGACCGTGTCATCGAGAAGGGCGATTTCGTCCTCATGGATTATGGCGCGGGCTACTGCGACTATCGCTCCGATATGACGCGTACCGTCGTGATGGGCGAGCCCACGCAGGAACAGCTCGACCTGTACGAGCTTGTGCGCCGCACCCACGAGGAGTGCGTCGCCGCTATCCATCCGGGCGTCGAGGGTAACGATATCTTCAAGCTTTCCAAGAAGATCATCGGCGATGCCGGTTATGGCGATTACTACAACCATGGCCTGGGCCATGGTGTCGGTATCGACATCCACGAGCTGCCCAACTTCAACCGCAGCAAGAACATCATCGAGGTCGGCTCGGTTGTCACCATGGAGCCCGGCGTCTACCTGCCCGGCGTGGGCGGCGTGCGCTTGGAGGATTACGGTGTTGTCACCGAGAACGGCTATGAGCCCTTCACCAAGACCCCGCACGACTTGCACGTCATCGACTGCTAAGCCATTCAGTTCGATTTTGGAAGCGGGGCGTCCGAAATGATTCGGGCGCCCCGCGTTCTCTTTTTATGCGCTCGCCGCAGGCGCCGCCTGCAAGTGTATAATTTCGCTCGTATGTAATTTGGACGCTTGTGCGTTCTACCCATAACAAGAAAGGTCGCTATGCCTACCATTTCTACCGCCGACTTCAAGAACGGCCTCGGTCTCCGCATTAAGGACAAGGTCTACACCATCGTCGAGTTCCAGCACGTCAAGCCGGGTAAGGGCGGTGCTTTTGTGCGCTACAAGACCCGCGATATCAAGAGCGGTCGTGTCGTCGAGAACACCTGCAACGCCGGTACCAAGTTCGAGAGCGTCATGCTCACCACCCGTGAGTTCCAGTACCTCTACAACGACGGCGCCGACTACATCTTCATGGACAACGAGTCCTACGAGCAGGTTCCCGTTCCCGAGGACATGGTGGGCGAGAACTCCAAGTGGCTGCGCGAGAACGACACCTGCCAGCTGCTCTTCGCCGACGACGAGCTCATGGGCGTGACCCCGCCGATGTTCATCGAGACCACTATCGTCCAGACCGACCCGGGCTTTAAGGGCGACACCGTTCAGGGTTCCACCAAGCCGGCCACCATCGACACCGGTGCTGTCATCCAGGTCCCTATGTACCTCAACGAGGGCGAGGTCATCAAGGTTGACACCCGCGACGGCAAGTTCGTCTCCCGCGTCTAGCAACCAACTCTTCTAGGAGGACTCATGCCCCAGGAAATCAAGATTGACGGCATCGGTATTTCGCCCGATGTTCTGACCGCCATCGTCTCGCGCGCCGTCACGGATGTCGAGGGCATCGCCTCCGTGGGCGTCAAGGACCTTGCCACCAACCTTGTCTCCATGATGTTTTCGTCCAAGGCCCCGGCTTCCGAGCCGCCGGTAGAGGCCGAGGTCATCGGCGACAAGCTCGCACTCACCGTGCGCGTCGTGGTGTTCTTTGGCTATCCGTTCAAGAAACTCGCCGAGGCCGTTCGCTCCGCCGTGGTCGCAGCTATCGATGCCCAGGTAGGCGTCGAGGTCGAGCGCGTTGACGTTTGCATCGACGGCCTCGTTTTCCCCAAGGAGTAACCTTTGAGCCTTAAGGTTTATCGCGGGCGTACGCTTGCCCGCAGTCAGGCGCTGCAGCTGCTGTTTCAGGCCGAGGCGACGGACAGCCCGCTCGAGCGCGTCCTCGAGGGTGATTTCCTGATCTCGAAGGGTCCCCTCGACCCCTACGCTCTGGAGCTGTGCCGCGGTGCCTACGAGTATATCGACCGCATCGACTGCGCCCTGCGCTCCATCGCCAAGAACTGGGATCTTATGCGCATGCCCGGCGCCGATCGCAATCTGCTGCGTATCGCCGTCTATGAGATGCGCTTCCTCACCGACGAGGAGGTCTCGGACGCCATCGTGATCAACGAGGCTGTAGAGCTTGCCAAGGCCTATGGCACCGACCAGTCCGCGTCGTTTGTCAATGGCGTGCTGGGCAAGATCGCGCGTAGCGAGGAGCTGCCGGGCGAGGACCTGTATCAGGAGCTGCTGGCCGAGGACCGCGCCCGCGAGGAGGCCCAGGCCGCCGAGGCTGCTGCCAAGGTTGCAGCCGCTCAGGCTGCGGCCGGCGTTCTCGACGAGGGTGCCGAGGTCGCCGAGGTCGAGACCGGTACCGTCGAGGAGTAGCCATGCCAGAGGGTTCCGTCCGCAACTTCGATGAGATCTCGGACCGCTTGGACCAGATCATCGCTACCGTTCGCTCCAAGGATACGTCCTTGGAGCGTTCGCTCGATTTGTTTGACGAGGCGATCGAACTTGGCTCCCGTGCGGTCGATATGGTCGACAAGTTTGAGTTGACGCCTCGTGAGGCCGATAAGCTCGAGCAGGAATACGATGAGGATGCGGCAAACGAATCCCAGGATAGCCAGGCCGCGTCTCCGGATACGAATGGTTGATGGCATTCATGAAACGCGTGCGTCTCGATGACGAACTGATTTCACAGGGCATCTGCGCCGACCGCGCGGATGCCCTTCGCACTCTTATGGCCGGCTTGGTCTCGAGTGGCGGCGAGCGTTTGACCTCGCCGGGCCTTAAGGTGACGCCCGGTCTGCCCCTGCACGTGAAGGGCCGTATTCCCTACGTGGGGCGCGGCGGGCTCAAGCTCGAGGGCGCGCTCGATGCGTTTGGGATCGATCCCATGGGCCTTGCTTGCCTCGATGTGGGCTGCTCCACGGGCGGCTTTACCGATTGCCTGCTCAAGCGTGGCGCCGCAACGGTTGTTTCGGTCGATGTGGGTCGCGCTCAGTTTGATTGGTCGCTGCGCCAAGACGAGCGCGTGAGGCTCCATGAGCGCACCAACGTGACACAACTGCCCGAGCTTGGCTACGGCGGCGCTATCGACTTGGCTGTCTGCGATGTGTCGTTTACGAGTATCGCGAATATCATCGACGCCGTGTTGGCGTGCCTGAAGCCTTTGGGTTCGTTCTGCACGCTCGTAAAGCCGCAGTTTGAGGCGCCGGCTGCGCTGGTGGGCGAGGGCGGCATCGTGACCGACCCCACCGTCCGCCGCGATACGCTTGTGGCGGCGATTGAGCTCTTTGCCGCCAAGGGCCTGTTCCCGCTCGACGTGTGCGCGTCGCCCATCCATGGCGCCAAGGGCAACGTCGAATTTTTCCTGTACGGCACGAGGTTTGCCTCTGGCGAGCGCGCCGACGATGAGCTGCAATCACGGGTAACGGCTTTGAGCGAGAAAGCTGCAACGCTATGAAGGTCTTTCTGGTTCCCAATTACTACAAGCAAGAGGCGGTCGAGAGCGGCCTGATGCTCGAGCTTTGGCTTTCGCGCCAGGGCTACGAGGTCGCATGGGCTGCCGATCAGCGTTCCAAGATCCAGCGTGCGCCCGATGTTGACGATGCCGACCTGGTCATTACGCTCGGCGGCGACGGCACGCTGTTGCGTGCCGCCCGCATTCTCAACTACCGCGAGATTCCCATTCTGGGCCTTTCCTATGGTCATTTGGGTTTTTTGACGGCTGCGAGCCCCGAGGATCGCGATATTTTGCAGGTCGTGAGCGATGCCCTTTCCGGTGAGCTCCATGTGAGTCGCCGCGCCACCCTCGCCGCGGATATCGTTTCGGTGCGCGAAGATGGCACGAAGGATGTCGTGCGCACGTTTGCCCTTAACGATATGGCGCTTACGCGCGGGCCCCTGTCCGATATGGTTGAGTTCGACATCACGGTGTCCGGCCATCATATCGACCGCCTGCGCGGTGACGGCGTCGTCGTTTCGACAGCGACCGGTTCCACCGGCTACGCGCTTTCCGCCGGCGGCCCCATCGTCAGTCCCGATTACACGGGCATGGTTTGCGTGCCCATCGCCCCACATACCATTCAGGCTCGCGCCTTTTTGACCTCGCCAAGCGATGTCGTCGAGATCTTTATGTCCGATGACCGCCCGAGCGTGCCTGCGATCGCCATCGATGGACAGTTTATCACCTGCGATGGCACGGTCGAGAGCGTGGCCGTGCGTCGCGGTCCCGGCGATGTTCTGCTGCTGGATTACGGCCCCGAGAGCTTCTATAACTCGGTGAGCCGCGTGTTCTACGGAGTGCGTCATGATCGATGAGCTGCAGGTTTCCAACATTGCCCTCATTCGCGAGGCGACGTTGGTTCCGAGCGCGGGCTTAACGGTTCTGACCGGCGAGACCGGCGCCGGTAAGACTGCGTTGCTCTCGGCGCTTAAGCTCATTCTGGGCGAGCGCGCGGATTCGTCGACGGTGCGCGAGGGCGAGACGCTTGCCAACGTCGAGGCGCGCCTGTTTGACGGTCCGCACGACACGGAGGGCTTCACCGTGCAGCGCAGCCTTTCTGCCGAGGGTCGCAGCCGCGTAAAAATTGACGGCCGCATCGCCAGCGTGCGCGAGCTTTCGGAGCGCGTCGGCGTGACGATGGATCTTTGCGGCCAGCACGAGCACCAGCGCCTGCTCGACCCTGCGCATCATGTTGCCATGGTCGATGCATGGGCGGGGCGCCCGGCGCTCGAGGCGCTCGATCGCTATCGTGCTTGCCTTAAGGCATCTCGCGCGGCTGCCAAAGAGGTCCGTCGCGTCGAAGAGGCCTCACGCGCGCAGGGGAGTCGTGTCGAGGAAGCGCGCTTCGCTCTGGAGCGCATCGCCGAGGTCGACCCCAAGCCGGGTGAGTATGAGGAGCTCGAGGAGCTGCTGCCGCGCTCCGAGCATGCCGAGGTGCTGGTGGCAACGGCCAACGATGCCCATACATCACTTGCTGCCGAAGGGGGAGCACTCGATGCCGTGAACAGCGCCGTGGCGGAGCTTTCGCGCATGGCTACTGTCGATCGCAAGTTGGGTGATATCGCCGATGCGCTTTCGGATGCCTGCATCTCGCTCGAGGATTGTGCCAACGAGCTGCGTGCCTATCGAGATGGGGTTGCCTTCGACCCGCGCGAGCTGGCTCGTATGCGCGAGCGGTATTCCGACCTTAAGGGACTTTTGCGTCAGTGGGGTCCCACCATGGACGACGTGTTTGCCATGCGCGATAGCTCGCAAGAGCTGTTGTCGCTGGTAGACGATGGTGATGAGCAGATTAAGAAGGCGCGCGAAGCGCTTGGCGCGGCGGAGCGCGAACTGTTCGCCGCCGCCAAGGCACTTAAGCGCGCACGCAATACGGCAGCCCCGCGCTTTTGCCACGAGGTTGGCCGTCAGATGGCGCGCCTGGAGATGGGCGGCGCCGAGCTCGTTTGGGACTCGCGCGATCTTCCGCGCGCCGAGTGGACGCCGGCGGGCCCTTCGAGCTACGAGCTTTTGTATCGTAGCGGTGCCGGATTGACGCCGCGCCCCCTGCGCCGCATTGCGTCTGGCGGCGAGCTGAGCCGTGTCATGTTGGCGAGCAAGGTTGTTTTGGGTAACGCGGACGGCGTGGATACGTTGGTGTTCGACGAGGTCGATGCCGGTGTTGGTGGCTCTACTGCACGCGCCCTTGCGAGCGTTCTGGCAGATCTTGCCGCAACGCATCAGGTGATTGTCGTAACGCACCTGGCGCAGGTCGCCGTCATGGCCGACAAACATTACGTGGTGAGCAAAGAGCCCGGCGACGTTCCCCAAACCCATCTGGATGAGGTGACCGGGGACGCCCGTACCGCAGAGATCGCCCGCATGCTGAGCGGCGATCAATCGGAGGCAAGCTTGGCGCACGCTAAGCAGATGCTCGAGGAAGCGCGTGCTTAGGCCGAGCCGTTACATGTATGTTCGACCCGGCCGCCACGAAACCGGCCCATCTACTACGTTTAATAGGCTATCGGCAACCACGCCTTGAATTGCAAAAAGAAAACCGCAGGTAGAACGCCTGCGGTTTTTCTATTTTCGGTATGTGGTTGGGCCATACTGATAAAACGTAGTAGATGGGCCGGTTTCGTGGCGAGTGGCGTTTGTCGGCTCGCCAATATTTCTATTCCACGACCTTATCCGGCTGGATAAGCTCCTCGTAGTAGCTGATGTGCTCTCGGGCGTCCTCGATTTCGGGCAGCAGGAAGTTGTAGATAACCTCGATGATCATCGTGGCGCTGATCTTGGAGAACGCAAAGTCGCCCGTGGTGAGCAGCGCCTCGTGGTTCACGGTATTAAAGGTGTAGTCGGCTAGGCGAGCAAGCGGAGACTTGCTGTCGCTGCTGATGACGACTACGGTGGCACCACAGCCTCGAGCCGCTTTTGCCATGCGATTCAATCGACGCGACTTGCCAGAGTTCGAGATCAGCACGATAACGTCGCCGGGGCGCAACGTGAGCGCAAAGCCGATTGATGTCTCGCTGATGGTGCTTGACACACAGCGAAGGCCCAGTTGCGAAAACTTAAACGTCGCGTCAAGCGCAACGGCGTTGGTATTACCTACGGCTGCAAACTCGATAGCCCCTGCGTTCTTAAACGCGTGCACGACGGCTGCCAGTGTATCGTGATCAATGCCATCGATGGTCGCATTGAGTTCACTGACCTTTGCGGCGAGGATGTTTTTGAGGCTCTGCTCCATATTATCGAGCGAGACCTCGTCGGTCAGGCCCTCGTTGCGCTGGCTCTCCAGGTCGCGCGCCAGCGAAAACTGAAAGCTGCGAAAGCTTCCAAAGCCCAGCTTGCGGCAGAAGCGCGAGACGGTGGCCTCGGAGGTTGCGGCGGCGCGCGAGAGTTGCGCGGCTGTTAGGAGCGGTGCCTCGGACTGGTGCTCTAGGATATAGTCGACAATGCGCTGCTCGGACTCGCTGTATCCCTTGTGCGTGCTAATAAGGGAGAGTGCGCTCTTGCTGCTATCGGACATGGATGACTCCTGGTTGGCATTAAAAGCTGTCTTGTTGTGTGCCGCTCTAGTATACGGGGATTTCAATTACAAGATACACCTTGCTGTTTCAAAAGTTGATGGTAAACTTTCATCGACCGTTTACGGTTGTGAAAGAACCTTTCACCGGAGAAATAGGCTTGATTGCTTCTCATATAAGCGGTGGCTTGGTATCTTTCAGGAGTGGAAAAGCGCGCACCGTAGCGCGTGTAGGGGAGCGCCCGCGGGCGCAGTACTCAAGAAGGAGGGACACATGGCTAAGTTTGACATCATCGCCGCCACCGGTTGCCCGACCGGCATCGCGCACACCTTCATGGCGAAGGAGGCGCTGGAGAAGGCAGCTGCCGAGCGCGGTCTGACCATTAAGGTCGAGACCCATGGCCAGGTCGGTGTCGAGAATGAACTCACGAAGGGTGAGATCGCCGGTGCCAAGGCCGTCGTCGTCGCAGCCGATAAGGATGTCCAGGCGGAGCGTTTCGCCGGCAAGCCCATGGTTTCCGTTGGTGTTTCCAAGGCCCTGTCCGTCGAGGCTGCCGGCAAGCTGATCGACCGTGCTCTCGCCGCCAAGGGCGACGACACGGTTGCGGCTGCTGCCGATGTCGAGGATGAGGTCGAGGAGAAGGAGTCCATCGGTCACATCATCTATAAGCACCTCATGAACGGCGTCAGCCACATGCTGGTCTTCGTCGTTGCCGGTGGTGTTCTGACCGCCGTTTCGTTCCTGTGGGGCATCACGTCCTTCGACTCGACGGCTGCCGACTACAACAGCTTTGCCGCTATGCTCAAGATCATCGGCGGCATCGCCATGAACCTCATGGTTCCCGTGCTTTCCGCCTATATCGCCGAGTCCATCGGCAAGCGCCCGGCGCTCGTTCCCGGCTTTGTCGCCGGTATGATCGCCATCCAGGGCCTGCCCGTTAATGCCGAGACCGGCATGATCGATGCCGGCGGTGCCGGCGTGGGCTTCGGCTTCCTGGGCGGCATCGTCGGCGGCTTCCTCTCTGGCTATGTCATCCTGCTGCTCGAGAAGGTTTTTGCCAAGCTGCCCAAGAACCTGGACGGCCTCAAGGCTATCTTCCTGTACCCGCTGTTCTCGACCGCCATCGTCGGTCTGGTCATGCTCGGCATCTCCGGCCCCATGGCTGCCATTAACACCGCCATGATGGACTTCCTCAAGGGTCTGTCTGCCTCTGGCGCTGTTGTCCTGGGTCTTGCCATTGGCTGCATGTGCGCCTTTGATATGGGCGGCCCGGTCAACAAGGCTGCTTACGTCACCGGTACCGCTATGCTCACCGAGGCCCTGGCTGCCGGTGTCGGCACCGACACCTATAACTTCGGCACCAACTTCATGGCTGCCGTCTCCGCCGCCTGCATCGTTCCGCCGCTGATCACCACCTTTGCCGTTATCGTCGGCAAGAAGTATTTCAGCCAGGAGGATCATGACGCCGGTATCGTCAACCTCATCCTTGGTTGCACCCACATCACCGAGGGCGCCATTCCGTTCATGACCAAGAACATCTGGCCCGTCATGCCCATCATGATGCTCGGTTCCTCCATCGCCTCGATTCTGACCATTATGTTCAACGTCCACGATCCGGCGCCTCACGGTGGTTTCCTGGTCCTGCCCGTTGTCGAGAACGGTCCGCTGTGGGTCCTCGCGATCCTCATCGGCGCCGTGGTCGGTGGCATCCTGTTCGTTGCTTTCAAGAAGTATGACTTCGAGAAGAAACAGAAGGCCGCTCCCGCCGCTGCCGCTAAGCCGGTCGAGGCTCCCAAGGCCGCTGCCGTCGAGGCCCCCAAGGCTGAGGCTTCCGACTTTGTGAAGGTCGAGAACGTTTTTGTCGCCGAGGATTTTGCTTCTCGTGACGAGGCCCTGAGCTTTGTCTCCAACCAGGCTGTCAAGGCCGGTATCGCTGACGACGCCGACGCCGTAATGAACGCCTTCCTGGCCCGCGAGGCCGAGGGCACCACGGGCATGATGGAGGGCTTCGCTATTCCGCATGCCAAGTCTGATGCCATTACCGAGGCCGCCGTCATCGTCGTCAAGGACGACTCTGGCGTGACCGGTTGGGACACCATGGACGGCGCTCCCGTCAACGTGGCTATTGCCCTGCTCATCCCCGGTGCCCAGGCCGGCACCACGCACCTCAAGATCCTGTCCAAGGTCGCCGAGGCGCTCATGGACGAGGGCTTCCGTGCCACCGTTAAGGGTTCTACCGACGCTGCCGAGATCGCTAAGACGATCAACGCCCGTCTGGTCTAATCCCGCAGCTTGCGAATAACATCGCCCCCTGTATATAAGGCGGAGACTCCATCAGGGGTCCCCGCCTTTTTTCAAGTTACCCGGTACTGAGGGACATTTCCTTCCTGCCGACAGTTCGGGATACTCCTCAGTTCACAGGAGGGTATAGACAACCGCATCAACCAGATCAACCAGGCGAACAAATTATCAGCCAAAATTTCGTTCGCACGATATTGCTCTGGACCGACCGAATTTCCGCAGCTCGCCTGCCGGACGGGGCGGTTAAGTTTGTCGCGAGTTCCGCACGCAAAGGAAAGCACTTAATGTGCTTTCCGTCTTGCGCAGGACTGTAGAGCAGCAAACTTAACCGCCCCGCCCGGCAGGCGAGCATGCAGGAACGACATCTGTCCAACAATTCGTGCGAAACATAATGAAAAACCGTTTGATGTGAGTTAATATAATCAACGTCGTGAATATGGCTCCTGTCGCATGGCTGATAGGGGTTAAACACAAAAAAGGAGTCAATTATGGTTTCTGAGAAGGCTACCCTCGTTAATCCTCAGGGTCTTCACATGCGTCCGGCTGGCCTCTTCGCCTCCACCATGGGCAAGTACGCCTGCGACGTGACGGTCGTCACCCCCGAGAAGGAGGTCAACGGCAAGTCCCCGATGGCCCTCATGGCTGCCGGCATCCCCTGCGGTACCGAGGTCGAGGTCAAGTGCGACGGCGCTGACGAGGCCGAGGCTCTGGCTGCTGCCATCGAGCTCATCAAGAGCGGTCTTGGCGAGTAGAACTCAAACGGGTCGCATGTTGAACAACTAAGTTCATATTTGGGGGCGCAGTGACCTGTTTAAAGGGAACTGCGCTCTTTTGTCATGGATATGGCAAAACGCTTTATCACATGACACGGAGAGAGGAATGGGAATGTATCAGGGAGTCAACGCTTCCGAGGGCATCGGTATCGGCACCGTCATGGTTGCCGTCGAACCCGACTTGACGTTTGAGCCGCACGAGGTTGCTGATTCTGCAGCAGAGAAGGAGCGCTACCAGACCGCCCTTTCGGTCTTCTGCGAGAAGACCCAGGCTCAGGCCGACCACATGAAGGAGACGGTGGGCGAGGCCGAGGCCGAGATCATGAGCGGACACATCGTCCTGGCTCAGGACCCGGGCATGACCGACGCCATCAACGCCGCCATTGACGGCGGCACCTGCGCCGAGCAGGCGCTCATGGACACCTCGACCATGTTTGAGAACATGTTCCTGTCCATGGACGATGAGATGTTCCGCCTGCGCGCGGCAGACATCGCCGACATCCGCACCGGTATTCTGGCCGAGCTTTTGGGCAAGGAGGTCGTCGATCTCTCCGTCCTGCCCGAAAACACTGTCGTTGTCGTGCACGACCTTACGCCGTCCATGACCGCCACGATCGATAAGGCCCACGTTGCCGGTATCGTCACCGAGACCGGTGGCCGCACCTCGCACTCCGCGATCATCGCCCGCGCCCTCGAGATTCCGGCTGTCCTTTCGGTTGCCAACAGCTGCACCGCGCTGCGCAACGGCATGACCGTTGTCGTCGACGGTGGCAAGGGTATCGTCGAGGCCGATCCCGACGAGGAGACGCTCGCCGCCTACACCGCCAAGGCCGAGGCTTTCGCTGCCGAGAAGGCAGCCCTCGAGGCTTTCCGTGGCAAGCCGTCCGTGACTGCCGATGGCATCAAGAAGATCATTGCCTGCAACATCGGTAACCCCGATGACGTGCCCAACGCGCTCGATCACGACGCCGAGGCCATTGGCCTGTTCCGCTCCGAGTTCCTGTTCATGGACTCCGCCGAGCTTCCTTCCGAGGAGGAGCAGTTCAACGCCTATCGTAAGGTTGCCAGCGCGCTCAATGGCGCTCCGGTCATCATCCGCACGCTCGACGTGGGTGGCGACAAAGAGATCCCGTACCTGCACATGGTCAAGGAAGAGAACCCCTTCATGGGCTTCCGTGCCGTGCGTTACTGCCTGGCCAACCCCGACCAGTACAAGGTACAGCTCCGCGCTCTGCTGCGCGCCAGCGCCTTCGGTGATGTCAAGATCATGATCCCGCTCGTCACTTGCGTCGAGGAGGTCTTGGCCGTTAAGGAGCTCGTCGAGGAGTGCAAGTCCGAGCTGACCGAAGAGGGCCGCAAGTTCAACGAGAACATCGAGGTCGGCATTATGGTCGAGACTCCTGCTGCATCGCTGATCGCTGACCGCCTGGCCGAGGTCGCCGACTTCTTCTCGATCGGCACCAACGACCTGATCGGCTACACCATGTGTGCCGACCGTGGTAACGACACCATTTCTAACCTGTACCAGGTGTACTATCCCGCCGTGCTTCGCTCGCTCAAGAACATCATCGAGAGCGGCGTCAAGGCTGGCATCATGGTCGGTATGTGCGGCGAGGCCGCTGCCGATCCGCTGCTTGAGCCGCTGCTGATCAGCTGGGGCCTCGAGGAGTTCTCGATGAGCGCTCCGTCTATCCTTCGCGCCCGCAAGACCATCAGCCAGTGGACCAAGGCCGAGTGCGACGATCTAGCCGAGAAGGCGCTCGCCTGCAACACTGCCGAAGAGGTCAAGGCGCTGCTTGAGGCTGCCGCTCGCTAATTTGGTATCAGAGGTAACCGCGTGGTTGGAATGGGCTGGCCGCGCGGCCCTCAAATATACAGGGGGTACTGTAAATGTTCTACACGCTAACCGCTAACCCGGCTGTCGACATGACGGTTTCGAGCTCTCCGCTCGAGCCCGACGAGAACGTCCGCACCGGTTCGGCCAGCTACACGGCTAACGGCAAGGGCCTCGATGTGTCCTTCGCCTTTAAGAAGATGGGCGTCGACACCGTCGCGCTCGGCTTCTTCGCCGGCTTCACGGGCAAGTTCATCGTCGAGGAGGTCATGAACCTGGGTTGCCTGTGCCGCCCGGTCTGGACCGACGGCATCACGCGTATCAACACCTATGTCAACGATGGCCAGCACGAGTACGGCATCCTTAACCCCGGCGCCCCGATTACGCCGGAGCACCAGAAGGAGCTCTACAACATCCTGGACACCGCGGGCGATCTTGAGTGCCTGATCGTCTCCGGCTCCGTGCCTCCCAAAGCTACGCCCGACTTCCTGGCTCAGGTCATGGAGCACGCTCAGGCTCGTGGCGCCGACGTCGTCCTTGACCTGTCTTCCGACAAGCTCAAGGAGCTCGCTCACAAGAAGCCTCTGCTCATCAAGCCGAACCATCACGAGATGAAGGCCATCTTTGGCGTGCCGGTCGACACCGACGACGAGGTCCGCGTTGCTATGAAGATGGCTCACGATGCCGGCGTCCAGAACGTGCTGCTCACCCGTGGTAGCCGCGGCGACGCTTACTTCTCCAACGGCGAGGACATCTGGTACGCTAAGCGTGAGTTCAACATCAAGCTGGTCTCTTCCGTCTGCGCCGGCGACTGCACGCTCGCTGCGTTCCTGCACAAGTGGTACAGGGATCGCGACAACGTCGAGGAGGCCATGAAGCTCGCTATGGCCACCGGCGCCAACGTTGCCGAGTCCGTGGGCATCGGCGACTTCGGTCACGTCGATGAGTATAGTAAGCGCGTTGCTGTCCGCAAGCTCGATCGCAAGTAAGCGAAACGCTACATATTCGTGGCTATATGGCGCCCCGGTTTAAGCCGGGGCGCTTATTTGTAAATTGCAAATGAGCTTCAGGGCAAACACTCCTGATTTTTTTGCCCCGCCTTGCTGCTTTTCTGGCGACCTGCACGCGTTCTACACCGTTCGCCGAGTTGCTATGGTCTTTTCACAAGGTGTGGAATATACTTTCATTATCACGTTGCTTTGTGAAAGGAACATTCATGATTTACACGCTCACTGCAAATCCCGCCATTGATTACAACATTTCCTGCGACGGACTTTCCGCCAACACCGTCACCCGCACGCGCAACGCGGTCTATACGCCCAATGGCAAGGGTCTCAACGTCTCGTTCACCCTCGATCACTACGGTGTCGACACCACGATCCTGGGCTTTTTTGCCGGCTTCTCAGGCGAGTATATCGTCAAGGGCGCCGAGGCCCTGGGTGTGCCTGTCAAGCCCGTGTGGACTGACGGCATCACGCGCGTCAACGTTTTCCTCAACGCCGGTCCCGATACCGAGTACAACATGGTCAATGCAGGCGCTGCCATCAATGCTGCCAACGAGCAGGAGATGTTTGAGCTCATCGACTCGCTCGACGACATGACCTGCCTGGTCATTAGCGGCTCGCTGCCCCCCAACACCTCCGAGGGTTTCCTGGCCGAGGTTCTTCGCCGTGTTAAGGCAAAGGGCGCCGAGTTCGTGCTCGATATTTCGAGCCATCAGCTGGCCGATCTCATTGCCATGGAGCCGTTGCTCATTAAGCCCAACGACGACGAGCTGCTCGACATCTTTGGCATTAAGGTGAGCGGTGGCGACGACGAGTCCGTTAAGTGCGCTATGGCTGAGCTGCACGCCAAGGGCGCTAAGAATGTGCTGCTGACCCTTGGCGGCGACGGCGCGTACTTCTCCAACGGCGAGCACATTTGGTTTGCCAAACGTACCTTTGAGGTCAAGCTGCTCTCGACGGTCTGCGCCGGTGATTCCTCGCTTGCCGCCTTCCTGTCCGTGTGGCACGATGCCCCCGAGTGCGTCGAGGACGCCCTGCGCCTCTCGATGGCAACCGGTGCCAACGTGGTCGAGTGCCCTGGTTTGGGCGATTTTGCCAAGGTGGACGAATATAAGAAGCACATCGATGTTCGCCAGGTCTGCTAACCGTTTAGACATATCGTTGCCGAACACCCGCTTTGGATCTCCGAGGCGGGTGTTTTTATCTGTTGGCCGCATGGGCTCTGCTGTCTCGTTCGCGCGAATCGACGATGTGATTTCATGTGCGCTCACGCTTGTTTCTTGCTAGACTGCTTGAGAACCATCGTTTAACGCTCGCAAGCGTAGGAGGCCATAGGTATGTGTAATGTTTCGCTCAACGGTACGCAGCCCACAGACGCCTCCCTGCGTGTGCTACGTGCGCTTGAGGACGCCGGTCTCGAGGCCAGGTTCGTAGGCGGTTGGGTGCGTGACGCCCTGATGGGACGTCCCAGCCACGATGTTGACATGTGCTGTAGCGGCCTGTGGCAAGAGTCCAAGGCGGCGCTCGAGGCAGCCGGCATTGCGGTAGTTGAGTCGGGCATAAAATTTGGCGGCATTACCGCCCTTTGTGACGATGAGCGTATTGAGGTCACGACGTATCGCCTGGACGGATTTTACACCGATGGTCGCCATCCCCAGAGTGTGGAGCGTGCGGCGTCGCTTGAGGACGATCTGGCACGTCGTGACTTTACCGTTAACGCCATGGCTTGGCATCCCCAGCGAGGTCTTGTCGACCGTTATGATGGCCAGGGCGACCTGGAGCGTAAGCTGATTCGTGCCGTCGGAGATCCCAAGCGTCGCTTTAACGAGGATGCGCTTCGCATGCTGCGCGCCGTGCGTTTTGCCTGCCGTCTGGATTTTATGATCGAGCCTAAGACCAAACAGGCGCTTGCCGAGTGCTCGCCGCTGCTCGATGCCGTGGCACGCGAACGCGTGGGCATTGAGCTCGAGGGGATTCTATCGACCGGACATGGGGGAGACGCGATGCTACGCTATCCCGAGCTTGTTTGCGCCGCCGTGCCCGAGCTTGCGCCGGCTCGTGGGTTTGACCAGCGCAGCGTCTACCACGCCTTTAATGTTTACGAGCATATCGCTCGCGTTTTGACGGTAGCGGGGGAGCTGGCACTGTGTGACGGCGTGGCGCCTTCGTCGAGCTTAATGTGGGCAGCGTTTTTGCACGATGTCTCCAAGCCCGATTGCTTTACGGTCGATCATGCGGGCAGCGGCCACTTTTACGGTCATCCTGAGCTTGGTGCCAAGAAAGCGCGCGCTATTATGGATCGCTTGGCGCTTTCGCACGATTTGGTTCGCGACGTGTGTCTGCTTATCAGGTATCACGATAAGCCGTTGCGCCCCGAGCGCTCCTGTTTGCTCAATATGATGCGCTCGCTTTCGGGTGAGGGCGTCGACACGCCGCGTTTGATTGACGAGCTTATGGACCTTAAGCGTGCCGATACGCTGGGTAAGGCACCGTCGTGCTTCTATTACGTCGAGACGATCGAGGAGATGCGTTCCCTCGCCCACGAACTGTTGGAAGCGGGGGAGCCCTATACGCTTAAGATGCTTGGCATCAACGGCGGGGACCTGATTCGCGCCGGCGTCAAACCGGGGCCTGAGCTGGGACAGCTTCTCAATGTCGCCCTCGACGCCGTGATCGAGAATAACGTTCCCAATACCCGCGAAGCCCTTCTGGCCCACCTCAACCTGGGGTAGCTAATTTGGGACGGGGCTTTTTTAGCTACCCCGCTGTCAATAGGACGAACAATCGTGATTCTGGCAGGGGTAGCTAAAAAAGCCCCGTCCCAAAAGAGCTACCAGGTTGACCTGTGTGTTCCATAACCTCACGACAAAATTTGGCCAATTTGGAATTTCTTCTTGCGCTCGCGTTTTTTGTCCCGTAATATATGTCCTCGCAGCACGGCAGTGCAGATGTCATGTGGCCCGTTCGTCTAGCGGTTTAGGACGCCGCCCTCTCAAGGCGGAGATCACCAGTTCGAATCTGGTACGGGCTACCACTTCTTTTCTGCTGAGGCTTATGGCCCGTTCGTCTAGCGGTTTAGGACGCCGCCCTCTCAAGGCGGAGATCACCAGTTCGAATCTGGTACGGGCTACCAAGTTTTGAATACCCGACCTTCTTTTCGAAGGTCGGGTTTTTTATTACCTGCGGGCTTGTCTGTTAATCCCATTTGCCCCATAGCTTTACGTTTTGCTTATCTCCCAGACGGGTACAATAGGCCAGATACATTGACGGTCAGAAGGAGCCTCATGACGGAGTCCTCTCAGCATACCCCAAAGCCTCAAGTCGATGTTTCGGGCGGCGATGACAACAAGAGCGCACGTCGTGGTGCCATCTTTATTGGCATTGTGCTGGTGGGCTATATTGTCTATTTGGTCGTGACCGGTCAGATGGGTCAGTTCTGGGCCGCCATGGCTAGCGTTCAGGCGCCGTGGCTCGCTGCCGCGTGCTTCTGCATGTTCCTATACTTGTTTTTTGGCATCGTGGCGTACGCGATTGCCGTATGGCTCGATCCCAATTCGCCTGTCGGCATCCGCGACCTCATTTCGGTCGAGGCGAGCGGCATCTTCTTTGGCAACCTGACGCCCATGATGATGGGCTCTACGCCTGCCCAGATTTATCGCCTGACCAAAGCCGGCCAAAATGTGGGCGAAGCGGGTGCCACGCAGTTTACCCGCTTTATCGTGTACCAGTTTGGTTTGGTGGCATGGGGTGCCATTCTGCTGCTCGCCCGCATGCCGTTTTTCGCCGAGCGCTATGGCGACATGACGCTGCTTTGCGTCTTTAGTTTTGGCGGCCACTGCTGCATTCTTCTCGGCATCTTTGCCGTGGCGTTGATGCCCAAGACCGTCACGCGCGTCGCACATTGTATTATCAATTGGCTCGAGCGCATGGGCGTTTCCGCTACTAAGATCGAGGGCTGGCGTACCTTTGTCGATGGCGAGATCTACTCGTTCTCCGAGAAATTCAAACTCTCTGCCGGCCATTTTTCGTCCATGCTGCTCACGGTCGTCATCACCATGTTGCAGCTGGCGTTTTTCTACCTGGTTCCGTATTTTTTGATGCTTGCCTTTGGTCAGTACGGCGTTGACTTTTTCTCGGTCATGGCGGCGAGTGCTTTTGTACAGCTGTTGAGTTCCGCCGTCCCGCTGCCTGGTGGCACCGGTGGTGCCGAGGGCGGCTTCGCGCTGTTCCTGGGTCACTTTTTTGGCACGGCAGCGACTGCCGGCTATCTGCTTTGGCGTCTGATCACCTTTATCGCGCCGACCATTTTGGCCGCCCCTCTTTTGGGCCTTAAGAGCGCTCATAACGAGAGTATCCATGCGCGCTGGGACCGTATGATGTGCAAGCTCGGGCGCACTCCTCAGAAGCCTTCTGCGTCCGTTAAGGCACATCCAGCCTCTCAGGTTACCGTGGACCCCAATCAGCATGCTCAAAAGACTGCTGTGGCCTCTAAACCGGCACGGAAGACCTATGTTCGTCAGACTGGCGACGGTATCCGCGTTTCCCCTGCGGCGCTTAATAAAAAGAAGCGGCCCTAGAGCCCAGTTGGTGAGTCGTGCGTTCTTAATGATGCTCGTCATTGCGATGCTAGATGTAGGATAATCCTCTTACGTTGATTATCTCCCACTTGTACAGGAGCTATAGGTGGGCAGTTGACATGAAGGGGACACGTCTATGGCCACCACTAAACCGCGCCTTGACCGCCGCATCGTTCGCAGTCGCAATGCTATTCTTTCGGCATTCGAGCGACTGCTGATGGAAAAGCCCCTCGCCGATATTACGGTGAGCGCCATCGCGCGCGAGGCAAATGTCGACCGTAAGACCTTCTACGTGCACTTTGGCACGGTCGACGGCTTGCTCGATGCCATTGCCGTGGATGTGGTCGAGATGATTGTCGACTCAGTCGAGAAGACGCTTTCCTCTATGGGCGGTAACACCAACGAGCGCGCACTCGGAGCGGCGGCGACCTTCTTCAAAACCGTTAACGAGGCGCTGTGTACCAATTTGGTGCTCAATCGCCAGCTGATTGAAAACATTCCGCTCGACGACTTTATGACGCGCTTGCGTGTGCCGCTCGAGCACGAGATTGCCGAGCGCGACCTGCTGCCCGATGGCTTAAAGGACGAGCTGTTCGACTATTATCTGGCGTTTTTGCTTTCGGGCATTATCGGCATTTACCGCACGTGGGCACTCTCCGATGGCTCGGTGCCCATCGAGCGCATTTCGGAGGTCGCTAACAATCTGACGTTGAACGGGCTATCGAGTCTGGAATCTCGTTTCGAATAGAACTAGGGCCTTATCCCCTCCGAGTTGCGGTGAAATAAGGACTGAATAGGCCTTTTAACGGCTAAAACACTCCCTATTTCACCGCAACTCAGGGGGGGATTGCATTACTGGTAGCGCAGGCACTCCACGGGGTCGAGTTTTGCGGCCCGGCGGGCGGGGTAGAAGCCAAAGATTACGCCGATGCCGACGGAGACCGCAAAGGCCAGCAGCACCGTGGCGATCGAAAAACTCGGCGTTATGGTACCGCTGGCACCGAGTTCGCCAAGCACGCCGGAACCCGCGGCGAACATCGCTAGGCCCCAGGCAAGCAGGTAGCCAATCAGGACACCTAGCAGACCGCCGGTGATGCACAGCGCCGAAGACTCGGCCAAAAACTGTGCGGTGATATCGCGACGGCTGGCACCCAAGGCTCGACGAATACCGATCTCGCGGATGCGTTCGGTCACATTGGTGAGCATCATGTTCATGATGCCGATACCACCCACGAGCAGCGAAATGCTGGCAACGGCGCCCATGATGAGCGAAAACGCGCCCATAAAGGAGTTGAGGGCGTCGATGGCGCTTTTCATTGAGGTCGCCGACACGCTGTCATATTCGTCGTCATCCGCGATGTCCTTCATGCTGCGCACCTTGGATTCAATCGTCTTGCACAGCTCATCCATGTCCGTACCCTCGACGGTGAGCGCCGTTACGCTGGGAAAAGACGGGTTCTCGTCGCCAAAGAGGCCCGAGATGGTCTCGCGCGGCATGTAGAGCGTGAGTGAGCCCATGGAGTCGCTGCCGCCGTCGATAACGCCGATAATCTGCACCTCGCCGTTCGACACCTTGATGGTCTTGCCGAGCGCGTCCTGTTCGTTGCCGTACAGCTGGTCCGCGCCGCCGCGGCTGATGAGCGCCACGCGTGCGCCAGATTGGGACTCAGCCTGCGTATAGGTGCGCCCCGCGACGAGCTTGCTGGCGCCCACTGCGTCGAGCATGTCGCTATCGACGCCCTGCGCCATGACGTTATAGCTTTTGTCACCGGCCTTGTACTCGGTATAGGCACTGTCCACGATACCGATCTGCTCGATCTGCGGTACCATCTTGCGAAGATTCTCAACGTCCGACTCGGTGAGCTCTTGCGACGAATAAATCTGCACCATACGCGCGGCGTTGAGGCCCAGGCTGTTGACCAGGCTGTTTTGGATACCGCCGATAAGCGAGGTCATGGCAATGACGGAGGCGATGCCAATAACAATGCCCAGGATGGTGAGTAGGCTGCGTCCCTTGTTGGCCTCGAGGGAGTGAAGGGCTTCTTGGATAAGGTCGCGCGTGCTCATGCCTTCACTCCTTTCGTCGGATTGGCGTGTGCGGAAATCATGGGCAGGTTATCAATGGCGCCGTGCAGGGTCTGCGGTGCGTGCGCGATGTACGCGCCGTCGTGGATTCGGCCGTCGCGAATGGTTACGGCACGGTCGGCCTCGGCGGCGATACCGGGATCATGCGTGATGAGCACAATGGTCTTGCCACGTTCCTGGAGTTTGTGGAAGGTCTCCATCACGAGCGCTCCGGTGGCGGAGTCCAGGTTTCCCGTCGGCTCGTCCGCCAGGATGATGGGCGGGTCGTTGACGAGGGCGCGCGCGATGGCAACCCTCTGCATCTGTCCGCCTGAGAGCTCGGAGATGCGGTGGTCCCAGTGGTCGACCGGCAGCGTGACGGCTTGCAGCGCATGAACGGCGCGCATCTCACGCTGAGCCCGCGGCACGTTGGTGTACGACAGCGGCAGCATGACGTTTTCTATGACCGATAGGCGCGGCAGCAGGTTAAAGCTCTGAAAGACAAAGCCGATGCTCAGGGCGCGGACTTCGGTGAGCTCGTCATCGTCGAGCTCCGCCACGTTGAGGCCCTGCAGGTAATAATCGCCTGCCGTTGGCTTGTCCAGGCAGCCCAGGATGTTCATGAGCGTTGACTTGCCCGAGCCAGAAGGGCCGGTAATGGCCACGAATTCGCCGGGATTCACTGCCAGGCTCACGTTATGCAGGATATGGGCGCAGCCGGCCTCGCTCTCAAAAATGCGATGCACGTTGCGGATGTTGATGACGGGACGCATTACAAGCCCTCGTCGGCAGACATGCTGCCAGAGTCGTCGCCGTCGGCCGTCATGCCTGCGCCGGTGTCCACGATGAGGGTGTCGCCGTCGCGCAGCTTGGTAACGGGTACGTCTGCGTTGGTCTCATTGCCCTGGTCGTCGCGCTTGACCTGCGTCTTGCCGACCACGGCGTCGTTATCGTTTTGCGTCACAATGGTCACCTTCACGCGGCGCATCTCCTTGCCTTCACCGTCGGTTGCCACGTTGACGTAATAGTGCTCGCCATCCTCGGTCATGAGCGCCATGGTCGGCACCATCACCACATCGTCGAGCTGCTCGGTTACCACCGAGACCTCGGCGGTCATGCCCGGCTTGAGGCGCGCGTCGGGCGCGTCGATCAAAATATCGACGTTATAGGTCACGCTACCGCCGCCACCGTAGGTGGAGTCGGAGTTTGCCACCGAAGCGATTGTCGTGACCGTTCCCTGGCTCACGATATCGGGAAAGGCCGGATAGGTGACGTTGGCGTTCTGGCCCACTGTGATCTTGGCGATATCCTTTTCGCCCACCTGAACGGTGACCTTCATCTTGGAGAGGTCAGCGATCTGCATGCACTGCTTGCCGCCGGTCGTATCGCCTTCGCCCATAATCATGCCGCCCGTCACCGTGGCGCCGACCTTGGCGTTGAGCTCGACGATGCTGCCCGAGCTGGGCGCGGTCACGGTGCGCTCGGCGGCTTTGGCGTTGGCCTGGTCCAGGGTCGCCTGGGCCGAGGCCAGGTTACGTTGGGCGCTCGAGATGGCGCTCGTGTCGGCACTCGTGTCGGCGCCGCCGCTGGCGCCACTTGCGCCTGCCGCATCTGTGTCAGTCGCCGGAGCGGCTTGGGCGGCAGCTACCGCTTTCTGCGCGTTGGCGAGGTCTTCCTGTGCCGCCGCCACCGCGCGCTGCGCCTCGGCAACGTTGCGATCGAGCTCGTCATTTTTAATGGTCATGAGCACATCGCCCTCGTTAACGGACTGGCCGGCTGATACGTTGATCGATGCCACCGTGCCGTCGACAGAAGGGGAGACCACCGAAGCCGAGATAGGCTTGAGCTGGCCTTTAGCCTCGACGGTGGTCGTAAATGTACCCTCGGTGACCATGTCGGTCACCGGCCCGTTGGTACCTGCGGGCCGTGCGTTGATGACGAAGGTTACGACTACGGCGATGAGCACAGTGGCGGCCACGACGCCGGCCGCAATGCCGCGTCGGATGAGCTTTTTGCGCCGACGCTCGGCACGCTTCGCCTTGAGCTTGGCGTAGGCCTCTTCGTCAGAAATCTCGGTTGCATCGCTTGTGCTGCCGTTTTGCTGTGTGGCGTGCACGTTTGTTATGAGGGGAAGCGTTTCGGTGGCACCCTCGGGCGCTCGCTCGGTATCATTCGGTCCCGGGGTGATGGTGGGGACATTCGACATAGCGTATCCTTTATAGAAAGTTTTTCGATAAGTATATGCGCCCGTCGCGAGAAGCGGGCGCATATGGCGGATTCTTTCGGAACTGTTAGATTGGAGCGTCAGTTCCCCGTTGTGCGAAGGCGTGTTTCCCTACGAGTGCACGACCACGCATAGGCCTACGTTGATGCAATCGTGGAGTGCCTTGGCATCGGCCAGGCGCAAGTTGATGCAACCGTGGCTGCCGCACCATTTGTACGAATTTGGGTCGTCAAAGCTCTGATCGTTTTGCCATGTTGCATCATGGAAACCAACCATGTTGCCTTCAAACGGCATCCAATATGACACGGGGCTTTCGTATTTTGGTTTTCCGGTCTTTGGGTCTTTGGCACCGATGAGCTTGCTTGCGCCGTCATTACTATTGATCTGCCAAACGCCCTCGGGGGTGGCATCCTCTCCCGGTTTGCCCGAGATAAAGTTGGCTTCCCAAACGATATTACCGTTCTCGTCATAGTAGCGCGCGTGCTGCTCGGACAGGTCGACGTCGATATACGCCTTCCAGTCGGGCTCTCCCTTTGCGGTATAGGTGTCGGCCTTCTGGGAGTACTTAATCTCGATTTCGCCGGTCTGCTTGTTGTTAATGGCGTCCTCGACCTGCTTGGCGAGTGCATCGCTATCGACGGCCCAGCCAAAGTCACCGCCCTCGACGGCACATTCTTTGCCGTCGGCACGCGTCCACCAGCGGGTGGTGCCCACGGTATTAAAGCCGTTGGCGAGCTCGGCTGCCCAGCTACCGATCTGCGACGTATCGAGTGTGGGGTTTGCCGGATCGGCAAAGCTGATCCACTGCAACACGGAGCTGCCGTCGACCTTGCCGGCATCCTCGCCGTTGAGCTTGAGGGTCACGTTGACGCCCAAGAAGTTGTTGGCGGCATCGCATGCGGCCTGAATTTGATCATTAGTCAGCGTTTCATTGAGCGGCTCATAGGCATCGTTGCCGAGCTTGGAAAGATCTACGGTCTCGGCCAGCGAGGCAAGCTCGAGCTCGGCATACTTAATGACATGCTCGCGGTTGAGTTTTTCGTTGGAGCGCGCCTTCTCGACGGTAAACTTGCCGGCTTGCTCGTCATAGGAGCTATTGGCCTCGAATGTACCCGAACGGCCCTCGTTAAACTCGTCAATGGCGGCGCCCAGATCCTCCTCAAACTTCTTTTGGTCAAAGGTGTCAGAGAGCATGGACAGGTCGACGTCTTGTTCAAGATCGACTTCGTTGGAGGTAGCGGTTGTTTTGGTCTTGCCGCTTAAGGATTCCACAAGGTGGACCGGCCATATAAAGGCTTCGTTGCGGCTGATGATTTCTTTTGCGGCAGCTTCGCCGTCGACGATGGGTTCATCGGACTCGGGTTGATAGATCCAGTTAAAGTCATCGCCTGTCACGGTGAGCTTATAGTGCTTCCATGCCGAGTTGACCTTAGTGGCAGCAGACGAAGCGTTGGAGAACGAGACGTCGACGCCGGCAATGGTGGTGTTGGGGTAGGCTACCTGCGAAAATGCGACAACGCCAACAATGTAAACGACAACAATGAGGCCCAGAGCAACGAAAAGGGTCATTTTGGCCCCGGATTTTTTCCCGTTGGCGTGGTTCTCTGACCCACGGGGGCCCTTGTGATGGTTTTGCGTGTGTGAAGGCGCGTGCTTAGTCGCTTTATTGCTCTGACGCTGCTGATATGCATGAGGGTTCTGGCGCTGTGAGGTGTTTCCCGAACCATGCTTTGTGCTACGCGTTGGCGTGATGGGGCGCGGCGACTGAACGCCGTCGGTAGGCCTAGAAGGCTGTTTAGGATCGGGAATCAGTTGGGTGCGGTCGTTTTGCGACATCGTATGCATATCCTTCGAGTTTCGCCTTGCGGCTCATCGTGTTTTTACTGGGCTTGCATTATAGCGATTACCTAGTTGTTTGTGGTATTGAAACGGTGGCATTGCCAAGAGGTTGGACATTTGTCCCACCTCTTGTTTTGGACTGGTCTTTATCCGCACACGCCGCATTTAGCGCAAGCCGAAAGTGCTGCGGGAGCTTGTGCGATGCCGCCCTTGGCCGTCTCTCGTAGCGTAGTTGGAAGTGCATGTCCAACGGAGAGCATCACATGTGCCATCTGGTCAAACGGCACCAGGCTCTTAATGCCGGCAAGGGCGAGCTGCGCCGAGCTAAATGCGGCCGCCACGCCGATCGCGTTGCGGTTTTGGCATGGCACTTCGACAAGGCCGCCCACGGGATCGCATACAAGACCAAGCAGATTGCTCAGTGCGATAGAGCTAGCGTCGAGTGCCTGCTCGGGCGTGCCGCCCAGCATCTGGACTAGCGCGGCAGCGGCCATGGCGGCGGCGCTGCCCACCTCAGCCGACTCCGCCTTCGGCGCCCGCGACGCAGGCACTTGTGGTGAGGTTGAGACCAATCGCGGCAGAGCAGTAGAGTGCGTCCATGACCTGTTCGTCATCGAGCTGTAGATGGTCGGCGAGCGCCAACACGCAGCCGGGCACGACGCCCGCAGAGCCGGCCGTGGGGGCGGCGACGATGACGCCCATGGTGGCAGAGCGCTCAAGCACAGCCATGGCGCGGGCTACGGCTTCGGTTTGGACGGCGCCCATCAGGTTTGTGCTCAGATCGTTGCGGCGTGTGGCGTCGACGAGTTTTGCCTCGCCGCCGATAAGCCCGCCGAGCGAGCGCTGCGGTGCGGCGATGGGCGCCGTTGTCTCCTCGCGCATGACCTCGAGTACGCGGCGCATGGCGGCGACGGCGTGCTGCTCGCCGGTCAGGCGGGCTTCGCGTACGGCCATGACGGCGCCAATGTTGAGGCCCAGTTCGGCGCAGGCGTCGAGGAGCTGTTCGCCATCGTCGAAGATTTCCTTGGCGGAAACGCCGGGGGAGAGCGATGAGGCCGAGCCGGGAAGCTCAATGAAGGTGGCGTAATCGACATGGTCGAGCATGCGTAGCATGGGAACGACGATGTCATCGGGGGTGCCGTCGGTCTCAAAGACGGAATAAGCTTGGCCGCCTACCTCGGTTCGGTAGGTGCGGCAGAAGGCAATGTTTACGTGTGCGTAGGCGAGCTGGTTCGTGAGCGCGGCGAGAACGCCGGGGACATCCTGGTGCGCCACAAACAGGGTGGAATACATGCCCGAGATATCGACGCCGACGCCGTTGATGCGGCTGATGCGCATCTTGCCGCCGCCAAGGCTCTCGCCGCGGACCTGCGCCGTGGCGCCCGTGTCATCGACCATGTCGATGTCGACGGTGTTGGGGTGGATGGAGGCGTCGTCGCCCTTAATGTCAAAGTGATAGCTGAGGCCCTGCTCGCGCGCGAGGTCAAAGGCCTGCTTGATGTTCTCGTCGTCGGTATCGAGGCCCAAGATGCCCGCGACGAGTGCGCGGTCGGTGCCATGGCCGCGGTAGGTGTGGGCAAAGGAGTTCCACAGGCCAAAGGTGACCTTGGTGATGCGGCCTTCCAGCAGGCTGGCGGCAACCTGGGCGCAACGCAGGGCGCCGGCGGTGTGCGATGAGCTGGGGCCGACCATGATGGGGCCCAAGATCTCGAATGCCGAGGTCGTAGCTAGTGTTTGCGGCTTGCCTGCCATGGCTGCTCCTTCTCTATCTCGTCGTCCCGAGGGGCGGGGCACACGCTGTCCCGCCGTTCCGAGGGCTTTAGTATTTGGTCGCTTGCTCGGACAGTCCTGCTCGCACGGAGAGCACATTAAGTGCTCTCCGGCTCGTGCGGAACTCGCGATCGACCAAATACTAAAGTCCTCGGAACTTAGGATACATGGTTGGAGTCGCTCTGCTGCAAAATTTATCGGTTGGTGACCTATTCGGTGTCCCATGTCGATACATCTTCACCACCGTTCAAATAAAAAAGAGGTACCGGTTGTTCCGGTACCTCTTTTTGGTGCGTTTTTATTTGGCTGTGGCTTTTGCCGCTGGCTTACAGGCCGCAGGCTGCTTTGAGTTCGTCGATGCGGTCCGTTTTCTCCCAGGTAAAGTCGGCGTCTTCGCGGCCAAAGTGACCGTAGGCTGCCGTCTTTTCATAGATGGGGCGACGCAGGTCCAGGTCGCGGATGATTGCGCCCGGGCGCAGGTCAAAGGTCTTCTCCACGGCCTCGACGATCTTGTCCTCGGCAATATGCGCGGTGCCAAAGGTGTCGACCATGATCGACAGCGGCTTGGACACGCCGATGGCGTAGGCCAGCTCGACCTCGCAGCGATCGGCCAGGCCGGCGGCGACTACGTTCTTGGCGACCCAGCGAGCGGCGTACGCGGCAGAGCGGTCGACCTTGGTGCAGTCCTTGCCGCTAAAGGCGCCGCCGCCGTGACGGCCGTAGCCGCCGTAGGTGTCGACGATGATCTTGCGGCCGGTCAGGCCCGTGTCGCCCATGGGGCCGCCCACGACAAAGCGTCCGGTGGGGTTCACATAGATATCGGCGCCATCCCACGGCATGTTCTCGGCATCCATGACGGGTGCGATGACATGCTCGATGAGGTCGGCCTTGATCTTGCCCATGTCCTCAACTTCGGCAGCGTGCTGCGTGGAGATGACGATGGTTGTGACCTCCACGGGCTTTCCGTCCTCGTAGCGCACGGTGACCTGGGTCTTGCCGTCGGGGCGCAGATAGGGCAGGGTGCCGTCGTGGCGCACGGCGGACAGGCGTTCCGCCAGGCGGCTTGCCAGGTAGTGCGGCATGGGCATGAGGGTCTTGGTCTCGTTGGAGGCGTAGCCAAACATCATGCCCTGGTCGCCGGCACCGATCAGGTCGATCGGGTCGGTGGTGGCGCCGGTCTGGGTCTCAAATGACTCGTCGACGCCCTGGGCGATATCGGGCGACTGCTCGTGGATGAGGCTCATGACGCCGCAGGTATCGCAGTCAAAGCCAAACTTGGCGCGGTTGTAGCCGATGCGGCGAATGACGCCACGGGCGATTTCCTGCACGTCGACGTATGCCTGGGTGCGAATCTCTCCGGCGACGATGACGGTGCCGGTGGTCACGAGGGTCTCGCAGGCGCAGCGGACGTTTTCCACGTTGGCGGGCACGCCGTTGGGCGCAATATAGCCCTGCTCCTGCAGCTCTATTTCTTTGGCGAGGATTGCGTCGAGGACGGCATCGCTGATCTGGTCGGCGATCTTATCGGGATGGCCTTCGGTCACCGACTCCGACGTAAACACAAAAGACCCCTGCTGGGGCGGGATGGAACGAAGCTCTTCTGACATGATTGTCCTTTCGAATAACGTGTCCCAGCGACCGTTACCATTCCGCTGGGCTCTGTATGCAGGGGCACATCATAGCGCGTAAATCCAACATTCACACCCTTTCCGCACCTACTCATTAGGTAGCTAATTTGGGACGGGGCTTTTTTAGCTACCCCGGCTGATTGTTTGCTGGTTTAGCCGATAGCCTGCCGGGGCAGCTAAAAAAGCCCCGTCCCAAATTAGCTACCCGGCTTCGATGACTGGGTCGGTGCCCTTTGTGCGGAGGTGGGCATTGTTGCTTTATACTGATGCGGTTAGACATCCATCCTGCAATCGAGGAGATTTCCATGGCATCAGACGTTCGCGTCCGCTTTGCACCCTCACCGACGGGCAAGCTGCACATCGGCGGCGCCCGCACCGCTATCTATAACTGGGCTTTTGCCCGCGCAAACGGCGGCACGTTCATCCTGCGCATCGACGACACCGATCCCACCCGCTCTACCGACGAGAACACGCAGATCATTCTGCGCGCTATGCGTTGGCTGGGCCTGGACTGGGACGAGGGCCCCGAGGTTGGCGGCGACTTTGGCCCCTATGCCCAGACCGAGCGCCTGGACCTGTACAAGCAGGCCGCCCAGAAGCTCTGGGACGAGGGCAAGGCTTATCCCTGCTTCTGCACCAAGGAGCAGCTCGAGGCCGACCGTAAGGCCGCCCAGGAGCGTAAAGACCCCTTCCAGGGCTATCAGCGCCGCTGTCGCGATCTCGATCCCGAGGAGGCGCGCCGCCGCATCGAGGCCGGCGAGCCCTACGTCCTTCGCATCAAGGTGCCCGAGGACCGCGGCGATGTCGTCATCCACGACGCCGTCCACGGCGAGGTGACCTTCGACGCCAAGGAGCTCGACGACTTCGTCATCTTCCGCTCCGATGGCACGCCCACGTATAACTTCGCGACCGTCGTCGACGACGCCATGATGAAGATCACCCATGTCATCCGCGGCGACGACCATCTGTCCAACACCCCGCGCCAGGTCATGGTTTACGAGGCCCTCGGCGCGCCCGTTCCCACGTTCGCCCACATCTCCATGATCTTGGGTGCCGACGGCAAGAAGCTCTCTAAACGCCACGGCGCCACCTCGGTGGAGGAGTACCGCGACGCCGGCTACCTGTCCGACGCGTTCGTTAACTACCTGGCGCTGCTCGGCTGGTCGCTCGACGGCGAGACCACGATCATCCCGCGCGATGTCCTGGCCAGCAAGTTCTCGCTCGACCGCATCTCTAAGAACCCGGCGACCTTCGACCCCAAAAAGCTCGACTGGGTCAATGCCGAGTACATCAACAACATGTCCGACGCCCAGTTTGCCGATGAGATCATGGTCCCCGAGCTGCACGAGGCCGGTATGATCGAGGGTAACATCGAGTACGGCGAGGACTGGATCGACGCGCTTGCCGCCATCGTCAAGCCGCGCACCAAGATGCCGGCCGACGCCGTGACCGTCGCCGCCCCCATCTTTGCCACGGCCGAGACGCTCGAGTATGACGAGAAGTCTGTCAACAAGGGTCTGGCCAAGGAAGGCATGGGCGCCATTCTGGATGCCGCCAAGGCCGCGCTCGAGGGCGTGGATGAGTGGACGGCTGCCAACATCGACGCCGCGCTTGAGCCGCTGCCCGAGCAGATGGACCTCAAGAAGCGTGTGGTGTTCCAAGCTGTGCGCGTCGCCGTCTGCGGTAACATGGTGAGCCCCCCGCTGGGCGAGACCATGGCGCTCGTCGGCCGCGACGACTGCTTGGCGCGTATCGACCGCGCCCGTACGATGGCGCTGTAGCAGCTGCGTAAACGCATGTATCCGAGCCCCGTTCACCCGAGCGGGGCTCTAGTTTCTAAAGACGTATGGGATGGGAGGTGCAGAGACCATGGCCGAGCAACTGTCGCTGTTTGGTTCGCCGGAACCTAAGGAAGCTCCGAAGTCCGCGGCCCCTGCCGCCGCCCCGGCGCAGCCCGAGCTCGCACCCGAACCCGTCTCCGCCTACGCGAGCGTGGTCCTCGACATCCCGACCCGTGCGCTCTTTGAGCCCTTCGACTACGGCATCCCGCAGTCCCTTGCCAACGATGCCCAGATCGGGTCCACGGTCCTGGTCCACTTTGGCAACCGTGCGGCCGCGGGCTATATCGTCGATATCGCGCCCGAGCTGGGCGACCTGCAAGGCAACGACACCCCCGACCCCTTGCGCATCAAGCCCATCGAGGCTATCCTCAGCAAGCCGCTCTTTACCGCCGAGGCTGCACGCATTGCGCGCTGGATGAGCCACGAGTACGTCGCGACGCTTTCCGAGTGCCTGCGTCTGTTCTTGCCTCCGGGCGGCAGTCCGCGTGTCGTGAAGGGCGATGACGGCGTGTGGACCGTTGAGCGCCCCGCCGTAAAACCCATCCAAAACCGTTGGGTCATGCTCACGCCCGAGGGTTTCGACTACACGCCGCCCAAGACAGCGGTCCGTCAGCGTCAGCTCATCGACGCGCTCCAATGCGGCCCGGTCACGACGCGCGACCTCAACCTGCTCTACAACAGCATGTCGGCAACCATTAAAGCGCTCGAAAAACGCGGCGTCGTGGTGGTGGAGGAGCGCCGCGCCTGGCGTGGGTGTAGCGAGCAGACCACGTTGTCCTCGGCAAGCGGCAAGGCGCCGGTCTCTCTCACCAACGGCCAGCAGCAGGCGCTCGCCCAGATTGAACGCGCCCGCCTTGATGCCCATGGCGACGTGGTCCTTGTCGATGGCGTCACCGGTTCCGGCAAAACCGAGGTTTACCTTTCGGCGATTGAGCGCGTGCTGGCGGGCGGCCGTTCGGCCTGCGTGCTCGTGCCCGAGATCTCGCTGACGGCCCAGACCGTCGGCCGCTTCCGCTCGCGCTTTGGCGAGACGGTCGCGGTCTTCCACTCGCGTCTTTCGGCCGGCGAGCGTCTGGACCAGTGGGATATGGTTGCCAGCGGTGCCGCGCGAGTTGTCGTGGGCGCCCGCTCGGCGCTCTTTTGCCCGCTCAGCGATCTTGGTCTCATCATCATCGACGAGGAGCACGAGACCAGCTACAAGCAGGGCTCCAGCCCGCGCTACCATGCGCGCGAGGTGGCTGCCGAGATGGCGCGCCGCTATCGGTGCCCGCTCGTGTTGGGCTCCGCCACGCCCTCGGCCGAGGCTCTCGACCGCTGTCGCCGCGGTATGTACAACGGTGCCACCTGGACGCGTGTCGAGATGCCCGAGCGCCCGGGACACGCCGTGCTGCCCACGGTACGCATTGCCGACCTACGCCGCGAGTTCGCGCACGGCAGCCGCTCCATGTTCTCTAAACCGCTGATGGAGGGCTTGGAACGCGTGGTCGAGCGCCGCGAGAAGGCCGTACTGCTGCACAACCGTCGCGGCTTTGCGCCGTTTTTGATGTGCCGTGAGTGCGGCTGCGTCCCCACCTGCAACCACTGCTCCACCGCGCTCACGTACCACGAGCGCACGCACACACTGCAGTGCCACACCTGCGGATCGTCCTGGCGCGTGCAGCCCTATCCGTCGCCCACGAGTCGTTGTCCCAAGTGCGGCAGCCGCTACCTGGCAAAAATGGGCCTGGGCACGCAGCAGATCGAGGACGCCCTACGCCAGATTCTGCCCGAGGATGTCGCCATCATTCGCATGGACGCCGATTCCACACGCGGCAAGGATGCGCACAAAAAACTACTCGAGCAGTTCGATGCCGCCGATTGCGCGGTGTTGCTGGGTACCCAGATGATTGCCAAGGGCCTCGATTTTCCCGAGGTCACGCTCGTGGGCGTGGTCAATGCCGACTTTGCGTTAAAGCTGCCCGATTTTAGGGCGGGGGAGCGCGCCTACGATTTGCTGGAACAGGTCGCTGGCCGCGCCGGTCGCGGCGATCGTCCCGGCGAGGTTATCATCCAGACATATCTGCCCGAGGACCCGGTCATTCGCGCCGTCGCAGAGCACGATCGTTCGATCTTTACCGACTACGACCTGGACCAGCGCCGAGACGCGCTGTACCCGCCTTTCGTGCGCCTGGCCAACATCTTGGTATGGTCGACGAACGCGGATGACGCGCAGGACTACATTGGGCGCATCGCAAAGCTTCTCAAGCGCCGCTGGCATGCCGCCGCGCCTGACTTTTTGCGGGCCGGAAGTGTCGTGCCGCAGGTGCTGGGCCCCGCTTCGTGTGTAATCGAGAGAGCCAAAGACCGTTATCGCTTCCATCTGCTTGTAAAGTCGCCGGTAGGGTACCATGTCTCTGATGATATCGACGCCTGCCTCAAAGAGGTGGGCTCCGTGCGCGGCGTGAGCGTGAGCGTTGACGTCGACGCCTATGATTTGATGTAACAACCCGAAAGGATGGCCATGGAAGCCAACGGAATCGTATTGTCGCCCGACCCTCGTCTGCGTCAGGAGTGCGCCGTCATCGAGGAGATCACCCCGGCGATCGAGGCGCTTGCCGAGAAGATGAAGAAGATGATGTTCGACAACGGCGGTTGCGGCCTGGCCGCCCCGCAGATCGGCGAGCTCATCCAGCTCGTCACCATCGACTGCGACTACACCGACAAGAACGACTATGACCCGTACGTGCTCATCAACCCTGTCATTGTTGAGCAGAGCGACCATCTGGTGCCGTTTAGCGAGGGCTGCCTTTCCATCCCTGGCATTAGCTGTGAGATCGAGCGTCCCGACCATGTCGTTGTCGAGGCATACGATCTGGATGCCAACCTGATTCGCTATGAGGCCTCGGGCGACCTGTTCTGCGTGTGCCTGCAGCACGAGATCGATCACCTGCACGGCAACACCATGTTCGAGCGACTCAAGCCGATGCAGCGCATCAAGGCCGTCAAGGAGTACCAGGACGCCCTGGCCCGCGGCGCTCGACCGGGCGAGACGGAGTAGGTCCCACCGTCCCCTTCCGCCGCAGGGCTTAGGTTTTGCTCCATGCTCAAACAGTCCTGCTCGCACGAAGAGCACATTAAGTGCTCTTCGGCTCGTGCGGAACTGCGCGTGGAGCAATAACCTAAGCCCTGCGGCGGAAGGGGACTGCGTTTTCGTGCTCCTTTTCGCTCGGGGGACGTCGGGCCAGGGAGGGGCGTCTTCGCTGATAATTGCTTTGTTGGAAGAGCTGCTTTTATTGCGGCTCTTTCTTTGGTTTTGGGTATATTTGTTCATGTTGAATTGTTATTGCGGATGGGCTGGCGACTTGGCTTTCCGCTGTTATTTGTAGCCGTCTCGGTTTTGGTTGAGGGGAGACGTTCTTGATGCGTATTGTGTTTATGGGTACGCCCGATTTCGCGGTGCCGCCGCTGACTTCGCTTGTTGAGGCTGGGAATGAGATTACGCTGGTAATTACGCGTCCCGATGCTGTTCGCGGGCGTGGTAAAAAGCTGGAGCCGTCTCCTGTTAAGGCCAAGGCGCTTGAGCTTGGTCTGCCCGTTGTTGAGGCAAATCGTATGACGCCGGATGTTATTGATCGGCTTAAGGCTGCTGATGCCGATATTTTCTGTGTGGCTGCCTATGGCTGCATTTTGCCCGATGAGGTGCTGCATATGGCGCCGCTCGGTATTGTGAATGTTCATGCTTCGCTGCTGCCCCGTTGGCGTGGCGCTGCTCCCATTCAGCGTGCCATTCTTGCTGGTGACGAGGTTGCTGGCGTTTCCATTATGCGCATTGGGCATGGCGTGGATACGGGCGCTTATTGCGCGCAGGTTTCGACCTCGGTTGCCGGTAAACATGCCGAGGCACTCACGATGGAGCTTGGTGAGCTGGGCGGTAAGTTGCTTGCCGATACGCTTCCCTCGCTTGCCGACGGCTCGGCTGTTTGGACTGAGCAGGATGAGTTCCTTGTCACGCATGCTGCCAAGATTTCCAAGCAGGAGATGCGTCTGGATCCGCAGATGGGGGCGCTTGATTGCGTGCGTCATGTGCTTGCCTCTTCCGACACCGCTCCCGCTCGCTGTGTGATTGCCGGCAAGACCGTGCGCGTGCTCAATGCCGCGCCGGCAGATGTATCGCTTGGCGAGGGGCTCGTCGCCGTTCAGGCCAAGCGCGTCTACCTGGGCCTGTCCGATGGCGCGGTCGAACTGCTCGAGGTTAAGCCCGATGGTAAGCGTGCTATGGCTGCTTCTGCCTGGGCTGCCGGCCTGCAGGGTGCGGATCTTTCGTGGGGTGTTTTGTCATGAGTAAGCTTTCCCCCGCGCGCAAGCTCGCGCTTGATGTTTTGATGGAGGCCGATCGCCGCGGCATGTACGCGCGCGACGTGCTCTCGTCCCGCGCCTCGGCCAAGGCCATTGACCAGCGCGATTCTGCTTTCGCCGCTCGTTTGGCACTGGGCGTTGCAGCCACCCAGGGCATTTTGGATGAGCTGCTCGACCAGTTTCTCGATAAGCCCAACAAGGTCGCGCCTCGTGTGCGCATGGCACTTCGTATCTCGGCCTTCGAGATGCTCTACCTGCATACCCCGGGTCGCGTTGCGGTGAGTCAGGGCGTTGAGCTCGTGCGTAGCGGTGCTAAGTCTGCCGCCGGTCTGGCGAACGCCGTGCTGCATAAGGTTGCGAACAACGTCGAGGACTTTGCTACTGCGGCGGATGCCGATGAGTCCGAGCGCCGTTTGGTTCGCCTATCTCGCCTGATGGGCATGCCGCGCTGGCTGTGCGCTCGCATTATGGCGTCGTTCGATACACCCGAGGGCGCGCTCGGCTTTGCCGGCAATCTGGCGCCCGCGCCGCTGGCTTTGCACGAGAATGCCTTTGCAACCAAACCCGATCCGTACATTTCTCAGCTTGTGGCACCCGTGTTCCCGGGTTGCCATGCGCCGGTCGACGCGCAGGCCACGGTTGCGTCGGGTGTGTTTGAGCGCGCAGCTGCCGTGGCCTCGGACCTTAACGCCCAGCTCATCGCTACCGCGGCGACCCGTCCCGGGCGTTGTCTAGAGATTGGCGCCGGTCGTGGCACCAAGACCTATGTGATGATGTGCCAGGCCAAGCGTGCCGGTTACGACCGTCAGCACACCGCACTCGATTTGCACGACCGCAAGTGCGACCAGAATCTCGCACGTCTGCATAAGGCGGGTATTACGGGTGTTCGTACGGTGTCGGGCGATGCCTGCGAGCTCAATGAGGTGCTCACGTCCTTTGACGCGATGCTTGGCGAGCCTGTCCTGTTCGACACGGTGTTTATCGATGCTCCGTGCTCGGGCACCGGCACCATGCGCCGTCATCCCGAGATACCGTGGCGCCTTGCCGAGAACGACGTTACGACTGAGTTGCCCCGCCTGCAGCTGACGATGCTCAAGGAAGCAGCCGTGCGCGTGGCTGCCGGCGGTGAGCTTATCTATGCCACCTGCTCGGTCTTCGACGAGGAGAACACGCAGGTCGTTGATGCCTTCCTAGCCTCTCCTGAGGGCGCCGGCTTTACCGTGGCGCCGCTCTCCGAAGCCCAGATTCTGCAGCTGCCCGAGTTCGCCCAGGCCAAGAAACTCGTATCGGTACGCCAGAACGACCGTGGACTTTTCCAGAGCGCCCCCGCAAACGCCGACTCCTACGACGGCCACTTCTGCGCCAGACTGGTCCGCAAGTAAAACGGATTCCAAGGGTAGCTAATTTGGGACGGGGCTTTTTTAGCTGCCCTGGCCGCCAGTTGGCCAAACATTTGCGTTGTCAGCTGGGGCAGCTAAAAAAGCCCCGTCCCAAATTAGCTAAAGAGTGGGAAAAATAGCCCCGTTTCATACTTGCTGCTATCAAAAGTAGAGCGGATTACGGGGCAAGATTGGTGATGCCTGACCACATCAAAAATGGCCTAAATAAAACCGCAGGTAGATGGTTTGTTGAAATTTGCAAATTACCGGAATGGATAGAGGTTGCCAATTCGGCCCCGTAATCCGGCAGGGTTTTGAAATGTTACAAACTTAGCATCAGCCCGAAATCCGATCTAAAGAAAAGTTGCGGTGAAATGGATCCTGTTTGGCCGTTGATAGGGCTGATTCAGGAACTATTTCACCGCAACTCATCAGAAAGCCTGGGTGTCGGGGTCGCTTGTCGCTAGTGGCTATGCGGGCAGTCGGCGCAGCAGCCACTGGTGGCGCTGGTGCTGGACCCGCCACTGCGCTGGTCGGTGTTGTAGAAACCGCTGCCGTCGAACTTAATGCCGCTGGCCGAGAACGTCTTGGATGCCGGGGCGCCGCAGCTGGGGCATACAACCTCGGGAGTCTCGGACATGGGGTGCTCAACCTCAAAAACGTTGCCGCAGCTCGTGCACTTATATTCGTAGCGCGCCATAATACTTCCTTTTCAGCACAAAGCGGGCAGATCGCTCTGCCCGCAAAAATTCAAACGTTTGTAACTGTACCCTATATCGAGGGTTTTATCACGCTTCGCCCCAGAATCTATGGGTGCTGCGCAGGAGCTTCGCAGTTTTCTCTTCGGCCTCCGCAACGTCTGCCTCTTGTGCCTGCCACGTCCAGTTGCCTGTGGCTACACCCGGCACGTTCATACGTGCGTCATCGCCCAGCCCCAGCACATCCTGCAGCGGCATCATCACCAGGGGGGCGTCGCTTGCGAGCGCGTCGCCCATGAGCTCTCTTGCCACCTCAGCACCGCTCGACTCGTCGCCGCCTGCAAAGGAGCGCGTGCACCAGCCAGCGAGCGTCGAAGTGTCGTGCGTCGAGGTGTACAGGATTTTGCCCGGCGTGGGATGAATTCCGCAGCAAACGTCGTAGTCACTAAACTCCAGTACGTCCATGCCGGGAAAACCGCAGGTCGAAGTCATAGCGCGAACGCCAGGCGTCAGATAGCCCAGATCCTCGGCAATAAAATTGAGCGGACCCAGCTCGTCGTAGGCGGTCTGGAACAGGTCCTTGCCCGGACCCGCAAGCCAGCGGCCGTCGGCACAGGCTTTGCCAGCGGGAATGCTAAAGTAGTTGTGGAAGCCCAGGAAGTGGTCCAGGCGCACGCGGTCGTAGAGCGCGAACGCTCGGCGCAGGCGATCGAGCCACCAGCGATAGCCGCTCTCCCTCATGTGATCCCAGCGGAAGGTGGGGTTTCCCCACACCTGACCTTCGGGCGCAAAGTTGTCGGGCGGCGCACCGGAGATCTCGATTGCCTTGCCGGTATCGGACAGCCAGAAGTTCTCGGGCTCGCTCCACGCATCTGCCGAATCGTCCGATACATACATCGGGATATCGCCGATGACCTCGATGCCCTTCTTGTGCGCATAGTTCATGAGCTCGCACCAAGCCAGGTCAAAGCGGTACTGCATGTACGCCTGAAGCTCGGCCTCGTCGTGGAAGCGCTTGTCGTCGATCAGATGCTCGTTGTAGCGCGCGACATCTGCCGGCCAATTGTGGCGCGACTCGCCCTCAAAGTATTTCTTAACGGCCATGTAGACGCAGTACTTCTCGAGCCAATCGGCATTGCGATGTTTAAACGCGGTGTACAGCGGGTCTGCATCTTCGCCACCGCGGGCCTTCCAAGAAGCGAAGTCGGCGGCCAGCTCCTCGTGACTCTCGGGCAGCAGGTCGATGTTACCCGCAAAAGCCGAGGGTCCGGCATAGGGGGAGCGGAAGAAATCCGTCGGGTTGACGGGCAGGACCTGCCAGTAGCGCATGCCCATGGCGGCCAGGTGGTCGATAAAGCGACGCGTGGGTGCGCCGATCGTACCCGGCTTGCCATCGTCAGTCGGCACCGAGGTGATGTGGCATACGACGCCCGCACCATGATCGAGCGGCTCTTGCAGGCGCCTCTCGGCATGGTGATAGATGATCGAAGAGCCCAGCGGGTACAGGTCGAGCGTAACCGTGCCGTTGTGGATCTCGCACTCGTGACCGCTGATCACGTCGCTCGCGCATTCACCGAGCGCTGGAATCGTCACGCGGTGCGAATTGCGCAGGCTGCGATTGACGATAACAGTCGCAGCCTCGCCGTCTTTGCCCGTGCGGGTGTAGGCTAGGACGTCGTCGTTAAGCGCGAAGGCCTTGATCTCGCCGTCAACCATAAACGGCAACGCGCGGCGCAGGGCGGATGCGTTCTTCACGATGGCCAACGTATCGAAATCGTGGAGCTGGTCCTTTGTCGGCAGGGTACGGCGGTTGCCCGGATCGGTGAGGCCCTCCAGGCCGTACTCATCGCCATAATAGATCGAGGGCACGCCGGGGAAGGTCATCTGCATGAGCGTCGCCAACCAAAAGCGCCTCTTGGCCAGGTCCATGGAGTTCTCGTCCAAGCGCCATTTGCTACGCTCGCTCTCGGGTAGCTGCGACTCGTCGGGACCACCGCCGAGCACCGAGATAATGCGCGGACGGTCGTGGCTCGAAAGCAGATTGAGCGCGCAGGCCAGTGCCTCGCGCGGGTAGTTCTCGCGCAGTGTCTCGATGTCCTCGGCAGCCTGATAGGCGTTCTTGTAGCCCATCAAAAAGCCGATGACCATGTCGCGGAAGGGGTAGTCCATGGCGGAATCGAGTTCGGAGCCCTGCAGATAACGGCGCAGATGGCCATAGCTGATCTTGTTGGAGGCGTCCTCCCAGACTTCGCCGAGCAGCAGCGCATCGGGCTTCTCTTCGAGCACGGCGGCCTTGATATCGGCCAGGAAGTCATCGGAAAGCTCGTCGGCCACATCGAGTCGCCAGCCGTGGGCACCGGCGCGCAGCCACTTGCGAATGACGCCGTCCTTGCCCAGAAGCTTTTTACGCACGAGCTCGGAATTCTCGTTGAGGGCGGGCATGTTGCTCACGCCCCACCAGCAGTCATACGAACCGTCCTCGTGGAAGGTAAACGCATCGCGCCACGGGGAGTCCTTGCTCTGCCACGCGCCGACGCCGGGATAGTTGCCGTAGCGGTTAAAGTAGATCGAGTCGTCGCCCGTATGGTTGAAGACGCCGTCCAGGATGATGGAAATGCCGAGCTTCTCGGCCGCCTCGCATAGCTCCGTAAAGTCCTGCTCGGTTCCCAGAATCGGGTCGATCTTGGTGTAATCGGCCGTGTCGTAGCGGTGGTTGCTCGCGGCCTCAAAGATCGGGTTGAGGTAGATGGCCGTAAAGCCCAGCTCGGCGATGCGGGGCAGGTCATTTTGGATACCCTTGAGAGAGCCGCCGTAAAAATCCCAGGTCTTGATGGATCCGTCCTCGGCACGCTCGTACACGGGCGGCTCGTTCCAGTCCTCGACCATGCGACGCTGGATTCCCTTACGCGGTTTTTCGACCTCGGCCAGCGTGCGTTCGCGCCAGTTTTCGTCGCGGGCGTAGCGGTCGGGGAAGATCTGGTAGACCATGCCGTGCTCGTACCAGGCGGGACGGTTTTCGCGGTGCTTGTAGACGGTAATCTGGAAGGACGGAACCTCGGCGTAGTTGTATACAACGCCCTCGCCGCCGGTGCGACCCTGCGGCGCACCCAAGCGGACCTCGGACTGGCCTTCGATATTGCATATAAAGCTGTACCATACAAGACAGGGCTCGGCGCAGTTGAGCTCACCGGTAAAGATGCCATCGCCCTTGTGCTCCATGGGGATCAAGGTCTCTCCGATGCCGTCGACCCAGGTGCGCAGGGTGAGCGTTGCCTGGTTGGGGTCGGCATCCTCCAAAATCACCGAAAGCGAAACGGAAGTTCCAGTGGTCACAGCGCCAAAAGGAGTGCGAAACTGCGTCAGGCGGCTGTTGTGTATCAATCTCATAGTACGGTCCAGTTCTATACAATCATGGCCAGCGGGTCATGGGCTTAACGCACAGTGCATAAGTATATCCGTTGCACTTTAGTTGTATAAACTACAGTCGCTCACTATCGGCGAACGGTTGTCCTAGAAAATCGTTTTACCAACTATCTACAGAGAAGGGGCGCCCGGTTGGAGCGCCCCTAGTTTAGGGTTTTTATTAGGTTTTAGATCGTCTGTGGGCTAGCGGCGCTTGCGGGTGGCCGTTGCCTTGCGGACGGAGGTCTTCTTGGTCGGAGCCTTTTCCTCGGCTGGAGCGGCGGGGGAGACCGGGGCCTTCTTGGCGGGTTCGGTCTTTGCCGTAGCCTTTGGAGCGGTCTTGACCTCGGCGGCCTTCGGTTCCGGCTCGGCCTTTACTGCGGGTTTGTCCTTGGCTTTAGCCTCTGCCTTGGGAGCGGCTGTCTCGGTCGTAGCCTTTTTGGCCGTTGTCGTGGCGCGCTTGCGTGTGGTGGTCTTGGCGGCCGGCTTTGCCTCGACCGTTGCCTCGGCCTTGGGCTCGGAGGGTGCCTCCTCGACCTTGACGGCGGGCTTTGCAGCAGCCTTCGGGGCCGTCTTCGCGGTGGCCTTCGTCGTAGCAGCCTTGGTTGCCGGCGACTTCGTAGCCGTGGCCTTCTTGGCGGTTGCGGTCTTGGTCGCGGTCGTCTTTTTGGCAGCGGTCTTGGCCGGAGCCTTTGCCGCGGTCTTAGCCTGGGCAGTGGTAGCCTCAGCGGTGGCCTCGGCCTTTACCTCGGGAGCGGCCTCGGCTTCGACGGCCTTCTTGGCTGCGGCGGTCGTACGCTTACGCGTGGTGGTTGCCTTGGCAGTGGTGGTCTTGCTCGTAGCGGCCTTCGTGGTCGTGGCCTTCTTAGCCGTCGTCTTGCGGGTCGTCGTCTTCTTGGCGGCAGGCTTCGCCGTGGGCTTTACCTCGCCGTCGTCAGCCGGCTTCTCCTCGGCCTTGGGCTCCTCGGCAGCAGCGGACTCCTTAACGGGTGCCGCAGGCTCGGCCTCGGCAGCAGCGGGCTCCTTAACGGGTGCCGCAGGCTCGGCCTCAGCGGCAGCCGGCTCCTCCACAGCCGCAGCAGCCTCCACAGCCACCGGCTCCTCCACAGCCGCAGTAGCCTCAACTGCCACCGGCCTCTCAATCTCTGGGTGCATAAAGAAGTACAGGTCCAGATACTTATCGGCCGAACGTGTCCAGCTAAAGTCCTGGCTCATGGCCTGCGTGACCAGCTGATTCCAGGCCTCGCGGTTATCCCAGAACAGGCGGGCCGCGCGGAACACCGCGTCGCCCATCTCGTCGCCGTTAAAGTGACTAAATGAGAAGCCCGTGCCCTCGCCGGTAAACTCGTTGTACGGTTGCACGGTGTCCTTCAGGCCACCGGTCTCGCGCACAATGGGCAGGGTGCCGTAGCGCATGGCGATGATCTGCGACAGGCCACAGGGCTCAAACTTCGAAGGCATCAGGAACATATCGGCGGCGGCGTACATGCGCTGCGAAAGCGCCGGGTCAAACTCGATACGCGCCGCCATGGTGCCGGGGTATTTGCCCTGGAAGTAGCGCAGGCCGTCCTCGTAGTCGCGGTCGCCGGTACCCAACACGGCCACCTGAACGCCACCGGACAGGATGCGGTCGAGCGCGTACATGACCAGGTCCATGCCCTTCTGTCGCGTCAGGCGCGTGACCATCACCATAAGCGGACGGTCGTCGCGAATCTCGAGCCCCAACTCCACCTGCAGCTTGGCCTTGCATACGGCCTTCCCCGCGCGGTCATCAACCGTGTAGTTGGCGGCAATGCGCTTGTCGGTCGCCGGATCAAAACCCACAACGTCAATGCCGTTGAGGATACCCTGCAGAGCGTACGAACGCTCGCGCAGCACGCCGTCCAGGCCCTCGCCAAACTCGGGCGTCTGGATCTCGCTCGCATAGGTGGGGCTCACCGTGGTGATGGCATCGGCATAGTGCAGCGCGCCCAGCATATAGTTAATGCTGCAGGCGTCACAGCGCAACTGCGTGGCGGCTGCCGGAATATGCGCCATACCCAGTATGTCTTCCATCACGGTGTCGCTAAACTGGCCTTGGAACGCCACATTGTGGATCGAGAACACGGTCTTGACGCGGTCGTAGAGCGGCAGGCCTTGGTAGAACTCTCGCAAGAACACGGGCGCCAGCGCCGTCTGCCAGTCGTTGCAGTGCAGGATGTCGCACTCAAAGCCTTCGGGCAGGTGCTGCAGGCTCTCGGTGATGGCCTTGGAGAAAAACGCGAAGCGCTCGCCGTCGTCAAAGAAGCCGTAGGGATAGTCGCGCGCAAAGTAGTGCTCGTTGTCCACGAACATATAGGTGACGCCGTCGTGCTCGAGCTTCTCCAACCCGCAGTACTCGTTGCGCCAGCTTAGGCTCACGTAAAAGTCGGCAAAGTGCTCCATCTGCGCCTTGTACTCGTCCTTGATGGTGGCGTACTTGGGCACCATCACAATGACTTCGGCGCCAGCGCGCACGAGTGCCGCAGGCAGCGAGCCCGCCACGTCACCCAAGCCGCCGGTCTTAACAAACGGCGCGCACTCGGCCGAGGCAAACACGATCTGCATCTTTTTGCTGGTTTGTGCCATTATGTCTCCCATGTTGCAATTCGAGAATAGTCGCCTGGCGCTAACCAGGCGACTATTCTACAAGTTACGTGCGATTATGTGGTGCCAACGTTAACGAGCGATGGTGGTATCGGACGTTAACGGAGCCTTGCCCAGCACCAGGATGTTCTCGGGCGTACCGCGAAGCTCGGTGTTGGTGGGAACCACGTTGTTCTTGTCCAGGATGGCGTTCTCAACACGGGCGCCGCTCTTGATGATGCAGCTCTGGTTGATGATCGAGTTGGTCACCGAGGCGCCTTCCTCGATCACAACGCCGCGCGACAGGATCGAGTTGCGCACGGTGCCCTTGATGATGCAGCCGGCCGAGATGATCGAGTTGCAGGCGTGGCTGCCGGTCGCGTAACGCGAAGGCGGCACGTCGTGGGCCTTGGTCAGGATCGGGCGCTCGGGGTCAAAGAGCTGATCGGCAACGGTCTGGTCGAGCAGGTCCATGCTGCGACGATACAGCGACTTCTCGCTAAACACGCCCACGACCTCGCCCTTGTACTCATAGCTGCACACGTCGATGTTGCCAAAGTCGCCCTGGAGCGCCTCGAGCAGGTCCAGATAGTCGGCGGCCTGGTAGTGGTCGATGATCTGGAGTAGCGTCTCGCGGTTGACGATGCAGCAGTCCATAGAGGCGTTGTCGCCGTACGCGACGCCGGCGCTTACGCCCGTCAGGCGGCCGTTCTCGTTGATATCGAGCTTGGTCTCGTCATCGACGTTGTGCGTGGCCTTGCAGTACACCACGGTCATCTGGGCACCGGATTTCTCGTGCGCCTCGATAATGGTGTTGAGGTCCATGTTAAAGATGACATTGGTACCCATCATCACAACATAGGGCTTGTCCGAGCGCTGGAACAGCGTCTTGTTGGAGATGATGTCGCGGAGCAAGAAGCGCATGCCGCCCTTGGTGGTGCCATACGCGTTGCCGGGCACCATGAACAGGCCGCCCTTCTTGCGGTCCAGGCCCCAGTCCTTGCCCGAGCCCACGTGGTCGATCAGCGAGCGGTAGTTGCCCGGCATGACAACGCCGACGGTCTTAATGCCGGCATTCATCATGTTGGACAGCGGAAAGTCGATCAGGCGGTAGCGGCCCAAAAACGGAACGGACGCGATGGGGCGATCCTTGAGCAGCACGCTGCCGTAGGTCGAAGAGTAGTTAGCGGTGATATAGCCGATGGCCTTGCGATTGATCATCGGATCATTCCCCCTTCCCGACAACGACGTCATTTCCAACGACGGCCGTATCCTTGGTGGTATCGACAGAGCCGAGCTTCACGCCCTCTTCGACCGTGGAGTTCTCGCCCAAAATAGCGCGGCAAATGTGCGCGCCGCTCTTAACGTGCGCACCCGGCAGCAGCACGGAGTCCTCGACCACGGCGCGCTCCTCAATGATGACATCGGTCGAAAGGATCGAGTGGCGAGCGGTGCCGTAGATCTTGCAGCCATTTGAGACCAGGCAGTCGTCCAGGCGACCGTCCGGGCCAATGTAGTGCGGCGGGCGCGTGGTGATGTTGGACATGATGGGGAAGCTCTTGTCAAACAGATCGAACTCGGGGTTGTTGCCCAGCAGGTCCATCGAGGTCTCGTGGAAGCTGGCGATGGTGCCAACATCCTTCCAAAAGCCGTGGAACTCGTAGCTGTACAGGCGCTTGTCCTCGGCGAGCAGCTTGGGGATGATGTCCTTGCCAAAGTCGTGGCTCGAGCGCTGGTCCAGAGCGTCCTCCTCGAGCGCCTTGACCAGCACGTCGGCCGAGAAGATGTAGATGCCCATGGACGCGAGGTTCGAATCGGGCTTCTCGGGCTTCTCCGTAAACTTGGTGATGCGGCCGTCCTCGGGGTCGGTGGTCAGGATGCCAAAGCGGCTGGCCTCCTCCCACGGCACGGGCATAACGCTCACCGTGAGGTCGGCGTTGTTCTCAATGTGCGTCTTGAGCATCTTGCGGTAGTCCATGCGATACAGATGATCGCCCGAAAGAATCAGGACGTACTTGGGGTCGTTGGACTTGATGTAGTCGAGGTTCTGCGTGATGGCGTCGGCCGTGCCCGCATACCATGCGCCACCGGTTTGCGTCTCGTACGGCGGCAGGATCGACACGCCACCGTCGCGGCTGTCCAGATCCCACGCCTCGCCAGAGCCCACGTAGGCATGCAGCAGATAGGGACGATACTGCGTCAGAACGCCCACCGTGTCGATGCCCGAATTGGAGCAGTTGGACAGCGAAAAGTCGATAATGCGGAACTTGCCACCAAAGCTAACCGCCGGTTTAGCGATCTTTTGGGTGAGTGCCCCCAATCGGCTTCCCTGTCCTCCTGCGAGGAGCATCGCGATGCATTCTTTCTTACTCATCGGTTTCTCCTTCTGTCATCGATGTTCCTAAACCCATTAGCGACGGGCGCGGCACTCGGTCGCGCCCGTCGAGTAATGCCGTGCGGCAAAGGGAACTCGCGGCCTTTAAGCGTGCCAGATCTCGTCGCGGTACTCGCGAATGGTGCGGTCGCTCGAGAACCAGCCGCTCGAGGCGGTGTTGAGCAGCGCCTTGCGGTTCCAGGTCTCCTGGTCGCCATAGCTGCCCGTGAGCTTCTCCCATGCATCCACGTAGCTGCGGAAGTCTGCCATGACCAGGTCGGGGTCGTTGTTGTTCATAAGCTCGTTGTAGATGCTCTCAAAGTTGCCCGAAAGGCCGGCAAACGTGTTGTCCTTGAGCTCATCCATCACGCGGCCCAGACGTTCGCGATCATTGTTGAGCGTATCCCACGCAAAGTAGCTGTTCGATGCCCAGAGCTGCTCGACCTCGGGAGCGGTCAGGCCAAAGATCGCCTCGTTCTCGCGGCCGGCCAAATCGGCGATTTCGATGTTGGCACCGTCGAGGGTGCCCAGCGTAATGGCGCCGTTCATCATGAGCTTCATGTTGGACGTGCCCGAGGCCTCCTTGCCAGCTGTGGAAATCTGCTCCGAAATCTCGGCGGCAGGGTAGATGAGCTGTGCGTTGCTCACGCGGAAGTTGGGGATAAAGCAGACCTTCATGACCTCGTTGACGCGCGGGTCGTTGTTGATGACCTCGGCCACCGAGTTGATCAGGCGGATGGTCTCCTTGGCAAAGGTGTAGCTCGAGGCAGCCTTGCCGCTAAAGATAAAGGTCGTCGGTGTCACGTGGAAGTTGGGATTGGCGATGCGACGGTTGTAGATGTCCATCACCTTCATGATGTTCATGAGCTGGCGCTTGTAGGCATGAAAACGCTTTACCTGAACATCGAAGACGGTGTTGGGGTCAATAACCAGACCGGTCTCTGCCTTAACGTAGGCAGCAAGGCGCTCCTTGTTGGCGCGCTTGGAGGCACCCACGGCCTTAAGGAACTCGGTGTCGTTCTGGAACTCCTTGAGTTTCTCCAGCTCAAAGGCGTCCTTCAGCCAGCCGTCGCCAATGGCCTCGGTCACGAGCTTGGCGTAGGTGGGGTTGGCCTCGGCAAAGAAGCGACGGTGCGAGATGCCGTTGGTCTTGTTGTTGAACTTCTCGGGCGTCAGGGCATAGAAGTCCTTGAGCACATTGTTCTTGATGATATCGGAGTGAATCTTGGCCACGCCGTTGACGCTGTGGCTGCAGATCACGGACAGGTTGGCCATGCGAACCTCGCCGTCCCATAGGATGGCGGTCTGGCGCAGGCGCTCCTGCCAGCCCTCCTGCGTAGTATCGAACGACTCATGCCAACGACGGCTGATTTCGTCGATGATCTGGTACACACGGGGGAGGAGCTTGGAGAACGTGCCGATGGGCCACTTCTCCAGGGCCTCGGGCAGGATGGTGTGGTTGGTGTAACTCACGACCTGCGTCACGATGTTCCAGGCGTCATCCCACTCGAGCTTCTTCTCGTCGATGAGGATGCGCATGAGCTCGGGGCCGCACATGGCAGGGTGCGTATCGTTGGTGTGGATGGCCACAAACTGCGGCAGCAGCTCCCAGTTCGCGCCGTGTTCCTTCTCAAAGGTGTCAAGCAGGCTATAGATGCCGGCCGAGACAAACAGGTATTCCTGCTTCAGACGAAGCAGACGGCCGTGCTCGCCGGCGTCGTTGGGGTAGAGGATGGCGCTGATGGCCTCGGCCTCGGCGCGCTCGGCGTCGGCCAGGGCGTAGTCGCCGCGGTTGAAGGCCTCCAGATCGAAGTGCTCCTCGACCGGCTCAGCGGCCCAGACGCGCAGCTTGTTGACGGTCTCGCCGGCATAGCCCACCACGGGGATGTCGTAAGGGACGGCCAGGATGTCCTGCGTGTCCACGGTTCGATAGAACGTGCGGCCGTTCTCCTCAAAGCCCTCGACGCGGCCACCAAACTTAATGGTCACGGCCTTGTCCTGACGACGGACCTCCCAGGGATAGCCGTTGGTGAGCCACTCGTCGGTGGTTTCGACCTGGCTGCCGTTGACGATCTCCTGTTTAAACAGGCCGTAGCGGTAGCGCATGCCGTTGCCGTAGCCGGCAATGCCCTCGGCTGCCATGGAATCCAGGAAGCATGCGGCCAGACGACCCAGGCCACCGTTGCCCAGCGCCGGATCGGGCTCCTGGCTCTCGATGACGGACAGGTCAAGGCCCATATCGTCGAGCGCCTCGGCGACCATGTCGCGCACGCCAAAGTTGAGCAGGTAGTTGTCGAGCAGGCGGCCAATCAAAAACTCGATCGAGAAGTAGTACACGCGCTTCTTGCCCTCGGCGGTGGCGCGGGCGTCGCTCTTGGTGGCAACGGTGCGGGCCTTCTCGGCCACGAGCTTGGCCAGGGCGTTAAAGCGATCCAGATCGCTGGCGGCCTCGACGCTCTTGCCGCTAATGCTCATGACGGCATCGCGATAGAGCTCGGTAAACTCCTGCTTGTTGTCGAAGATCTTATTCATACGTTCCTTCCCCCGGGGATGTTTCTCCCGGAACGGTTGTGACTTGTATCCTACGCCCCGCTGGGGCGGGTAATTACAGCTGTAACGGCTTTGTTACGCATCCTTAGGTGACGACTTAACAGAAGCAGACTTGGCTTTGGTAGCGGCCTTTTTGGCAGCCGGCTTCTTGGTCGCGGTAGCCTTGGCAGCGGGCTTTGCGGCGGCCTTAGCCTTGGCCTTGGTCGTCGCAGCCTTCGCCTTGGCCGGAGCCTTCTTGGCGGCCGCTGGCTTGGGCTTTACCGAGGACGCACGCTTGCGGGTCGCCTTCTTGGGCTCCTCGACCACGGGCGGCTTATAGCTGCTGGGGCCGCGACGCTTAAGCACCACGCCTGCCAGGCTGGGCACCTTAATCTCGATGGAGTCCATCTGCCCGTTCCAGGGATAGGGCTCGCTCGAGCAGGTGTAGGGCTCCTCGCCAGCATAGCCGCTGCCGCCAAACTCGGGACGGTCGGAGTCAAAGATGACCTCCCAGTCGCCCTCACGCGGCACGCCCACACGGAAGCTCTCGTAGGCCGCCGGGTCAAAGTTGATCAGGATCACGAGGTCGTCATCGACGTTTTCGCCCTGACGCACAAAGCTCACGATGGACTGCTTGGAGTTGTCCGCGTCGATCCAGGTAAAGCCGTCGTCATTGTAACCGCGCTCGTACAGGGCGGGCTCGGCGGTATACAGGTGATTGAGCGCCTTAATGAACGCCTGATGGTGTGCATGGGTCTCATACTGCTCGGTCAAGAACCACTGAATAGATTCGTAGTAGCGCCACTCGATAAACTGGCCGATCTCGTTGCCCATAAAGTTGAGCTTGGCACCGGGGTGCGTCATCTGGTAGAAGGCGAGCGTGCGCAGGCCGGCAAACTGGCGCCACCAGTCACCCGGCATGCGGCCGATGAGCGAGCACTTGCCGTGCACGACCTCGTCATGGCTCAGCGGGCAGATAAAGTTCTCGGTAAAGGCGTACATGATGGAGAACGTGAGCAAGCCATGGTTGCCGGGGCGCCACGGAAAATCGGTTTGCATGTAGTGCAGGGTGTCGTTCATCCAGCCCATGTCCCACTTGTAGTGGAAGCCCAGGCCGCCGTCCTGCGGCGGATAGGTCACAAGCGGCCACGCGGTGGACTCCTCGGCCATCATCATCACGTCGGGGTAGTGCGCCTCAACAGCGCAGTTGACCTGACGGATAAACGCGCTGGCGTCCAGGTCCTCCTCGGTACCGTACTTGTTGAACTTCTTTTGGCCAGGATCGTCAATGCCAAAGTTGAGGTACAGCATGCTGGACACGCCGTCCATGCGAATGCCGTCCACATGGAAGTTCTCGATCCAGTACAGCACGTTGGAGACCAAGAAGGAGCGGACCTCGCCGCGGGCGAAGTCAAACTTGTGCGTGCCCCAGTTGGGGTGAATCTCGTGCTCAAACAGCATGTGGCCGTTAAAGGTGGCAAGGCCGTGGGAGTCGGCGCAAAAACCGCCGGGCACCCAGTCCATAATCACGCCGATGCCCGCCTCGTGGCACGCATCGATAAAGTGCATGAGCTGCTGCGGGTTGCCGTAGCGCGACGTGGCGGCAAAGTAGCCGGTCGTCTGATAGCCCCAGGAGCCATCGAAGGGGTGCTCCATAAGCGGCATGACCTCGATATGCGTGTAGCCCATATCGCGCACGTAGTCCACGAGCTCCACCGACAGGTCGTCGTAGGTGTAAAACTCGCCGCGCTGCGCAGGGAAGGGGTCCATGGGACCGGGGTAGTTGCCGTACTCGTCCGGCTCGCCCTGTGGCTCGTCTCCGTGGCGCTTCCACGAGCCAATATGCACCTCGTAGATGTTGAGCGGCTGCGACATGTGGTTGTGGCCGGCGCGGCGCTTGAGCCACGCGGCGTCATTCCACTGGTAGCCATCGAGGGTCCACAGCACGCTCGCCGTTCCCGGAGGGCACTCGGCCTTAAAGGCGTACGGATCGGCCTTGTAGAGCTTTTCGCCCTCGTTGGTCTCGATGAGGTATTTATAGAGCTGGCCCTGCTCGGCGCCAGGAATAAAGCCTTCCCAGATAGCGCTCGTGTGTACGGGCACCAGCGGGTTGGCTTGTTCGTCCCAATTGTTAAATTCACCGATAACGTGGACGCTCTTAACGTCGGGCGCCCAAACGCAAAAACGCCAGCCGCGCGTGCGCTGCTGCGTGTCGGGATGCGCGCCCATCTTTTCCCAGCTGCGCTCCCACATTCCAATGCCAAACAGATAGACATCGTCCTTGGTGAGCTCCGGTGCGTGCGGGGCGGCTTTACGGGTAGCGGGCTTTTTGGTTGCTGGCTTTAGCTTTGTATCGCTCACGTTTGATCCCATCATGACGCGGCAGCGTGTTGCCTTGGTGACTAGATGCGAAAGGTCCAAGGCTGCACGAATCGAAGGGACGGCGATAGCTCTATGATTCGTCCCACCTCGCGTGCTCGGTGGAACTTTCGGCAAAAACCACAATAACACCTGTCCGTTACTTTTATGGACGAAAGTGGATTTACGGTGGCGTTTAATCGGTGAGCGCCATGTTTATGCCACTGACAGAATTGCGATGGTAAAACTCTTGACAGTTTTACCAATTAGGGTTTCAAGATTTTTAGATTTACGTTTGGTAAAACGTTTTTAGCAGGTTGTTTACCATTTGACATTGAAAGGTTTGCGAATGAACCACACAGCCGCCTCTAATGTTGCTTTTATTTTTGATTGCGACGGCACACTGGTAAATAGCACTCCCGTTTGGGCCTATGCCCAGCCCGAACTATTGCGGCGTCACGGCATTGATGCAACGGTCGACGATTTTGCCCAGTTTGAGCATTTGTCGCTCGAGGACGAGTGCCAGGCCTACCACGACACGTGGGGCATTGGCAAAAATGGCGAGGAGCTGTATCGCGAGCTGAGCGACATCCTGATCGATGGCTACTCCAAGGTGCCGCCGCGCGAGGGGCTCCTGGCATTTTTGGAGCAGGCGAAATTGGCCGGCATTGCTATGTGCGTGGCCACGTCCACGCCGGCCGAGCTGGTGCAGTCCGCACTTGCGGGTGCGGAGCTCGACGCCTATATGGAGTTTATTACCACGACGGGCGAGGCGGGCCGCTCCAAGCAGTTCCCCGACGTGTACGAGCTGGCGTTGCGTCGCCTGGAAGAGCGCCACGGTCACCAGTTTGAGCGCGCGTGGGTGTTTGAGGACGCCGTCTTTGGCCTTAAGAGCTCTGGCACTGCAGGCTTTAAGCGCGTGGGCATTTATGACCCGCACGGCCGTATGGAGCGCGACGAGGTTCGCGACAACTGCGACATCTTTATCGATAGCTATGAGGACCTGGACCTGGCCCGCGTGCTTTCGTTTGAGGGATAGGCGAGGGCTGTGGCTTGTAAGGTATTAGTTGTTTGCGGCTCACCGGTGGTGGCGTGCGCGGATCTGTTGCGTCGGCTAGCGGGGGAGTGCGACCACGTTGTCGCCGTGGACCGCGGGCTCGACGCGCTGCTAGGCGCTGGCCTGGGTTGCGACGTGTATGTAGGAGATGCCGACACGGTGAGCGACACCGGTCGCGCGTTGGTCGATGCCGCCGAGGCCTTTGAGGTTGAGCGCCACGACCCCTACAAGGACTATACCGATCTGGCGCTGGCGCTCGATTCCGTCCGACGCCGCTGGCCGGGTGCCGAAGTGGTTGCGACCTGCGCCACCGGCGGTCGCCCGGACATGGCGCTTTCCGTAACTGGGCTGCTTGCAGGCTACGAGGATGCCCCCATTTGGATTGCCGAGGACAAGGTGGTCGCCCGCATCCTTCACGCAGGCGAGACCTGGACCATAGAGGGCGCCGAGGGCAAAACCTTCTCCATCATCGCCATAGCCCCTGGGACAGTAGTAAGCGAACACGGCCTAGAGTGGGAACTAGATCACAGCCCTCTAGGCCTGTTAGCTGACACGGGCATCTCTAATGTCGTAAGGAAAACGGCCAAGATTCAAGTCCACCAAGGCATCGCGATCGGTTATTTATACCGTGAGGGTTTTATCGGGACGGTGGGTTAATTGACTGATTTTGCCGAAGTCAAAATCAGTCAATTCAGCCCCGTCCCAGGAAAACCCGTAAGAAAAAGTTTCAACAAAAATCTCTTGCATCAAGCAAAACATTCCCCTATAGTATCTCCTCGTCACGGGGGCGTAGCTCAGCTGGGAGAGCGCTTGACTGGCAGTCAAGAGGTCAGCGGTTCGATCCC